>Ga0163215_100670_pt1 | contig 44895 bp, 42 predicted proteins | sample SynspAceP_FD_185934 | JGI IMG/M metagenome (GOLD analysis project Ga0163215, IMG submission 185934) | Saline lake microbial communities from Ace Lake in Antarctica - Synechococcus sp. Ace-P (Hybrid Assembly) | ecosystem: Environmental > Aquatic > Non-marine Saline and Alkaline > Saline | place...
AGATGGTTTCATCTTGCAGTGCTTCCAAGGCAACCCACACCACGCGCCGTCCTCGCCGCAGCAGTAGGAATCCTGCCGGTTGGACCATGTGCATAGCTAATGCGAATTGAGCCAAATGTTTTGATTCACAGTATATTAAGCCCGCATGCCTTAGGCTTTCGACACATATAGGGAAAGACGATGATTGATTGGGCGCGCGTGTGCGATCTGCATGACGAGATCGGGGATGACGGTTTTGCCGAAGTCCTGGGTTTGTTCCTGACGGAAACCGGACAGGTTGTTGCACACTTGCGGGACAACCCGGATCAACACCGGCTTGAGGATGATCTGCATTTTCTCAAAGGTGGTGTTCTGAACTTGGGATTCACGCAGGTCGCTTCCCTATGCCAGCAAGGTGAGGGGATGGCGGCCAAGGGAATGGCGATGCAAGTCGATATCAAAGGGATCGTGCAAGCCTATGAGCAAGCGCGGATTTCGTTTCTGTCAGAGTTCGCAACACGCCTTCCAGCCAGATCTTAACGCGGTGACCGTTTTGCCAGTATCCGCTGAAGCGTGCGGCGATGCATGTTAAGACGGCGTGCCGTTTCGGATACGTTGCGGTCACACAGTTCGTAGACGCGCTGAATATGCTCCCAGCGCACGCGATCCGCGCTCATCGGGTTCTCAGGCGGCGGCGGCAGTTCAGCACCGTTTGCCAGAAGTGCGTTGGTGATATCAGTCGCGTCCGCTGGTTTGCTCAGATAATCCGTCGCACCGATCTTGACGGCTGCGACCGCCGTTGCAATCGCGCCATAGCCGGTCAACACCACAATCCGGCAATCCGGACGCCTTTCGCGCAGCACCTCGACGACATCCAGACCGTTTCCATCCTCCAGACGCAGATCGCACACCGCATACGCTGGTGGGCGGGCTGTCGCGATGGCTTTCCCGGCAGCAACAGATCCTGCCATCTCGACCTCGAAACCGCGTTTTTCCATTGCCTTGGCAAGGCGCTTCAAGAAAGCGTCGTCGTCGTCCAACAGAAGAAGTGTTCTGTCTGCTCCGATGTCGTTCAGCTCTTCGGCCACGCGGTTTTCCCCCGATCCAGTCAACGATCTCTTATAGCTATTATAGCGCGTCCCAGCAGGCGTCAAACTACGCTACCCAAGCTGTGATGTCCGGGATCTTTATCAACGCGCATCCAGAAAGCATTGAACCCGGTCTGCAACGTCTTCTGCGCGCAGGGCACGTTGGAAAACTTCGATAAAACCCTCCTCGGGGAACACCAGATAGCTCATGGTCGAATGATCGACGAGATAGTAATCCTCTTCGCCCGCGGCGGGTTTCTGTTTCTGATAGAACGTTCGGTAAGCTCGACTTGCCGCGCGCACCTGGTCAGGTGTGCCAGTTAAACCTAGCATCCGCTCGTGCAAGTTTGCCGTAAAGCTTTCAACGACTTCAGGCGTGTCGCGTTCGGGATCGACCGAGATAAAAACAGGCTTCACCATCAACCCGCGCTCTTCCAGTATATCAATCGCCTCGGCATTGCGCGCCGTATCCAAAGGACAGACATCCGGACAGAATGTATAGCCGAAATAGATCAAGGCGGGCTGGTCTATGACTTCTGATTCGGTCACAGTTGCCCCGGTTTCGTCGATCAACGTGAACGGACCGCCAATCTGCGAGGCTCCGCCCGCTATCGCGGTTGAACGACACTGGGCATATTTGTCCGGCGCTCCCGCGAATTGTGTATAAACAAAAATCCCGCCCGTCATGACCACCACAAACGCGGCAGCGGCAATGGCATAAATGCGAAGCATGGCAATCTCCTTTTTCCGGACAGGACTGGCTTTTCATCCGGTCGAGAGCCATATTTACGACTTGGGCCAGACATGCAACGGGACGAAGGCGCGCAGATGACCGATATGGAACTTGGCGTTCTCAAGGGCCGTGAGCGTGGCAATTGGGTCCGTTTGCGCACTATCATTCTTTTGCGCTGGGCCGCTGTTGTGGGACAGCTGGTCGCGCTTTTTGTCGCGCAGCATGCCTACAACCTGCAAATCCAGATGGGTTTGTGCCTTTTGGTCGTCAGCGTATCCGTCATGGGCAACCTGATTGCCATGTTCATCTTCCCGGAAAACAAGCGCCTGTCCGAGACAGAAAACTTGCTGATGGTATTGTTCGACCTGCTACAGCTGGCCCTTTTGCTGTATCTGACAGGCGGGCTGCACAATCCGTTCTATATCCTGATACTTGGTCCCGTCACTGTGTCGGCGCTGGTGCTGACACTGCGCTCAACGGTGTTTTTGGGGATTACCGCAATCCTTGCTGTGACGCTGTTGGCAGAGTTTCATTTGCCCTTGCTGACAGAGCAGGGGTTCCTCCTGCGAGTGCCAGACATCTTTGTCTTCGGCAACTGGGTTGCGATTACCATCGCTGTTGTCTTTCTCAGCTTTTATTCCCGCCGCGTCACGCAAGAGATGCATTCGATGTCGGACGCGCTGCAAGCCACGCAGATGGCCTTGGCCCGCGAACAGAAACTGACCGATCTGGGCGGGGTAGTGGCCGCCGCCGCACATGAGCTGGGTACGCCTTTGGCGACGATCAAGCTGACGAGCGCCGAGCTGATCGAGGAACTTGGTGACTTTCCCGAATTGCAGGATGATGCGAGACTTATCCGGGATCAGGCCAACCGCTGCCGCGATATTCTTCAATCCATGGGGCGTGCTGGCAAGGATGATCTGATGCTGCGTCAGGCCCCTTTGGGAACTGTCGTGCGTGAAGCGGCCGCACCGCATCTCAATCGTGGCAAGGACATTCATTTTCTTGATGGTCAGAACCCCGGGGACAGTCAGACCCAGCCGATGGTTCTGCGTCGTCCGGATGTTGTGCACGGGCTGCGGAACTTGTTGCAGAACGGCGTCGATTTTGCCCGTGCGAATGTCTGGGTCGAGACCGCATGGGATGCTGAAACCGTTTCTGTGCGCATCATGGATGATGGCATGGGTTATCCCGCGAATATCATGGGTCGGATCGGTGATCCGTTCATGCGGTTGCGGCGCAGCGAACCAGATTACATCCAGCGCCCAGAGTATGAGGGCATGGGGTTGGGACTGTTCATTGCCAAAACATTGCTTGAGCGTTCAGGCGCAGAGTTGAGTTTTGCAAATGGTCGCGATCCCTATCTTGCAACGACAGAACAACCCCAGAAATGCGGGGCTATCGTCGAGGTGGTCTGGCCTCGTGCGAAAATCGACGCGCATAGTGCCGAAAACGCCGTCCCCATGAGAAAAAACAAGCGTCTTGAAATCTGAAATGTTCGATATGCCAATTGGCGATTCAGATCTGTGATGTGACTGTCGTTAACCCGACCTTAACGGTTTCGCCCTCAAGCTGTATTCTGTACCATGTTTGGGGGACGTGTAGATGGGCCTTTTCGACCAGCCACACATTGTAATGGCTGTTGTTGCAGGAGTGTTGTCGGGTGGTTTCCTGCTGACGGCTCTGGTTGCATCGGAATGGATGAAGCCAGAAAATTTATCTGGCAAAATGGCAAAGCGATTGGGCAAACAAGACGTCTGCAAGGTGGCCTTTCTCTTCAAGGACCGCGTCTTGATGCAGATGACACAAGCCGCTTCAGATCTATTTGATGTAGCCACCCTTTCAGATCTGCCCGACGGTTCCGGACAGGGCGATTGGGACCGTGTCTGGGGCGCGTTATCGCAACGGTTTACCGCACTCCCACAGCGCCCAGTGTGGCAGGACGGCAGCGGACAGATCAGGTTGGCCGCGAATAGAAAGGAAGATGGTGCGCATCTGGTGCTGGACTGGTGGGACGGCCATGTAAGGCTGTCATTGATAGAATCGCCGCATGCTTCTGTGTCACCGGAAAGAGACGAGGCGGGCTGGTTATGCGAGGCTGTGACTGGTGCACCTTATCCGATCTGGCAATCAGATCAGAGCGGGAAGGTTCGATGGGCTAACACAGCTTACAAAGAACTGGCCTTGCGGTTCAAAGGAGAACCACAGAACGATCAGGTGAGTCACGCGTTGTTCAACATGCCTGTAGAGACAGAAAGCGCCACTTCTTCCTACAGGATCGCGATTACATCAGCCGAAACGGTCCAACCGTACTGGTTCGATATCCGGTCATTGCGGCTTGAATCAGGATGGATGAACTATGCCACAGATGTAAATGCTGTCGTGAACGCCGAAATTGCCCAACGCAACTTTGTGCAAACTCTCACTAAAACCTTCGCGCAACTGTCAATCGGACTTGCGATTTTTGATCGTAAACGCCAGTTGGCACTGTTCAATCCGGCGTTGATCGACCTGACCTCGCTTTCTGCCGAATTCCTCAGTGCTCGTCCAAATCTTTTGTCTTTCTTCGACCAGTTGCGTGACCGCCAGATGATGCCGGAACCCAAGAACTACCGTTCATGGCGGGACCAGATAGGCGATCTGGTCGCGGCAGCAGATACCGGCCAGTACCGCGAGACATGGACCCTTCCATCCGGCTTGACTTACAGGATCAGTGGCCGACCACACCCAGACGGGGCTGTTGCTTTTCTGTTCGAGGATATCAGCGCCGAGATATCGTTGACCCGCCGTTTTCGTTCGCAACTGGAACTGGCGCAATCAGTGCTGAACACGCTTGAGCAATCAATCGCCGTGTTCTCATCCTCGGGGGTGCTAGCCTTCTCAAACACAGCCTACCGTCAGATGTGGGAGATAGATGCTGATAGCCGTTTTTCAGACATTTCCGTCATGGACGCCTCACGGCATTGGCAGGCTGTCAGCAGGCCAACACCGGTATGGGGTGATCTGCGTGATTTTGTTGTCCAGTTTGGCGAGCGGACGAACTGGGATGCAGAGGTCACGTTGCGCGACGGTCAACAGATTATCTGTCAGGTGATACCTATGGCCGGCGGCGCGACGCTGGTTCTTTTTCAGCCGAAAGAGGCTGCTATGATTCCTGCGCCAGACGCGCTTTTGCAAAGCTCTGCCTGAGGTCGGGCAGGATCGCTCTTGCGGGCAGTGTCAGTGGCGCTACTCTGCCCGCATGTCGCTTCAGATCCTTCGGTTCACCTGTATTTCACCTGACCAGACCGCTGCTTTTGCGGTTCGCCTTGGCACGCTTTTGCGCGCCGGCGACACCCTTTTGCTGGAAGGTCCTGTCGGCGCTGGAAAAACACATTTTGCACGCAGCCTGATCCAGTCTCGTATGGACGTGCCGGAGGATGTGCCGTCGCCAACCTTCACGCTTGTCCAGACATATGATGTGTCCGAGACAGAAATATGGCACGCCGATCTTTACCGGCTTTCAGGTCCGCAAGAGGTGGTCGAGCTTGGCCTTTCGGATGCTTTCGAAACCGCGATATGTCTGGTCGAATGGCCGGATCGTCTGGGTGAGTTGACGCCTGCGACTGCCCTGACACTCACACTCTTGCAGGGCGCAGACGACGACACGCGCCTTCTTGCATTGACTTGGACCGACCCGTCATGGGGTGAGCGACTAAAGGAGCTTGAAGATGATTGATCGCAACAAATTGGCTGATGAGTTCATCGCGCGCGCCACTTGGTCGGGGGCGAACCGCAAGCCGCTAGCCGGGGATGCCTCGAATCGTCGCTATGAACGTTTGCACCTGCATGGAAAAAGCGCCGTCCTGATGGATGCACCGCACGAGAAAGGTGAGGATGTTCGCCCTTTCATCCAGATTGCGCGATTTCTCTGCGATCACGGACTCAGCGCACCGCAGATCCTGGCAGAGGACCCGGCGAACGGTTTTCTGCTTCTGGAAGATCTGGGTGACGACCTGTTCGCACGCGTTATCCCACGTGATCCTGCGATGGAACGTCCGCTTTACGAAGCGGCAACGGATGCTTTGATCCACCTGCACCGCGTCAAACCACCGGAGGCACTAGCACTCTATAGCCCTGCGGTCATGCTGGATATGGCTTCCTTGGCATGGCGTTGGTATCTCGGCGGAGGCCTTGCGGCGAATGACGATGCAGAGCAGGCTTTTCGGGCCGCATTTGCGCCAATACTGGCGCAGCATTGCAATGACGCATCCGTTCTGATCCAGCGTGACTATCATGCCGAGAACCTGATCTGGTTACCGGAACGGAACGGACCTGCCCGTGTGGGTCTGCTGGATTTTCAGGATGCCATGGCAGGGCACCCGGCTTATGATCTGGTCTCTGTCCTGCAAGATGCGCGCCGCGATGTACCGCCTTCCATAGAGGAGGAAATGATTGCGCGGTATGTTTCTGCAACAGGGCAGGATGATACTGCGTTCCGCACCGCCTATGCCGTGTTGGGTGTGCAACGCAATCTACGTATTCTTGGTGTCTTTGGCAGGCTTTGCCTGATGGGGGGAAAGCCGCATTATATCGACCTTATCCCGCGTGTCTGGGGCCTGCTTCTGCGTGATCTCGAACACCCCGCGCTATTCCCTGTGGCGACCTTGATTCGTGACGCATTGCCAGCGCCGACATCCAAAATCCTGAAAGGGCTCAAGGACAGATGCGCAACAATCCCCAAGCCGTGATGCTGTTTGCCGCCGGTTTCGGCACCCGTATGGGGACGCTGACCGCAGACCGGCCCAAGCCGCTCATCCCTGTTGCTGGACGCGCGCTGATCGACCATGCGCTGGATATGGTCGCCGATGCGAACGTGCCAACCAAGGTCGTCAATCTGCATTACAAAGCCGAAATGCTCGTGGATCATCTTGCGGGCAAACACGTGAAAACCTCGATCGAAATGCCAGAGATACTGGAAACCGGCGGCGGGCTTCGCCATGCGCTGCCGTTGCTTGGCGATCAACCTGTTTATACCATAAACACCGATGCCATTTGGAACGGTCCAAATCCGCTGTCTATGGCACGGGATATCTGGGACCCGGAAAGAATGGATGCACTACTCGTTTGTATCCAGCCCGGCAAAGCTGTGGGTCACACCGGCAAAGGTGATTTCCTGCTGGCTGCGGATGGACATCTGATGCGCGGTCCGGGTCTGATCTACAGTGGTGTGCAAATCATCAAAACCGACGGTTTGGGCAGTATCGACCAATCTGCTTTCTCTTTGAATGTGCTGTGGGACAGGATGTTGAAGGAAGGGCGACTTTTTGGCCTCAGCTATCCGGGACAGTGGTGTGATGTGGGTCGCCCAGAAGGCATAGCCATGGCCGAGCAGATGATCGGATACCGTCATGTTTGATCCTGACGACAGATCGCGTCTGTTCGGATTGCCGCCGGGGGCCGACTTTCCCAAAGCGTTGGTCGAGGGCTTGATGGCGCGCAGTGCTGGCAAACCACCCGAAGCGCTGGCGCAGGTGCAACTTGTCGTCAACACGCGGCGCATGGCGCGGCGCATCCGCGACCTTTTCGATGCAGGGCCTGCTGTTTTGCTACCGCGCATCCAGCTTGTCACCGATCTTGGTGATCATGCAGAACTTGCGCGGATTCCGCCCCCAGTGTCCCCGCTTCGGCGTCGGTTGGAGATTTCGCAACTGGTCTCACGCCTTCTAGACAGTCAGCCGGATCTTGCGCCGCGTTCCTCGCTTTTCGATCTGTCCGACAGTCTGGCCCAATTGCTTGATGAAATGCAGGGCGAAGGCGTCAACCCCGACGCGGTCCGTAACCTTGATGTATCAGACCAATCCGGACACTGGGCGCGCGCGCAGCAGTTTCTGGGGATCGTTCAACAGTTTTTCGATGGTGGCGCGGAGGCGCCGGATCGTGAGGCCCGACAGCGGCGGGTGATTGAAGCGTTGATTGACCGCTGGGACAAGCAGCCCCCAGCACAACCCGTCATACTTGCCGGATCTACCGGATCGCGCGGCACGACACGTTTGCTCATGTCTGCGGTGGCACGTCTACCGCAGGGGGCGATTATTCTGCCCGGCTTCGATTTCGATATGCCGGATACCGCATGGTTCGATCTGAACAACGCCCTGATTGCAGAGGATCATCCTCAGTATCGGTTCCGCCTGCTCATGCAGGAACTGGAGGTTGCGCCATCCGGTATTCGCCATTGGTCGGATACGCCCGCACCTTGCCCACCCCGCAACGCCCTGATGTCGCTGGCGCTGCGGCCTGCGCCGGTCACCGATCAATGGCTGTCAGATGGTCCCGCACTGCGCGACATTCCTCGCGCCATCGCGGATGTCACGCTCGTCGAAGCGCCATCGCTGCGGGCCGAGGCCATGGCGATAGCCATGCGTCTGCGTCAAGCCGCCGAAGAAGGGGTGACCGCTGCCCTGATCACACCAGACAGGATGCTGTCGCGACAGGTCACGGCGGCTCTGGATCGTTGGGACATCCTGCCGGACGATAGCGCCGGAACGCCGCTGAACCTATCACCGCCGGGTCGATTCCTGCGTCACATCGCGGCACTGTTCCAGCACAAACTGACCGCCGAGGCGTTGATCACGTTGATGACGCATCCGCTGACACATTCCGGTTCGGATCGTGGGCAACACCTGCTATTGAGCCGCGAACTTGAACTGCATATGCGGCGCAACGGGCCACCTTTCCCCGATGCTTCCAGTCTTCTGGCTTGGGCCGACTCTCGAAAGCAAAAGGATGCCGGAGAGTGGGTCCATTGGGTCATCGACTGCTTAGTGGATAAATCTACAATCGGCGAACAGGTGTTGTCCGAAAGGCTGGAGAACCATCTGACCTTGGCAGGACGAATCGCGCAAGGTCGTATTGGCGAAGGACAAGGCGGGCTGTGGCAAGAGAGGGCGGGTCGCGAAGCAAGGCGCGTTATGGATATGTTGCAGCGCGAAGCCAGATTTGGCGGTGCGATGGATGCAACCGATTATGCAGATCTGTTCACCTCTATCCTGTCAGGCGCCGAAGTGCGCGACCGTGATGCACCGCATCCCTCAATTCTGATCTGGGGCACATTGGAAGCACGTGTTCAAGGCGCGGATCTGGTCATTCTGGGCGGTCTGAACGAGGGAAGCTGGCCAGAAATGCCGAGCCCTGATCCGTGGTTGAACCGCAAGATGCGCCATGATGCCGGCCTTTTGCTGCCAGAGCGGCGGATTGGTTTGTCTGCCCATGATTTCCAGCAGGCAATCGCCGCGCCTGAGGTCTGGCTGACGCGCTCTATCCGGTCGGATGATGCACAGACCGTCACATCGCGCTGGTTAAGCCGGATGCTGAACCTTTTGGACGGGTTGCCGGATCAGGGCGGGCCGGATGCGGTGAAAATCATGCGGGCAAGAGGGACCGCTTGGCTGAAGCGGGTGGATCAGCTGGAAACACCTGCGCGGCAAGTATCTGCCCCACGCCCATCGCCGCGACCCCCCGTGGCGCTCCGCCCGAAACAGTTGTCGGTGACAGAGATCAAACGCCTGATCCGCGATCCTTATGCGATCTATGCACGGCATGTGCTGAAGCTGCGACCGCTGGACAGCCTGATGCAGGCCCCAGACGCGTTGCTGCGCGGGATCGTGACGCATGATATTCTTGAGACATTCGTAAAGGGCATCGAGAATGATCCTGACAGCTTGACCGAAGCACAGTTGATGGCGCTGGCTGACACCATGCTTGCCCGATATGTGCCATGGTCCGAAATGCGCGTTTTGTGGAAGGCCCGCCTGTCCCGTGCAGCCGGATGGTTCGTGACCACCGAAAAAGACCGCCGTAGTCAGGCATTGCCTGTTGCCTTTGAAAGAAAGGGTGCGGCGCGGCTTGACGATCTTGGGTTTACCTTGACGGTCAAGGCAGACCGCATTGACCGCGACGCAAGTGGCGCTTTGCATATCTATGACTACAAGACTGGTCGGCTCCCTACAAAAGACGAGCAGGCTTTCTTTGACAAACAGCTTTTGCTGGAAGCCGCCATGGCCGAGCGTGGTGCTTTTGAGGGGCTTGCGCCTGCCTCTGTCGCCAAGGCCGCCTATATCGGGGTCGGAAGCGCCCGAAAGGAACAGCCCGCGCCTCTGGAAGACGAGCCGCCCGAAAAGGTCTGGCAAGAGTTCACTGCACTGATCAGAGCCTATTCCGCCCCAAATCGCGGATATACCTCGCGCCGCGTTATGTTCAAGGAAGGCGATACGGGTGACTATGACCAGCTTGCCCGCTTCGGTGAATGGGATGCGACACAAGATCCCACGCCGGAGGATTTGACATGAGACGCGACGACGCGACGGAACGTCAGGTTCAAGCCGCACGTCCAGACAGTTCGACTTGGCTGTCGGCAAATGCGGGATCAGGCAAGACGCGCGTTCTGACGGATCGTGTCGCGCGTTTGCTTCTATCCGGGGTCGAGCCGCAGCATATCCTGTGCCTAACCTATACCAAAGCCGCCGCCAGCGAGATGCAGAACCGCCTGTTCAAGCGGCTGGGAAGCTGGGCCATGCTGCCCGACATCGGGTTGCATGCTGCGCTGCAGGATCTGGGAATTGACGGTGCCATCCCCGATGAGGATTTGCGGCAAGCGCGGACCCTTTTTGCACGCGCCATCGAAACCCCTGGTGGCTTGAAGATACAAACAATCCATTCCTTTTGTGCCTCGCTGTTGCGGCGCTTTCCGCTCGAGGCCGGCGTCACACCCCAGTTCACCGAGATGGAGGACCATACCGCCAAACGACTGCGGGCCGAAATTGTACAGGCCATGGCCGATGGCAATCAGGTAGCCAGCGTTGAAGCCATGGCGCATGTCTATAATGGACAAGACTTCGACGACCTGACCCGAAGCGTGACCGCGAACCGCGCTGCATTTCAATCGGACGTGTCACGCGACACAGTTCTGGGCTGGTTTGGTTTGCCAGCTGGGTTTCAGGCGTCTGATTTGTGTGCACAGGTGTTTCTGGGGGATGAGCCAGAAATTCTCAAACAGCTCGTTCCGGCGCTTTTGGCAAGCGGTCCAATGGACACCAAGGCAGGTGAACGCCTTTCCGCTCTGAGCGGGACAAGCATGTCGGAACTGTCCGAGTTTGAGTCCGTCTTTCTGACAGGATCAGGTGCCAAATCACCGTTTTCCGCCAAGATCGGGACCTTCCCGACCAAATCATGTCAGGCTGTTCTGTCTGAGATCATGCCTGCGCTCGATGCGTGGATGGAACGGGTTGAACTGGCCCGTGAAGCACGTATGGCGTTGGATGCTGTGGACAAAACACTGGCGCTGCATCGCTTTGCCCGTGCCTTTCTGCCCGCTTATGAACGGCAGAAAACGCTCCGGGGTTGGCTGGATTTCGACGACCTGATCGTTAAAGCGCGTGATCTTTTGACCGATCCGGCCGTAGCATCATGGGTTTTGTACCGGCTGGATGGCGGGATCGACCATATCCTTGTCGATGAAGCGCAGGATACCAGCCCGGTGCAGTGGCAAGTCATCGAGCGTCTGGCGCAGGAGTTTACAAGCGGGGCAGGTGCACGGGCCGACGTGCCGCGCACGATCTTTGTTGTAGGAGACAAAAAGCAGTCCATCTATTCGTTTCAAGGGGCAGATCCGCGGGAATTCGACAGGATGCAGGCCGAGTTTGCCCAGCGCCTTGGCAGTACCAACCAACCGCTGTCCTCGATGGAGCTCGAGTTTTCCTTCCGCTCTGCCGAAGCGATCCTGCGCCTTGTGGATCAATGCTTCCGCGGGCGCGAAAGTTCGGGATTTTCCGCGGGGTCCCTTCATCGCGCCTTCAAGGCCGATATGCCCGGACGTGTTGATCTTTGGCCAGCGATTGAAAAACCGGACAATCCTGAAAAAGGGGCTTGGCATGATCCCGTCGACCAACGCGGCGAGCGTGATCATATGGTGCTTCTGGCAGAACGGATCGCGCGCGAAATCCGCCGTATGATAGACCAAAGGCAAATGATCCCTGTCGAGATCGGGAACACCGGCACGTTCAGGATGCGCCCCATGCGCGAAGGGGACGTGCTTATTCTGGTACAGCGCCGTTCGTCCTTGTTTCACGAGGTTATCCGCGCCTGCAAAGAAAACGGATTGGACGTTGCGGGCGCGGATCGTCTGAAAGTCGGTGCCGAACTTGCAGTGCGCGATCTGGCGGCCTTGCTGTCCTTTCTGGCGACGCCTGAGGATGATCTTTCGCTGGCGGTGGCGCTGAAATCACCGTTGTTCGGATGGACTGAACAAGAGCTTTTCACGCTGGCACGGGGCCGGACGGGATATCTTTGGGAAGCTTTGCGGCATCAGACTGACCAGCATCCCGATACACTGTCCATTCTCAATGATCTACGCAGCCAAACCGACTTTCTACGGCCTTATGACCTGATCGAGCGCGTGCTGACGCGGCATGACGGGCGGCGCAAACTGCTGGGACGTTTGGGACAAGAAGCGGAGGATGGAATCGATGCTTTTCTGGCGCAGACATTGACCTATGAGCGCGGTAATATTCCCAGTCTGACCGGGTTTCTGGTCTGGATGCAAACAGACGAGCTTGAAATCAAGCGGCAGATGGACAGCGCAGGAAACAGAATTCGTGTGATGACCGTTCATGGTGCCAAAGGGCTGGAGGCACCGTTGGTAATCCTTCCCGATGCGGGTCGGCGTGACAACACGATCCGCGACATGATGCTTCTGCACAACGGTAATGCGCTTTGGAGAACGGCGAGTGATTCTGCACCCGGCCCTTTGCTTGATGCGCAAGACGCGCAAAAGGCGGCACAAGAGGCCGAGCGGGATCGTCTGCTTTATGTCGCGATGACGCGAGCCGAGAAGTGGTTGATTGTTGCGGCGGCAGGCGATCTTGGCAAGGACGGCAATAGCTGGTTTCACCGTGTTGAGGCAGCAATGCAGACTTCAGGCGCAGCCAATCATGATTTCGGCTTCGGTGCCGGTCTTCGTTTGGACAGCGGGGACTGGTCATTGCCCGATGCCGAGACCGATCGGATGGAGGCTCCAGAAGAGACTATCCTTGAAGCGTTCTTTCAGCGCCCTTTGACAGACATTGCACCGAAGACCGAAACCCTCAGCCCGTCTGATCTGGGTGGCGAGAAGGCGTTGTCTGGTGAAGGGGGCTTGACCGAAGACGCCGCCAAGCGGCGTGGCCATCAGATCCATCTGCTTCTGGAGACTCTTCCCGCAACCGACCCTAACCATTGGACTGATATTGCAACGCAGATTCTTGGACAGGGCGAGGACGCAACGACAGCAGACGAGCTTCCAGCGCTGATTGACGAGGCCAGAAAAGTCCTGACGGCACCGCATCTGGTATGGCTTTTTTCAACTGACGCCTTGCTTGAAGTGCCGGTTTCAGCCGATATTCCCGAATTGGGCGGGCGGCGTATTCATGGCACGATCGACAGGTTGATTATTTCTGACACACGAATACTTGCGATCGACTTCAAAACAAACGCGGTTGTGCCCCATCAACCAGAGGCCTGCCCAGAGGGTATTTTACGCCAGATGGGGGCCTATGCCGTTGCTCTGGCGCAGATTTATCCCGGTCGCGAGGTTGAGGTGGCAATCCTTTGGACGCGAACAGCGTCACTTATGAAACTGCCACGCGATATAGTGATACAGGCGCTGCAGCGCAGCACCATCCCTTGACGCTGGCACGCCGCGTCCATAGGTTTGCGGCCAACCATTCCCACAGGAGAAAGCCAATGGCGACTGTTGCTGTCACAGACGAGACGTTCGACGCCGAAGTCAAAAATTCCGATATCCCCGTTGTGGTGGATTTCTGGGCCGAATGGTGCGGCCCTTGCAAACAGATCGGCCCCGCTCTGGAAGAGCTGTCGGCCGAGTTCGAAGGCCGGGTGAAGATTGCCAAGGTCGATGTGGACAGCAACCCCAATGCAGCTGCTGCCATGGGCGTGCGCGGTATTCCGGCGCTGTTCATCTTCAAGGATGGTCAGGTCGTCTCGAACCGTGCAGGCGCTGCCCCGAAAGCCGCTCTGCAAAGCTGGATCGAAGGCGCGATCTGATCCCTTTGCGTGAATGAGTAAACAGGGCGCCCAACGTGGCGCCCTTTTTGTTCCCTAGACAGGCCAGCCAGCGCGCCGCAAAGCCATCTGGATCTGCGTCTCGGCTTCAGGCCGTCCGGCATTGATGGCCATTTTCTGCCAAAACCACCACAGATAAGCGACGTGATCATGCTGTTGTACGTGTACAGCCCTGAAGGCCTCGGCAACGCCCAACGCGTGCACATTGGCTGCGAAATGGTGAAAATCGCTGCGGGCAAAAAGGATCATCGGCTTGCCAAAAAAAAAGCCCGTTAAAGGCGGCGGACGAATTCTGCGTCACGATGTAGTCGCAGGCGGGTAGAAGGCCTTCCATTGAACCGGTCTTGATACTGAGACGAGGGTTTGCATCTGCCAGTTCATACACCGCCTTACGTTCCGCGTCGGTGTAACTCTCGCCGGGATGGAATGTGGCGATCACCAGACGGTCAGGGTCATGGGCCAGCACAGACCGAATCATCTCAATCGGGCTTGCAGACTGGAACGACCGCTTTTGAACCAGCTTGCCTTGAAGTGGCACATACACAAACCCGTTCCGGGTGATGGCGCCAGCATTGGGAAACAATCGCTTGCGCCAGAAGGCATGGAATCGCTGCGCCTCGACCAGATCAACCACGGACGGGTCGAATTCAGACCTTGCCACATGCCAGTCCCACCGCTCGGTTGTGGGTTCAATCTGCCAGAACGGATAGTGATAAACGCGCCGCATGGTGAGGGCGCGCGCATGTATCGGCTGATCCATATGGAACATGGCGTAGCCCGGTCTTAACGACGAAGACAAACGGGCAGCACTCGAATTGGCCTGATAGGCAACCCCCAAGCCCGCCTGCCGCAACACAGACGCGACCTTGCCGATGAAATTATGCGTTCCCGCCTCGGCGCTTAGGCGCAGGCTTTCATCCAGATAGAAGGTTACGATCTGTGCACACATACTGACCATACGGTAAGAGAGCACGGATCACAGGGCAAGCGCCGCTCTTGTGCCTTGCGACCTCAGGTTCCATATAACGGGCAGGAACAGGAGACCCCAATGGCAGACAAGGACTTTCCCGGCTGGCACGGCACAACCATCATCGGTGTCAAAAAAGACGGCGTGGTGGTGATCGCGGGCGACGGACAAGTCAGTCTGGGCCAGACTGTCATCAAGGGCACCGCGCGCAAAGTGCGCCGCTTGTCCCCCGGCGGATTCGATGTGGTGGCAGGGTTCGCCGGATCAACGGCAGATGCATTCACGTTGTTGGAGCGGCTGGAATCCAAACTGGAGGCCACCCCTGGACAACTGGCGCGCGCTTCGGTCGAACTGGCCAAGGACTGGCGCACCGACAAATATCTGCAAAAACTGGAAGCGATGCTGATTGTCAGTGACGGGGCGGATATCTACGTGATCACTGGCGCAGGTGATGTACTGGAACCGGAGCATGATGTCACCGCAATCGGATCAGGCGGAAACTACGCGCTGGCTGCGGCCCGCGCCCTGATGGACAGCGACCTGAGTGCGGAAGAGATTGCGCGCAAGGCGATGGCGATTGCCGCCGACATCTGTGTCTATACCAACGGCAAGCTGACGGTTGAGACAATCCGGAAGTAATCCCGTTCCCCCGGAAGGAATATCATGACAGACCTGACCCCCCGCGAGATCGTGTCCGAGCTGGACCGGTTCATCATCGGCCAGAAGGACGCCAAGCGCGCCGTGGCCGTGGCTTTACGCAATCGTTGGCGGCGCAAGCAGTTGGGCGATGATCTGCGAGACGAGGTCTATCCCAAGAATATCCTGATGATCGGACCCACCGGCGTGGGCAAAACTGAGATTAGCCGCCGTCTTGCAAAACTGGCGCGCGCGCCTTTCATCAAGGTCGAGGCGACCAAATTTACCGAAGTCGGCTATGTCGGGCGTGATGTGGAGCAGATCATCCGTGATCTGGTGGATATTGCGATCGCCATGACGCGTGAGCATATGCGCGACGATGTGCGCGCCAAGGCGCATCTGGCTGCCGAAGAGCGGGTCATCACCGCCATAGCCGGAGAAGATGCACGCGAGGGTACGCGCGAGATGTTCCGCAAGAAGCTGAAATCAGGAGAGCTGGACGATACGCTGATCGATTTGGACGTTACCGAATCGTCCAATCCCTTTCCGATGATGGATATTCCGGGGCAGCCCGGTAACCAGATGGGGATGATGAATCTGGGTGATTTGTTCGGCAAGGCCTTTGGCCAGCGCAAGCAACGCAAGCGGCTGAGCGTTGCAGAAAGCTATGATCTGCTGATCGAGGAAGAGGCCGATAAACTTCTGGATGACGAGACCGTCAACCGGGCAGCAATTGAAGCGGTCGAGCAGAACGGGATCGTCTTTCTGGACGAGATTGATAAGGTCTGCGCCCGGTCCGACGCGCGGGGGGCCGATGTCAGCCGCGAAGGTGTGCAGCGCGACCTGCTGCCGCTGATCGAGGGCACAACCGTCAGCACAAAATACGGACCGGTCAAGACCGACCATGTTCTGTTCATCGCCTCTGGTGCGTTCCATATCGCCAAGCCGTCGGACCTGCTGCCTGAACTTCAGGGCCGTTTGCCCATCAGGGTTGAATTGCGCGCTTTGACCGAAGATGATTTTGTCCGCATCCTGACCGAAACCGAGAATGCCCTGACGCTGCAGTATTCCGCCCTCATGGCTACAGAGGAGGTGACTGTCACCTTTACCCAAGACGGGATCGCCGCCTTGGCCAAGATCGCCGCCGAGGTGAACCACACGGTAGAAAACATCGGGGCACGGCGGCTTTACACTGTGATGGAACGTGTCTTTGAAAAACTGTCTTTCACAGCACCAGACCGCGCAGGGCAGGCAGTGGTCGTGGACGATGCCTTTGTGGATGCCAATCTGGGCGAGTTGATGCGTTCGGCCGATATCAGTCGCTACGTGCTGTAGAATTGGGCTCTTGCTTGAGGCGAACAAGCTTTGTCGGAATTGAACTGCATCCTTTCAGGCAATTATGATATTTGGATGTTTGAAAGAAAAATCAAAGCTCGCTAGGGGCTTGTCGTCGTCTTTCTGAAGGATCAGAAAGCAGACATGCGTGTGATAAATTTCCTTTTTGAGAATGCCCGCTGGTTGGCTGCGGGGGCGCTTTTGGCGTTTCTGTCCAGCTTTGGCCAGACTTTTTTCATTGCTGTCTTTGCCGGAGAAATCCGGTCAGAATTCGGTTTGTCCCACGGCCAGTGGGGCGGCATTTACACACTTGGCACGACAGCCTCTGCAATAGCGATGGTCTGGGCTGGTGGTTTGACCGACAGGTTCCGCGTGCGCGTTCTAGGTGCTGTGGTTCTTGTCATGCTAGCCTTGGCCTGCTTGTCGATGGCGACGGTATCGCAGGCATGGTTGCTGCCTTTTGTAATCTTCGCCCTGCGTATTGCCGGGCAGGGGATGACAAGCCACATATCCGTAGTGGCCATGTCGCGCTGGTTCGTCAAAACACGCGGTCGCGCACTATCGATTGCGACGCTGGGTTTCGCCGTGGGCGAGGCGTTACTGCCGCTGATCTTCGTGGCGCTGATGGTAGAACTGGATTGGCGACTTCTGTGGATGTTCGCCGCAGCTATCGCTGTGTCAGGGATTCCGGTTCTGTTGCTGCTGCTGACGCGTGAACGGACGCCGCAAAGCATGGCGATGTCGGACCAAAGCCTTGGCATGGAGGGGCGGCACTGGACACGGCATCAGACACTGCGACATTTTCTGTTCTGGTTCATGGTCCCTGCTCTGATGGGGCCCGCAGCCTTTGTTACGGCATTCTTCTTCCAGCAAGTCCATTTTGCTGCGATCAAAGGGTGGACGCATGTGCAGCTTGTCGCGCTGTTTCCCGTCTATACGGGCATGAGTATCGCCGTCATGTTAATATCGGGTTGGGCACTTGACCGGTGGGGGACTGCGCGACTTATCCCCTTCATGCATCTGCCAATGGTTTTGGCATTCGCTCTGTTTGCCATTGCACCCAGCTTGCCTGTTGCACTGACGGGGTTGTTGTTCATGGCTATGACAACAGGGGCAAACAGCACCTTGCCCAATGCCTTTTGGGCGGAATTCTATGGCACGCGGAACCTTGGTTCGATCAAGGCGATGGCTGCGGCAGTCATGGTTCTTGGGTCTGCTCTGGGGCCGGGGATAACCGGCGTCATGATTGATGCGGGGATAGGGCTTGAAACACAGTATATGTTCGTCGCCGCCTATTTTATCGGGACCAGCCTTTTGATGCGTATCGGCATCGCGCGGGCGCGGCCGTTCCTATCTATGGCGGCGTAGATAAACGTAATAGGCGCCAGCACCGCCGTGCGAGATATGAGCCTCGGTGATCTGCAACACAGCTTGCGCCAATGGCGGCATCGACAGCCAGTTTGGTACCTGATGTTTCAGGATACCGCGCGGCACGGGGATAGGCCCGCCTTCATCCCTGTCACGACCTTTGCCAGTGATCACCAGCACCAGACGTTTCCCGCCAGCCTGCGCTCGCAGAATAAACGCAGTCAGGGTCGGGTGGGCACGGTCAATTGTCATGCCATGCAAATCAATGCGTGCTTCCGGCACCAGCTTGCCGCGCTTCATCCGGCCAAACGCCTTACTATCCATGCTGACTGGAGCCGTACGCAGGGTGTCTTGTAGGCTGGGCTTGAGGTCATGCGCCGCCGTTGCGGTTCGTGCCACCTGCCCAATCGCAAACTCCGGCAATCGCGGCTTTGGGGCCTTGTGTGGTTTCGGCTTGGGCCTTGGCGTCAACTCATCCATGCGCAGAATTTCAGGGTGGAGCCGGTCAGTCGTTGCCGCGATCTGGCGCCAAAGCTCGACTTCGTCAGGCCGAAGGCGACGCCGTGTCATTCAGGGCCATCCACCGTTGCAAGTGCATAAGCGCGTTGGATCGGCATCAATACGATCATGCGTCCCGGGTCTTTCAGCTGGCCCGCAGCGCGTCCGGCCGCATCTCCGGTGCCAAAGAAAATATCAGCCCTTTGCGCACCTTTGATCGCCGATCCGGTATCCTGTGCGATCATCAGGCGACGCATCGGGTTGGCACCGTCCTTTTCAATCCACACCGGAGCACCCAACGGGGTAAAAGCAGGGTCAACCGCAATAGTGCGCAGGTCCGTAACCGACCTGTTCATCGCACCCAACGGGCCTTTATCAGCGGGAACATGGCTTACCTCACGGAAGAAAACGAATGACGGGTTGTGGCGCAGAAGCTCCAACCCGATGTCGGCGTTGCGTCGCACCCAGTTCTTGATCACCTCTGCCGAAACCTGATGCGGCTGAAAAGTACCGCGCCGGACAAGTTCAGCGCCTACTGAGCGATAGATATGACCGTTCGCTCCACCATACCCGACACGGATGCTGCGACCGTTGGGCAACTTGACCCGTCCGGAGCCTTGTATCTGCAGAAAGAACAACTCGACCGGATCATCGACCCAGACGATTTCCAGTCCACGACCTTTCAGGACATCAGTGGTCTCTATTTCATCGCGCGACAACCAGACAGAAGCACCCCGCGCTTCTGGTGGCATCTGATAGATTGGAAACCGGAAGCGTGCGCTGGGCGTAAGGGAGCCCGTCAATTCAGGTTCAAAATAACCTGTGAACAAGCCTGCTGCCTCGTCTTCGATCAGCACGGGTCGAAAGAACAGTTCGAAAAAAGCCGCGGCGTTGGAATGCAGCCTCGCCTCGGATTGTGCTACCGCACAAAGGCTGGACCAATCCGGGTCCTTCATGTCAGCACAAGTGTTCAGAAATGTGCGAAGGGCCGCGGCATGATCGTCCGCAGCCCAGCCTTCCAGTTGGCTGAAGTCAAGGACCTTGTAGGTTGGTTCGGACTGTGCGGTAGATGCCGTCATTGTCAGCCAACCTATGGCCAGAGCTTTCAGCGCCCGGATCATTCGCCCGTTGCGACAAGCTGCCAGTTCGGATCGTCCGTGCCCAGCACCCGGGCAAACGTCCAGATATCTTTCTGACGTTTGATCTCGTTTGGTTTGCCTTCAACGATCTCGCCGTTGCTGTCACGGACCACAGATGTCAACTCGCCAAGGAACTTGACCGATACTTCTGCAAGGTTGCTGTCCTTGTCGAATGTCGCGCTGCTCAGGTTCATTTCGCGAATCCCGATGAACTCTGCTTCGATGGTCAGGCCCTGTTGCTCGCGCGCGGCCACAACATCGGCAAAGGTCTCATAGACGTCATCGGCCAGAAAGGGTTTGATGCTGTCCATATCGCCACGCTCGAACCCCATCAGGATCATCTCGTATGCATAGCGTGCACCTTGAAGGAACTCTGCGACGTTGAAAGAAGGCTCTACCCGCTTGATGGCGGCCAGCGTTTTGGCAGCTTCGCTGTCAGGCTCTACGTTATCGATAATATCGTGGTCCGGGCCGCCTTCGATCACTTCGAAGCCGCGCTTGCGTTCAGACTGTGCCGCTTCACGGGGAACAGCAGGTTTTTCAAAACCTTCACGTGTGCCCAAGACGTTTTTCAGTCGCAGGATCAGAAAAACAGCGATGCCGGCCAAAACCAGGAGCTGAAGTATGGGCGAATTCATTTGAACCTCTCGTGGGGTCGGGCATGGAAAGGAGTTGTCATCGCTCTTATGTAGGGGCTGGGGTGGGCCAAGTCCACCATAGCCGAGAATGAAAGGAAGATGCAGATGTGGCTTTTCGTTGCATTTGTCGCAATACCGATCACAGAGATCGCCCTGTTTATTCAGGTGGGCAGCTGGATCGGCTTGTGGCCAACCTTGGGAATCGTGGTCCTCACGGCCATTCTAGGGACATTTTTGGTCAAAACTCAGGGTCGGTTGGCGTTGATGAACCTGCAGCGTTCCTTTTCAGAGTTGAACGACCCGACAGAACCCTTGGCCCATGGTGCCATGGTTCTTGTTGCCGGCGTTCTTCTGCTCACCCCTGGATTCTTCACCGATGCAATGGGCTTCGCCTTGCTGGTGCCGGGCATCCGGACGGCAGTTTACCGGTTTTTGAGGGCAAGGGTGAAGGTTGCGCGATTCGAGATGGGACAGCGTGGCCCGTTAAGATCATCGGATCAGGACCCGTTTGACGCACGCGCTCAATCGTCGCACAGGCCTGATATCATTGACGGCGAGTTTCACGAGCTTGATCCCGACAAGCGTCCGACACATCGGCCGTCGGGGTGGACCAGGCATTGAGGCTTGAGCAAGCGCCTGCTAGACAGCTTCTCAATAAATAATTCATCCGGAGACATCCCATGGCCGAGAATGGCGCAGCCGACACATCCGCTCAACCAGCAGCGCAAACACCGCAGCTAAAAATGAGCATCCTCAGCCAGTTCATCAAAGATATGTCCTTTGAGAATGTGCTGGCGCAAAAAGGCGTCAGTGGCGAGGTTCAGCCAGACGTCAAGGTTCAGGTAAATCTGGACGCAAAGAAGCGTGCCGCTGACAACCAGTATGAGGTGACCCTGAAGCTGATCGTTGACAGCTCGGTCAAGGACAGTACATCCAAGCTGTTCCTGCTGGAGCTGGAATATGCCGGTGTATTCCACATCGAAGGCGTCCCGACCGAGCAGATGCATCCTTTCTTGCTGATCGAATGCCCACGAATGTTGTTCCCATTTGTGCGTCGCATCGTGTCGGACGTAACGCGAGATGGTGGCTTCCCGCCCCTGAACATGGATATCATCGACTTCGTACAGCTTTACCGGAGCGAGTTATCGCGTCGGCAGGCAGACCAAGCACCATCACCCAACGCTTGAGCTTTCAGCGTTAACCCTGCTTATGCCACAATGCGCCGTCGCCCATCGCTTTGACAAAAGCTTCATGGGCGGCGGCTTCCTCTTTTGTCAGTCGCTCTGGCAGCGGAGTTGGCCGCGGTTTTGCACGCCACTGCGTGGCCGTTGTCACGCTCACATCATGTGACGTGTATGTGGACAGACCAAAGTCCGGCTGCCGTCCGCCGATCAATTCAAGATAGACCTCGGCCAGAATCTGGCTGTCCAGCAACGCACCGTGAAGCGTGCGTTCTGTTTCGATCCCGAAACGGCGACACAGTGCATCCAACGAGGCAGGCGAGCCGGGAAATTTCTTGCGCGCAATCAGCAGTGTGTCGATAGCCTGATCCATCGGAAGTAATGGCTGCCTGATCCATCCCAGTTCGGCGTTGAGAAACTTCATGTCAAAGGCGGCATTGTGGATGACGAGTTTGGCGTTTCCGACAAACTGCAGAAACTTAGGACCTATCTGGGCAAATAAAGGTTTATCACGCAGAAAATCGTCACCCAACCCGTGCACTTCGAACGCGGCTTGCGGCATGGATCGCTGCGGATTGATATATTCATGAAATGTGCGCCCCGTGGGCATGTGGTTGTACAACTCCACCGCGCCGATTTCGACAATCCGGTCGCCTTCACCGGGCTCGAAACCTGTGGTCTCTGTATCCAGAACGATCTCACGCATGTGTCATCCGCTTTCTGATGTCGGCCAGAACGGCGCTTACCTGCGCGGCACCGTGTTCTTTTGTGTCAGTCAGGATAACGTAATCCGCGCGGGCGCGCTTGTCAGCATCCGGCATCTGCTTGGCAAGGATCGCCGTGAACTGGTCTTGGGTCATCGTGCCACGGTCCATCACACGCGCCTTTTGCGTTGCCGCATCCACTGTCACACAAACAGTGGCATCAACATGGGACTCGCCGCCTGTTTCAAACAATAGCGGGATATCCAGAACAATGATATCAGAGGTGGCGTTAGCAATAAACCGTGCCCGGTCTTGGGACACCAAAGGATGCACAATCTTCTCGATCCTCAGCAAGGCTTCCGGATCGCGACCGATGATGGATTTGAGAACATCGCGCGACACAGCACCATCGCAGATAGCTTCGGGAAACAGGGCCGCGATAGGTTCAACGGCCGCTCCCTTGGGGGCGTACAGCCGGTGAACAGCTGCATCCGCATCCCATATGGCGCAGCCTTCTTTAGCGAACTGCTGAGCAGTGGTGGACTTACCCATTCCGATCGAGCCGGTCAGTCCGATAAGAAAGCTCATTTCAGGACCGCAGCCCGCGTGTCGGCGTCAATAGTTGGTCGTTGACCAAACCAACGTTCAAAACCAGGAACGGCCTGATGCAGCAGCATGCCAAGCCCGTCTACCGTCTGACAGCCCATTTCCTGCGCCACCCTTAGCAATCGCGTTTGCAACGGGGCATAGACGAGATCGGTAACCAAAGCGTTCTTTTGTAGTCCATCCAATGGCACCCGCAATTCAGGTTTTCCCATCATGCCAAGCGAGGTCGTATTCACGACGGTTGCCGCATCTTCCAGCATATTGCCTGCCTGCACCCAGTCCACAACACGCAACCGGTTGCCAAAGTCGTGCTGCAACCCTTCAGCTCTGATACGCGTCCGGTTCGAGATCAGGATTTCCGGCACACCCACATCAAGTAGCGATGCAATGACAGCCCGCGCCGCGCCGCCTGCACCCAATACGGCGGCAGGGCCAGCAGCTGGATTCCAGCCCGGTGCGTTCTGGCGAAGGTTTTCAATGAAACCATAGCCATCGGTGTTGTCTGCATGGATCTTGCCATCCTTACGGAAGATCAGCGTGTTTGCGGCACCGATCAATGTCGCCCGGTCTGTCACAAGATCTGCAATCTCCATAACAGCAACCTTATGGGGCACTGTAACGTTGACGCCCACAAATCCGGCTTTGGGTAGCGCTCGCAATACCTCGGCCAAATTCTCGGGACTGACATCCATCGGAATGTAAAAGCCGGCAAGTCCGTAAGTCTTTAACCAATGACCGTGCAATATTGGCGACTTGGAATGCGCGATTGGCGTACCGATGACGCCAGCCAGCGGAATTGTGGGCAACGGAACGGTATCAGTCATGCGTCAATATCTCCTCTCAGAGACAGATAGGACAGAAGATCCAGCAAAGGCAGCCCAAGAACGGTGAAGTAATCGCCATCTACCCGCGAGAAAAGGCGAACGCCCTCTTTCTCCAGCTTGTAGGCGCCTACCGCATCGGCAATATCGGGCCAGTTCCGGTCAAGATAGCCATCAAGCCAAGCGTCGCTGAAGTCGCGGACCATCAAGCGGACTTGCCCAATATGCCGCCAGATCGGTTTACCGGCCTCGCAGATCACAACAGCCGATAACAGGCTGTGTCTTTTTCCGCGAAGCTGTAACAACTGGGCGCGCGCGATGTCACGGGACTGCGGTTTTGACAGAACCTTACCTTCAATATCCAGCACCTGATCACATCCGATAACCAGCGCCTCGGGGCGTTTTTCGCTGATACGAAGGGCCTTCATCTCTGCCAAAGCGTCGGCCAAATCACGGGGGCTAGCACCCTCTGACAGCATCGCATCGCGGAGCATCTCTTCATCCACCCGCGGGCGCAACACCTCGAAATCCAGACCAGCCTGGGTCAGTAGTTGCGCCCGGATCGGAGAGCCAGACGCAAGGATTATCGGTTTTGACATGTGTATAACCCAGTGGAGAGGTGCAAGTTGTTGTTAGGGATGATTACTGCGAAATTAACCCTTCGGATGCAAGGTGTCGCAGACTGCGGGATAAGTCGTCTTGTCCAGCTTTGTTCTCCACATGTGCAAGGGATGGAAACACGGCTGTGGATGTATATGATCGCCAAAGAGATATCATCTGTTTCATCCACAGATAAACGCCCGATGTGCAATGCTTTAAGTATCTGAAATTAATTAGTAAAAAAATATAAGCTAACATAAAAAAAGAGGTGTCCACGTTTTATCCACAAGCTATGTGTAAGCGTAGCTAATTAGGTGTAAACCTGTAATCCACAGGCCCAACGGGTACCTACATAAACATCATCCTTTTCTCTTATATATTTATTTTTTAAGAGGGGTCAGGGATCGAGAGGATGACATGACCGATTTTCTGGCGTTGGCCTACCCTTGGATCAAGGCGATCCATATCATGGCTGTCATCACATGGATGGCAGGGCTGTTCTATCTTCCAAGACTATTCGTCTATCATGCCGAACAGGCGGAACCGGGAGACAGCCGTGATCAAGTGTTCACAGTGATGGAGTATAAGCTTTATCGCTTCATCATGAACCCTTCGGTCATTGTGGTATGGGTGTTTGGTCTGATCCTTGTCATCACACCGGGAATTGTGGACTGGACGTTCGTCTGGCCATGGCTCAAGGCGATATCCGTGATTGGTATGACATGGTTTCACAGGTGGCTGGGAAAGCACCGCAAAGCTTTTGCTGCTGGTGTGAACACCCTGTCCGGTCGCAACTACCGGATGATGAACGAAGTACCCACGCTCTTGATGATCGTGATCGTGGTCTCTGTTGTGGTCAAATTTTGATCCGAATTGACTCGACTGCGCGTTTTATCTAGATAGCGCACCAAGCCACCCGTCCGGGTGGATATTCTCACCTCAAAAAAGACCATGCGCCGCGCCAGTGCCGGTCATCAGGATATTCCCATGAACGACGACGTTGCCGAAATCATCGAACGCCTGAACCTTGCAGAGCTGAAGGCAAAAAGCCCCAAGGACCTGCTTGCCATGGCCGAGGAGCTCGAGATCGAGAATGCCTCGACCATGCGCAAAGGCGATATGATGTTCGCCATTCTCAAGGAGATGGCGGAAGAAGGTTGGGAAGTCGGCGGCGATGGCGTGCTGGAAGTTCTGCAAGACGGTTTCGGTTTCCTGCGTTCGCCCGAAGCGAACTATCTTCCGGGTCCTGACGATATCTATGTTTCGCCTGAAATGATCCGTCAATACGCGCTGCGGACCGGCGATTCCATTGATGGTGTGATGAAGGCTCCGGAAGAGACCGAGCGTTACTTCGCACTGACGAGCATCAATACGATAAACTTCGAAGACCCCGAGAAGGCGCGCCACAAGATCGCGTTCGAGAACCTGACGCCGCTTTATCCTGACGAGCGTTTGAAAATGGAAATCGAGGACCCGACTATCAAGGACCGTTCGGCCCGGATTATTGATTTGGTCGCACCAATCGGCAAAGGCCAGCGTTCGCTGATTGTTGCGCCACCGAGGACAGGTAAAACGGTTCTTCTTCAAAACATCGCGCATTCTATCGAGCGTAACCATCCCGAATGCTATCTAATCGTGCTGTTGATTGATGAACGCCCCGAAGAGGTAACAGACATGCAGCGGTCTGTGAAAGGCGAGGTGATATCTTCGACCTTTGACGAGCCCGCTACACGGCACGTTGCTGTGTCTGAAATGGTGATCGAGAAGGCAAAGCGTCTGGTCGAGCATAAGCGCGATGTGGTCATTCTGTTGGACAGCATCACGCGTCTTGGTCGCGCCTTCAACACAGTCGTTCCGTCCTCTGGCAAGGTGTTGACAGGCGGCGTGGACGCCAACGCCCTGCAGCGGCCCAAGCGGTTCTTTGGTGCTGCGCGGAATGTTGAAGAAGGCGGTTCACTGACAATTATCGCAACAGCTCTGGTCGATACGGGAAGCCGGATGGACGAGGTGATCTTTGAAGAATTCAAGGGCACAGGTAACTCTGAGATCGTTCTGGATCGCAAAGTGGCCGACAAGCGTGTCTTTCCGGCGATGGACATCCTCAAATCTGGCACACGTAAGGAGGAGCTTTTGGTTGAGGCCAAGGATCTGCACAAAACCTTCGTGCTGCGCCGCATTCTGAATCCGATGGGAACAACGGACGCGATTGAATTCCTGATTTCCAAGCTGAAGCAAACCAAAACGAACGGCGAGTTTTTCGATTCAATGAACTCGTAACTTTCTGTTTTAAAACAAAAGGTTATATCGTTGATGGATACGGTTTATGCGCTTGCGACCGCTTCGGGTCGGGCGGGGGTTGCTGTTGTTCGCATCTCTGGTCCACAGGCGCATGCCGCTTGTGTGACGCTCTGTGGCGATCTACCGGAACCACGGATTGCATCCCTACGTGTCCTGCATGATTTAGCTGGCGCGCGATTGGACGAGGCGCTTGTTCTTGTTTTTGCCGAGGGTGCAAGCTTTACCGGTGAAAAGGTCGTGGAACTTCACCTACATGGAAGCATAGCGGTTGTGAGCGCTGTTTTGCGTGTGTTGTCTGAACTCCCACATTGTCGCGGTGCAGAAGCAGGGGAGTTTACGCGTCGCGCGCTCGAGAACGGGCGGCTTGATCTGGCGCAGGTTGAAGGTCTTGCAGATCTGATTGATGCCGAGACCGAGGCACAAAGACGCCAGGCTTTGCGTGTTCTGTCCGGAGACTTGGGTAAACTGGCTGAGGGGTGGCGTCGTGACCTTATTCGTGCCGCCGCGCTTTTGGAGGCCACGATAGACTTCGCTGACGAAGACGTTCCGGTCGATGTTACGCCTGAGGTATCACTGCTTCTTGCTGGCGTGAAATCCCAGCTATCGCGTGAATGTGAGGGTGTCCTTACAGCAGAACGTATCCGTACAGGGTTTGAGGTGGCTATTGTCGGAGCGCCAAATGTCGGGAAGTCGACGCTACTGAACGCATTGGCTGGACGCGACGCGGCGATTACGTCGGAATTTGCCGGGACAACACGCGATGTGATCGAGGTGCGGATGGATTTGGGGGGGCTTCCTGTAACCCTTCTGGATACCGCAGGATTGCGCGACACCGTTGATGTTATTGAGGAAATTGGAATTCGCCGCGCCAAAGAAAGAGCTGCGCTAGCTGACCTGCGTGTCTTTCTATTGGATGGAAATACCGTTCCAGACCTTTTGCTCTTACCCGGCGATATTGTATTGCGGGCCAAGGCAGACCTTTTGGATGACAAAACTGGCGCCGTTTCTGGGATGAGTGGCGAAGGGATCGAATCTCTGGTAGAGGAGATTTCCAAGCGTCTTTCCGGTCGGCTGTCATCCCTCGGCATTGCCACGCGGGAACGGCACAGAGTTGCAATGGTACGGGCTTTGGAGGCTCTGGGTGATGCGGAGAAACAGTTGCAGCGGGGTCCCGATATGTACGACCTTAGCGCCGAGGATATGCGACATGCGATTCGAGCGCTTGAATCACTTGTCGGTCGTGTTGATGTTGAGAATTTGCTGGACGAAATATTCTCCAGCTTCTGTGTTGGCAAATGAGGAATGTTTCACGTGAAACAATCTGATTTCGATGTGATTGTGGTTGGTGGAGGCCATGCAGGTGCTGAGGCGGCGCATGCGGCTGCACGCATGGGCGCGCGCACAGCTTTGGTTACACTTACCCGCGCGAGTATTGGTGTTATGTCCTGCAATCCTGCTATTGGCGGGCTTGGAAAAGGCCATCTTGTGCGCGAGATTGACGCGATGGATGGCGTTATGGGGCGTGTGGCAGACGAGTCTGGGATTCAGTTCAGGTTATTGAATCGCCGGAAGGGCCCCGCTGTTCAGGGGCCGCGGGCGCAATCGGACCGGAAAGTCTATCGCGAAGCTATGCAGGCGGAATTGGCGGCACGTGACGGGCTTGCGATTGTTGAAGGCGAAGTGGTTGATCTGCTGATGTCGGGTGAGCAGGTCAATGGCATTGTTCTGGCTGATGGATCTCAGCTTGCGGCACGTGCGGTTGTGTTGACTACCGGAACATTCTTGCGCGGTGTGATACACATCGGAAACGTTGCCCGCCCCGGTGGTCGTATGGGCGATAAACCCTCGGTTCTTTTGGCGCAGAGGATGGACAGCTTTGGTTTGCCCTTGGGACGCTTGAAAACGGGGACTCCGCCTCGTCTTGATGGTCGGACAATTGCCTGGGACAAGCTGGAATCACAACCGGGCGACGCCGACCCGGTCTTGTTTTCTTTCCTGTCGAAGACGCCACCGCTGCGCCAGATTTCTTGTGGCATCACACATACAAACCAGAAAACGCACGATATTATTCAAAAGAATTTGGCCCGTTCCGCGATGTATGGTGGCCATATCGAAGGTGTCGGCCCTCGCTATTGCCCTTCAATCGAGGACAAGGTCGTACGGTTTGCGGACAAGACATCGCATCAAATTTTTCTGGAGCCGGAAGGCCTAAGCGATCAAACCGTCTATCCGAACGGGATCTCAACCTCGCTACCCGAAGATGTGCAGAACGAATATGTCCATTCTATTTATGGTCTTGAGACTGCTGTGATTCTCCAACCCGGTTACGCGATCGAGTATGACTACGTCGACCCTCGCGCGCTGGATCTGAGATTGGCTGTTAAGTCTGTCCCGGGTCTTTTCCTTGCGGGGCAGATCAATGGTACTACCGGTTACGAAGAGGCTGCAGCGCAGGGATTAGTGGCTGGTCTGAACGCGGCCGCGGAATCGCTGGATCGGGAACCTTTCCATTTTAGTCGCTCGGATAGTTATATTGGTGTGATGTTGGATGACCTTGTTTCGCGTGGAGTGACAGAGCCATACCGCATGTTCACCTCGCGCGCTGAATTCCGGCTATCGTTGCGCGCGGACAATGCGGATCAGCGTTTGACGCCAAAGGCATTGTCCTTGGGTTGCGTGAGCGGAGCCCGGACCTTGGCTTTTTCACGGAAGATGGATGGCTTGACTGAAGGACGTGCGCGGCTTGACGGAAAAAGCTATACGCCCAAGGCCCTGTCCGCTCTGGGAATTGCGTTAAGTCAGGATGGCTCGCGGCGCACTGCCTTTCAGCTTCTGTCTTTCCCGGACATTACGTTCGAGCATTTGCTGGAGCTGGACGCGAGCTTGTCGGAAATTGACTCCGAGACACGTGAACAACTGTCGCGCGACGCACTTTATGCAAATTACATTCAGCGGCAGCAACGTGATGTGGATGCCATGCGCCGTGATGAAATGCAGGAGATTCCTGCAGGTTTCACCTTCTCGACCATCGAGGGGCTTTCCAATGAATTGAAGCTCAAGCTTGAGCGGGCCCAACCCACAAATCTTCTGCAAGCAGCACGAGTTGATGGAATGACGCCCGCGGCGTTGACGCTCATCCTCGCCAAGCTTCGCCAGGCTCGGCGCCAGAGGTCAGCGTGAGAAAGCCGACTGCGGAAGATCTGAATGTTTCACGTGAAACATTTGAACGGCTCGAGTCATATGTAGCTCTGCTTGAAAAGTGGACGCCGAAAATCAACCTGATCTCGAAGTCGAGCATCCCCGAAATATGGAACCGTCATATACAGGATTCACTTCAGGTCTACCGTGCTGGTCCAGATGGATTCCGTCATTGGGTTGATCTTGGCAGCGGAGGAGGCTTTCCAGGTATTGTTGTGGCTGTTTTGGCTTCGGATAAACTAGATCAAAGGCGCGTCAGTCTAGTGGAGAGCGACAGTCGCAAGGCGGCCTTTTTGCGGTCTGCCATCCGCGAAGCTGCGGCAAACGGGACCGTAATATGTGAGCGGATCGAATCCTTGGCGCCGCAGAAAGCAGATGTTGTGTCAGCGCGTGCTCTTGCTGACCTGAAAACGCTGCTTGGTTTCGCGGAAAGGCACCTTGTTGAGGGTGGCGTGGCTCTGTTCTCCAAGGGTATATCCTGGGAAAAGGAGATCGACGCTGCTCGGAGTGAATGGTCTTTCACTTTGGACGCGCTTAGAAGTGAAACCGAAGAAGGATCAGTGATCCTGAGAATCGGAGATATAGCGCGTGTCTGATCCGTTAAGACCCCATGGACCAAGAATTATTGCGATAGCCAACCAGAAGGGTGGTGTTGGCAAAACGACAACAACCATTAACCTTGGTGCTGCACTTGCCAAGCTGGATTGTAGGGTTTTGATCGTTGATCTTGACCCACAGGGAAACGCATCTACCGGGCTTGGTATCGAGGTTGAAGACAGGGAGTACACCACATACGAACTGCTACTGGACGACGTGGGTCTGTCCCACGTCATCAAGCCAACCGAGACACCTGGTTTGCATATCGTTCCAGCAACCGTTGACTTAAGCTCTGCTGATGTAGAATTGGTCTCAAACGAAAAACGCAGCTTTCTGTTGCATGACGCGCTGCGTCAATTTGCAATGGATGAACTGAGTTATGATTATGTTCTGATTGATTGCCCGCCATCTCTGAACCTGTTGACAGTGAATGCGATGGTTGCGGCGCATTCGGTACTTGTCCCGCTGCAGTCCGAATTCTTTGCGCTTGAGGGACTGTCCCAGTTGATGCTGACAATCCGGGAAGTCCGGCAAACAGCGAATCCGACCCTCAGAATCGAAGGTGTTGTGTTGACGATGTATGACATACGCAACAACTTGTCCCAGCAGGTTGAGGCTGATGCCCGCGAGAATCTGGGAGAGCTGGTCTTCACCACAGTTATTCCACGAAACGTCAGATTGTCCGAGGCGCCGTCTTTCGCAAAATCGGTTCTGGATTATGATGCGGAATCAAAGGGCGCCCGAGCTTATGTTGCGCTTGCAGAAGAACTCTTGAAGAACCACGGCCGCGTTGCGGTCAAGGAAGGGGCAGTGACATGAACGACAAGAAACCCAAGACTCGCGGGCTGGGGCGTGGATTGTCTGCCTTGATGGCCGATGTGTCATCGCAGGAAGACCGCGCTGCTGATTCCGGTGTGATACGCAGACCGGACGTCATGGTTGCTATCGAAAAGGTTTTTCCAAATCCCCTACAGCCGAGGCGTCGTTTCGGGGCAGAGCAGCTTGAGGATCTTGCAGCGTCGATCCGCGAGAAAGGTGTGATCCAGCCCCTGATCGTGCGCCGCCGGGCGATGGCAGAGGGCACGTTCGAGATTGTCGCTGGTGAGCGCCGCTGGCGGGCCGCCCAGATGGCCCAGCTACATGAGCTTCCGGTTCTGGTGCGTGACTTTAACGACACCGAAGTTCTGGAAATCGCGATCATCGAAAACATTCAAAGGGCTGATCTTAACCCGGTTGAAGAGGCTGTTGGCTACAAGCAGTTGATGGAAAAGTTTGGGCACACACAAGAGAAGCTATCGGCAGTTCTGGGAAAAAGCCGAAGCTACATTGCCAATCTGGTGCGCTTGCTTCAGCTTCCCGATGAGGTGCAAATCTATCTGCGCGAGGGCCAACTTTCCGCAGGACATGCGCGCGCATTAATCACTGCACAAGATCCCTTGGTGCTGGCTCGAAAAGTGATCGAGGGTGGTTTGTCTGTACGCGAGACAGAACGCTTGGCTAAAAAGTCGGAACAGTCCGAAGGTCAATCAAGCACACAACAAAAGCCGCATAAACAGCCTGAAAAGGACGCCGATACGCGTGCTCTGGAAGCTGATCTATCAGCGAACCTGCGCATGAAGGTCACGATATCCCACGAGAGCGGGCTGGAATCGGGTCTTGTTTCTATTCGCTACACCTCGTTGGACGAGTTGGACGAGTTGTGTCAGAAGCTGGGGTCGTGACAGGCTCAGTCTTTCAGTAACTCTCCCAGTACCGCATTGAGGACCATTCGTCCTTGAGGTGTTGCGGTGATCTGTGATCCGCTTGTTCTGATCATTCCAAGCTCTGACAGTTGTTCGATGCGGTCCTGTGGAAGCGCCTGACCCGACAGTTCCTGAAATCGCCGTTGATCAACACCTTCGGCCAAACGCAGGCCCATCATCACAAACTCGCTTGCTTGTTCGCCGCCAGACAAGGCCGATCGCTCCTTTTCGGTTGCGCCTGATTCCACCAGATCCAGCCATTTATTAGGGTTGCTCCAAGCCTCGGTTGCAAAGCGCTGACCATCAAGCGTCAGGCGGCCGTGTGCGCCGGGTCCGATCCCAATATAGTCTCCATAACGCCAATAGACCCTATTATGACGCGACTCTGCGCCGATACGGGAATGATTGGATACTTCGTAGCCCGGGTAGCCAGCCTCCCCGCAGATATCCTGAGTGGCATGGTACATATCTGCCGAGAGATCATCTGGTGGCAAACCTTTCAGCTTGCCGCGAGCATAGCGATCACCAAAGGCTGTGCCATCTTCAATCGTCAACTGATAGAGTGACAAATGATCGACTGCCATACTAAGTGCTTGTTTTAGCTCTGTTTTCCATGACCTCAGTTCTTGATTCTGTCGCGCATAGATCAAGTCGAAGCTGACACGCTTAAATTGTGCACGCGCCACGTCAAAAGCGGCCATGGCCTCTGCTGTGGTATGTATACGTCCCAGTTTCTGTAGATCGGTATCATTAAGTGCCTGAATTCCCATGGAGATACGGTTCACGCCGCCCTCGGAATAGGCTTTGAAGCGACCCGCCTCAACCGAACCGGGATTGGCTTCCAGGGTCACTTCCAGATCGTTGGCTTGAGGCCATTTCTGTTTGATCCGTTCGAGCACAGCATGAACCACATCTGGCTGCATCAGGCTGGGTGTCCCACCGCCGAAGAAGATGGATGTCAGCACGCGGCCTTGCGTCTGTTCGGCGTAGCGGTCAATTTCGGCGAGATAGGCACGCATCCAGCGCGATTGATCGATCTCGCGCGCAACGTGGCTGTTGAAATCGCAATAGGGGCATTTGGCCTGACAGAATGGCCAATGCAGATAGATGGCAAAGCCACCGTTTTGCCAATCCTCAGTCAAAGCAGCCAGCGACAAGTTTTTTGAACGCATCTGCCCTGTGGCTGATACGGTTTTTTTCCCAGCGATCCATTTCTCCGAAGGTGATGTCGTATCCGTCGGGTTGGAATATCGGGTCATAACCGTGGCCCTGTTCGCCGCGCATGGGCCATATGACCTGTCCTTCCATAGTACCCTCGAACACGTCGTCATGACCGTCAGGCCAAGCCAGAACAAGCGTACAGCAAAAGCGCGCCGCTCTGGGATGAGGCGCATTTACGGCCTCCAGCGCGTCGTGTGCGCGGGTCATCGCGAGGGTGAAGTCGCGGCCATTGGGTGTTTCAGCCCAATCAGCCGTATAAACGCCGGGCGCACCGCCCAGCGCATCAATCGCGATGCCGGAATCATCGGCCAATGCTGGAAGTCCGGTTGCCTGTGCTGCGGCATGGGCCTTGATTCTGGCATTGCCGACGAAAGTATCCTCGGTCTCGTCAGGCTCCGGCAGGCTCATCTCGGCGGCGCCGATTACGGTTACGCCGAAGGGAGCCAGAAGATCTGCTATCTCCTCCAGCTTGCCCTTGTTATGCGTTGCCACAAGCAGACGGTCGCCGACGAACCTACGCATCGACAGCCGCCAGTTGCGCCTTGACCAGATCTTTGACGCCCAGTTCAGCCAGATCCAGAAGCTCGTTCATCTGGGCGCGCGAATAGGTGGCGCCTTCAGCGGACATTTGCACCTCGATCAGCCGGCCACTGGCGAGCATGATGAAATTGCCGTCAACACCTGCTTCACTATCCTCGGGATAGTCCAGATCCAGAACTGGCTGACCCGCATAGATGCCGCAAGACACTGCTGCGACGGGCTCGATCAGCGGGTTGCTGATAACGGCACCGGTTTTCATCAGCTTGTCGACTGCGAGGCGCAGGGCAACCCAACCACCTGTAATTGAGGCGCAACGCGTGCCGCCGTCTGCCTGGATGACATCGCAATCCACGGTGATCTGACGCTCGCCCAAGGCAACACGGTCAACGCCGGCGCGCAGCGAACGGCCGATCAGGCGCTGAATCTCGACCGTGCGACCGCCTTGCTTGCCAGTCGTAGCCTCGCGGCGCATGCGGCTGGTGGTCGAACGCGGCAGCATGCCATATTCGGCAGTAACCCAACCCAAGCCACTTCCCTTGATGAACGGGGGCACACGGTCTTCGATCGTGGCCGTGCACAGGACATGTGTATCACCCATCCGGATCATACATGATCCTTCAGCGTGCTTTGTAACGCCAGTTTCAATTGAAATGGACCGCATTTCGCTTAGTTTTCTGCCTGAGGGGCGCATTCTTGGACCTTTCCTGAGTTACCGCTGGGGATACAGCCCAAAGCGTCAAAAACGCAAGCCTGATTGACCTTTCGCACCCATGCTCTTTAATGGGCCTTTGCAGGGGACATTCGACATGAAAGAGGGAATGGCCATACTTGACGAGATGAACGAACGGTCGCGCGAGGTGTTTCGCCGCGTTGTCGAAGGCTATCTTGAAAGTGGCGATCCCGTTGGTAGTCGCACTCTGACCCGAAGCATGAATGAAAAGGTCAGTGCCGCCACCATTCGAAATGTGATGCAGGATCTGGAATACCTTGGCTTGTTAGGAAGCCCGCACGTCAGTGCGGGACGCATTCCAACGCAGCGGGGTCTGCGCATGTTCGTGGATGGGTTGCTTGAGGTTGGCGATCTGAATGCGAATGACCGCCAGAAAATCGACGAAACGATGGGCAACAACACCTCTGATGTTACGGGGATGCTGGACCGCATTAGCACAGCACTGTCAGGCGTCACGCGCGGTGCATCGCTGGTGCTTGCGCCCAAACATGAGGCGCCGATCAAGCATGTGGAATTTGTCAGCCTTGGCCACGAGCGGGCGCTTGTTGTTCTGGTCTTTGCCGACGGACATGTCGAGAACCGGATTTTTACGCCACCCGTCGGCCAAACGCCTTCGTCTATGCGCGAGGCGGCAAATTTTCTGAATGCATTGATCGAAGGTAAAACTCTGTCCGACCTCCAAACCGCGATCCGGCGAGAGATCGAATCGCGCAGGCAGGAAATTGACGGTCTGGCGCATGCCATGGTCGAGAGTGGTATTGCTGTTTGGGCCGGAGAGGGCGAAGCACCTGAGCGCTTGATTGTGAGAGGGCGCGCGAATCTGCTGAGCGCGGACGGCAGCGATGAGGAGCTGGACCGGATCAAGACGCTGTTTGACGATCTGGAACGTAAGAAGGACATGGCCGAATTCCTTGATCTGACGCAGGACGGCGAGGGTGTGCGCATTTTTATTGGCTCTGAGAACAAACTTTTTTCACTTTCGGGTTCCTCTTTGGTGGTCAGTCCATATATGAACGCTGATCGTAAGATCATCGGGGCGGTTGGTGTCATCGGACCCACGCGCCTGAACTATGGACGGATTGTGCCGATCGTGGACTACACGGCACAACTGGTTGGCAGGATGATCTCCGACCGGAGCTAGAGGTGAAGTATGGCAGAGCCGAAAAAAGACGATTTCCTTGACGATATCGAAGCCGCCGAGGCTGAAGAATACGCAGAGGATGCAGTAGAATACAGCGATGACGCGATAGAACTCGATAGCTTGAGGGCAGAGCGGGACGAGCTGAAGGACCGCTTCATGCGTGCCTTGGCCGACGCCGAGAATGCACGCAAGCGGTCCGAGAAAGACCGTCGCGAAGCAGAACAATATGGAGGTTCCAAGCTGGCGCGCGATTTGTTGCCAGTGCATGACAACCTCAAGCGCGCGCTTGAAATGGTCACTGAAGAACAGCGTACGGCCTTTGGACCCTTGCTTGAAGGTATCGAGCTAACGTTGCGTGAGCTGATCAGTGTTTTTGGCAAGCACGGTGTAAAAGTCATCAGCCCGCAAGTGGGTGACCGCTTCGATCCGCAAAATCATCAGGCGATGTTCGAAGCCCCTGTTCCCGGTACCAAATCAGGTGAGATCATTCAGGTGTCAGCAGATGGCTTCATGCTGCATGATCGGCTGCTGCGGCCCGCACAGGTTGGTGTGTCGTCAATGCCGTCAAGCTGACAAACAGCTGATAAGGTCGAGAAAATGAGGCGTTGCAGTCAGGACTGCGACGCCTCCTTCAATTCGTAAAGCAGGCGCAGCGCGTCACGAGGAGACAGCTCGTCTGGATGAATGTCTCTTAGTCGATCTTCCAGAAGCGATAGCTTGACAGGCGCCACTGGACGCGGTGCGGCAGCCATAGAGAATAGCGGTAGATCGTCTATGATGGCCTTGTGCTTGCCAGCACCTTCGCGTTCGCCTTTCTCCAAAGCGTCCAGAACTACACGTGCACGACTGACGACCGCTTCGGGAAGACCTGCCAATTTGGCAACCTGCACCCCGTAAGACCGGTCTGCGGCACCCTTGCGAACTTCGTGCAGGAAAATCACGTCCCCTTCGAATTCCTTTACGGTCACTGTGGCATTTTCGACCCGTTCCAGTTTTCCGGCGAGGGCCGTCAGTTCATGATAGTGCGTGGCAAACAACGCGCGGCAACGGTTCGCGTCATGCAGATGCTCCAACGTGGCCCAAGCGATGGAAAGCCCGTCATAGGTTGCGGTGCCCCGCCCGATCTCGTCGAGAATAACCAACGCATGATCATCGGCCTGATTGAGGATCGCTGCTGTTTCCACCATCTCGACCATAAACGTCGACCGCCCGCGCGCCAGATCGTCAGAGGCTCCAACACGGCTGAACAACTGGCTAACAAGCCCTATTCTGGCGCGGGTCGCGGGAACAAAACTGCCCATTTGCGCCAAAAGTGCGATCAACGCGGTCTGCCGCAGATAGGTCGACTTGCCTGCCATATTCGGACCGGTCAACAGCCAGATATCCGAACCGTTTCCCAAATCGCAATCATTGGCCACGAAAGGAGCACCGCCCTGTTTTCGCAAGGACTGCTCGACGACAGGATGCCGTCCGCCTTCGATCATCAAGGAACGCGTCACATCAACAACGGGACATGTCCAGTTTTCGCCCCGCGCGAGATCGGCCAAAGCACTGCACAAATCCAGTTCCGCAAGGGCGCGCGCAGTGGCATAGATTTCCGCAGCTTTGTCCAGAATAGATGACTTCAGCACAGAATAGAGCCGTTTTTCTATCTCGAGCGCATGCCCCCCTGCATTCAGGATTCGCGTTTCCATCTCGGTCAGGTCCGGCGTTGTAAAGCGCAACTGGTTTGCAGTGGTCTGACGGTGCCGGAAAGAATCAGATAGCGGCGCAGACAACATGCGCTCGGCATGGGTCGAGGTAACGTCGATGAAATAGCCCAGCACATTGTTGTGCTTTATCTTGAGCGAAGGAATACCCGTCTGGGCGGCATATTCCGTTTGCATGCGTGCAATAACCGAGCGCCCTTGATCACGCAAACTTCGCATTTCATCAAGTTCAGCGTCATATCCTGCGGCGATGAAGCTGCCGTCACGGACAAGTAGCGGCGGCTCTGCTACAAGCGCTTGACCCAACAGATCAATTAAATCCTGATGCCCGCCCAGATCAACCGCCGCTGTTTGCATCATTGGCGGTAGATCGCGCCCTTCGATCAAGCGCGAGATATTGGCTGCTTGCTCCAGGCCGCTACGGACTGCTGCAAGGTCACGGGGGCCGCCCCTGTCCAGCGCAAGTCGAGACAAGGCCCGATCTAGATCAGGTACCCGGCGCAGAGCGTCACGCATGTCAGCGCAAAGGCGGCTCTGTTCCACCGCAAAAGCGACAGAGTCCAGTCTTTGTTGTACGACGTTCAGATCCCGCGAGGGGCTGGATAGTCGCCGTTCAAGCAAGCGAGCACCACCTGCCGTAACTGTTCGGTCAATCGCTGACAGAAGCGATCCAGCGCGACCACCTGACAAGGCGTGCGTCAGTTCAAGGTTCCGCCGCGTGGCTGCATCAATCTGCATGACCCCCGACTCGGCTTCACGCAGGGGGTGCCGCAACAGGGGTAGTTTACCCTTCTGTGTAATCTCGAGATATTCGATCAATGCGCCAAGCGCCGACACTTCTGCACGGCCAAAACTTCCAAAAGCATCCAGCGATCCCACGGCGTAAAGTGCACAAAGCCGTTTTTCTGCTGCCGTGCTGTCAAAGGCGGATCGTCCAAGCGGGGTCACGGATGCACCGGATTCAGTCACTATTCCAGCTAAATCGTTTTCCAGTGCCTCTGATACAACGACTTCTGAAGGCATGAGACGCGCCAGTTCAGGGCCAAGCCGTACCGGCGCAAGGGGCATCACGTGACATTCCCCTGTTGAGATATCCACCCATGCCAGCGCCGCTTCATCCCGCACAACCGAATAGGCGCAGAGGTAATTATTCCTGCGTGCTTCAAGTAGAGAATCTTCTGTCAGTGTGCCCGGCGTGACCAATCGCACGACATCGCGTTTCACAACAGATTTTGCGCCGCGCTTCTTGGCTTCTGCGGGGTCCTCCATCTGTTCGCAGACGGCAACGCGAAATCCCTTGCGGATCAGTGTCAGCAGATAGCCTTCGGCGGAATGTACGGGAACACCGCACATCGGAATGTCCTTGCCGTCGTGCTGACCGCGCTTTGTCAGCGCGATATCCAGCGCCTGCGATGCGGCAACAGCATCATCAAAGAACATCTCGTAGAAATCGCCCATCCGGTAGAATAACAAGGCACCAGGATACTGCGCCTTTATTCCCAGAAACTGCACCATCATCGGCGTTGCTGCGGCGTGTTCGACTGTCACGGCGTCTCCTTGTTTGCTGGGCCAGACCTTACAAATCCCGCAGTTGGGACGAAAGCGAAAACGCAAAAGCGTTGAGGGATTGGCTGCAGCAGGATATGACGCTCTAACCCGCTCAAGGAACAGGCTAAAGCCCATGACAAGAACCAGATTGACCCGTGAAGAAGCGCTTGCCTTTCATATGGAGCCAACGCCCGGCAAATTCGAGATAACAGCAACAGTGCCAATGGCTACACAGAGAGACCTTTCTCTGGCCTATTCGCCCGGCGTGGCGGTCCCATGCGAGGAGATCGCAGCGGCACCCGAAACTGCGTATGACTACACAAACAAGGGAAACCTTGTGGCGGTGATCTCCAACGGAACGGCAGTTCTGGGGCTTGGAAATCTGGGTGCGCTGGCGTCCAAACCTGTGATGGAGGGCAAGGCGGTTCTGTTTAAGCGCTTCGCCGATGTGAACAGCATCGATATCGAACTGGACACCGAAGACCCCGAGGCCTTTATCAACGCCGTCCGCCTGATGGGGCCGACGTTTGGTGGTATCAATCTGGAAGACATCAAGGCGCCGGAATGCTTTATCATTGAACAGCGCCTGAAAGAGGTGATGGATATCCCCGTCTTTCATGATGACCAGCACGGTACGGCAGTGATCTGCGCCGCCGGATTGATCAACGCGCTGCACCTCTCAGACAAGAAGATCGGGGATGTCCGGATTGTTTTGAACGGTGCAGGGGCAGCAGGAATCGCGTGTCTGGAACTCCTCAAGTCGATGGGTGCCAAGCATGACAATTGCATCATGTGCGATACCAAGGGCGTTATCTATCAGGGTCGTACCGATGGCATGAACCAGTGGAAATCGGCCCATGCGGCAAATACTGACCTGCGCACGTTGGAGGCCGCAATGAAAGGCGCAGATGTTTTCCTTGGCGTGTCTGCCAAAGGGGCTGTGACCGACGCAATGGTTGCGTCAATGGCGCCAAACCCTGTGATTTTTGCGATGGCCAACCCTGACCCCGAGATTACACCGGAAGAAGCCCACGCCGTGCGCCCCGATGCGATCGTGGCGACGGGACGATCTGATTACCCCAATCAGGTGAACAACGTTCTTGGCTTTCCCTACCTGTTCCGCGGCGCGCTTGATATCCATGCGCGTGCCATCAATGACGAGATGAAAATCGCCTGTGCCGAGGCTCTCGCGGCCCTTGCGCGTGAGGATGTACCGGATGAAGTGGCAATGGCTTATGGCAAGAACCTGAGTTTTGGACGCGATTACATCATCCCCACGCCGTTTGACCCGCGACTGATCTACCGGATTCCGCCTGCCGTCGCGCGCGCCGGGATGAAGACCGGAGTGGCGCGCCGTCCGATCATCGATATGGAAGCCTATGAAGCCAGTCTCAAGGGGCGCATGGATCCGACGGCAAATATCCTGCGCGGCATCCATGCCCGCGCGCGTGCCAATCAGGCACGGATGATCTTTGCCGAAGGGGATGATCCACGGGTTTTGCGGGCTGCCGTGACTTATCAAAGGTCAGGCCTTGGCAAGGCCTTGGTTGTTGGGCGTGATTACGATGTGAAAGCCAAGCTTGAGGCGGCTGGTATGGCGGACGCTGTCGCAGAGCTTGAAGTGGTGAACGCCGCCAACACCCCGGATCTCGAGACATATAAGGAGTTTCTGTACCAACGGCTTCAGCGCAAAGGCTTTGACCGACACGATATTCACCGTTTGGCCGCCCGCGACCGCCACGTGTTTTCCGCGTTGATGCTGGCCCATGGGCATGGTGACGGTCTGGTGACCGGCGCGACACGAAAGGCGGCGCATGTGATGGAATTGATCAATCACGTGTTTGATGCTGATGCGGTGCATGGTGCCGCGGGGATTACAGCGCTTCTGCACAAGGGACGGATCGTGCTGATTGCCGATACTTTGGTGCATGAATGGCCGGACGAAAATGATCTGGCCACAATCGCCGAGCGCGCGGCTGACGTCGCCCGCGATTTGGGGCTTGAGCCGCGTGTAGCCTTTGTTAGCTTCTCGACCTTTGGCTATCCCAGGTCAGAGCGGGCCGAGAAGATGCACCGTGCACCCAAAGTGTTGGAGGCACGTGGCGTTGATTTCGAGTTTGAAGGCGAGATGACGGTTGATGTGGCCCTGAATCCAAAGGCGCAAGCCGTCTACCCGTTCCAGCGCTTGACGGGCCCAGCCAATATTCTTGTGGTGCCGGCGCGGCATTCGGCCTCGATCTCGGTCAAGCTGATGCAGGAAATGGCCGGCGCGACAGTGATCGGGCCGATTCTTTCCGGTGTCGATCAGTCGATCCAGATCTGCTCTACCAATTCGACGGCAAATGATATTCTTAACATGGCTATGCTGGCAGCCTGCAAAGTGGGCTGACGTGAGGCCGAAAGGTGTAGATGGCGATCTATAATCTCGGCTCTATCAATGCCGATTTGCTCTATTCCGTCCCGCATCTGCCTGCCCCAGGCGAGACCGTGGCGGCCAAAAGTTTGCGTCGTGGTCTGGGTGGTAAGGGCGCGAATATGTCCGTCGCTGCGTCGCGTGGAGCGGCGCGCGTTGTTCATATCGGTGCAGTTGGACCTGACGGGCGCTGGGCGCGCGATCTTTTGACGGAATACGGTGTCGATACCCGTCATATCATGACGACTGAGGCGGAAACGGGACATGCCATCATTCTGCTGGACCCAGCCGCAGAGAACACAATCGTGATCCATCCGGGCGCAAATCACGCCATTTCAGTAGAGCAGATCGGCCTGGCTTTGGCCGAAGCTTCGCCCGGTGACATCCTGTTGATGCAGAACGAGACTGGCAATCAACGGTTTTGCGCCAGCACAGGCTCTGATCTTGGGTTGCGGGTGGTTTATGCTGCCGCGCCTTTTGAAGTGGACGCCGTGTCAGACATTCTGCCTTTTCTGGATATGTTGATCCTGAATGCAGTTGAGGCCGATCAGCTGAGGAATGCCACGGGTGCGGAACTGGATGCCCTGAATGTGGCCGATGTGATTGTTACCTTAGGGTCAGAGGGGTGTCGCTGGCACCAACGCGCATCCGGGCAGGTCAGGCATTTCCCCGCTCTCGAGGTTCAGCCTGTGGACACAACCGGGGCCGGGGACACGTTCACCGGCTATCTGCTTGCCGGGCTTGATCGGGGTATGCCTATGGAGCAGGCGATCGGCTTGGCCACCAAAGCGGCAGCCCTGATGGTCACGCGTGTCGGAACCGCCGATGTGATACCCGATCTTCTAGAGATTCAGCAGATGAATCAACCGCCGACAAAAGGTGCCTGATTACCCCAGAGTTGGCGCACGCGCTGATCACGCCCGCACCCTTCGCGGTAGCGGTTATAGGCATCAGATTGTGCGATCGCCCCAAAGCGCGTGATCACGCGGTTTGTGCCTTTGTAGTAATCCTGATGGTAGTCCTCGGCCTCAAAGAACCGCGCAGCGGCCAAGACAGGCGTCACGATGTTCTTGCCCAACGCGGCTTTGGCCTCTGCAACAACTATATTAGCCAGTTGTTTTTCTGCCCGATCAGAGACGAATATGGCACTTCTATAGCTTTCACCCCGGTCACAGAACTGGCCGCCTGCATCGGTTGGGTCAATCGAGCGGAGGAATAATGCCAACAGGTCTGCGCGGCTGATACGGTCAGGGTCAAACATGATCTGAACCGCCTCATAGTGCCCCGTTCCGCCGCGCGTCACCTGTTTGTAGGTCGGGTTTGCTGTGGTGCCACCGGTGTATCCCGAAACAACCTCCCGCACCCCTGCGACCTTCTCAAAGTCGGCTTCAACGCACCAGAAACATCCGCCAGCCACTGTCAGGACCTGCGTCTCGGCTGCATTCGCGCGACTGCCTTTCATGGCAAATCCAGCCATTAGAGCCAGCGCCAATATGATCAGTTTGAAATCGCTCGTCTGCAGTCTTATCGGAACACCCTTACCATGTCTGACCAGCCTGCCCGTATCGAAACGCTTCGCATAGCCTCGACATGATTTGTCACGCAACGGTGACAGGGTGTGACCGCTTTTCTTGGCGGGCGTTCCAGTTTAGCGTCTGACCGACAGCAGGAGGCGCAGATGATTGATCATGTGACAACCCATCAGGCGGCAGAAGATGCCCGCAACGAGACAATCCAGATCTGGTTGAACGGGCGGGTTGTGCCCAAGGCCCAAGCTATGGTGAGCGTTTATGATAGCGGCTTCATGCTGGGCGACGGCGTCTGGGAAGGTATTCGCCTTTACAACGGTGTCTGGGCTTTTCTGCATGAACATATGGACCGTCTGTTCGAGGCGGCCAAGGCAATTGATCTTGATATAGGTCTTACCCGTCATCAGGTTATTCAGGCTGTGTTAGACACACAAACCGCTAATGAAATGTCCGAGGACGCGCATGCGCGACTGATGGTGACACGCGGCGTCAAAACGCGGCCTTTCCAGCATCCGTCGCTGTCGCGGCAGGGGCCGACGATCGCGATTATTATGGAGCATTCCAAGCCAAGTATCCCGCGTCCGATCCGGCTGGCGACGGTGCCGCATTTGCGCGGGTTGCCAATGTCGCAAGACCCTAAGTTGAATAGCCATTCCAAGCTGAACTGTATTCTGGCCTGTATTGCTGCGGAAAAAGCAGGGGCTGATGAGGCGCTGATGCTGGATGTGCATGGGTTTGTGAACACGACCAATGCCTGCAACTTCTTTATTGTACGAAAAGGGCAAGTCTGGACCAGCACTGGCGACTATTGCATGAACGGGATCACGCGGCAGAAGGTGATCGACCTTTGTCGTGAGAACGGGATTCCTGTGTTCGAGCGGAACTTTTCGCTTGTCGATACCTATGGCGCGGATGAAGCGTTTCTGACCGGCACTTTCGGCGCGCAAACCCCTGTGGGTAGTATTGACGGGCGCCAGATCGGGGATGGAGAAATGGGTCAACTCACAAAGCAGATCAGGATGCTTTATCAGGCTCTGATCCAGCGGGAAACGGCCTGACCATGCGGATTGCCATGTGGTCCGGGCCGCGCAATCTGTCGACGGCGATGATGTACGCCTTTGGTGCGCGCCCCGATTTTGCCGTGGTGGACGAGCCGTTCTATGCGGCGTATCTGAAACAGACGGGACTAAACCATCCGATGCGGGATGCGATTATCGCATCGCAGTCAACAGACCCGAATGAAGTGGCTGCAATGCTGACTGGACCAGTGCCACAGGAAAAAACCCACTTTTATCAAAAGCACATGACCCAGCACATGGTTGACGGAATTCCGCGCGGATGGATGGCGGGGATGCGCCATGTATTTTTGATCCGGCATCCGGCGCGGGTGGTGGCGAGTTTCGGTGCAAAATATGACAATCCGACCCTTGCTGATCTCGGGTTTTCTCAGCAGACCGAATTATTCGATGCTCTGACTGTGCATGCTGGGACGCCCGTTGTGATCGATTCTGCCGATATACGGCGTGCACCAGAGCAGATGCTGACACGTCTGTGTGACGCTTTGGATCTGCCTTTTGATCCAGCGATGTTGCAATGGCCTACAGGCGGGCATCCATCGGACGGGATCTGGGCATCACACTGGTATGCGTCGGTTCATGCCTCGACTGGTTTTGCACCCGCCGAGGGGCCGCCGCCCGATCTGACCGGTGCTGCCTGATGAGCGACAACCATCTTGGCCGGTGCCGACAACCACCTTGGCCGGTGGGGCTGGACAGAAGACGGGCATGCCCGTCTGGAGGGCAGCCCCACTGGCCTGATTGATTTTGGGAATAGGTGCTGG
>Ga0163215_100671_pt1 | contig 44884 bp, 47 predicted proteins | sample SynspAceP_FD_185934 | JGI IMG/M metagenome (GOLD analysis project Ga0163215, IMG submission 185934) | Saline lake microbial communities from Ace Lake in Antarctica - Synechococcus sp. Ace-P (Hybrid Assembly) | ecosystem: Environmental > Aquatic > Non-marine Saline and Alkaline > Saline | place...
CAACAAGCGCTAGAACCGCGCCGCCCAGCGCCATAAAAGTCGCCACAAACAGACAGTATTTGTGCACATTGAACCACCACCACTTCGAGTTGGTAATGCCGATCTTGGTCGTGACGCCAAATTCGGTTGGCTTGGGCTTACCGAACCGGATGATCATAACGCAGATCGGCACCACCACCATCCACACAGTGAACATCAAAATCGCATGGTAGTTCCAGTGGACCGGAATCGTTTGGCCCAGAAAATCGAGGTAAACCTCGGTCGGAATATGACTGGCAGTCTCGTTCATTCTGCTCTCTCCGTCGGAACGGACCGACAATGACTTGCCCCAGTCGCCGGGGCCTATCATTGCCGCTTCCATCTGCATCAGTATGTCGGCACGCTTCAATGGGCCGCGTGCTGGATAGCGGTCGGGCCCGACCTATGGCATCGTGATGTCATGCACATATTTGGGGACCCGGTAGCCGCGCTGTACTGCGGGACGCTCTGCAATGCGAACATACCAGTCGCGGACATTGGGATAGTCGGCCAGATCGATCTCTTGCCAGTCAAAACGCGAAACCCAGGGCCACATAGATATATCCGCTATTGTGTATTCACCGCGCCCTTCCCCCACGACATAATCGCGACCTTCCAGCCGTGTATTGAGCACTTTGTAGAGCCGCTTTGCCTCGGTCGAATAACGCTCCTCCGCGTAAGCGGATTTGCCAGGATTGTATTTCACGAAATGGTGAACCTGACCCAGCATCGGGCCAAGACCGCCCATCTGCCACATCAACCACTCGACCATGTGCCAGTACTCGGCACCCTTGACCTGAAACTTGTCATGCTTGTCGGCGAGGTAGAGCATGATCGCGCCGGTTTCCATCAGATGCATGCCGGTCTCGTGGTCAACAATCGCAGGGATCCGATTGTTGGCAGCGATCTTCAGGAAATCTTCGCCAAATTGCTCGCCCTTGGAAATGTCGATGGAATTCGCTGTGTACTCGACTCCCAACTCTTCAAGCAGAATCGAAACCTTGCGCCCATTCGGGGTAGTCCAGGAATAAAGATCAATCATGTGTCCGGCCCATTATGTGTTGTGCATGTTAGCGCGCTCCCACTGTGGAAACGCGTTATCGAATTGTACCCTTCTTCCGAGAAGCTCGCACGGGAAATATTGCATTTCCACGCCAAATTGGTCAACCAATAGGCTCCAGCCCACTCTCCATTTTGCCAGTATGATCGAATTTATCTGAAAAGAATACCCAATCATCACCTATACAATGTCGATTTCTCGGTCTACGTTAAAAAAATGGCGCAGGTGAGATGCCATTCAGTTATTGGTTGACCTTTAAGGGCGGAGACGAGGCATGGCGGACCGGACAGATAGAACGACATCCTCGGGGCTGGATTGGCAGAAAGTGACGAAGTCGGACAAGATGCCGATTCCGGACCAGATGCGGGCCTGGGTTCTGGGTGATCCCGAGGAGCTCACGTTAAAATCCAAACCAGTTCCGGTTCCCGGCAAGGCGGAGGTCCTTGTGCGCGTCGATGCTGTGGCAATCTGCGCGACAGATCTGGAAATTCTGACCTACGGAACCCCCGCTCTGATTGAAGGCGGCGCACCGTTCAACAAGAACTACACGCCAGGCCACGAGTACATGGGAACGATTGCCGCCCTTGGTGCGGGTGTGGACGAATTCGCTATCGGCGATCGAGTAACAGTCGAGGTTCATGCCGGGTGTGGCCAGTGCAAACGATGCCGGATGGGCATGTACACTTCCTGCCATAATTACGGCCTCAACTACGGCGACCGTGACAAGGGACACCGCGCCAACGGATTTACCACCGATGGCGGTTTTGCCGATTACGTGGTCAACAATATCAACACAGTCATAAAGGTGCCTGACGACATGTCCGACGAGGAGGCAACGCTCGTCGTCACCGCCGGCACGTCGATGTACGGGCTGACCGAACTTGGCGGCCTGGTTGCGGGCGAATCCGTCGTCGTCATCGGACCCGGCCCCATCGGTCTGCTGGCCGTAGCCGTGGCCAAGGCGCTCGGCGCTTCCCCGGTAATTCTGGTCGGCACCCGCGAAAACCGCAATGCCATTGGCAAGAAGCTGGGTGCAGACATAACAATCGACGCACGGAACGAGGATGCCGTCGCCAGGGTCATAGAATTGACAGGCAAGGGCGCTGATTACGTTGTCGATTGCGCTGGCAACGAGACCACCGCGAACCAGGCAATCCACATGACCAATCGCGGCGGCAAGGTTTGCCTCGCCGCTTTCCCGAAAGCGGCGGTCTCTTTCGACCTCGGCTATCTGGCGGTGAACAATATCTATCTTTATGGCATCCGTGGTGAAGGGCGCTCCGCCACTCACCGCGCCATGGCGTTCATGGCCGAAAAGCGGTTTGACGCAGGACTGGTGCATACCCACACATTCCCGATGGAGGAGCTCCCCACGGCGCTCCGCTATGCTCGGGAACGGATCGATGACGCCATCAAGGTGGTAGTTTCGATGCGCGGAAAATCGACTGCTCCCAAGGCAGCCGCAGTGTAAAAATGAAACTGGAGTCTACTATGAAAAAAGCTCGGCGTGGCATCTATGCTGCCGCAATTTCGCCCTTCAATGAAGATGGGTCGCTGAACTCAAAAAAGCTGATTAGCTATTGCCAGCACCTGCTAACCGATGGCGGCTGCGATGGCGTGGCGCCGACGGGAACCACTGGCGAAGGCACCTCTGTTGCGATGGCCGACAGGTTGCGCCTGCCCGAAGCCTTCGCGGCTGCCGGGATCGAGTCGGATCGGGTGCTTTTTGGCACCGGCGCACCTGCTTCTGGCGATTGCGTTGCGTTGTCTCGCGCGGCAATCGACGCTGGCTACAACAACGTGCTGGTGCTGCCCCCCTATTACTACAAGTCCCCGTCTGACGAAGGGCTTTACGCCTACTTCTCCAACCTTGTTGAGAAGATCGCGAACGACAACCTGCGCGTATATCTCTACCACATCCCTCAGGTATCTGCGGCGCCGATCTCCACTGCCGTTGTCAACCGCCTTCGCGCGGCTTTCGGTCCAGTCATCGCCGGCCTCAAAGACAGCAGCGGTGATTTCGAACAAACGCGCGCCTTTGTCGAAGCGACCGGCGGCATCAGCGATGAATTCGACGTGTATCCCTCGTCTGAATCAATGCTGTGGGAAGGCCTGTCCATAGGGACAGCCGGCATCATCTCAGGATCGACGAATGCATTTGCCGTCAATGTGCAAATTGCTCGTAAAGCGCCAGAAGGACCAGAGCGGGACGCCGCCATGGAGGCCGTGCGCAATGCGCGAACAATGGCCAGCAAATACCCGTTGATGGCAGGCATGAAGACCCTGGAGGCCTGGCGCAGCGCTGATGACAGCTGGTTGCGGATGGCGCCGCCGCTTGTACCGCTTTCAGACGAACAAAAAGCGGGCCTGCGATCCGATCTGGACGCGTTGACCAGCACTGCGACTTAAAAATCCGCCTTTGCCTCTTTTGCCAGCGGGCAAATGAGGCAAGGCCAACCGGCGGAGGCTGAGACAACTGATTATGGGACGCGACCGGCGCAAAGATCGGGAAACTCTCATTTTCATGTTGATACCGATCAACAAGGAGGAGGAAAGTCATGAAACAGCTACTCAAGAGGATTACGGGTGCCGTTGCCATTTCGGCAATCACATCCGTGGCGATGGCGGATGACATCACGCTGCGCATCGGTTCGGGCCACCCGCCAGGCGTGGTTTATGCCGATTTGATGATGCAATACTTCGAGCCCGAGCTGAAAAAGCGGGTCGAAGAGCGAACCGATCACACCATCAACTTCGTCGAGGGCTATTCCGGTTCTATCGTTAAAGTGACGGAAGTTCTTGAAGGTGTGCAGGACGGTATTCTCGACATTGGTGGTTTCTGTTTCTGCTTCGAACCTTCAAATCTGCCACTGCACGCTTTTCAGGTGATGCTGCCTTTCGGCACGATGGATCCGGTGACTTCGCTCAAGATCGCCAATGAAGTCTATGCCGAAGTGCCATACCTGACCGATGTGTTCCCCGACAAGTTTAACCAGATCTTGTTGGCGCGCATCGCCGACGGTGGCTACAATCTCGGCACATCCTTCGCCTGGGACGATCTCTCCGACCTCAACGGTCAAAAGATCGCAGGCGCAGGCCTCAACCTGAACTGGTTGGAATATGCAGGCGTCTCGCCTGTGCAATCCTCGCTGGCAACCGCCTATACCGAAATGAAGACCCACGTCTACGAAGGCTGGATCATGTTCCCCTCGGCTTGGGTCAATCTCAAGCTCTATGAGCCAGGTCCATTCTACACACTGATCGGCTTCGGCTCGATGACATGGCATGGACTGACCATCAACAAGGATACCTTTGAGGCACTTCCTGATGATGTGAAACCGATCCTGTTGGAAGTGGCTGCAGATTTCTCGGCTCAGACCGGTTCGGTCAACGCCTCGGAATATGACCGTCTGGTGAAAGAACTGGAAGGTCTGATCACCGTCAACAAAATCTCCCCTGAGGTGCGCAAGGCGTGGGCGGAATCGCTAGCCGAATGGCCGCAGAAAACGGCCACCGAACTTGATGCGCAGGGACTTCCTGCAAGCAAGGTTCTGAACCTGGTTCTGGATCGGGCGGAAGCAAATGGCTACGAGTGGCCGGTGCGTTACTCGGTGAAGTAATCCGAAAAGACGCGGCAGAGCAGACCTCCGCCGCGTCTTTTTTTCAAGCCCCTCTCCCTGAACGAGGCACCTGATGTTCCTAGTCCGCATTGCGGATCGGATGACCAGACTCTTGATGATCCTTGGCGCGATCTGGGCGTTCGTCCTTTGCTTTTTCATTCTGGCCGATATCATCTTCCGGGCGCTGAACTTGCCTGTATCAGGCACCAAGGAAATCGTCGCCAATTCCGTTGTCATCATCGTCTTCATGCAAGTGGGCTTCGCTGTCCGCAGCGGTTCCATGCTGCGCGCGGATTTCCTTGTCATGCTGCTGCCCAAACAGGCCCAGAAACTGCTCCTGATCTTCGCCTATCTGCTTGGCGCCGCGCTGTTTCTGTTCCTGCTCAAGGCCGGAATTACCCCTGCCCTCCGCTCATTCGCGAACGGCGAATTCGACGGCGAGGGTGCGATGAAAGTGGCTGTCTGGCCGGCGCGCTTTGCAATCCTGGTCGGTGCCGGAATGGCCGGTTTCAATTACATATTGTTGACGCTTGTCGAGATCTTCGATCTGCGGATCGAGAGGATGGACCTGTGATGATCGAGATCCGTGATGTTTGACGTCTCCACAGCCTCACTAATCATTGTGTTGTTGCTCGGCCTCGTGATGCTGGGCGTCCATGTTGCCGTAGCGCTTGGTGTCACCAGCGCCATCGGCGTCTATATGGTGACCGGAAACATACGCATCGTTGAAGCGATGTTGGCCTCCACTTCAGCCGAGGCGCTGAGAGACTTCACATTCGCAGTGATCCCTTTGTTCATGCTGATGGGTGAATTCATCGGCCGGTCCGGGGCGATCTCCGATCTGTATGTAGGGATCAACAAGGGGCTGCGTCGCCTTCCCGCAAGGCTGGCCATCGCCACCGTTCTGGGCAACACGATCTTTTCCTTTGTAACAGGCGTTTCTATCGCCTCGGCGGCTGCGTTCTCGCGCATCGCCTATCCAGAGATGAAGGCCCATAATTACCACCGCGGCTTCGCGCTTGGGGCCATTGCCGGGTCAAGTTGCCTGGGCATGCTGATCCCTCCCTCCGTGCTGATGATTGTCTGGGGCATCCTGACCGAGCAGTCCATCGGGCGTCTGTTTCTCGCCGGTGTCCTGCCAGGCATCCTGCTTGCGGTGATGTTTATCGCCTACATTGTCGGCGTGGCGTTGCTTAAGCCCGAAATCGTCGGAGAAGCCCCCAAGACGTCCAAAACCCACGCTCCTGATGAGGCAGAACCGCTCGAGGGCGTGATCGACACGACAACGATCCCGCTGCCCTTCACACAGTTACTGTCCTCCATCCTGGGGATCGGGGGGCTCATAGCCTTGGTGCTGGGTGGAATCTGGTGGGGTATTTTCACGCCAACCGAGGGCGCCGGTGCGGGCGCTGCGCTGGCCCTGATGCTCGCTGTAGCCAAAGGAATGCGCTGGAAAGAATTTGTCAGTGCGATCTATTCAGTCGGCAAGACTGCCGCACCAATTCTCATCCTTTTGCTCACCGCCGCGCTCTATTCCCGCACACTTGCGATGACCGGTGTCACGTCGGCGATCCAGTCGTTCTTTATCGACTCAGGAATGGGCCCCTATACGGTGCTGTTGATTATCCTGCTGGTCTGGTTCGTGCTTGGCATGATCATCGATTCAATCTCGATCATGCTGTTGACCGTGCCGATCGTCGAGCCTGTTGCGATGGCGTTCGGTTTCGACCAGGTCAGCTTCGCAATCGTCGGGATCATCGCCATCGAAGCCGGCTTGCTTACGCCGCCCTTCGGTCTGCTTGTCTACACTGTCAAGGCGGCCATCCAGGACGACGGCGTTGGGGTGCAGCATATATTCCTGGCATCGATTCCCTATTGGATCATCATGCTGCTGACCGGCGCCATGATTATCACTTTCCCGGGCATCGCCAACTTGCTACCCGATGCAATGATGTAACCAGTTTCAAAGGAGAACACACCGATGTCAGCTTATTGGATCGCTCGTTCGCGCATAAATGACCCCGTCGCATACAAGCGATATACCGACCAGGTTCCCGCTATTATTGCGAAATTCGGCGGCAAGGTCCTGGCCCGCGGCGGAAATTACCAGATCATGGAAGGGCCGGAGAAATTTCAGCGCTTCGTGGTGATCGAGTTCCCGGATCTGGCCACCGGCGTAGCCTGCTTCACGTCCGAGGAATACGACACAGCCGCCAAGCATCGCCGCGAGAACGGGGCTGGCGAAGTTGAAACCGTCATGCTCGAAGCCGGTGAATTCACCAAATAATTGAAGGACAGGAGCCCACGATGAAAATCAAACGCGTCATGATGCACAGCCAAGGCGGACCGGAAGTCATGCAACTGGAAGACGCCGAACTGGCGCTTCCGGCTGCAGGCGAAGTGCAGGTCGAGCAGACGGCAATCGGACTGAATTTCATGGACGTCTATCAGCGTTCAGGTGCCTACAAAATGGACCTTCCCAGCCCACTCGGACTGGAAGCGGCCGGCCATGTGCTTGCCGTCGGAGCAGATGTCACCGACTTCGAGGTCGGCGATCGGGTGGCCTATGGGCCTGTGTTGGGAGCCTATGCAACTCACCGCAACGTGCCCGCAGCACGGCTAGTCAAGATTCCCGACGGGGTTTCTGACGACATTGCCGCTGCCACCACCATGAAAGGCATGACGGTCGAATACCTTCTGAACCGGACGCATAAGGTCAGCCGCGGCGAGGATGTCCTATTCTGGGCAGCCTCGGGTGGTGTTGGTCAGCTTGCCGGCCAGTGGGGCGCACATTTGGGTGCGCGGATGATTGGCGTGACTTCAGGCGCAGAAAACTGTGCCGCAATTCTCAAGCTCGGTTACGCCGACGCCATTGACCGCAGATCCGAGGATGTTGCCGCGCGCGTTTTGGAATTGACCGGCGGCAAGGGTGTATCGGTGGTCTATGACAGCATCGGCGCTGCCAGTTTTGATGCCTCGATCGCCAGCCTTGCCACCTTCGGGCTGTTCGTGTCCTTCGGCGCCACCACCGGCGAGGCGCCGCCTGTCCCACCCAGCCTGCTGCAATACAAGGGCTCGCTCTTTTTTACCCGGCCGACCCTGGCCGACTACATCAAGAAGCGCGAAGATCTGGTCAAGACAGCGAGCGAAGTTTTCCGATTGGTGCAGGAAGGCGTCCTCAGCGTCAATATCAACCGGCGCATGCCGCTGAGCGAAGTTGTCGAGGCTCACGAAGTGCTTGAGGCCGGTTCAACGACCGGCTCGACCATTCTGATTCCCTGAGGGATCACCAGTGGTACGCAAGACACAATTTCCTGCGTTCATTTGTGGTGCAGCGGCACTATGTGGCGGGGCGGTCATCGCCCTGACCACCCCGGATCAAATAGTCATACGCGTGGCCGTGGTCGGCGCGCTCGCGATCCTCAGCTTTGCTACGCGTCTGCTGCCCGAGGCGGTGACCGCGCTGTTATGTTTTCTGGCATTCCTTGCCTTGGGAGCAGCACCTGCAAGCGTGATCTTTTCCGGTTTTTCGAGCGGCGGTTTCTGGCTGCTGTTCTCGGGCTTGATCATCGGGACAGCGATCACTCGGTCAGGACTTGGGCAGCAGGTTGCGCTGCGGATATTCAGTCGTACCGGCACATCCTACCGGCGTGCCATATTCATGCTCTCGCTGAGCGGCATCGGGCTGGGTTTGCTGGTGCCTTCAACCATCCCAAGAGTGATCGTGCTGATGCCGGTGGCGGTGTCCCTGGCCACAACAATGGGGTTTACGGCGGGATCACGTGGTCAGATCGGTCTTGCCATTACCGCCGCTGTCAGCACGCTGGTGCCCACCTTTGCGATCCTCACTGCAAACCTGCCGACAATCGTGCAGTACAGCGCCCTGGAAACGCTCTATGGCATTGAGCCGTCCTACGGCGCATATCTGCTTGCACAATTCCCGGTCAATCTGATGCGCTTTGCCGTGTTGCTGGCTGTGCTGCTGCCTTTCGCCAAAACCAGCAAGATCAACCCCGAGGCCACCCTGCCCCCGGTCGAACCGATGACGCAGCGCCAAAAATACCTGCTGGGGCTTCTGGCCATCGCCATACTGTTCTGGGCGACGGATGCGATGCACGGCATTTCACCGGCATGGATTGCATTGACTGTTGCGACCATCCTCCTCTGGCCTGGGTCAGGCCTTCTGGAAAAAGATGCCATGCGGACCAGCGTGGATTTCTCTCCAGCCCTGTTTCTGGCCGGTATCTTTGCCGTCAGCGCGGTGGCCGGGCATGTCGGGCTGAGCACGCTGGTGGCCGACAGTCTGATCCCTTATCTGGAACTGGAACATGGAGCCACGCTTCATAATCTTTATGCCATTACCGGCATTTCAGTGGTGATCTCGCATTTGACCACCGCTCCCGCCGCCCCCTTGATTCTGGTCCCGCTCGCCGGAGCGATGGCAGACGCTTCCGGGTGGCCGGTAACCACAGTGTCGATGGCCCAGATCATCGGCATCTCGACACCGCTACTGCCCTTCCAGGCGCCGCCGCTGATCGTCGCAATGGCGTTGGCTCCGATCCCGGCTGCGGCGCTGACACGCGTCTGCGTGGCGCTCGCTGTCGGTGTGGCGCTGTTCGGTCTGCCACTGACATGGCTCTGGTGGCAGTTGATTGGATTGTTCTAATGCGCAGTCGCTACAGTGCCGCCTATCCGACTGGATGTGCGGCGCTGGCGCTGTAGCGCTCAGGCTCCGGTGTCGATCTGCCGGCTCATTTCGAAAGCCAAAGAGAACCGGTTTTCGGGATGGATCGAATGGGTGACAAGGTAGACTTCGCCATCAGCGCCACGGTAGCGCCGAAGGATAATCAGCGCAGGGTCATCTGCCTGACATTGCAGTGGCTCGATCAGTTCCGGCTCGATCCGCCCGACAAAGATTTCAACATCGGCCTTGGCGGCCCGGTGGCCGTGACGGATCTCTATCTGAGTGAGCAACGGCGCGCCGTCAGGGTTGGGCAAATCCAGCACATCGGCAAAACGCGGCAGGATATAGGCATTCACCCATGAGATCGCCGCGTTCGTGTCACGCGCCAGGCGCATCGATTTGAGATGTACCCACTGGCTGCCGGTCGGAATTTTCAACAGATGCGCGAGACCTGACGCCACAGTGATCGGCTCGATACTCAACTGGCGACGGATGGTTTCACCCGGGTAACGCAGCAACTCTTCGAACGTCGTCATGCGGTGGGTGATTGTTTCACGGCTTTTGGTGCGGGTGACGACCGTTCCGAAGCCCGACCGGGATTCGATGAGCCCGGCGGCGCGCAACCCCGCCAGCGCCTGCCTGACTGTGAAGCGGCTGGCCGAAAGTGTTGTGCACAGCACTTGCTCAGGCGGGAGCAGACTGCCGAGAGGATAGGTGCCGTCCTCGATGCCGGCGCGCAGCTTCGCCTGGATCTCGATATGGCGTGCCTTGCGCTTTGCAGTCGGCTCTGGGGACATGGTCATTTCTGCTAACTGGTTACAGGCGTCCGCTCTATTGCCAGCAGCACAGCGGAATTGTCCAGATCGCCTTCACCATTTTCGAGACTGTCGGCAAGAACTTCCAGATATCTCTGCGCCATCGGCAGGCCCTGACCCGCAGCAACGGCCTGCTTGTAGATCAGGCCGAAATCCTTGGCCGATTGTGTCACACGACCAAGCGGCGTGAAATCCCGCGATACCATCTTTGGCCCCTTGGATGCCATAACTTTCGACGAGGCGGCCGATTGCAGCGCAAGTTGAAGAAAGTCGCCTGGATCGAGTCCGATGGCTTTGGCAAATACGACCCCCTCGGCAACGGCCGCGCGGGACAGACCCAGTATCAGATTGATCGCCAGCTTGGCACGATTGCCATTGCCCATCTCGCCGACATGGAAGTGCGCGCGCGACAGGATTTCGAAGACCGGCGACAGCTCGTCTACGACCGCCTTCTCACCCGCGACAAGCAGAATGGCATCGCCTGAGGCCAGATCAGCGCTTGTCCCCGAAATCGGAGACTCGATCAGCACATAGCCGTTTTCTTTCGCTGCAACCGCTATTCCCGGCATCAGGGATGGATCGCAAGTGGAGAGGGATATGATCACTTTCCCGTTGCCATGAGGCGCGCCGGAAACCAGGGCTTCGAGCTGATCGGTACTAAATACCGCAGACATAATGCAATCGGCGTCCCAGATAGACTCCGCAGCCATCGGCTTGCCACCCATGACTTCCAGTCGAGCCATGCAGTCCGGGTCCGGATCAAATCCGCGCACCGCCACGCCAGCCTTGATCAGGTGTCCTGCAATAGCATTGCCGATCAAACCCAGTCCGAACAAACCGACTGATCCAGGTAATTCCTTGGTGCTCATTTTTCGACCCTCAATTGATTGATCAACTCTTCATAAAGCGGGAACAGATGCGAGAAATCAGTGCCTCCATGACCCGAGGCCAGAGCCTGGGCCAAAACCGTGCGGGTCATCTCGCCATAGGGAATCCGTGCATCAAGCGAGGCTGCAAAATCCTCGGCCAGACCCAGGTCTTTCTCAAGATTGCCGATATGCGACCGTGCCATCATGCTGCCGCTCAGGATGTCCCGCGGAAACCGCACCTCGGTGACATAGCTGCGGGCATTTCCTGCGTTGAGCACTTCAACGGCACTATCAAGATCAAGTCCGGCGCGTTCCGCCAGTCGAAGACCTTCGCACGTGGCCAGAAAGCTGCTGTGCAGGATCATGTTGTGGACCAGTTTCATCGCATGACCGGAACCGACCGGACCGAGATGAAACTTGCGGCTCGAGATTGAATCAAGCATCGAGCTGCAGGATGCGACGACCCCATCTTCACCACCAACCATCAGCGTCAATGTACCCGCATCCGCACCGGCAGCACCGCCGGTCATCGCGGCATCCACATAGGAAAAGCCGCGACCAGCCAGGTCCACCGAAAGTGCCCGACTGCGGACAGGGTCCGATGTCGTCAGATCGACAATCACCTGGCCTTGCCGACCGGTAAAGCCAGCCAGGATCGTTTCGATCTGTGCGCATGATGGAACCGCAAACAGGATAACACGCGCGTCTTGCAGTATTTGCGCGATCCCGGCCTCAATCACCCCGTCAGAAAATTCCGCAGCTGCAAAGGCGTCAGCATCGCTGTCAAAGGCAGCGCAAAGCACTCCGAAACTGTCGAGATTACGGGCAATGCCGCGCCCCATATTCCCAAGCCCTACGACAGCGACCTCTTTGGCAGCCCTGATCTCTTGTTCTGACATCGAAGCATCCCTTGTGTCGCCGTGCCGGCTCAGCGCGCCTTGATATCCTGCAATGTCGCCAGTGAAAAATTGGAAAGAGGCAAGGTGACTGGATCACCGGTATCAGCCGAGATGTCTGCGGCGAGATAGCTTTCCATCACCATTCTGGCATGTTCCGGCGCGACCATCGGAGGGCGATCAAGCAGAACAGACTCGAGGAAATGCAGCGTTTCAGGCCCCATCTGCCCGGCGAACATATGATCCACCTGTTCACCCGGCATGGTCGACATAGGATATTGGGTGCCTTCAGCCACAGTGTTGAGCCAGTTGTCGCGCGACGTATCATCAAGGATCAACGCGCCTTCCGTACCGGTGATTTCGATCCAGGTGCCGCAGTAGTTCGGGTAACTCGGTGGCAGGTTCCAGCCACCGCCGACAACCACCAGGGTGCCGTCATCCATCGTCACCGTGCTCCACATGCAGTCATAGGAGCCATTCAGGTCTTTCATGTAGCCATAAGCGCCCTGGGAATAGACCTTTACCGGCTTGGCCGGCGCCAGAAGCCAAAACACGAAATCGAGATCATGAGTGGATTCCATCGCGGCAGGTGACAGCTTGACCCGGTTTGCAATCTTCGCGCCCAGCGTGCGCGACAGATGCCGGCTGACCATGACATTGACGACCTTGCCAAGCTTGCCTTCAGCAACTGATTTCTTCGCATAGGCGATTTTCGGATTGAAACGCTGCGAATAGCCGATGGTGAATTTCACGCCCTTGTCGCGAGCGATGGCAATCAGTTCGTCAGCTTCCCAGAGCTCGAGCGCGATCGGCTTTTCAAGCAGCACGTTCTTGCCTGCCTTCAGGCAATCGCGGGCTATGGGGTAATGCGAGCCTTCGGGCGTGGTCGATATATAGACCACCGAGATATCCGGATTATCGATGATATCCTTGTAATCGAGCGTCGCAGTGGCGGGATTGGTCAGCGCCTTAACTTCGGCCAGACGCTCGGGCTTGATTTCACAAATGTGCAGCTTGTCGACCAAAGCCGACCTCGAAAGCGTCTCGGCGCGCATTCCGCCGCACCATCCAGTACCAATGACCGCAACTTCAACCTGTTTCATCTGGAGCATCCCTTTATGTTTCCGAGCCGCCATAAAACCGCAGCTGTCCGGACTTTATAACTCAATAACGAAGACATGTCGCTACGCTATTGGAACATAAAACACAAATGTCCGGACTTTTACATCTTCGAGCTGGCCGTCATCGTGTTCAGGGTCGTCTCCAGATGCTTCAGCATTGCCGCATGAGCCTCAGCGCCCGAACGCTTTTCCAAAGCATCAACGATTGCTTCGTGCTCATCGAAAGAATGGTAGTTCGAACTGGGGCCAAGCTGGGGCGTGTCGAGCCGCCGCCAGACGACCAACAGGCGCACGCCATTGATAATCTTGTGAACCTCATGAAGCAGCGAATTGCCAGAAGCCTCGGCGATATTGTTATGAAATTCTAGATCCAGTTCTTCATAATTGCTCCAGCGAGTAGCACGGCGCATCGAAGCCAAGAGATTGCGCAGGCCCCGGATCTGCTGGGGTGTGGCATGCATCGACGCCAACCGCGCCAGTTCCGGCTCAAGCGCAATTCGCGCTATCATCGCCTCGTGTGGCCCTGTTTGTTCCGCCAGATTGGCAATACTGACCGAAGACGCAGGCGATTTCCGTTGACCAGGCAATTTCATCAGAAAGGTGCCCCGCCCGACCTGGCGCTGCACCAGTCCTTCAGCTTCGAGAACCAAAAGTCCCTTACGCAGTTCGGCGCGGCTGAAACCAAGCGTAGCGCAAAGATCACGCTCTGGTGGCAGCCGCCCACCTATTCCAAGACCTGAGGAAATCAACCAGGCCCGCAACCGTGTATGGGCTGTCGCGTTCATTGGTACACCAATATTTGCAAAAACTGCCGCCAGGACCGTGTCTCAGACAAATACCGTGCGCCGGAATAAAATCGATTTTTCATGATGTCTTTCAGTTGTATAGGATAGCATTACACGATTTTTTTCACGATTGCACTAATTGGTCAACCATATCGAGTTGGAAACCATCAATGTCTGCTGTTGCGGGATTTGCAAACAGCTGGGGCACTGCCCTTCAAACATAATTCCGGCACAAAAATGCGAATCGGATTCGCCTTTTCCCGTGAAAGTGGAAGTAACACCCCCGGCCCCGAATTCCTGCGAATGACCAGACGATCCGGTCAGCTATTGCTGAATTAATGCGGCCCATCAACAGTACCAACGGCAACGGATTGGCGCTTGTTTTCAGAATTATGGCTGGCGCGCTCAACAGGTCTGCCTGCGGGCACACTTAATGGAGTTTGCCCAAGAACTTCGGGCCAAGCCCCTTTTAAAAATTCCATCCAACATCGATCTGAAATTCGATGAGAAACCCGGGCAATGCATCGTGCACCGTCCGGAAAAATCAATAGGATCAGCCTAGTGGTCTGACCGAAACAGATGATACCCATCTGTTTCGAAAAGTCAGCCCACAAGCTATTGATCTGGTCGGGCGATTTGTCCTGACAGATGGGAACCATCTGTCAGGATCGCTCCACTAGTTGCCAATCGACGTATAAAGCCGTTCATCATACAGGCTGCCGGTCAGCATGTTCAGCACGAATTGCGGATCTGCATTGACGCCACCTTCAGCAGGAATCCCTGAAAGTTCATTGCGGAAAGCCTTCTTTTCCGGTGTGACCTGATGGGCTGCCTGCGAAGCCGCACTGTCCCACATTTCAACAACCGTCATATGGTTGCCCCGGTTCGACTGCGTAAGGATATCGAAACGAAGATTGCCTGCATGGGTCCGCCCGAATTCGGCAAGACCAGTCATCATTTCGTTTCCGCAAGGACCACTCGCATTCACCTGACGATCGCATGGTGCAAACTGTTCGGGTGGAATGATGTCAGCATGGGTGATCACGTAGACAGTCTCATCATTGCCGGCAGGCAGAGCTGCAGGATCGGCGGCAACAAGTCCGACATGCGGACGCTCGTCATAAGGCGCATAGAGCATCGGCTCCAACGCGTTGCGGAAAGCGGTGGTATGGTCCGAGCCGGCATGAGCGGACCGTGCGTCCGGGCCGGTCCATGCTTCCAGAATGACAAAGTGATTGCCCTGACCAATGCGCTGCAGAGCTTCGAACCGCAAATTTCCGTCCTCGGACTTGCTCGCCGCAGCCTGTTGCTCGATCAGGTTCTTGACTGCGTCAGCACTTGCAACGTCAGCCTCGACATAGGTGACGATAAAGGTTGGCTTGTCTGACAGGATCGTGTCGTCCTGAAGTTTGACATCAGCCTTGGCCATCGTGTTTGCCAGCAAAACAATCGATAGGGCTGCACCAGCGTGTTTCAAAATTCTATTCATCATTTTCTCCATTAAATATGGTCGTCGATTCCATGAATGGGAATTGTCACACCCTTTAAAAACCGAGGGCATTAACTGTCAGACCCGGGCGGTTGGCTTGAAGTCGCCCGGGTCGTCTTTGGAGTGTTTTTTTGTTATTGCGCGGTCAGAGACTTGACCAGTTCCTGATATGCAACGGCCTGATCTTCACGCAGTTTCTGATAATCGGCACCACCTATCAGATCGATGGATTCATCGATCTTGGCCATCAGCTTCATGAACGTCTTGTCATCACCAAGAGCCATGAAAGCGGCCTGAAGCTTCTCAACAACTTCCGGTGGAGTCCCTGCGGGAGCCAGCACAACGCGGTGCATGAAGCCGATATCACCCTTGATGCCGACTTCTTCGAAGGTCGGAACACCCTCGTAGATCGGCTCCTTACCGGCCGAGGCCAGGACCCGAATCTTGCCAGCCTTGAGCAACTCACCAATAGCCGACGGAAAGGCCATGGTCATGTCGGAATCACCCGACAGCAGAGCCTGCATAGCAGGACCACCCCCCTGATAAGGGATCATGTTCATCGTGAAATCGTGCTGTTTCATGATCTGGGCTGCCGGCACGAAAAACGCGCCCCAGTTGCCCGAATGGCCGAGACGAAGCTTGCCAGGCTCGGCCTTTGCAGCATCTACAAGTTCCTGAAAGGTCTGGTAGGGGCTGTCAGCACGGACGATAATCGATGCTGGCGCATAGTTGATCCGCGCAACCGAAACAAAGTCCTTCAGCGGATCGTAAGGCAGCGTTTCAACATATTGCTGCAACATATCGATGTAGTTGTGCGTGAACAGCAGCGTATAGCCATCTGCCGGCGCATTTGCGACTTCCTGCGTGCCCTTCTGCCCACCAGCTCCAGGTGTCAGGCGAACAATCATTGCCTGGTTAATATAGCTGGGAACGATCGATGTGATGATTCTGGCGTTCAGGTCGTGCGAACCACCAGCACCAAGCGGGATAACCATCGTAATCGGCTTTTCAGGGTACTCAGCCTGCGCCGGACCGAACGTTGCGGCCAGTGCCACGCCCGTAACGGCAAGGGCCGCCATGGATTTCTTGAAGGTTGTCTTTAACATTATTCTCTCTCCCTAGGTTGCATCAAGTCTTCCAGATTGTGCGCGGTCGATGCGAATCCACGCACGGTATTCATGACATCTTCACTTTCCTCAACCGCTTCCAAAGCAGGTAGCTGATCACCGGCGTAGCGATGAGAAGACCGAGAGCTCCGTGTCGTTCTGTGAGGAAAAAACTGAAGGCGTTGCCATTCGCCAAAGCGACTGTTTGGCCAAAGGCGTATTCCATCGGTTCTCCGAGGATGAACCCCATGACCATTGGCATCACCTCGAACCGGGCGATCTTGGCCACGATCCCGAAAATCCCGAAGCCGACCAGCATGAGCAGATCAACCGAGTCCGAACGGAAAACATAGGCGCCGGCAAAGGCGAACATGATCACCAGTGGGATCAGGATTGATGTCTTGATCGTGACCAGTCTCGAAAAGAACGGTATCGAGAGATATCCGATCGCCAGGAACAGCAGGTTGCAAAAGACCATGGCGATAAGAATGGCAAAGACCGTCGCACCTTGCTCCTCAAACAGCTGTGGGCCGGGGCGCAGTCCCTGCGCAACGAACGCTCCGAGTAAGATCGCGGTTACATTGTCGCCGGGAATGCCCAGCGTCAGCAGCGGCACCATTGTCGGACCATTGACCGCATTGTTGGCGGCCTCCGCTGCAGCAACGCCTTCCAGCTCGCCCTCGCCGAAAGTCTCGGGATGCGAGGAAGCATGCTTGGCAGCTGAATACCCCATCATCGCGGCAACCACTTGTCCGAGTCCCGGAACGATGCCGATGCCTGTGCCAATCACTGTGGATCGGCAAATGGTACGAAAACTGCGGGCGAACTCGGTCCGCGAAAGCCGTTCCCCCATCAGGGCCGAGAGTTCCTTGGCTTTCTCATTGCGCATCACAACACTCGCCACCTCGGGAATGGCAAACACACCAATCAACATGGGCAGCAAGGGAATGCCGGATTTGAGCTCAAAAAGACCAAAGGTAAAGCGCTCAACGCCACCCAGCGGGTCGGTGCCAACCTGGGAGAGCCACAGCCCCACCAGCATCATGACCAGACTTTTCAAAGGACTGCCGCCGGATGTCACTGCAATGATCGCAAGGCTCATCAACAGGACGGCGAAAAGCTCCGGCGGTCCGAATTGCATGACCAGAAAGGCGATCGGGAAAATCATCAGGATTGTGAATATGTCGCTGGATGTGTCGCCGAAGACAGAGGAAAACAGGGCCATATCAAGAGCCTTGCGCGACTTGCCTTGCTGGGTCAGCTTGTATCCATCTGCCGTCGTGGCAACGGCCGCCCCGGTGCCAGGCATCGAGATCAGGATCGCCGGAATGCTGCCGCCAAAGATCCCCCCCTTGTAGATCCCCAGAAGGAACGGGATTCCGACAATGGGATCGAGAAAGAAGGAGATTGGCAGAAGGATCGCCATAGCCATCAGGGTTGTGAAACCCGGCAGTGCGCCAACCACCATGCCTCCAAACAATCCGAGGCTCATCATAACAAAAGTGTCGAGGCGCATTGCCATTGCAAAGCCCTGGGCAAACTGGTCAAGCATTGGGGCATCCTAGATTGAGAAACGAGTGCGTCATTTTTACTATCCCAACAGTCGTGAGTAGATGAGCTCGATGGCGTTGAGTTCAGGGAGCGATACGGCAAGCAACCGCGTCGCTGCGAGATAAACCAGCACCGGGCTCAGCACCGACAGCAACCCGATTTGAACCGGTGACCTATTGCCCATCTGCAAGCACAAAAGACCAATTGCGAGGGCCGAGGAAAACAGAAAGCCGATCGGCTCCATCGTCAGCGCGTAGAGGATCATGATGCCGAAAAACACGCTCCCACGCTGCCATTCGCTTCGTGTCGGGGCTGTTCCCCGTTCCTGCCCGGGTGCGCCGCGCAAGGAAAACAGGAACAGGGCACAAAACACCGCAATTAATGTGAAAGTGAGCCCCGGAAACAGGCCGGGCATGATCGCGGTCAAAGCCCGGCCCATAAGAAGTTTCGGGGGCGCCACCAAATATCCCATAAAGACGACACCAAGTACCGAGCCGATCAACAGGATCGTGGTTACGACCACTTCGGGTGTTACACGGATGGCTTTCCGGTTCATGCTGCACCTGTTCCAATGCTGTGAAAGACTAGAAATGTCATGATGGCACCTGCGCCAGATCGTTTTCAAAGAGCGCGATCAACTCGGCACTGAAGCGCCCGCGTGTTGTCTCGACTTCCTTGCGCGCCGCATTCGCAAGCGAGGCACGCTCTTCTTCGGACAACTCGATCAGGGTGACGCCTTCTTCCCGCATGGCCTTTGCGCAGATGTCGTCGTCTTCCTCAGCAAAGCGCCGTTGGGCGATTGTCGCTTCCGCTACAGCTTGTGAGACTGCGGCCTGGATATCGGCTGGCCAGCTTTCGACAGCCTTTCGATTGAACAGAACAAGCGCCACACCCAGGAGATGGCCGGTCAACGTGACCACCCTGTGCGTATCGTGCAGGCGAAAATTGTAGATGTTGGTCAGCGGGTTTTCCTGCGCATCAACCCTGCCGGTGACGATCGCATCGGGCAGGTCACGCACGTCAATTGCCATCGGCTCGAAACCGAGCGCACGAAACACCCGCCGGTGGTCCTCGCTTGCAAGGGTCCGCAGCTTCAGACCGGTACAGTCGGCAGGGCTGCGTATCGCGGTCGAAACCGTTGATATATGGCGCAACCCATTGTCCCAGTAGCCCAGCACATTGTACCCGGTCTTGGCCTCGACCTCGGAGGCCAAACGCCGTCCCAGTGCACCGTCCAGAACCCCGTAGGCACGGCGCCGGTCCGGCACGGCAAAATGCTGATCGAACAGCGCCAGTTCCGGAACACGATCCGCCAGATAGCTCGACGAGAAGTAGCAACCGTCAAGCTCGCCACTTTCGGTCATCGACAAAAGGTCCGAGGCCTTGTGCCCATCCTCGACAATGTTCTGGATTAACTCGACCTCGACAGCATCGCCCACAATGCGCTTGAGCGCGTCGCAAAACACGCGCGCTCCGCGAGTGTGAACCGAGTTGCCACCCTGATAGCCACCGAATTTGATTTTTACAGCCATCAGATCAGCTCCCGCATCAGTTCATCCGCATCGACGGGAAGATCAACAGGTTGGCCGCGCTTGGCCGACAGATCCATTGCCATGGTCAGCAGCAGGTTCCGATGGCCATCGGCCGCAGTCGCATGTGGGGTGTGCTGTCCATTGTAAAGGCGCTGGAACCATGAATTGGTTTCCTCGCGCATCGGGCCCCAGAGTTGGCCGGCATGCATGTCCCCGGGAGGGTAGCTGGTGAGAAATTCAACGTGCCGTGCCGGAGCTGTGTAACCCTCGGGTGCGTAGCCTGCGCCCTGCGCAACATTTGTTGCCATGACCAGATCCCGGTGTGTGTCTTCGACGTCAATCACGCCTTCAGACCCAACAATGCCAATTTCGATACCATAGACCGCGCCCGGCCAGACTTCAGGCAGGGACCAGGAAATATTCATCGAAAAGATCGTTCCGTCATCCATCGTGAAGATGCCGAATGTCGAATCCTTTGTGCCCCATTTGCCAAGCACTTTGTCGGTCGATTTGGCATAGACACTGACCGGGGTCTTGCCTTCCATCAGCCACATCGACATGTCGAGGCTATGGGTCCCTGACACCACCATCGGTGTGAGCGTCGCGCGCTGTTGCGTCCGCTGCAGCGTGGCAAGCGGCACCATGCGGTTCATGAAGGCGCGCGTCACCACCGTATGAACGTCGCCGATCTGACCGGTAACAAGCCGCTCCTTGATGGTGAGGAAACGGCGGCGGAAACGGTTGGTGTAACCGACCACCGCATCAATCTTGTTCGCCGTGATCGCTTCGAATATCTCGGCGGATTGACGTGCATCGGTCGCCAGAGGCTTTTCGATGAACAGATCGTGCCCCTGTTCGATCGCCAGCATCGTGGGTTCAAAATGGAAATTTTCATCCGTGGCTATGATGGTTGCTGTCACCTCGGGGCGCGCCAGCAGCTCACGGTAATCAGTGGTGAAGTAATCCGCGCCGATATCGGATTCGAGCTGGTGACCTAGATCGGATTTGAGATCGCACAGTCCGATCCAGCCGACACCGGGATAGTCCCGCGCGATTTCCGCCCTGATCCGTCCGATTGTACCGCATCCAACAATGGCCAGTCCGATTTCCTTGCGTTCCATTTTTGGCACAAGCAGTCCTTTCTTATTGTTTCTCGGAGGCGTTGGCTGTGCCAGCGGCTCCCCTGACGCCACGCAGGACGCCCTCAATCACAACGAACAAGACGAAGACCATCAGGATGGTGCCGATCCACTGGGACAGCACAAAGCCGATATTCTTGTCCTCGAAAACCAAAAGTGAGCGGCGCAGGTTTTCATCCGCCAGAGGGGCAAGAATGACCCCCAGCACAACCGGCGCCACTGGAAAGCGGAACACCGTGAATATCCAGCCAGCCAATCCCGCGGCGAACATCACCCACACATCAAACATCGACAATTTTGCCGAGTACGCCCCGATCACGCAGACCGGGATGATCAACGGCATCAGGATCCCGCGCGGCAGGCTGAACAGCTTCACGCAGGGGCCAATCAGCGCAAAGGCCGCCAGATACATCATGAAATTCGCGATGATGAGCGCGCCGTAGATGAAGTAAATCAGACCCGGTTGATCAATCTCGATCGTCGGTCCGACATTGACGTTCTTCAAAGTCAACGCAGCCAGCAGAGCAGCGGCAGCGGCATTGCCGGGGATGCCCAGCGCCAGCGTCGGCAGCATCGAGCCACCAATATTTGCATTGTTGGCCGTCTCGGCACAGGCAATCGCCTCATAGCTGCCCTTGCCCCATTTCGCCCGTTCCTCGGGCTTTGCGCGGCGGCGGCCGATGTCGTAGGCGAGAAACGACGCGACATTGGCGCCTGCCCCGGGAATAGCGCCGATCAAGGTGCCTATGATCCCGGACCGGACCGCCGCCGGGGCAGAGCGTTTCAACACGTCAAAACGCGGCATCAGGCGACCGACGGCCCCGGGAATGGTGGGCGCATCATTGGATGGCAAGGTTCGCAGGATCTCGGCCAGGCCAAACAGTCCAATCAGAACAGGGACATAGGAAATTCCGTCATAAAGCGACCAGCTTCCAAAGGTGAAACGTGGAACTGCGTGGATCTCGTCAAGACCGACCAGCGCTACTAGCATCCCCAGCCAGCCCGCGATCCAGCCCTTGAGCGGCATTGCCCCGGATGCCATTGACCCCGAAACCATGATCCCGATCACCGCGAGCCAGAACATCTCCCAAGAGCGGAAATTCAGTGCGAAGGTGAGGAGAAGCGGGATGAAGGAGATCAACAGGATGATGCCGATACCGCCGCCAACAAACGAGGCTGCAATGGCCATGCCGAGCGCTTGCCCGCCCTCCCCACGCTGCGCCAGTTGATGCCCCTCAATCATCGTGGGCACTGCATCCGGCGTGCCGGGGATGTTGATCAGCACGGCTGAGATGGAGCCACCGAACACACTGCCGGTATAAACCCCCAACATGAAGCAGATCGCCAGGTCCTGCGACATGCCAGCGGAAAGCCCGATGAGAAGCCCCATTGCCATGGTGGTCGACAGGCCAGGCAAGGCGCCCCAGATGATTCCAAGGCAAACTCCGGCCAACGTGATGGCCAGAAGCGTCGGGGACATGAGTTGCGTGAACGCATCAAGCATAGGTCAAAATCCTCCCGGCAAGGGGATTGAGAATACTTTTTGAAAAACCAGCGACAGGGTCAGGGTCCAGCTCGCCGAGATCAGCACAGTGATCCAAAGCGGCCCGCGCCAGGACATGTGAATTATGGCCGCAAGAGCAATGGTCGTGACTGGTTCGAAAGCGCTGAGGACAAACGGCACTCCAAAGGCGGAAAAGAAGACCTGGAATGCCAGGAACTGCAGCGCAGCGATGTAGACCGCGATTGTGCCAGCCAGGAGAGCGGCGCGTTTGTCGTCTGCGCCCGACCGCGCCTCGGCCGGATCGCCGACCAATCCAGCGCGGCGGCGGTTCCACGCTGAAACGCCCAGGAGGACTGCCATCACGCCAAGAGAAGCGCCGGTCAGCAAGGGCAGAAGCCCCGGCGCAGTGGTCCAGTTTCCCGGCACCGGTAGAGCAATCGACGCGCCGATCACAACCAATGACAAAACCAGCAGAAATCCTGCTGCAAAAAGATCAAGCCCGGGTGAGGCAAATCCGGCACCAGCCTCTTCACCTTCGAACTCGATATGTTTGGCGTCGGTATTGCTCATCGTAGGCCTTCCCTATGTGAACGGACTGGACACAGTCGTCCTGGGCGCCAACCACAAAGGTTGGCGCCCAGTGTCTTGGGGGGAAAGTCAGTTGATCGGCGCTGGCTTGTAGCCTTCCGGCGGCCACCAGGTATCGAAGTCATCCGGCGCCGGCAGACCGAGCTCCGCCGCGGTTTTCACCTCGGCGCCGATCTGGTCCTTGTTCCGATTGAAGATGTCGACCGTCACCGTTTCCATCAATGCGCTCTCGCGGTCGGCTTCTTCGCCAATCTTGACATCAAGCTGGAAGAACTTCGACGCCAACATCTCCTTGAAACCATCAGAGTTGGCCGCTGCGCGGAAGGCATCGGCCAGTTCCTGCAGGATCTCCGGCGGCAAATCACGACGCATCATGAAGTTGTAGGTCGCGCCAACAGGCAGGAATTTCCGGCTTTCAGGAATGATATTCGCGATCGATGGCAACACCGTGCCATTGTCAAGCGTGATATCCTCAAGGCCGGTCTGGCAGAGATTGCGAAGTTCGCCAGCACGGATCAGGTCAACCTGCTCATGCACGCCACCTCCAGCAATGTCAGTCTCGCCCTGAAGCCCGGCCAGCGTAGCGGGCTTGCCGCCCTTGTAAGGCACGTATTTCAGTTCGATCCCCGCCAGATTGGCCATGATCAATGCAAGCTCATGCCACACACCACCGGTGCCCGAAGTCGAGATCGAAACAGAACCCGGATTTGCTTTGGCGGCATCAATGACATCCTGCATGGTCTGGTATGGCGAATCCTTGCGGACAGACCAACTTGCCAACGCATTGCCGGCCTTCATCGACACCCAGTCTTCCCAGGGCACAAAATCTGCATGCCCGAGAACCCGGACGAAGCGATTGTAATTGGCCCCGCCCAAAAGCGTATAGCCGTCAGGCTTTGAGCCCGCGACAAACTGCGTGGCAACACCGCCGACCGCGCCTGGCTTGTTGAGCACATTGATGGTCCAGCCCTTTGCCGCGGCCATCTCTTCGGCCAGCTTGCGCATGATTGTGTCTGTGCCACCGCCGGCAGAGTACATGACCACAAGATTGATAGGTCGCGATGGATAAGCGGCCTGCGCAAAGGCGCTACCCGGCATCGTGATCTGCAAGGTCGCCATGCCGACGGCTGACGCCGATGCGGCCAAAAAGCCACGTCGGCTCACTTCAGTTTTGTCTTTCGGTTCCATTATCATTTTCCTCCCATTTCATTTCACCGGCCTCCCCGGCATCGTTCGGCGCCCTTTGCGGGCACCTCAAGAGCTTTTCGGATCGGGCGCGTCCTCATGCGCGCCGCGATACTTGTTCTTGCTCAAGAATTCAGTGACTTCTGGCTCGATTTCGGTCTCCATCAGCGCATTCCAGCGGTTGTTGAAGCCGAACAAGGCAATGACGGCGCCGATTTCGACGATTTGCTCTTCATTGAAATGCCGGCGCAACTCGGCCATATCCTCAGGCGACGCATAGGACGGGCACTGGCCACCGGACAGCGCGACCCGAAGAGCCGCACGCTCAGCATCAGAGAAAAGATCCGACGTCTCAAACGACCAGATTTCGTCCAGCTTGTTCTGCGGCACCCCGTTATCGGCACCGTTTTTGAATGTATGCGCCGAGCAGTACGAGCACCCGTTGGACAGGCTGGTGACGTGCGCCACCATCCAGCGCAACGGCGCATCAACCGTGCCGTCCGGATTACGAACCACCGCACGGATTAGCCCGAGAACAGCCTTGGCAATTTCAGGCCGGCGCGACAGCGTCAGCATCGAATTGGCTGTAAATCCGGTCGCAGAGGCCAGCCACGCAATATCGCTTTTGGCCTCCTGTGCTTCCTCGAGTGTCAGCGGCGGGATATGGGGCATTGTTTAAGTCAGTCCCTCTCTAAAGAGTATTGGTAAACCAATTTATCCGGCATTTTCAAACTCAGACCATTAAATACCGAAGCGCCAGAAATACAAACAAAAACATTGATTATTCGGAATTTTCTTTTGAATTTCATATATTCATCTGGAATATTGGTTGACCATTGTAAGTGCTCATGCGCGATCCTCCATTATTCCGAAATGAAGCCGGCAATGTTCGCACGACGCACGAATTTCAGCGGACAATGTCTCGGCGAAAAGCCGTACAGCCGCGGACTGAGGTTGGGTCGAAGGTTCGATCAGCAGATAGTCGACAGTCATCAGCGGACGCATGACCGGATAGAGGTTGATTTCAGGATCGTCCATGTCCGGCAGACACAAACAGCCAGGCAAGATCGAACTCCAGTCTCCGCGACGCATCATTCCCAGCGTCGTCATCATCGAATCCATTTCGAGGATTCTGTGAACGACTTCGGGTATGTTCCGAAGCCTCTGATCAATCTTGGCACGGCGGGCATTGCCGGGTCCCGGCAGGATAAGCCGCAATGGCGGGATTGCCGCGAGGTCCACCACTCCCTCCACACCCTCAATGGGTCTGTGGCTCACCAGAAGCTCAAGATCCGTATCAAGAAATGTGCAACGGAGGCCTTTGGGAAGATCGCCGTCCGGCACGATGGCAAAATCAAGCTCGCCCATGAGAACCATCCGGGTCAGCAGCGCGCTGTAGCCTTCAGTCACCTTCACGTCGACATGCGGATTGGAGTCCGAAAATGTCGCCAGAACAGGAGCAAGAATGGCACGGGCGAATGTCGGCATGATGCCGACGCGGACTTCCCCGGTCAGGTCGTCTGATTGTGCGGTAACATCTTCTTCCAGCAGTCCGACTTCGCGCAAAATCCGCACCGCTCTGCGGTAAATCTGATCCCCTGCTGTCGTCGGCGCGACCCCGGTTGAGATCCTCTCGAACAACACCACGCCCAGATGGTCTTCAAGATCACGCACTTGAACACTGACACCAGACTGCGTCGCATGCACTTTCCGCGCCGCCGCCGAGATCGATCCCTCCTCGTAGACCGCTACAAAAAATCGCAGGTTCTGCAGTTTGACGTGGGTCATTTAAGGACACTCGCGATCCCGGAGTGATCCAACTCGCTGATGCGCAACGCTGCCCAGACCAGCACCGGCAGGCAGCAGAAAGTCAAAAGCGTTGACAGCACCACGCCGCCAGCGACTTGCCGCGGATTCTGCTGGTACCGCTCCGCAAAAACGTAAGTGACGATCGCCGTCGGCATCGTCGCCAGCAGAAAGACACTTCCGGCGACGATACCGCTGAGGTCCAGAAGATAAATGACAGCGGCCGCCGAGAGCAGGCCGATGGTCAGGCGCCCCACAGCCATCGCCAATGCGGGCCGGAAGTCAGTCACCTGAAGCGAAGCGAGGCTCGACCCGAGAAGAATCAACATCGCGGGAATCATCATGCTTCCCAGCATTTCGGTTGTCGTCAGGACCAGCTGCGGCACCGGCAGATCAAAGAAAGCCACAACAAGCACAAGGGCGACCGAATAGATCAGCGGCTGTTGCGCAAGGCTCTTCAGCCGGATCGATCCCGCGGTGATCGACAAGCCCACCGAATGTTGAAACAGAGCAACCACGAAGAAATAAGAAATCCCGAGCCGCATCCCCTCGTCACCGAAGGCAAGAGCAACCAGAGGCAAACCCATATTGCCCGAATTTGGAAGCATAAGCCCGGGAAGAAAACTACGCAGCGAACCGCCAAACATCCAAATCGCCAACAACGCCAGCAGCCCTGCGATCGCCAGGCACACAAGCGCCGCTGTTGCCATCTTTCCGATGGTCAGCGGATCCACATGCAATGAGGTCAACGTGTTGAAGATCAGCGCCGGTGTCGCCACCAGAATGACAATTGTACTCAGCGTGTGGGAGTGCAGCCCCAAGGACGATCTGCCAAGGAAATAGCCGATCAATGTGATGATCACGATCGGGCCAAGGATGTTGGTGACCTCCGAAAGGATCATTTGGTCTCCCGCTCCAAGGTCTCTTGAAGAGAGGCATCTACGCGCTGGTGTTGGGCGAGCCGGTCTGACAGCTCCTGCACGCGCGCGGCGTTGCTGGCCGCCGGTTTGCCGTCCTCGTTCAGAAGATTGTTCTCGAACCCTATCCGGGCATTGCCTCCGGCGCGGATTGCCTCGACAAGACAGGCAGTTTCGTGTTGTCCAAAAGCGCAGACAGTAAACCCGGCATGCCCCAGAGCGCCGGTGCGTTCGGCCAGATAGGCCGCCAGGTCTTCGGGTTGGCTGTCCCGCGCGCCACTGTACTGGCCCAGAACGAAAATGACTTCTAGGTCGTCGACAGGAACCACGTCGCGCGCCACGAGATCGCGCAGGCGCTGCACCTCTTCGGGTGTGTAGAGGATGTGCTGCACATCGATCCCGGCATCATGGGCCCAATGATAAAATGCGCGCGACGTCGCTTCATCCTCACCGGCGGTGATTTCGCGTAGTGCGATCGAGACATGGGCCGGGCGCAACTCACGCACCAGCGCACGCTGCTCTGAAGGAGTGTAACGCCCCACCGCTTCGGTCGTAATCTGCACAACCATTTCCGGAACGGCTTTCTCCAGTTCCGCCAGAAGCTCCCGGTAGAGCCCTGCATCCAGCGTGTGAAGACCGTCGGCATCACGCACATGGGCATGGATCGCACCAGCGCCTGCGGCAAAACAGGCACGCGCTTCGTCCACGATCTGTGAAATCGTGACTGGCAGTGCCGGATGGTCAACCGGCCCGCGCCGGGCACCGGTCGGCGCCACCATGATTTGTGGAAGTCTTATTCTTGCCATTGTCTCCCCCGACCTTTGACGTCCCGCTTCAGTTCGTCTGGATTTCCTCGCCGTTCAGCGTCCAGTGTTCCGTAACGCGGGTCCCTGATTCCTGTAGCATTTTCGACACAGCGCAGTGATGCCGCAATTTCTCGACCACCTGAAGCGCGCCTTCGCGGGGACCATCGTAACCAGCAACGATATGAAGCGTGACTTCCGGAAACGGGACGTCGATCGGATTGATCAGCCTTGTGCCGTGGCTGTCCATCTTGACCGTGATGTCGATATCCATTGAGGTGAACTCGATACCGTTGGCAACCGCCAACTTGTTCGAGATCACATGGGTGCAGCCCAGAAGTCCCATGAAGACATACTCCACCGGCATCGGACCTTCGTCGGTTCCGCCACGCTGGATCGGCTCGTCGATAATCACACTCTTGCCGCGGGCCGTAGCCACGGATTGGGTAGAGCTATTGTGGCCGCCGGTGACATTGAAGGTCCAGATCGGCTTCTCTTTGACATTCGACATGAATTATTGCCTCAGTTTCAGGATTGAAGGTCAAGGAACCCGCGGATTGCAGCATTGAAGGCCTCCGGCTGTTCCATGTTTGAAAGATGCGCAGCATTTGGCAGAACAGTGAGCGAAGCATTCGGGGACAGATCCGCCATCTCCCGCATCACCGCCATCGGGGCCGCCATGTCATGCTGGCCGACAATATACAGTGTCGGGCAGCTCAGCGTTGCGAGTCCGCCCTTTAGATCCAGCGCCTGCAGCGCCCGGGCAACACCTTCATACCCGGTTGCAGACGTTGCGGAGATCATATCGCGTACAGTGCCGAGAGTTGCGGCATTGGCCGCATCTGCGAGGTAGCCGGCAGTAAACCACCGCTCCAGCGTCGGCTCAACGATCTTGGCGATACCGATTTCGTGCAACCGCGCGATATTGGTGTCCCATATGGCTTTGTAGGGGGCGGGCGCATCGGCTCTCGCGTCGCAGCAAACAAGTCGCCCGACCAGCGCGGGTGCACGCATTGCCAGCGCCAACCCGGTCATCCCGCCCAGCGAGATGCCCATGAAATCCGCACGTTCAATCCCGAGCGCTGCGCAAAGCGCCAAAACATCGCCCGACAGTTCCTCGAGCGTGTAAGGCGCCTGCCCTGGTTCGCTCTGTCCATGTCCGCGCGTGTCGTAGCGCAGCACCCGGTAGGATGAGGAAAGAGATTCCATCTGCGGATCCCAGACGCGCCTGTCCGTCGCCAGCGAATTCGACAGGATCAACCAGGGCGCATCTGCCTTCCCCTCAACGCTGTACGAAATCTTCACGCCGTCATCGCACTGAAGGACGCCCTCACCCATCGCAACGCTCATGCTTCCGCTCCGATCGCAGCCTGAAGCTTCGGCATCACCTTTTCCGCCATCAGGATCATCGATTGTCTCCCGAGATCGTAATCGGTCCAGTCGTGGCCGGCATAGACAAGGTGCCTGAAGGGGCCGGTGGTTTCGCGGAACGCCAGGATCTGGTCGGCGACACTCGATGGATCACCGTGGATCACCAGCCGATCCAGGACATAGTCCAGCGTCACGTCATCGTCCGGCATATTCTGGTCTTCCTTGAACAGGTTAAGCCGTCCGCCTGCTCTCAGCTTGAGCAAGAGGCTGTTGTAGTACAACACATAAGGGCTGCCGGGATCACGTGCATATCTCCGCGCTGTCTCGGTGTCTGCAGCGACACAGATATTCTTGGCAACACGCCAGTTGCCGTAATCCGCCACCTGTCCGGCTTGCGCGCAGCCTTCAACATAGTTCGGCCAATGGGTCGCCACCCACTTTGGCAACAGGAAGTTGGCCGAGATCGGCTCCCATCCACGGGCCCCCATGGCCGTAATACCCTTCGAGAATGGCGCCACCACTGAGCCGATGATTTTCGGATGCGGCGCCTGGTAAGGGCGCATGATCGCACCTTGTCCGATTTCGGGCATCATCGTCCGTTCCGTCGAGACGTTGAAGAATTCACCCTCGAGATTGTAAGGCGGCTCACTGGCCCAAATCTTCAACACCATGTCGATACATTCGACGAACATGGCGTTGCGGTCTTTGTCGAGATTGCCGAAGACTTCGGCGTCAGACATCAATCCGCCCGGCGAGATACCGAAGTTCAACCGACCTTCCAGCATGTGGTCCAGCATCGCAATCTCAGCGGCGACGCGCGCCGGGTGCGAGTTCGGCATGTTAACGGTGCCGGTTCCCAGAATGATATTCTTGGTTTCGTAGGCAAGGCTTGCCAGAAACGCGACGGTGGAGGTGATGATCTCCGCCTGGTCTGTCGTGTGCTCGCCGCAATAGGCTTCAGCGAAGCCAAGCTTGTCAGCAAGTATGAAGGCTTCGCGGTCCTCCTTCAGGCTCTGTGAAATAGGCTTGCCCACTGGGTGGATGGGCATCGTAAAGAATGACAGTTTCACGCGACAGCTCCTGATCCGCTACTTGGAAGCCGGACTATCCTACACACCCTGCTCAAAGCGATAATGATGATTTATGATATCTTCCATCGTTTTTTAAGATACCAGAAGAAAGGCAGGGCTATCAGAAAATCCGAACGCTGGCATGAGGAACCATAAGTTGTTGCGAGGGTGATCACGCACTAGGTTTGCACCATGACATTCGGAAAAAGAGGGAAATCAATGAGCGTACATACAAAATCGTTCGACGATGCACGGATTGATCCGCGCGCCTTGCGTGATCTGATGGGACACTTCGCAACCGGTGTCACTGTGGTGACAACACTGGGCGACGACGGAGTCCCCGTGGGACTGACCGCAAACTCGTTCGCATCTGTATCGCTCGATCCACCGCTCGTGGTCTGGAGCATCGGCTTGAACGCCCCCAGCCTCGGCGCATTCCGTCGGCACCCCTCATTTGCCATCAATATCATGTGTGAAGAATCAAAAGATCTGGCCCTGAATTTCGCGCGGCCCTCGGATGATAAATTCGCCGACATCGCATGGAAGCCCGGCTTCGACGGCGTCCCCGTACTTGACGACGCCGCTGTGGTCATCCAGTGCTCCACCGAGATGAGATTTCCGGGAGGCGATCACGAGATGTATCTTGGACGTGTTATGGAATTTCATCGCACGGACAAGAAGCCGCTCCTGTTCCATAAAGGTGCCTTCACTAAGCTGGGAGCAAGCATTTGACACAAAACAATAGCCCCTTCTCCGTCGCAATCGCTGGCTTCGGATGGTGGGGCAAGCACATGGCCACGCGCCTCGCTGACCATCCGCTGATACGCGTCGTCGGCGTGGTCGAGCCGATGGAGGCCAACCACGCCGCTATTGCCAAGATGGGGCTGACGGTATGGACCGATCTTTCCCAGGCTCTGGCAACAGACGCCGTCGACGCCGTCATACTGACGACACCGAACCTGCTCCACGAGGAGCAGGTGATCCAGTGCGCTCAGGCGGGCAAACATGTGTTCTGCGAAAAGCCGTTGGGTCTGACTGCTGGTAGTGCGCGCCGGTCTGTCGCAGCCGTCAAGGCTGCGGGCGTTCAGCTTGGCATCGGCCATGAACGCCGGTTTGAACCGGCAATGATGGCACTCAAGGCTGATATCGCGTCAGGCACGCTGGGAACAATCATGCATTCAGAGGCCGCATTCAGCCATGACAAGCTGAGTGGTGTGCCCAAGAACGACTGGCGCACGCAAAAGGCTGTCGCGCCGGCCGCCGGGATGACCGCCATGGGCATCCATCTGACCGATCTTCTGATCTGGTTTTACGGCCCGGTCAAAACCGTTCAGGCGATGACCGCTGACCGGTCTCTTGGATGGGAAACCGGCGATGTCGTCACCGTGCAACTCGGCTTTGAGGCCGGGATGACGGCGACGCTCAGCGCGGTTCTCAAAACCCCCCATTTTATACGGATGCATAGCTTCGGGACCGAGAAATGGGTCCAGGTCCTCAACGATAGTCACCCCGACACGCCAGGTGGCATTGTCCGTGTTCTGACCGCCCAAACCGGCCATCCGACAGAACTCAAGGAACATCCTTGGGTTGATTCCGTCACCAAGAACCTCGAATCCTTCGCCGCCGCGGCACGGGGTGAAGCCCCTTACCTCTTCACAATCGAGGAGATATTGCACAATATCGAAGTGCTTGAGGCGATCACGCTTTCCGCCGAAGACCGGCGTACCGTCTCGCTTGATCAAGTCTGATCCAGATCAGCCGTAGTGCACGGATGGCGAAACGTGAGAAAACCAGCGCGTCGCGAGACGTGGCACCAATGGGCGCGGGAACACCAACCGCGCCCTGAAACAGGCGGCCGACCACCGCTATGATCGTGCGTCGTTCCGTGCCAAAGCCAATTTCCTCATGCCCCCATGACTGGCGGCATGCCGCGAGGGCGAGTGCTAGTGGTCTGACCGAAACAGATGATCCCCTTCTGTTTCGAAAAGTCAGCCCACAAGCTATTGGTCTGGTGGGGCGATTTGTCCTGACAGATGGGAACCACCTGTCAGGATCGCACCACTAGGTGCCGTCATAGACGCCTGTTTAGTGGCGGAATCGGCTGAGAAATTTCGGCATATGAACTGGCCTACTGGCCCGATCTGAACCTGCGCGGCTGATCTTCCGAGACAGCCGAACGGCCAGATCGTCGATGCCGCACAGGCATGATGGATATCAGTCTCCATCTGTTTGCGATTTTAATCGATATTATTTGTAACGCTGATTTAATATCGATATTATTGCTTCCAGCGCATTTTTCCGTTAAACCCTTTCCGTCGAACACGAATATGTGAACGCTTCTGGGAGGAACAGATGAACAATTTTACAACCACAGCAATAGCTGCGGCGCTGGCAGCCATGACGATGACGTCATCGGCGGCGCTGGCAGCGAATATCGACGGCCCGGCTGTCTTTTGGAAGATCTCGATGTTCGGGAATTCCCGCGCGCTGACATCAGGCATGGAAGCGCTTGCCGAGAAGGCAGCTGCCGAAACCGACGGCAAGTTTCAGATCAAGATCTTTTACGCTGGCCAGCTCGGCAATGCGCGCGAGAACCTTGATGGATTGAAGCTCAATGCATTCGAAGGCGCCGGCATTTGCAGCTTCTATCATCCGGGCAAAAACCCTGCATGGGAAGTCTTCTCGCTTCCGTTCCTGCCGCTGACCAGCCCGCAAATCGATAAATATGTTCGCAGCAAGATGTTTGAGCATCCGGCAATCGTTGCAGACATGGCAAAGTGGAACGCTATTCCTTACGTGTCTGGCCTCCTGCCGCAATACGAAATCATGGGCAAGGGCAAACCGCCTGAGAAGCTGGCCGACTGGGAAGGTCTTCGCGTCCGCGCTGGCGGCGGACTGGGCGACGCCTTCAAAAAGCTCGGGTCGATCAAGACCACCCTGCCCGCTCCGGAAACCCTGACTGCTTTCCAGAACGGTACGGTTGATGCGGCCGCATTCCCGTTCACCTATGCGCACGTCGCCTTCAAGATCAACGAGGAAGCGGACTGGTATACCGGCAACATGGCTCCCGGCACGTCCGAATGCGGCTGGATCTTGAACAAGACTGCCTATGAAGCACTGCCGGAACAGTACCAGAAATTCCTGATGGACAACCGCGAAATGGTTCTGGATACCGAGCAGGCTGCCTATGCCGCACAGGACGAAGTCAATCTCAAACTGTTCGAAGATACGCTGCAGAAAATCACTTACACGGACGAGCAACTGGCCGAGTTCCGCGAAAAGGCCGGTCGTCCCGTCTGGAATGACTGGATTGCTGCCAACAAGGACAAGTTCGACGCACAGGGCCTCCTTGATGCGCTGATGCAATATGCAGAAGAAGCAAAATCCCAACAGTGATGACTCACTCTTGCGACATCACGGTTGAGCCGTGATGTCGCTAACTGCAAAGCAATGCCATGCATGAACAAACCCAACCGAGCGGACCGCAAGCCGCGACTGGTATTCCCTTCTGGGATCGGCTTCTTGCCAAGTTCGAAGATGCTGCAAACTTCATTGCTGCAGCCTTCATTTTCATTCTGATGGTGCTTGGGTGCTTGCAGATTGTCATGCGCACCATCTTCAACAATCCGATGACCGGCTACATCGATCTCGTCGAGCTTTCGATGGCGGGCATGGCCTTTCTTGGCGCCGCCTACACCCAGCGCATGGGCGCCCATGTCCGCATGGAACTGCTGGTGGGCCAGTTGAAGGGGCGCGTTTACTGGGTTGCCGAAATCGTCGCGACAGGGCTTGGCATGTTCATCGTTGGCGTACTGATCGTCTACGGCTGGGACCACTTCGTCCGCTCCTATGAACTCGGCGACACCTCCATTGATGCCAAATTCCCGATCTGGCCGTCGAAACTTATCGTGCCTGTCGCCTTCAGCTTCTGGTTCCTCCGCCTCGCCGTACAGCTTGTCGGATCAATACGCCTTTTCCTGAACCCCGCTCTGGAGCCGCAAGGCGTCGTCCTCATCAAGGATGCAGCCGAGCACGCAAAAGAGGAAATAGACGAAGTTCTTGGCCCGGACGCCGGGCAAACATCCACGGAAGGACGCTGACATGTTGATTGGCATCGGGTTCAGCGATCCTCTTCTGGTCGGCATGATCGGCATTGGCTTGCTGCTAGTGCTGGTCATGATTGGTATGCGGGTGGTCTTCGCCGCAGCGCTTGTGGGCCTGCTTGGTCTAGTCGAATTGCTCGGCTGGGGGCCCGCTGCTGGCATCGTCGGCACAGTGCCGCACTCCAAATCATCGACCTATGCCTTGAGCGTATTGCCGATGTTCATCTTTATCGGTTTTGTCGCTTTTCACGCAGGCATGACAGAACAATTGTTCGTGGCAGCTCGCCGATGGCTCGGCTGGTTGCCGGGCGGTCTGGCGGTTGCATCCGTTTTCGCTGCGGCCGGATTCGCCGCAGTTTCAGGCGCCTCCACCGCGACTGCCGCGGTCTTTGCCCGGGTGGCAATTCCGGAGATGCTGAAGAACGGTTACGACCGGAAGCTGGCTGCTGGCGTTGTGGCAGCAGGCGGCACACTGGCGACACTCATTCCGCCATCGGCAATCCTTGTTATTTACGCCGTCATTGTCGAGGAATCGGTCGGGCGACTTCTGCTGGCCGGCTTCCTCCCCGGCCTTGTCTCCGCCGTTGTTTATGGTGCGATCATCGTGGTCTGGGCGAAGATGCGTCCGCATCAGGCACCCTCGATTCACGGCTTCACCTGGAAAGAACGGATCGTATCCCTGCCGCCGTTGACCCCGATCTTTCTTGTCGTGGTCATTATCATCTCCGCAATCTACCAGGGCTGGGCAACGCCGACCGAATCCGGCGCACTCGGTGCAGCCGTTGTGTTCATGGTCGCCCTGTTCCGTGGCACCAAGATGGGAGATATCAGCCGATCGCTGATGGAAACCGCAAAACTGACGGTGATGATCTTTTCGCTGATCTGGGGCGTAACGATCTTTGTACGGTTCCTCGGATTTTCAGGTGTAGCCGAAGCATTCACCCAGTGGATCGTTGCCATCGACGCCCCACCGCTTGTCATCATGATCTGCATCCTGATGGGGTATGCCATTCTCGGCATGTTCATGGACGCGATCGGCATGCTGCTACTGACGCTACCGGTGGTCTATCCCGCCGTCATGGCGCTGGGATATGATTCCATATGGTTCGGTATAATCGTGGTCAAAATGGCGGAAATCTGCCTGGTCACACCGCCGATCGGGCTTAATTGTTTTGTCGTCAATTCAGTCAGGCCGGACATACCATTGTCGGATGTGTTCCGTGGCGTCGCCATCTTCTTCATCGCGGACGTTATTACTATCGCCGTTCTTCTGGCGTTCCCGGAAATCGTCACCTGGCTTCCCAACCTCATGCGTTAAACCAGTCCAGCCATCAAACTCTCTAAAGGAGACAGACATGAAACTCAGAAGCAGCCTTCCTTTGGAAACCGCATCCGCCATTCTGGAAAAGGCCTTGCAGGTCGCGCGCTCTGAAAATATGAAGCCGCTGACCGTTATCGTGCTCGATTCCGGCGGACGGATGGTTGCGATGAAATCCGAAGACGGATCCGGACTGCTGCGCTTCAACATTGCGCTGGGCAAAGCCTTCGGCTCTCTTGGCATGGGCATGCCGAGCCGCCAGATCCGTGACTACCTGTCAGCACGTCCTGTGTTCCAGACTGCTATTGCCGCAGCTGCCGAAGGCCGTTTCATTCCGGTTCCCGGCGGCGTGCTAATCGAGGACGCCGAAGGCTATGCCATCGGGGCGGTCGGCATCAGCGGCGACGCATCAGAAAAAGACGAGTACTGTTCGGTGCTGGCGATCAAAAGCGTTGGGCTCAAGCCCAATCCACCTGAGTTCGATCCGAATTGGCAAAAGGCGTCTCTGTCCGACAAGCACTGAACCGCAATATATTGAAGAGCAAAAAACTCCTCAATATTTGACCTTCAGCATGGCCAGTCGAACTGGCAATTGCGGTCCATCGGATCTTCACGCGTGTCGCGCCGATGGACCGCTTTCCCGTTTGAGCGGACGTCCTCTATTCCAATCGGCGAAGTGCTCGTCCGGCCCATTCTGGTGTCGGCTTCAGAATCGCGTCGTGCAGTTTTTTGCGTATGTCTTCAGGGAAGGCCGCCGAGCCCTCCGCCCGCGTGTCATAGTGCAGCAGCATGCATTCAAACGTCGCGCATTCGCGTGTGCCGGACCACATGGTGTGCCCGACATGCAGACGCTTGGCGTCCACCCCCAATATGGCGGTTTCAATTGACAAGGTCGCCGGCGCGCTCACCTCCCCGACATACCGCAAATGCGTCTCCAGCGTGTACAGCGCGCAGCCGTTCTTGTCGAAATACTCGGTCCCGATGCCAAAGTGGTCCTGAAGTTTCCAAGTCGCATTGCTGAACGGGACGAGATAATAAGCCTCGTTTAGATGGCCATAGGCGTCCAGCCAGTCGTCCTGAAGCGGTTCTTCGTGCAGGCGGAATGTCGACATGGCATCACCCGATCAGGAAGGTTTCGAAAAGACGACCAGCTTGGTCATCGCCGGGATCAGATTGTCGACGTCATCGACATTGAATCCGATCTTTTTGCCCGCTTCCGTCAACCACCCGACCGAGAGCGAGCGGGCTTCGGGCGTGAACGCCATGTGCTGCAATTGCCACAACGCGGCTAGGGCCGGGCCGCGCCGGTCCTCTTCGACCATGAAATCATGCACGATCAGTTTGCCACCGGGCGACAGCGCCTCGAATGCCTTCAGCAAAAGCCCTTCCACGTCTTCACCCGGCACGCCGCTCATCAGATAGGACATCAGGATGGCGTCCTGGTTGCCCGGCCACTGGACCTCGATGGCGTTGCCGGGGATGTAGCGCACGCGGTCGACCAGATCGGCCTCGGAGATGAAACGCCAGCCGATCTCGGCCACGTTGGGGAAATCGATGATAGTCGCGTGCAGGTTCTCGTATTCCTTGCACAGGCTGATCGTCATCGCGCCGGTGCCGCCGCCGACATCCAGCAGGCTGGCCGCATGGCTCAGATCCACCTTCCGTGCAAGCGTCCGACCCGGCCCGAGCGACCCGGCGTGCTGGCTTTCGGAATAGACCGACGCCTGCTCTTCATCCGCCATCCAGTGCTTGTAGGAGGCGATAGCGTCTTCGGACAAATCGCCTTTCATCACGGCGTTGAGCTGCAGCAGGAACGGATACATCTGCTGGTCGATCTGATAACGCAGGTAGTCGCCGAAATCATATTTCGATTGCTTCGACAGAAAGCTCTGTGCCGCAGGAGAGTTCTGGATTTTCTTGTCATCCCCGATGGTTAGAAGCCCAACACTGGCGAGCGCCGTCGTCAGTATGGCAATACGATTGATCGGGATGTCGGCGGCCTTGGCCAGTTCTTCAGCCGACTTGGGACCATCTGCGAGCATCGAGAAAAGATCGACGTGGAGCCCTGCGAATAAAGCTTTGGATGCCATGAAACCAAATGCAATCGACGAAAGGTCTTCCGCGCTTTCTATTGGCTTGTCGCAAGTCGTCACTGTTTCCTGGGCCAGCATGCTGTCCTCCCTTATTTTTTCTTCTTTTGTGATTTAACCAAAGCATACACATCAGGTGCTGCAGCGCAACACGGCCGCCGCACTCGACGGTGGCATGTGCGTCAAGCTTGGCGTCGGTTGATTTTGCAGCGAAGTCAGATGTCCGTCCAAATAAACTAATAACCGAGATCAAGAGAAACTCTGAAGGGGCCAGTTTTCCGTCATCGAGTATGTCGGCAATACAATCCCGATTCGCAGGATATCTTCTTGGCAACCGAGATCGACAGGCGGGATGTCCGCAAGAGGTTTTGATGCTGACCAGATCGCATCATCGAAACAGTTACAAAATACTCTTTATTCAACTTGCTCTCTTGTGAGAGCACGCATCACCAAGCGATCCAATAGCAGGCGAAATTAGTGCGAAATCTATTTTCGCAACAGCGAAAAAGCTGGCACGCCGCGGGTTACAGCCCAATATAAAACTCAAAGCGAACTAGAGGTAACCCACTGAATTTATTGGATAAGAATGCCGAAGATGTAAAAGACGCCGGATTTCGCTAAAAACCAGACACAAGACTCAAATCAAAGCCTTTGAAAAAGATGGTGGGCGCGCACGGGCTCGAACCGTGGACCCGCTGATTAAGAGTCAGCTGCTCTACCAACTGAGCTACGCGCCCCACCTGTCCCGTCACCGGAACGAAGGGGCGTATAGACCGGATAGAAGGCCTTGTCCACACTGTTTTTTCCGCAATCGCAGCGCGTTAGCAATAATCATCGGCACCGGCATCAAAGCAACAGCCGGCCCTCGGCGATCCGCACGGCATTTCCGCCGATCCGGACGTGGGAAACTTCCGTGCCGGTGCAGTCGATATGCAGGTGGATAAGCGATGGCCGGCCCATTTCCACGCCCTGTTCAATCACCAGCGCATGATTGCCATCGAGCAAGCCGTCAAAATGATGAATGGCACCCGACAACGCGGCCGCAGCAGACCCGGTCGCGGGATCTTCCGCGATTCCTTCGCCGGGCGCGAACATGCGTGCGTGAAAGGATGCCGTGTGATGCGTCCCGCCACGGCAATAGACATAGGCCTGGGCCAACTGCCCGTCCCCCATCGGCGCAACACGGTCCCAGTCAGCAGCGGCGCATTCGGCTTTGGCAACGGCTGCCTGATCATGGACCGGCACCATGACGAATGGCACGCCCGCGCTCCACAGAGACACATGGTGGTTCTCGAAGCCGATCTCGTGAAGGTCGAGACCCAGTGCGACACCGATGTCAGCCTTTTCAATTTCCGTATCAAGCCGTCGGGAAAGTTTCGGCAGATCAAACTCGGCAAACCCTGCCTCACTGGAACTGATACGAACTGCGCAACGCACCGGCCCGATCGGCTCCTCAAGCATCTTGACCATATCCATTGCACTGGCCGAAACTGCATCCCCAAGACGACGATCCGCCAGAGCGACAGCCGCACCGACCGTGGGATGTCCTGCGAAAGGAAGCTCACGCCCGGGCGTAAAAATCCTCAAACGAGCGGTATGCGCCGGATTTTCGGGCTTGAGCACAAACACGGTTTCCGAGAGATTGAACTCCCGCGCAATCGCCTGCATCTGCGCATCGCTGTAATGGTCGGCATCAAACACCACCGCCAGTGGATTGCCTGTCAGGGCAGTCCCGGTGAAGACGTCATAAATCGCGTAATCGGTCATGCCGGGCTGCTTCCTCTGCTTCTGCGGCCTGCGCCGCTGTGTTTGCCGTCAGGGCGCTACGTCTTCAACCAGACGCACCACACCGTATCATCATGAAGCGAAGTGTGCGTTTCACCCAGGCGAAACCACACAGGCACCCCATGCATGAGCCCGCATCCTATCGATTTCCGGCCGCCTGCCAACCGGTGTTGAACTCCGGTGCGGCAAAATGAAAATCAATCATGGCCTGCATGTAGGCTGGCGCGGTGGGCCCGGCATCCTGCGGCGGGCGGACAACGACCACGTCCTCGATCTCATCTTCGGGGCCGGTGCGAATATGGTTGCGTATCTGCTCCACCAGCACCGCCGCCGGTTCGGTCAGCAGGAACCGCCGGAACACCGCGACAAGTCCACCACGGCGCCAGCAGAAGAGCCGGTTTTCAGCAGCGGCATGTGACAGCTCCAGCCCGGTCTCTTCCCTCGCCTCTCGAACAATGCTGCCATCAAGATCCACACTGCTGCCCTTGATGTCGCTCTCGTCCAGCGATCCGGCCGGCGCGTAGACTTTTCCGGGATTGGCGGTGCGCGCCGCCATGCGGATGAGCAACATGGCGTTGTCCGACGACAGGATCACCGCCGAGCCGAACAGATGCCAGACATCGGCTGGCGGCCAGGTTCTGATCAGCTCAAGCAGCGCCGCATAGGGCGCCCGGTGGCTGATACCGGAAATCACGCCGTCCTCGAGTTGCAGGCCGCGATGCAGCATCACCGTTCCATTGAACAGCCACGGCCGCTCCACCTGCTCACGTGCCCAGCACGCGTCGATTGCCGCACGTTCAGCAACACGCCAGGGATGCTCCGCCGCATCGACCGATAGCTGCACCGCATCAAGGCTGAACACCTGGTTCTCGGGGATCGCCGACAGCATCACTCAGATCAGATCAAAGGTCATCGCCACCGGGCAATGATCCGATGCCTTGGGCCGGTCCCAGCCGGTGCGGGGATAGCGGTCAACTTCCTGGCCGTCGGGAAACAACGTCCGCCAAGGCTGCCCGGCGCGAACAATGTCGGGCAAGCGGTTGCGATTGCTGCGGGTCAGCGCCGGCGCAGCCAGCAGGTAATCAAGCTGGCACAGATGCCGTTCCTGCGGCCCGCGGGTGTGATAGAGCGTCCAGCGGTCCATTTCCGGCCGCCGCGCCACCACATTCTCTGACAATCCGCCCGCTGTCAGCACCCGCACCGCGCCATCCTCGGCGTCTTCCGGGGTGAAGTGGTAGCCATTGCGGCGGTCGCCGGTGATCACCAGCTTTTCGGAATAATCATTGAAATCCCCAGCGACGACATAGCGCTTGCCGCCACCATCGGGACCGAAGCGCTCAGTGATGATCTTGCGCACCGCGCGGGCCTCGGCGACCCGCACCGGCATGGTTCGGGTGCGGCCATCGACCCCGTTGCGTGGCGATCCCATCGATTTGAAATGCACCACATAGACGGTCAGCCGCTTGGCGCCGATCTTGAGATCGACCTCGAGGCAATCGCGCTTGAACACCTTGTCGTGCGGCTTGGCCACCTCTTCCAGATCCGGCGTATAAAGCCCCATCGCCTTGTAGGTCAGATGCGCGTGGCTGGTGACATCGAGGATCTCGATACGCGCGCCATCAAGCGTCCGCTCTCGGGCCATCAGCGCCAGATTGATGCCGCGGCTGTCATTACCCTCAATCAGCACCTTGTGGCGATAACCGTCGCCGATCATCTTGAACAGATAGCCGTATTCGAACCGGTGCAGCGTATCGAGATTTTCCACCTCCTGCATGCAAAGGATATCCGCGTCGGCGTCGGCGATCGCCAGCGCAGTCAACTGCCGCGTGTCGTCGGTCAGTGACATGGCGCGGGCGATCTCGGCCTGGCGGTACTGCGCCTCCGAAGTGAAATCATAGAGCTGCGACACCCGGTCCTGGCGAAGCTCGTTGCGGAAACCGGAAAAATCGAACCGGCTGAGCAGGTTTTCGGCGTTGAAGGTGGCGATACGAACGGTCATGCGGCGTCCTTGTTCTGACCCGATAGCGGGGCTTGAAACCTAACAGGCCGGCCCGGCACCGCAAGGCATATTGGCCCGTGCCCCTCAGCTCGGTCTGGCGCGAGGCGGGTGGCAACGTCACCTTATGGTCCCTGGATCAGATCCAGCACCAGCCCCTGCACATTGCCGCCGTCGCCCATCTCGACCCGGTCGAACGCGCGGCCGCGGGCACGCTGCTCGTCCGAGAGCCGCTTGAGATGGGTCTGCAGCTCGGCGCGAACCTTGTGGCAGCCCGGATCATCGGGCGCGTTCAGTCCGACGCTGACATCCTCGATCGCCTGAACCATCTCGATGATGTGCTGCCCGTGCACCCGCTCGTGCGCTGCCAGCCCGTCATAGAACCGCTTCCAGCTCGAGGCCACGCCCTGCGGCAGCCCCTCGCGCGGCTTTGGCAGCGTGTAGGTGATGATCAGCTTCGGCACGTTCCGCGCGATGACACAGCCGCCATCGGCGCGCTCGCGGTAGTCGCGGCCCCAGGTCAGCTTGAAGGTGGTGTGGGCGATGGTGCGCCGGTCGCCGGAAATCACCGGCCCGTTCTCGCCGATCGACCTGTAGAGTTCCGGCCCCGACCGGCCGTAAACCGGATAGGTCTTGACCTGCTCGGCGGCCTCCCAGGCCAGCGCCGGGGCCACGAGCGCGATGCAGGCTGCCACGACAGTGGCGGATGAAACTAGGCGTCGGATTACGGACATGCGGCCTCACTTGATGACGGTGAGATAAATCCACCAGCCGGCAAAGACCAGCACGAATCCGGTTAACCCGAAGATTGTGGCGCCCCTGAGCCGGCGGCCCGGATTTTTTCCCACGCCAAACCACGCCCCAAGTGCCGCGCCGATGACAAGGCCCGGCGCGCAGGCGACCAGCGCCATCAGCAGCAGGTCGATTGTGGAAAAGATCGGGCCTATATCGGACATGGCGGAGCCTCTTGATTGCCCTGCCATGGTGGCACGATACGCCGGTTTGCGCCAAGCGGCGAAGCGGCAATATTTTCCCCACACAAAGCTGCAGCCACCCGCGGACACACAGGCACCCAATTCACGCAATTATACCGTTTGTTACTTTTCGTGTAGGGTTGTCCCACCTGTGCGCAATGCTGCGCGCTCGTTTTCAAGAATTGGACATCCCATGCAGATCCCCACATGGACGAAACCCGCCCTCTACGGAGCGGCGGCAGGAGCCGTTGTGCTCGCCATTGTCGGCTTCTCAAGCTATGGCGGCTGGGTCACCGGCGGCACAGCGCAAACGATGGCCGACAAGGCCGGTGAGGACGCCGGCACGCAGATCGTCTCGGCCCTCTGCGTCAAGAAATTCGCCGCCGCACCCGGCGCCAACATGCAGCTCGCCAAGCTCAAGGAAGCCAAATCCTGGGATCGTGACAACTTCATCGAGGATGGCGGCTGGTCGACGATCGACGGTGTCGCCGACGGCATCAAGGGCGTCGCCGACGCCTGCGCCGAGCAGCTGGCGGAAATGGACGAACTGCCCGCCACAGTAATGGCGCCAGCAACGGACGAGGCGCCCGCCATCAACGGCTGATCCGTTCGATTGCATTAGGGGGCAGTTCGGCACGGCGCCGGGCTGCCCTTTTTTGTGGCCGCTTTTTGGGGGCGGCGCCCCGCCTCTGCAATGCTGTGGCGCATGTCTGGCAGGCATCGCCGATTGATCGGCATCAAGGCAGGACGCCGGTGTGCGGGTAGCATGGGCCATGGAGCGCCACGGCGCAGGGTCACAAACACATTGGAGCATGCCATGAAGCCCGCAATGATGATTTTCGCCGCCGGATTGATGACCGGCATGACCGCTCTCGTGCCTGCGGCAACAGCTGCCAGCTGCTGGGATCTCTGGTACGAACGCAACGCGATTTACGACCGGAAAGGCTTTTGTTTTTCCACCCCGCTCGGCCAGCAGACCTTCGACAATTCCGACTGCTGGACCAAGACCCCGAACCTGAGTCCGTCGGAACAGCGCCGCGTCGCCCGGATCAAGGCCGAGGAAAAACGCCGCGGCTGCAAGGTCAACTGATCCGGCGGGCGGCACCGGGTCAGAACCATGCGGACAGCCGAACACGTTGCCGCGCGGCAAAAGCCGCCGGGGAGTGGGGGAAGGACATCTTGTGCGCCTGTACGTTATCGCTCAAGTGCAAGCACTTTCGCGCGACAGGCGGGTATCCGGAGGGCCGCACGCGGGCAGTGCCTCTGAATTGGTTTAGAGTGGTGCATGTACGTTATCGTTCAAATGAAACCATTTGAACGCGACATGCACGGGGTGGCGCCAACCGCGCGCGGCCCGAAACTTGCCGGGTGCTGTCCACACCCGACAGGCGATGACCTGCGTCACGTGAGGGTGGCTTACCCACCTGCCCCTCTTCAGGGCCCCTCACCCGGATTGCTCCGGCCGCGATCCGGACAGACCGCGGGAGATGCTTTTGGCCGTGGTTCCGGCACGAGCCTCGCCCGAAATTCCGGACAAGCCCGCCACAGGCCCGTTTCAGCGCTGGCCCGGCACGCCCGCCTTAACGCGGCAGGCTCCCAGCCAGCGCATCACCGGTGGCTGGCTGGAAAAATCATCCCCCGGGGTGAACAGGATCACCCGCGCGGGTCAAAAAATCCGCCAGCGGAACCACGGTGGCAACCGCCTCCCCTCATCCGATGCCCTACGTTGGGACAGCGCCTGAGAGGCATTCCCTCCCACTTGGCTCGAACCGTTCGCGATCCATCCGGCAGCGGGAGTGCGGCGAGTATGACATGGGGGTGGAGGGTGTGGAAAAGGTTGTGGGGCAGTGGCTTTGACGTATCCATGCGACTCACCGCAAATTACGAACGTAGTTTGAATTAGACAGTTCGAAGAAGAGGTAGCAACAATGACTGACTGGACGACGATCGCGTCGCAAATTGCTACAACCCTCACGATACTCAAGCAGGCAGGTGGTCTTGCAAAAGACGTGGTCCCGCTTGTTCAAAATTCCGAAGCGAAGGAGAAGTTGCACGAGATACGTGAGCAGCTTCTGAATGCGAGTGAGCGGATTAACGATCTGCGCGCGATTAATAACGAAATAGTAGATAGGAATTTGGTACTCGAAGGAGAGCTTCGAGAGGTCAATTCATTTCTCTCGAAGAGAGATGGCTACGTTCCCCACAAACTCGGCAGGGGCGCGTTCGTGTATGTGGCGGAAATAAATTCCGAAAACCCTGAACAGGCGCCATGGTATTGTCAGCATTGTTTTGAGGTCAAGCATCAGCTCTCACCTGTGAATTATTCCAAGGGAGGCGATGGCCGCTTGGCGGTATTTGAGTGTCGCAGCTGCGGATTTATGACTGAGGATTATCCGAGGCGTTAAAAAGCCCGCTTACTTGGCGGGCATCGGCGTAGTCATAAATGATCATCTTTTCGGCAATGTACAATGGAGTGCCGCATCCGATCTTTCGGTCGTCGGCACTTTGTACATAATCGCACGAATGCAAGCATTATGCAGTGAGAATTGAAGAGCGAGCCCTGTAGAAGCGTAACCGGTGTTCTGCCCCCACATTGCTCGCTTCCGCCTGATCTGTGATCGACATTCCATGGATGAAGAACGGGAGTTTCTCCATGGAGAGTACATTGGAGTTTCTCACAACCGGGAAG
>Ga0163215_100674_pt1 | contig 44710 bp, 45 predicted proteins | sample SynspAceP_FD_185934 | JGI IMG/M metagenome (GOLD analysis project Ga0163215, IMG submission 185934) | Saline lake microbial communities from Ace Lake in Antarctica - Synechococcus sp. Ace-P (Hybrid Assembly) | ecosystem: Environmental > Aquatic > Non-marine Saline and Alkaline > Saline | place...
GCCATAGACGCTGATCTCTGTTTGCGCCATCAAAGGCAAACTGGAAAGCGCCAGAGCGGCAACAAAAGAGAGGATACGGTGCAGCATAAGCTGGGCCTTTCACGCAGTGTCATTCGCAATTGACTTCATAATATGTCAATCGTCGCGCCGCTACCATAGACCCGCTGTGGTGGCACGGCAATATTGCGCCCGTGTACCAATAGCCGCAGTTTGTCACACCGGGCCATTGTCTGCTGGACGAGACGGGGTTGCCCCGCTACATACCGCCTTGGAAAAGCTGCGCTTGTCGCGGCGATACCCTTTATTTGGCCAGTCCCGGCCTTGGAATGGAGAAAACCTCGTGTCCCACGCAGAAGATCACGAAGGCACCCGCAGAGATTTCCTTTATTACGCCACCGCAGGCGCCGGTGCCGTGACCGCAGGTGCAGCCATCTGGCCGCTTGTCAACCAGATGAACCCCTCGGCCGATGTGCAGGCATTGGCCTCGATTCGCGTTGATGTTTCGGGCGTTGAGCCCGGCACACAACTGACGGTGAAATGGCTGGGCAAACCAGTGTTCATCCGTCGCCGGACCGAAGCCGAGATCGAAGAGGCCCGCGCAGTGGAACTGAGCCGGCTTCCCGATGGCAATGCACAGAACCGCAACGATATGACACTGGACGCATCTGACCAAAACCGCGCGCTGGACGAGGCGGGCGAGTGGCTGGTGATGATCGGCGTCTGTACCCATCTCGGCTGCGTTCCTATCGGGGACGGTGCCGGTGATTTCGGTGGCTGGTTCTGCCCATGCCACGGCTCGCATTACGACAGTTCTGGCCGCATCCGTCGCGGACCGGCACCCGAGAATTTGTGGATCCCCGTCTCCGTTTTCGAAGACGAAACAACGATCAAGCTGGGTTAAAGGAAACGCATCATGGCTGGAATTCCTCACGACCATTATGAACCAAAGACCGGTGGCGAGAAGTGGCTGCATTCGCGCCTGCCCATCGCTGGTCTGATCTACGACACAATCATGCTCCCCACGCCCAAAAACCTGAACTGGATGTGGATCTGGGGGATCGTTCTGACCTTCTGTCTGGCACTGCAAATCATCACGGGTATCATCCTCGTGATGCACTACACGCCGCATGTGGACCACGCTTTTGCGTCGGTCGAACACATCATGCGGAACGTGAATGGTGGCCACATGCTGCGCTATCTTCACCAGAACGGCGCGCATCTGTTCTTCTTTGCGGTCTATCTGCATATTTTCCGCGGCCTGTTTTATGGTAGCTACAAGGCACCGCGCGAAGTCACATGGATCATCGGCATGCTGATCTATCTGCTGATGATGGCGACCGCCTTCATGGGCTATGTTCTGCCTTGGGGTCAGATGTCCTTCTGGGGCGCGACAGTGATCACCGGCCTGTTCGGCGCTATTCCATTCGTGGGCGACTCGCTGCAAACATGGCTGTTGGGCGGGCCAGCTGTGGACAATGCCACGCTGAACCGCTTCTTCTCGCTGCATTATCTGCTGCCGATGATCATCTCGGCACTGGTAGCCGTGCACATCTGGGCCTTCCACACAACCGGCAACAACAACCCCACCGGGGTCGAGGTGCGCCGGACCTCGAAAGAAGATGCCGCAAAGGACACTCTTCCTTTCTGGCCTTATTTCGTGATGAAGGACCTGTTCGCACTCGGCCTAATCATGGTGATTTTCTTCACGATTGTTGGCTTTATGCCTAACTATCTGGGGCACCCTGACAACTATATCGAAGCGAATGCTCTGGTGACCCCGTCGCATATCGTGCCGGAATGGTACTTCCTTCCCTTCTACGCGATCCTGCGTGCCTTCACTGCAGATGTATGGGTTGTGATTGCTGCAAACTGGATCACAGGCGGGATCATCGACGCCAAATTCTTCGGTGTCCTCGCGATGTTCGGCGCGATTGCAGTTATGGCTCTGGCGCCTTGGCTGGATACCAGCCGCGTGCGGTCGGGACGGTATCGTCCGATGTTCAAGTGGTGGTTTGCCCTGCTATGTTTGGATTTCGTTGTCCTGACATGGGTGGGTGCGATGCCTACGGAAGAGCCCTACGCTACGATTGCACTGATCGCGTCGGCCTATTGGTTCGCCTACTTCCTGGTTATCCTGCCACTGTTGGGTGTGATTGAAAAACCGCTGGCAGCTCCTGCGACGATCGAAGATGACTTCAAGTCGCATTACGATGCCACTTCCAGCGCCCCTGCCGAATAAGAAAGGACACGGGATCATGTTTAAAAAGATTGCGATTGCCGCAGTTGCTGCCCTGTCCCTTTCGGGTGGTGCAGTGCTGGCCGCCGGTGAAGGTGTTGTGCAGAAGGTGGATTTCTCTTTCAAAGGTCCATTCGGCGCTTACGACCAGAACCAGCTTCAGCGAGGCCTACAGGTTTACACCGAGGTTTGTGCGGCTTGCCACGGTCTGCGTTATGTTCCGTTGCGGACACTGGCAGATGACGGCGGACCGAACATGCCGGAAGATCAGGTGCGCGCCTACGCCACCCAGTTCGAGATTTTCGATGCCGAGCTGGATGATTTCCGTCCTCGTGTCGATACGGACCCTTTTCCGATGTCGAACCTGTCGAACGCTCCTGATCTGTCTCTGATGGCCAAGGCGCGTGCCGGTTTCCACGGTCCCTACGGTAGCGGTATCAATCAGTTGTTCAACGGTATCGGCGGGCCTGAGTATATCTACTCGCTGCTGCTCGGGTTTACCGGTGAAGAAAAAACTGAAGCAGGCGTGACGCTTTACGAGAATTCTGCCTATCCAGGTCAGTGGCTTGCCATGGGTCCGGTTCTGTACGAAGACCAGCTTGAGTACGCGGATGGTTCCAGCAACTCCATGGAAGCTGTGGCCGAAGATGTGTCTGCGTTTCTGATGTGGACCGCAGAGCCAAAGATGATGGCACGCAAGCAGACCGGCTTTGTTGCGGTGATCTTCTTGTCGGTTCTGACAGTGCTGCTGTATCTGACAAACAAGCGTATCTGGATGCCAGTGAAGCGGAAAGAAAAGAACGCCTGATCTTCAAACGATCGGTGCAACGAAGAACCCCGCCCTGTGCGGGGTTTTTCTTTGCGCGTGGCGCACTATCCGCCCAAATAGGCCGCCAACGCCGCAGGTGGGTTGTCCAGCAGGGTCGCGGTCGATTGAGGTGCCATTGCCTGTCCATCGGCAACCAGGACGGTCAGTGGTGCGATGCGCCGTGCATCCGCTGGATCGTGGCTGACCATCAGGAGGGTTGCACCAGTTTCGGCGGCCAGTTCAGCGACAAGATCAAGCATCCCGCTCTTCAGTGCCGGTCCCAGCGCCGCAAAAGGCTCGTCCAGCAGGATAAGAGGGCGTCGCTGCACAAGGACGCGTGCCAATGCCACGCGCCCCTGCTGCCCCCCCGACAGCGTCGCAGGCTTGCGCGCGTCCATTCCCTCTAATCCAACGCGGATCAACGCTTGCGCAACACGTGCCTGATCCTCGGTGGACAACCGCAGATCGGGGCGAATACCCAAGCCCAGATTCTGCGCAACGGTCAAATGCGGGAACAGGTTATTGTCCTGAAACAGCATCGCCACAGGTCGCTGTGCCGGTGGCAGTCCGGTGAGGTCGCGCCCCTCCCAGATCACATGCCCTGATACCGGCGCGAAAAACCCCGCAATCACGTTGAGAAGGGTCGACTTTCCTGCACCCGAAGGGCCAATCACCGCCACGATAGATCCTGCCGGAATCGCAAAATCCGCTTGCAGTCTGAAATCATCTTGCCGGATATCCAGCCCCTCAAGCGTCAACATCTCGGTGACCTCCCCGATCGAAGATCCAGAACAGCAAAAGGCTGAGCATGAGCAGCAGCAATCCCGCGCCTGCAGCGCTGTCCATGCGGTAGGCCCCCATCAGCCGCAGGATTTCAAGCGGCAAGGTGGCCCGTTCAGGATCGGCAAATAACGCGATGACCCCCAGATCACCCATCGACAAAGCGGCTGCCAGACCTGCGGCAAATCCTATGGGCCGTCGCATCCGGGGCAAAACAAGCCAGCGCAGCCGCGACAGTCCAGACATCCCCAAACTATCGGCCAATGGGCCGAAGTCCCGCGAAATATCGCGAAGGGCAGGAACCAGCACACGCAAAGCGAAAGGCAGTGCCGCAAGCGCGTTGACCAGCGCCGTCAGTCCGAAAGCCAGCCGCGCAGGATCGCTGAATGGGTTGATCAATAGGAAAAGCCCCGTGCCGATCACCAGAGGGGATACCGCAATACCCATCAGACCAAGCACCTCGATCCGGTGACGTACCAGCGCCAGATGGGCGAGGGAAAGTGCCAGAATGATCGCAACGAAGGACGATGACAGTGCCATCACAACAGATACCGCAGCGGCGCGCCAGACTTGAACCGGCAAGTCCATCAGACCGGGAAGACCACGCCAGACGACGGCACCCAATGGTACGATCAGGAAAAGCGCGGCACAGAAAAGCACCGCAGCGTCCCAGACACGCAGCCGCCACAGCTCGGCCTCCCAACGGCGGGGAGGACGGTCCATCCCGCGCCCGAACCCGTCCAGCCGACTGAGTTTAAGAGCCATCACTGCCGCAAGCGTGACCAACGTCATCTGGATCACAGCCAGAACGGCCGCACGCCCCAGATCAAAGTCAAATCGGAACGCCTGATAAATCGCCAGTTCCACCGTCGTCGCGCGCGGTCCACCCCCCAGAGTCAGGGCGACAGCAAAACTGCTCAGACAGATGGCAAAGATCACCACAGCGGCACCGGGCAAGATGGCCCGCAACATCGGCAGTTCAAGCTGGCGGAAGACGTCGGCAGGACCAAGACCAAGGCTTGCGGCCAACCGGAAGCGTTCGGACGGTATGCCCTGCCAGCCTTGCAGCAGAAAGCGGGTGGCCAGTGGCAGATTGAAAAAGACATGCGCCAGTACCACGCCGTGCAGCCCATAGATCTGAACCGGCGGAAGCCCTGCCCATCCCAGCGCCTGATTGACAATCCCGGACCGCCCGAAGACCGCCAGAAGACCCAGAATGGCGACGATCACAGGAAGGATAAAGGGGGCGCCCATCAACGTGACCAAAAGCCCGCGCCCTAAAAACCTCCGCCGTGCCAGAGCGCGCGCGACAGGTACCGCAAGCACGACGCTGAACAGGGCCGACAACAGCGCTTGCAGCACTGTAAACCGCAGGGCGGCCCAATCGGATGCTCCGGGCAGGCTGCCGCCACCCGCGCGCCAGAACACTGCCAACAAAGGTAGCAGAACGAGGCTTGCGACCAAACCAGCTGCGACCCATCCCGTCCAATGGGTGACGGGGCGCAAGCTTAGCGGGACAGGGCGCGCAGCCATTCGGCCAGTGCCAGATCACGCAGCGCATCGGCTTGATCAATTGGTGCAAGAATAGCTGTTTCGGGCTGGATCAGGGTCGAAAATCCGTCCGGTAGTCCAGCCTCTGGCATGATCACGGGATACATCCAGTTGGTTGTCGGGATCACAGACTGGAAGGCATCGGCAAGCATGAAGCGCAGGAATTGATCAGCCAGTTCTGGCTGATCGGTGGCAGCCAGTTTCCCTGCAACCTCGATCTGCATGTAGTGCCCTTCCGAGAAAGGCAGTGCTACCTTGCTGTCGTCTTCCTCTGCGATCAGGTGATAGGCCGGTGAGGTCGTATAGGACAGAACCAGATCGGCCTCGCCCTCCAGAAACAGACCATAGGCTTCGGACCAGCCGGGGGTGACCGTCACGATATTATCTGCCAGCGCTTCCCACAGACCCTCGGCCTCATCGCCGTAAACCGATCTGACCCACATCAGCAGGCCCAATCCGGGAGTCGATGACCTTGGATCCTGAATCACGATTTTGAGGTTGCTGTCGGCCAGTTCGCGGAAACTGGTGGGATGCGCTTCATCCCTATTGCCGACAAAAGCAAAATAACCCCAGTCATAGGGCAGGAACAGCGGATCGTTCCATTCCAGCGGCAAGTCCAGATCGGCTTCGATCGTGTGGGCCATGAACAGCCCGGTCTCACGCGCCGCCGCGATCAGGCCGGTATCCAGACCCAGCACGATGTCAGCATTGGTGCGCGCGCCTTCCAGCTTGAGCCGCCCCAGCAGTGCGGCCCCGTCACCTGCCCCGACAAGGTTCAGCATGCATCCGCATTCGGCCTCGAAGGCTTGTTTGATCGCAGGGCCTGGCCCCCATTCCGATATGAAACTGTCATAGGTATAGACTGTCAGTTCCGGGGTTTGGGCCAATGCAGGGTTTGCCGCAAAAAGGGCCGCGATAATCAGATGGGGTTTCATTCATTCCTCCTACGATCCGGCAGTGGGTCAAGTCTGGAGGTGGTCCATCCCTTCCCTCCGCCGGTCCTAACCGGTTCAGGTTCAACGGGTTCGCCGACCGGCATCTCAGCGCAACAGTACGTCACGCACCCCGAGGTGAGATTAGCCTAGTGTCGCATCAGAGCCCCTTCAAGGCAAAACCGCTTGAGGCAGCTCCAGTGCAAGGCTAGACCAAGCGCAAAGGAGCGCTGCATATGAGCATGAACAGCTTTGGTCATCTTTTCCGCGTGACCACATGGGGTGAAAGCCATGGGCCGGCACTGGGTGCTACAGTGGATGGCTGCCCTCCGGGTGTGCCGATTGACGAGGGAATGATCCAGCAATGGCTGGACATGCGCAAACCCGGACAGAACAAATACACCACGCAACGGCGTGAGGCGGACGAGGTGCGAATCCTGTCGGGTGTGTTCGAGGGACAGACGACAGGAACGCCTGTCCAGCTGATGATCGAGAACACCGATCAACGCTCCAAGGATTATGGCGACATCTCTGAGAAGTTCCGCCCCGGACATGCCGATATCACCTACTGGCAGAAGTACGGGATCCGCGACCATCGGGGCGGTGGACGATCCTCAGCGCGGGAAACCGCTGCGCGCGTTGCTGCAGGGGGGCTGGCACGGGCCGCGCTGTCGATGCTGGCACCGGGGGTGCAGATAATCGGCTATATGACCCAGATCGGCCCGCACGGGATTGACCGGGACCGCTTTGACTGGGACGAGATTCCACGTAACCCGTTCTGGACACCGGATGCACAGGCCGCTGTAGAATGGGCAGACTATCTGGACGGGTTGCGCAAATCAGGCAATTCCGTCGGAGCGATTGTCGAAGTTGTCGCGCGCGGCGTGCCTGCCGGTCTGGGTGCGCCCGTATACGGCAAGCTGGACACCGACCTTGCTGCTGCGATGATGTCGATCAATGCCGTCAAAGGTGTCGAGATCGGCGAGGGGATGGCCGCTGCGATGCTGACCGGGGAAGAAAACGCAGACGAGATATTCCTCGGCAATGATGGCAAGCCCGTCTATTCCTCGAACCATGCCGGTGGCATCCTTGGCGGGATTTCCACAGGGCAGGATATCGTGGTGCGTTTTGCCGTAAAGCCCACATCATCAATCCTCAAACCACGCCAGACCATAACCAAGGGCGGACAAGCCGCCGAAATTATAACCAAGGGTCGTCACGACCCTTGCGTCGGGATCAGGGCGGTGCCGGTCGGCGAAGCGATGATGGCCTGCGTCATCCTTGATCATATCCTGCTCAATCGCGGCCAGGTCGGTGGCGCGGTCGGCGACACACGCGGGCGTATCGGCTAGATTTGGGCGCGATCCTCACCATCACCTTTCCGATCTTCGCCCTCATCGGGATCGGGTATGGCGCCGTGCGTATGGGGATATTCGCGTCCTCGGATATGAGGGTGCTAGGTAGATATGTACTGAACATCGCGCTGCCCGCGCTTTTGTTCAACGCTGTGGCGTCGCGCGATCTGGGTGATGTTCTGAACTTTGGCTATCTTGCCGTTTTCGCATTGGGCGGATTGCTGACCATTGCAGTCACGTTTGCATGGTTCACCCTACAAGGCACCGGACCGGCGCGGCGCGCGATTGCCACGATGGGGGCGGCCTGTCCGAATTCGGGTTTTGTCGGCTATCCCGTCATGCTTCTGGTTCTTCCTGATCTGGCCGGAATGATCCTTGCCCTTAATATGGTGGTCGAGAATTTTCTGTTGGTTCCGCTTTCCCTGATGCTGCTGGAAGCCTCGCGAGACCGGCAGGGAAAATCGCTGCTGCGGATAGCTGGCCGGATCATTCTGAGCGTGCTCCGCAGACCAATGGTCATCGGACTGATGCTGGGGCTTGTGGTGATGCTGTCGGGATTGCCGGTGCCGCAGATGGTGACCCGCCTGATGGATGTTCTGGCTGCATCCTCCAGCGCCATCGCCCTGTTCGTGATCGGCGGATCGCTGGTAGGTTTGCCTGTGATGGGCCAGCGCGCGCTTGCGGTCCAGATAGTCGCGGCAAAACTCTTGTTGCATCCAGGTCTGACGGCGCTTGTTTTGCTTGTCTTGCCCCTGATCGGATTTCCGGTGCTTTCAGGCGATCTGGCGACGGCTGTGATCTTGTCCACAGCCATGCCGATGTTCGGTATCTATACCTTGCTGGCGCAGGACTACGGCCATGAGGGTATCGCCTCTCTGGCGTTGATGGGTGCCACGGTTGGTGCGTTCTTCACGCTCAGCGCGTTGCTGGCAATACTGACCTGATCAAGCACTGGCCGCTTCAAGCGCAGTGTCCATCAGCGCCTTGATCTCGGCCCGCCCCGTCTGCGCAACGATACGCCCCAGTTCTTGATCGCCGCGCAGCACCACAAGCGTCGACCGGCGCGGGATCTTGAGTTCCTTTACGATATCGGAGCGTCCAAACTCATCCCAGTCCACGTCGATAAAAGTTACTTTCTCCTCATAGGCCGGAGTCTGGGCCTTGAGCACTTTTATGACCCGCTCCTGTGCGGCGCAGGTGCTGCACCAACTGGCTTTGAAGTCCAGAAATACGGTTTCACCCGCGGCCAGCCGCGCGGCCAGCAAGTCGGGTGTATAGGGCAGGCCAGCGGCGTGAACAGCCAAGGGCATGGCCAGTGTCACAATCGTCGACGACGTGAGAGCAATGAAATCTCGGCGGTTCATGGTGTTTCCTTCATGGGGGGTAAAAAGGGTTAAATGGTAACGGAAAGATCGATAAACCAAGCCGGCAGAACGCCAAGCAACCATGCATCCAACAGGTGATGCAGACGGAAAAGCAGGGCAAGACCGACAACGATAAAGACGCCGCCCATGAAAGGACGGGCTTTTTCGGCAATCCGGCGCATTACCGGCTGGTGTCGTTGCAGGGCGGCACGTGCGCCATAGCCCAACGTCAGGATCAGTGTAGACACGCCCATGGCAAATGCCGCCATGATCGCAGCCACCCACATCAAGCTTTCGCCCTGAGCGGCCAGCGCAATAGCACCGCCCAGCGTGGGGCCGATACAGGGCGACCAGACCGCGCCCAACAACAAGCCACCCGCAAACTGGCCATGCAGCCCAGTGCTATCCATCCGGTCCATCCGGGCATCAGCGCCACTCGCCAATCCGGCCGTTGCGGTTGAGAAGGCAAGGCTGAAACGAGGCACCAGAAGGATCAGGCCGAAGCCGATCATCAGGACCGCGCCAGCCTGCGCGATCAATTCTTCAGTCAGCCCAAGAGCAAAACCAAAGGCTGACACAATGATCCCCAGCACGACGAAGGACAGGCTCATCCCTGCGGCCAATGCGACAGGTCCAAGCGGACTAGCCTGCAAGGCCCCTGCCAGCACGATGGGAAGCACCGGCAACACGCAGGGGTTTATCAGGGTCAGAAGCCCCGCCAGGTATCCAAGGATCAGTTCCATGCCGCGATCTAGGCGCGCGGTATCGCGCTTGTCATTACACATTGCATTGAAGCGAAATCACGTCAGCGTGGGAGTTTGTTTCAGACCACAGGTTTCTGACGCGACAGTTGAACCGCCAGAATACCACCCGCAATAATGATCACACCGACCACATCCGCAAGACCCAAGGATTCACCCAAAAGGACGGCTGCAATCGCCACGCCAAAGAACGGATTGAGAAAATGGAAGGTTGCCGCTTTCACCGCGCCGATCTGGTTGACCAGCGTGAACCAGACCCATGTTGCGGCCAGTCCGGGAATGAGGGTCGTGTAAAGGAAAGCAACAACGAGTTGCCAGTTCCACGTGACCTCGACAGTCTCCAGCGCAGCCGACGCCACGGCCAGAACCGCAGCACCTACGAACATCTGCAGGCCGACAATCATCATTACGTTGCCACCCGACGAGGCCCCGCGTACGGACAAGGTTGCAACCGTCAGCGCCGCTGCGCCAAGCACGCAAAGCGTAAGCCCGTAAAGATCCACACCCGCGTCCAGCCGTGCCCCCATGATCAGACCAACCCCGAGAAATCCCAGCACCAGACCGATCACCCCAAGCCTTGGAAGGCGTTCACGGAATATCACCCAGCCGGCAAAGGCGACCATCAACGGCATGCTGGACGCGATGATAGATGCCAGTGACGCCTCGACCGTCTGCATCGCCACAAAATTCAATCCAAGGTAAAGTGCATTCTGGCATACCCCGAAGATGATAGTGGCCTTCCATTGCGCCCGCGTCAGGCGGAATGTCTGACCCAGTGCAAGCGCGATAGCGACCCCAATGATCCCTGACAGGAGAAACCGCAGAGCCAAAGACCCGAGGGGCGGCGCATAGGCCACGATTACCCGTGCCGATGTGAAGGCAGATGACCACATGAGGGCAAAAAGCATCCCCATGACGATTGCGCGCATATTCAACTTGTTCTCTGCCAGTCTGCCGGAGGCTTGTTCTTTTGGATTCACGGCCAGAAATGCAAAAAGGCCGCCGTGATGGCGACCTTTTAGGAAATTCGTCAGGGATGCAAGATCAGCCGTTGACGCTGTCTTTCAGAGCCTTTGAAATGGTCATCTTCACAACCTTGTCGGCGTCTTTCTGCATCTGCTCGCCTGTGGCGGGGTTCCGCACCATGCGCGAGGGACGCTCACGGCAGTAGATCTTGCCGATACCCGGAAGGGTCACTGCACCGCCACCGCCAACTTCGCGGGTAATGATCGACACGACTGCATCCAGCGCGCTGCCGGCAGTTTTCTTGTCTGCGCCCATTTCCTCGGCCAGAGCGGCAACAAGCTGGGTCTTGGTCATCGGTTTTGCCATTTCTTGGTCTCCTTAAACTGCCCGATCTGTTGGGGCTCAGTTGCGATATTTAACTGTATCTCGTGTCTAAACACAACGAATAGTGGCTCAACACAAGATGAAAACGCGCCGAAAGTGCCTTTTTTCTTGGTCCGGAGGGTGTTTTCACCCCTCAGAGGAAGGCAGTCTCGTCAAAACTACGTAATTTCCGGCTGTGAATACGCGCAAGAGGCATATCCCGCAAGCGTTCCATTGCCCGAATTCCGATCATCAGATGCCGTGCCACCTGTGTTTTATAGAAATCCGAGGCCATTCCCGGCAACTTCAACTCGCCATGCAGCGGCTTGTCAGATACGCACAGAAGCGTGCCATAGGGCACCCTGAACCGGAAACCGTTGGCCGCGATGGTGGCGCTTTCCATATCAAGCGCAATGGCACGGCTTTGGCTCAAGCGCTGGACCGGCCCTGTCTGGTCGCGCAATTCCCAGTTGCGGTTATCAACCGACGCAACCGTTCCCGTCCGCATGATCCGCTTGAGATCATAATCCTCAAGCTGGGTTTCCTGCGCCACAGCTTGTTGCAAGGCGATCTGTATCTCGGCAAGGGCCGGGATCGGCACCCAGACGGGCAGATCGTCGTCCAGCACCTTGTCCTCGCGCAGATAGGCATGGGCCAGCACGAAATCACCAAGGCTTTGAGAGTTCCGAAGACCGGCGCAGTGGCCAACCATGATCCAGGCATGCGGTCGCAGTACCGCAATATGATCCGTCGCTGTCTTGGCGTTGGATGGCCCAACACCGATATTGACCAAAGTGACCCCTGCTCCGTCTGCCCGTTTCAGATGATAGGCTGGCATCTGCGGTATTTTGTCTACAAGGCTCAGGGGGGTTTCCGGATCATGTATCTCGACGTTGCCGATGCTGACAAAACTGGTGTACCCACTGTCCGGATCAGCCAATGCGCTGCGGGCATAGGCCTCGAACTCGGACACATAGAACTGGTAATTTGTGAACAGAACATGGTTCTGGAAATGCACCGGATCAGTCGCCGTATAATGCGCCAACCGTGCCAGAGAGTAATCCACCCGCTGCGCCGTAAATGCCGCCAGAGGTTCCGTACCGTCAGGGGGCAGCTTGTATGTGCCATTGACGATATCGTCGTTGGTATTGCTCAGGTCAGGAACATCAAAGACATCGCGCAGGGTAAAGTCTGCCGCCCCCTCCTGCGGGACGGTCATAGCAGGATCGTTGGCGACGGCAAAATGCACCGGAATAGGGGTGTCTGACAGGCCGATCTGCACAGGGACTTCATGGTTGTGCATCAACAAACCAATCTGCTGTTCCAGATAGTTTCGAAACAGGTCCGGGCGGGTGATGGTTGCCGCGTGCGCGCCGGGTCGCGACACATGACCAAAACTCAGGCGACTGTCCACCTTGGCATGGCTTGTCGTGGTGATGCGGATCTCAGGGTAAAACGCCCGGTAGCGACAGCCTGGATGACCGGTCTGCATCGTCTGCGCGAAATGCTCGCACAGAAACCGTGTTGCGCCATCATAGAGAAGTCCAAGTTGCGCAACAGCGGCTTTCGGATCAGTAAAACTCTCAGGGCCAGGCAGATCGGGCGTGATCACCTGCGTGTCTGTCTGGTATCGCGTCATCATCTGCCCCGGAATACTGTGCTACCACTTGCGGGCAGACTATGTGCCCAAGGTGACACTTCGGCACGCAGGGATCAAGCAGCGTCGAAATCCAGTACCAAGCGGTCACTCGTGGGTCGTGCCTGACAGGCAAGGGTAAAGCCTGCTTCGATCTCCCATGCTTCCAGCGAATAGTTCACCGCCATCTCTGCAGTGCCTTCGGCGACCTTGCAGCGGCATGTGCAGCACATTCCGCCTTTGCAGGAATAGGGCAACTCCAGCCCCTGCCGCTCGGCGGCAGCAACGACGTTGTCATCGCCCGCCTCGACTGTGAATTGTCGGCGTGTTCCGTCCAGCACCACTTCGACCGTGACACCATGCGCCGCAGCAGCATCAGCTGCCGCTGAGCGGGGCGCGCGCTGTACCTCGCCCGCCTGAAAGAAACGCTCGAAATGCACGCGATCTTTGGGGATGCCCTTACCCTCAAGCATCGCTGCCACATCGTCTATCATATCGCCAGGGCCGCAGATATAGACGCCATCCGCACCATCCAGATCGACAGCTCCAGCTCGTGCCAGCGCCGCAACCTTATCACCCGTGATCCGGCCATTCAGCAACGCTACGTCCTGCGGTTCGCGGCTCAGGATATGGATCAGTGTAAAACGGTCGACATAGCGGTCTTTCAGCCCGTCCAGCGCTTCGCGGAACATGATCGAGCCTGTGTTCCGGTTGCCATAGATCAGCGTCACCTCGGCCCCCTGCGCCAGCGCATCAGCAGCCATGGAAACCATCGGCGTCACACCAGACCCCGCCGCAATCAACACGATCCGATCAACGCCCCTGCAACCAAAGCGCCCCTCGGGTGGCATTACCTGCAACCGATCCCCAACCTTCAAATTCTGCGCAAAGGTTGAAAACGCCCCGCCGTCCACATGTTTCACCCCTACGGTCAGCGGTTTACCCGGCAGACTGGCGATAGAATAGGAGCGGCGCATATCTTCACCATTCACCACTGCACGCAAGGTCAGATACTGGCCCGGAACCCACGCAAATGACGTGCCCAGCGCCTCTGGTACGTCAAACGAAATAGCCACGGACTCCGGTGTTTCGGCGCGCACCTCACGGATGGTCAGATCATGGAACATGGGAGGGGTCCTTTTGCCGTTAGATGCATTTGAAATAGTCGAAAGGCTCGGCGCAAGCGCGACAACGGTAATGCGCCTTGCAGGCGGTCGATCCGAACTCGCTCAGCTTTTCGGTATCGATACTGGCACATTTCGGGCAAGCGACGCTCACCTCTCCGAACAAAGACCGGATGGAGCCGGATGATTTCACCGGCGGCGCGATGCCATAGTCGCGAAGCTTCTCGCGCCCGTCTTCGGTGATCCAGTCTGTCGTCCAGGGCGGGCTGAGAACGCGTTCGATTCGTGCCTCGAAACCCGCATCACGCAATGCGGCCTCGACCGCCAACTCGATCGCCAAAACAGCAGGACAACCCGAATAGGTCGGGGTAACACCTGCTACAGCAACCCCGTCTTCGACCCTAACCCAGCGCAGTATGCCCAGATCCGCCACAGTCACGCAGGGCACCTCGGGATCGGGTACTGCGGCAGCAGCCTCCCATGCGCGGGGTTGGTCCAGCGTCAGCGTGGTCATTACCAGCGTGCTCCGGGATGGGCGCGATGGACAACCTGCATCTCGGCCAGCAGATGGCCCAATGTCTCGTTATGGATACCCTGACGTCCGCCACGCTGCGCAAAGCTGGCTTGTGGCTGCTCCAGCAGCGCCTCGGCAAATACCTCGGCCACGGTCTTGTCCCAAGCCGCTCGCACATCGCCGCGCACCGGCAAGATGCCTGCGGCCTCAGCCTGTTGCGCCACTTCGGAGCTGTCGAACAACTCGTCCACATAGATATGCAGCGCATCAACAGCATCGTGCATGCGCGCAGCGCTTTCCCCGGTGCCATCGCCCATGCGGATCAGCCATTCACCCGCGTGGCGAATATGATAGGCCATTTCCTTTTCGGCCTTGCCCGCCACACCGCGCACCACATCATCAGTGCTGCCAAGCGCTGCCAGCCAATAGGGGCGCATAAAAGCCGCGAAATAGAATTGCCGCAGCATCGTATGCGCAAAATCCTCATTGGGGCGCTCGACCAGCAAGCAGTTGCGGTACTCCCGCTCTCCCCGCAGATAGGCCAGATCATCCTCGGTCTGGCCTTTTCCCTCCAGCTTGCCTGCATGGTCATACAGCGTCCGCGCCGTGCCGATCAGATCGAGCCCCATATTGGGAAGGGCCAGATCTTCCTCCAGCATCGGTGCATGACCACACCATTCCGACACACGGTGACCAAGGATCAGGTGATCATCCGCCAGTTCCAGCAATGCCTCAAACACAGCCATCACATATGTCCCACTTCGTCGGGGATGTCGTAGAATGTCGGGTGGCGATAAATCTTGTCCGCGGTCGGTTCGAAATTCTCGGCCGTCTGATCGGGATCGGATGCCGTGATAGCGGCCGATGGCACAACCCAGATCGAATTCCCCTCGCCGCGTCGCGTATAGACATCTCGGGCAGATTGCAGGGCCATCACCTCATCCGCCGCATGCAGGCTACCGACATGCTTGTGCGCCAGTCCGTTACGTGGACGAATGAAGACTTCCCAAAGCGGTGTTGTCGCAGTCATCGCCTGCTCCTTCTTCTTGCATGAAATATCCCGGGGGAGTCCCGCAGGGACGGGGGCAGCGCCCCCTCTCTGTTACTCTGCCGCGATTTTTCGCGCGCGGTGTTTCTCGGCATGGGCCAAGGCCGCCTCACGCACCCAAGCACCATCATCCCACGCCTTGTTGCGCGCCTTGATACGATCGCGTGCCATCGGGCCATGGCCTTTGACCACACGCCAGAACTCGTCCCAGTCAATGGGGCCGTGGTCATAGCCACCCTTGTCCTCGTTCCATTTCAGGTCGGGATCGGGGACCGTCAAGCCAAGGTATTCGGCCTGCGGCACGCTGGCGTCGATGAATTTCTGGCGCAATTCGTCGTTTGTAAAGCGCTTGATCTTCCATGCCATCGACTGATCCGAATGTTGGCTGTCCGCATCATGCGGGCCGAACATCATTAAGGATGGCCACCACCAACGGTTCAGACTGTCCTGCGCCATTGCCTTTTGTTCGGGCGTGCCTTGGGCCAGCGTCATCACAATTTCGTAACCTTGGCGTTGATGAAAGCTCTCTTCTTTGCACACGCGGATCATCGCGCGGGCATAGGGACCAAAAGAACAACGGCACAGCGGGATCTGGTTCATGATCGCTGCGCCATCAACAAGCCAACCAATCGTGCCCATATCGGCCCAGCTCAGCGTCGGATAGTTGAAGATCGACGAATACTTGGCTTTGCCTGACAGCAATTCCTCGGTCATCTCCTCACGGCTGACGCCAAGGGTTTCGGCAGCGGAATAGAGATACAGACCGTGCCCGCCCTCGTCCTGCACCTTTGCCAGCAAGGCCGCCTTGCGGCGCAGGCTGGGGGCGCGGGTGATCCAATTGCCTTCGGGCAGCATCCCGACGATTTCGGAATGCGCGTGCTGACCGATCTGGCGCACCAGCATGCGGCGGTAGCCTTCGGGCATTTCGTCCTTGGGTTCGATCTTTTCTTCAGCGTCGATGCGACGCTGGAAACGCTCCAGAAATTCCGGCGTTTCCTCGGTCCGGCCATCGGCCCCGATCAGTCCTTGTGAATACATGGAAGTTCCTCCGTTCGCCCACTCAGTATATGTTACGAAAACATAATCTCAAAGCACTTTTTGTAACGCTTGCTTTCCGGCACCAGCAGACACATCTATCGCACATGGAAAAAACACTTTTATCCTTTGGACATGGCTACTCTGCGCGGGCGCTTTCAAAGCGGCTTGTTTCGCAGGGTTGGACGGTTTTCGGCACAACGCGCAACCCCGATAAGGCGCGTGTTCTGAAGGCTGAAGGCGTCACTCCGATTCTCTGGCCGGACGGCGATTTGCGTGCGGCCCTGTCCAAGACCAGCCACATCCTGTGTTCCGCCGGACCAGAGGCAGAGGGTGATCCGGTTCTGGCGCTGATGCGTGATCATATCATCCGTGCAGTGCCACGATTGCGCTGGGTTGGCTATCTGTCAACGACAGGCGTCTACGGCGATTTCGGTGGGGACTGGGTCGACGAAGACACGCCGCTTGACCCATCCACACGCCGTGGACAGATGCGTCTTGGCGCAGAACGGGAATGGCAGTCGATACAGGGGCTGCCGCTGCATATTTTCCGGCTGGCGGGCATCTACGGTCCCGGGCGCGGTCCGTTCGAGAAGGTGCGCAACGGCACGGCGCGCAGGATCGTCAAGCCGGGTCAGGTATTCAGCCGCATCCATGTGGATGACATCGCGCAGGTGCTTGAGGCGTCGATAACCCGCCCTGACCCCGGAGCGATCTACAATCTGTGTGACGATGATCCAGCACCGCCACAGGATGTGATCGGCTATGCTGCCGCGCTTCTGGGTCTACCGCAGCCAGAGGAAGTGCCCTTTGAAAAGGCCGAGCTGACACCAATGGCGCGCAGTTTCTATGCCGAAAACAAACGGGTACGGAACGACAGAATCAAATCCGGACTAGGAATATCGTTGATCCACCCCGATTATCGCCATGGCCTGAGGGCCCTGCTTGCCGAGGAAAAGGCGTGACCCTGATTTCTCCTTTGTCGCCACAAGACGGTCGCCCGGACGCCGGGATTCAAGTCTCACTGACCAGTCTTCTGGCGGCCATCCGGCCACGAGCAGAGGAAGAGTCGCTGACCCTCGAGGATATCCTGTCGCGGATCGGGCAGCGGTCTTTTGCAGCAAGTCTGCTGGTGATTGCGCTGCTGATGGTATCACCGCTTTCCGCCATCCCTTTCCTGCCTTCGCTCGTGGCCTTGGTGATACTGCTGATCGCGGGACAGGCTATTCTGGGGCGTCATCATCTCTGGCTGCCGCGCATCCTGATGCAGCGCAGGGTTTCCGCTGAAAAACTGAGGCGCGCCATCGACTGGTTGATTAAACCAGCAGCGTGGATAGACGCGCATCGTAGTGGGAGGTGGGTGTTTTTGACGCTCTGGCCGATCTCGTCACTGGCCTATCTTGTAACCATTGTCGTCGCGCTGACATGGCCGCCGCTGTCATTCGTGCCATTCTCGACAACGCTCAGCGCCGTCGGACTGGCGATGCTGGCAGCAGGCCAAACGTTGCGCGACGGGATATTTGTACTGTCCGGCTATGCCTATCTGGCCCTGCTGATTACAGGTGTGAGCATGGCTGTCGCCGGAGTGTTGTGACGTAGATCAACCCCGCCGCGACAGCATCTCGACTCCCAGAACCTGCAGGACTTTCGCCTCAATATCGGCTGCGTTCAAGCCTGCTGTAGCATACATATCCTCGGGATTGGCATGGTCGATAAATGTGTCGGGCAATACCATGGAGCGGAACCGCAAACCTGTGTCGAACACGCCCTCTTCGGACAGAAGCTGCGCGACATGGCTGCCAAAACCGCCCACTGCGCCCTCTTCGATGGTGATCAAGGCTTCATGATCCCTGACCAGCTGCAGGATCAATTCGCGATCCAGCGGCTTGGCAAAGCGGGCATCGGCGACAGTGGGCGTGATGCCACGCGCAGACAGCCCCTCGCAGGCAGTCATGACCTCGGACAAGCGGGTACCAAATGACAGGATCGCCACGCGCTTGCCCTGCTGGATGATCCGGCCCTTGCCAATCTCAAGCAGAACACCGCGTTCGGGCATCGTCACGCCAGTGCCATCGCCGCGCGGAAAGCGGAAGGCAATCGGGCCATCGTCATGCGCGGCAGCGGTCGCAACCATATGCACCAGTTCCGCTTCGTCCGCCGCAGCCATGACGACAAAGCCGGGCAGATTCGCCAGAAAGGCCACATCGAATGCTCCCGCATGGGTCGCGCCGTCGGCCCCGACCAGACCGGCGCGATCTATGGCGAAACGTACCGGCAGTCGCTGGATCGCTACGTCATGCACGACTTGATCATATCCACGTTGCAGAAAGGTTGAATACATGGCGCAGAATGGCCGCATTCCGCCTGCCGCCAATGCTGCCGAAAATGTCACGCCGTGCTGTTCCGCAATACCCACATCGAAACAGCGTGACGGGTAACGCTCGGCAAACAGGTTCAGGCCGGTACCATCCGGCATCGCCGCGGTCACCGCACAAATCCGGCTGTTGCGCGCAGCTTCGTCCAGAAGCGCCCGTGCAAAGACAGAGGTGTAGCTGGGCGCGTTGGACGGTGATTTTTTCTGTACGCCTGTCAGCACATCGAACTTCGCGGTCGCATGCCCCCGGTCCCGTGCCGCTTCAGCGGGGGCATAGCCCTTGCCTTTCTTGGTGATCACATGGATCAGCATCGGTCCGGTCGCGCGTGCCTTGACGGTGCGCAATACTGGCAGCAACTGATCCAGATCGTGCCCGTCGATGGGGCCAATATACGAAAAGCCCAGCGCTTCGAACAAGGTGCCGCCCACGGCGAAACCCTTGAGCAGATCCTTGGCGCGCTTGGCACCTTCGCGGAAGGGTGGCGGCAGCAAGCTGACTGCCCCTTTGGCCGCAGCCTTGAATTCCTGAAACGGCTCGCCCGCATAGAGACGGCTGAGGTAAGAAGACAGCGCACCCACTGGTGGCGCGATCGACATGTCGTTGTCGTTAAGGATCACGAACAGCCGCTTTTTCAGATGGCCCGCGTTGTTCATCGCCTCGAAAGCCATGCCAGCCGACATGGACCCGTCCCCAATCACGGCAATCGCATCGCCCAATCCGCTGTCGATGTTTCCGCCAAGATCGCGTGCCACGGCAAAGCCCAGCGCCGCGCTGATCGAGGTCGAGCTATGGGCCGCGCCAAACGGATCATAAGGCGACTCGGACCTTTTGGTGAAACCGCTCAGCCCGTCTTTCTGGCGCAGCGTACGAATACGGTCGCGCCGTCCTGTCAGGATCTTGTGCGGGTAACACTGATGGCCAACGTCCCAGACCAGCTTGTCACGTGGCGTATCAAACACCGCATGGATCGCCACGGTCAGTTCCACGACCCCCAGACCAGCACCCAAATGCCCGCCTGTCACAGATACAGCCGACACTGTTTCCGCGCGCAGTTCGTCCGCCACGCGCCGCAAATCACTGTCCGAAAACCGCTTGAGGTCGGCTGGCAGGTGGATCTGGTCCAGCAGCGGGGTTTGGGGTTTGTCCGTCATATTGACCCTTCCGGGGGTATTGCGTCCTAGCTGTCGCGCGAGATAACGAAGCGCGCCGCATCCCGCAAGTTGTCCGCGTCCGCGTCGTAGCAGGACAAGGCCTCTATAGCCTGATCCACCAGATCATTTGCACGCTGTCGCGCACCATCTAGCCCCAGAAGCGAGACAAAAGTGGCCTTGCCTGCCTGTGCATCCTTCTGAAGACGTTTGCCCGCAGCTTCCTCGTCTCCTGTCACATCCAACATGTCGTCGGCGATCTGGAAAGCAAGACCCAGCGCCTGCGCGTAGTGACGCAACGGCGTGGTATCATCACGCGCCATCAATGGCCCCACCTTGGCAGACCACCGGATCAAGGCACCGGTCTTGCCATCCTGTAACGCAATTATCTGGTCCAGCGTCAGGGGGGTTGCAGTTGTTTCGGCTGCGATATCCAGCGCTTGTCCCAGAACCATGCCCTGTGCTCCTGCGGCCTGCGCCATGGACAGCACGAGATCGGCGCGCACGCCAGCATCAGGGTGGCATTCCGGTCGCGCCAGACATTCAAATGCCAGCGTTTGCAAGGCATCCCCTGTCAGAACGGCAGTGCCTTCGTCCCATTCGACATGAACGGTTGGCCGACCACGACGCAAATCGTCGTCATCCATGCAGGGCAGATCGTCATGCACAAGACCATAGGCGTGAACCATCTCGATCGCCGTGGCCGGCCAGATCGCATGCTTCTCCTGCACCCCGTGAAGTCGCGCCCCTTCCATTACCAGAAAGGCACGCAACCGCTTGCCGCCTTGACAGGTATATCGCATGGCCGGGGCAACGGGGCCTTCCAGCGGCGCCATTACAACATCAAGATGCACCTGCACCTTTGCTGCAACTTCAGACAGTCTGGCGCGAAACACCTAGAGCCCTTCAACCGGCGTCGCGCCCACTGGCTGACCCTCGCCATCCAGCGTAATCGCCGCCACTTTTTCCTCGGCTTCCTTCAGCTTGGATTCGCAGCGCTTTTTCAGCTCTGCCCCGCGCTCGTAAAGCTTGATGGATTGATCCAGCGCTACATCGCCACGCTCAAGCTGGCCGACGACGGTTTCCAGCTCTTTCATCGCCTCTTCAAAGCTCATCTCGGATACGGGCCTGTCAGTCATACGGTCCTCGTGCAATCGGGTTGTCGCGACCATAACGGCGCTGCGACGAACGTTCAACAGGGCAGCAACCCGGAACGCCAGACCAGTTGACCGCGCCAACCGCCCTGCCCATGATCAACCTCATGGATATCGTCACGCCGCATGCCAAGCAACATCCCGAACAGGCCGCCACAGCAATGGCGCGCCTGACTGCGTTGATCGGTACCGATCCGTTGCTGGAAACCGCAACGATCCAGCAGATGTTACGCCTTGTTCCGGGACGACGGGCGATCCTCTCTGGATGGCTGCAAGGCAAACCTGCCGTGTTCCGCATGTCCCTGCATCCCAAAGAAACCGCCGATTTCGCAAAGCAGTGGAAAGAGTTGCAAAGAGCACAGACCTTCATGGCCTCAGGACCGAACCAGATTGCAGCACCTCTCGGTCTGGCCGCAGACGGTCAGGTTCTGGTTGTCAGCCTTGCCCCCGGCCACCCGATGCTGGATCTGATCTGGTCACTCGAACAGCACGAGCGCCTGCCCCATTCACAAGCAGCCGCAAACTGGCTGTCGTGCTACCAGTCGCCGACGACGCAGCACACACCCGTTCTATGGAAAGGTTGGTTCAAGCGGGCCGAAACCGCGCTTGCATTGCAAACCCATGCCCCCCTTCTGGCCGTGGAGTCCCGCGTGCTGCGCCGCATGAAGGCGCTGGGCCGTCGTCTGCAAGAGCAGGAAAGCTGGCGTACGGCTATAGGTCATGGCGATTTTCATCCCAATAACCTGATTGTGTCGGACACAGTGTTGCGCGGGATCGATCTAGGCGGATCAAGCCGCATTCCGATTTACAAGGATATGGCGCGGTTTCTAACTCATATGGCTCGACGCGGTGTTACCATTTCAGGTGAGCGACGTTTTGGCGTGGATGCCGCGACCTATGATGCCTTCATACAGGCTTTTGCGCTGGACCGGACCGAGGCAGAGCTTTGCCTACCTTTCATGATCTGTCTGGAAACGCTGATCCGTGTCGAACATCCGGCGATGCCTGCCCACCGGATCGCCCATGGCGTGACCCTTGCAAAAACCTTGGTTGAGGATATCTCGCAGGTCTTGTGACGGGCGCTAGTCTTGGCCGCCACGTTGCATCAGAATGTCGACATGCGTGGCAACAGACAAAGCTAGCGCATCCAGATCATAGCCACCCTCCAGCACCGACACGATCCGATTGTCACAAAGCTCACCTGCCAGATCGCAAAGGCGCGCTGTCAGCCATGCGAAATCCGCTGTGTCCCAGCGCAACTGCGCCAATGGGTCGGCGCGGTGTGCGTCAAAACCGGCTGAAATCAGGATCAACTCGGGTTTGTAGGCGCGCAGGACCGGAAACACACGGCCCTCGTAAGCCGCGCGCATGGTGGCCCCGCCGCTGTCCGGTTCCAGCGGAATATTGAAAACCGTATCATGGGCACCGCGCTCGTCCTCGGCGCCGGTTCCCGGCCAGAGCGGAGACTGATGTGACGAAAAGAACATCGCACGTGGTTCGTCCCACAACAGATCCTGCGTTCCGTTGCCGTGGTGGACATCAAAATCCACAACTGCGACCCGCGACAAGCCATGCACATCCAAAGCATGCTTTGCGGCGATTGCCACAGTGCCGAACAGGCAAAACCCCATTGAAGTCTCACGTTCGGCGTGGTGGCCGGGGGGCCGTGTCGCCACGAAAGCATTGGTCATATCTCCAGCCATGACAGCATCCACTGCCGCCACAGCACCGCCCACGGCACGCCGCGCGGCGGCAACCGAGCCTTTTGACATATGCGTGTCAGCATCCAGTTGCGCCCAGCCTGTCGTTGGTTCCGCTGCCATGATCCGGTCGATATAGGTTTGCGGATGACAGCGCAGGATGGGTGTATCGTCAGCCAGCGGCGCCTCACACCGTTTTAAGTCTGCAAAACGGTCAGACGCCAGTGCGCGGCGCACATATTCCAGCCGCGCCACCTGTTCGGGATGACCCGGCGGGGTTACATGGACGGAACAGTCTTCATGTGTGAAAACGCCGGTTGTCATCCGTACCACCCTGCTTTCATCTTGCTAAAAATACTCAGAATCTCGGCGTCTACCGCGTTTAATCCGGCGCCAGCATATAGCCTGCCCCGCGCACTGTTTGCAGATAGCGCGGCTGTTTCGGGTCGGCCTCGATCTTGCGGCGCAAGCGGGTAATCTGGACGTCAACGGCGCGTTCCTGCGCTTGATCACGGTCGCGGCCCAAGTCCTCCACCAGTTGCATCCGGCTGACAGCCTCACCCGGTCTGGATGAGAAAATCCGCATCAGTTGGGCCTCGGTTGCTGTCAGACGGATCAAACCATCCCCTTGCCACATCTCGCCCCGCTCGATGTCATAGCGCACAGAACCCAGTTGCAGAACCTTGGGGGCGACATTGACCGGCGCGGCTTCGGGCATGCGGCGCAGGATCGCGTTGATCCTCAGCAGCAATTCCTTTGGTTCGAACGGTTTGGGCAGGTAATCATCAGCGCCTGCCTCAAGCCCTGCGATGCGATCCGCGGTTTCGCCTTTGGCTGTCAGCAACAGGATCGGCGTCTGCATGGTCTGGCGCAGGCTGCGCGTCAGGCTGACCCCATCCTCTCCGGGCATCATCACGTCCAGAACGATCATGTCGAATTCAAGCCCTGACAGGATGCGTCGCGCATGGCCGGCATCGCGGGCGGCAGAGACCATGAACCCGTGCCGCATCAGAAATTTCTGCAACAGACCACGAATTCTTTCGTCATCGTCCACAATCAACAGATGGGAGTCCTGTCGGCTCATGTTCCGCTTTCCTTGAGGACCTGATACTTGCGCCGCAAATCGCCATCCATCATCGATTCCAGTACCTGCCTGAACCCTGCAACAGCCTGCGGACCTGCCGCTCGATAGGCGGCCCGCATCCGCGCGCGCTGCGCGTCCGACAATTTGCGCTCCAGCGCGGACCCTGCCTCGGTCAGATAGAGGTGCCTTTCGCGCTTGTCGGATTTACCGACCTTACTTTGCACCAGACCGTCTTCGACCAACGTGCGCAAAACACGGTTCAGGGACTGCTTGGTGACGCCGAGAAGGATCAACAAATTATTCACTGTGGTTCCAGGCGCACGATTGATGAAATGGATTGCACGGTGATGCGCCCGTCCATAGGCCAACCCGGCAAGAATGCGGTCAGGGTCAGCGGTAAAACCACGATAGGCAAAGAACATTGCCTCGATCCCCTGTCGCAACTGCTCGTCCGTCAGGAACAGAAGCGTTTCACCGCCCGGTGCATCTGACATCATGCCTTCCCCCTTCGTTCGAACTGGAATGGTTTAGCTTTTTCCTTCGCGATACGTTTCAAAACCGCTCAGTATCAAGGCAGTTTAAGTCAGTCTTGTTGACATTCCAAGAAGTAACTGGTAGCGAATCGCAGTTTCCGCGCAACTTTATGTCCGAAGTGGACGTAATTGGCGCAACTTTCACAAAGAACGCTTGATAGGGAGTGACACATGGCTGGGTATGATGACCGCGACGGCAAGATCTGGATGGATGGGCAGTTGGTAGACTGGCGCGCGGCCAATGTGCATATCCTGACCCATGCCATGCATTACGCAAGTTCAGTTTTTGAGGGCGAGCGCTGCTATAACGGCAAGATCTTCAAAAGCCGTGCGCATTCCGAGAGGTTGCACTTTTCCGCAAGCTGTCTGGACTTCGAGATCCCCTATTCTGTGGACGAGATCGAGGCGGCCAAAAAAGCCGTTCTTGAGGCTAACGGCCTGACAGATGCCTATGTCCGCCCCGTGGCGTGGCGGGGTGCCGGCGAGGATATGGGTGTCTCATCAGCCCGCAATCCGGTGCATCTGGCGATCGCGGTCTGGGGATGGGGCAACTATTACGGGGACGCAAAGATGAAGGGCGCCAAGCTCGACATCTCGAAATGGAAGCGTCCGTCGCCTGAAACCATCCCCGTCCATGCCAAGGCTGCAGGGCTCTATATGATCTGCACCACGTCCAAGCATGCGGCTGAGGCGAAGGGCTGCTCGGATGCCCTTTTCATGGATTACCGTGGATATGTGGCAGAAGCGACAGGTGCCAATATCTTCTTCGTCAAGGATGGCGAGGTGCATACGCCTTTGGCAGATTGCTTCCTGAACGGATTGACCCGTCAGACGGTAATCGGAATGCTCAAGGAAAAGGGTATCACCGTGCACGAACGCCATATCATGCCCGAGGAAATGGAAGGCTTCCAGCAATGCTGGCTGACCGGAACCGCCGCCGAAGTCACGCCTGTGGGCCAGATTGGTGACTATCATTTCGAGGTGGGCGCCATGACGCGCGATATCTCTGAAAGCTACGAAAAGCTTGTTCGCAGCTGATCTGCTGATCAGAAATAATGAAGGGGGACGCCAATGCGCATCCCCTTTTGCATGTCAGCCTGTCTTCATGCCACGTTGCAGTTTGGCCATGCCACCGATCCAGCGGTCATAGTTATCGACCTTTGCACGCATGTAATCGGCTACGGCAGGATGGGGCAGGATAACAAAACGCTCTGCGCGGATTCCGTCGATCGCAGCGTCGGCTACTGTTTGCGCGCTCAGAACACCGTCACCCAGTTGCGGACCGTCAGGGAGACCTTCCAGCATCGGCGTGGCCACGCCTTGCGGGCAGAGCATCGACACGCGGATGCCATCATCGCGGTGCCCGATAGCAAGGCTTTCGGCAAAGCCGACAGCGGCATGCTTTGTCGTCGAATAGACCGCTGATCCCACCTGCGACAGCAAGCCTGCCGCCGAAATCGTATGCAGGAAATATCCGCCGCCGCGCGCCTTCATGCGCGGGATCAAAACCCTGGCCGCATGCACATGGGCCATCACATTCACCGCCCATGCCCTGTTCCAGACCTCGGGATCAGCAAAGGCGATATTGTCGAAGGCGATATCCATACCGGTTGCAATCCCGGCGTTCGAGCACATGATATCTATGGGGCCATGTCCCGCCTCGACATGGTCGATCAGATTTGCGATCTGGTCAGCGTCGGACACATCGCAAATGCAGGCCTCATCCACCCCTTGCGGGGTGTCATCGGGCAAACGCAGATCCGCGATCACGACCCGTGCCGCACCCGCAGCGCCGAGAGCCTGCGCCAAAGCCAGTCCGATCCCCTGCGCCCCGCCTGTGACAAGCGCAACCTTGCCAGTGATCTCCATGGAGTTAACCCGGAGTCAGCCCGCGCAACCGTTCGGACCGGCGACGCAGCAGTTCCACGGTTGTAAGCAAGGCAATCGAGATCACCACAAGTATGGTCGCAACAGCAAGAATCGTTGGGCTGATCTGTTCGCGCAGGCCGATAAACATTTGCCAAGGGAGCGTTTTCTGTCCGGCGGAACCGACAAGCAGAACCACGACCACTTCGTCAAAAGAGGTGATGAAAGCAAACAGCCCACCCGAGATCACGCCCGGCAGGATCAGCGGCATCTGCACGCGGAAGAAGGTCGTCACCGGATTGGCCCCCATGTTGGCCGCCGCGCGCGTAAGCGAGTTGTCGAAGCTCGACAGCGTCGCCGTCACTGTGATGATCACGAAGGGAATACCCAGCGCTGCATGCGCTAAAATCACACCGGCATAAGTGCCTTGCAGACCGAGTTCCGAAAAGCCGAATGGCCGCGAGTAGAAAAAGAACATGCCAGCGGAGGTAATGATCAAAGGTACGATCATGGGCGAGATCAGTAGCGCCGTGATCTGTTTGCGGAAGGGTACATGCGGCTGCGTCAAACCAATCGCGGCCAAGGTACCAAGGGTGACCGCCAATATGGTTGCCAGAGGCGCAATGATCAGCGAATTCGTGAACGCCTGTATCCATGAATAATCGCCGTTCGCACCCATGAAGTCCTTGTAGTGCTTGAACGAATACCCTGCCGGATCGAGCCGCAGCATCTCGGGTGTGAAGGTAAAGAAATTCTGCGCGTTGAAGGACAGGGGAATGATGATCAGGATCGGAAAGATCAGGTAGAAAAAGACCAGCCCGCAGATCACGCGAAAGGTGTAGAACCAGATGCGCTGGCCAGTGGTTGCATAGGTTGGAAGTCTCGAGGCCATGTCAGTTATCCCAGCTTCACGTTATCGACTCCGACAAGCTTGTCGTAGACGTAGTAGAGGACCAGTATCACCACCAGCATCAGGGTTCCCAATGCAGCCGCCAGCCCCCAGTTGCCGGACACGGCGAATTGGAAATAGATCCGGTTCGAGATGAATGTACCATCTGCGCCACCCACGAGTTCTGGCGTAATGAAATAGCCGACAGCCAGAATGAACACCAACAACGCGCCTGCGCCGATGCCTGCGGTTGTCTGCGGGAAATAGACGCGCCAGAACGCTGTCCAGTTGGATGCGCCCAAGGATTTCGCGGCCCGCAGATAAGAAGGCGGGATCGTTTTCATCACCGAGTAGAGCGGCAGAATCATGAACGGTAGCAGGATATGAGTCATGGCGATGATCACACCTGTCTGGTTATTGATCAGGGACAATCGTTCCGAGAAGCCCAACCATATCCAGAAATTGTTGATTACCCCCTGATCCTGAAGCAGGATTTTCCATGCCGAGGTTCGGACCAACAGTGATGTCCAGAACGGCAGCAGCACCAGGATCAGCAACAGGTTCGAGGTCCTGAGCGGCAAATCTGCCAGTAGCCATGCAACAGGATATCCCAGTGCCAAAGTGCAAAAGGTAATCAGCAAACTGAGCGTCAAAGTTCGCAGCATTAGCTTTTGATAGATGCGCTGGTCGGGGTCCTTGAACCGTATCCCCTCCGACGTGCGCTCGGCATCGAAAGCGGCAAGGAAATAGCTGGTCGTGTAATAGCCGGAATTGGCCTTGATCGAGGCCCAATATTCGACATTGCCCCAGCTTGCATTCAGATTGAGGAATTTTTCTTTGAAAGGACCATCATTCTCTAAGTCCCAGCCAGCAACAGGTCGGCCAGCGCTGCGGAACAACGACGAAAATCCGGGCGATTCATAATTGAAACGACGGCCAAGCTGGGTGTGTGTCCTATTCTCGAAAGCAGCGGCCATGTCGATCGCCATTCCGCGGTAAACCTCTTCAGGCGGTGCCTCTCCCGAACGCGGATCCCAGTCCTGTATCGCGGCCACCACATTGGGCATCAGGTCCGGGATGTAGTCGACGCCTGCAGTGTTCTGCACCGAGCGCATCAGCATAGAGCCGATAGGCGCCACGAACGAGACCATGACAAAGATCAGAAGCGGTGCAATCAGGACAAGCGCCCGCATCTTCTGTTTGCGTAAAGCCTGATTCAGGCTCTGTTTAAGCGGCTTTCCGTCAGCGGACAGAACCGGGCCTTCAAGCGATGCGTCGGACATATGTTTCCCCGTCAGTATATCTGACACCTGCTAACCGGTGCCTTGCTTGGCCTTGGCAAAAGCGGTCATTCACCGGCTTTGCGAAGGCCCCGCGCAGTCACAAGACCGCGCGGGATGTAGAAGAGGGCCGTTGGACCCTCTTCTTCAGACGCTACGATTACTGCAGCAGCCATGCCTGGAACTGAGCGTCCAGATCATCGCGGTAGCTTGCCCACCATTCGAAGTTGAACACGAAAGTGTTCACCGAGTTGGCGGGATCTGTGGGCATGTGGGGCTTCATATCGACGCCGAGTTCGGCGTGTTCACCGACCAGCGGCGCGGAAGACGCACGCGCGGGGCCGTAAGAGATATAGGCGGCCTGATCCGCGAGACGCTGCGTGTCAGTCGCGAACATCACGAAGTCCATGACGCGGGCCAGACGATCCTCGGGCAGACCGGCGGGGATGATCCAGCCGTCCAGATCGAACATCTGCCAATCCCAAAGCATGCCGATCGGCTGGTTCTGCTCCACGATGGCCGAGAACAGACGACCGTTATAGGTCGAGCCCATCACAACTTCACCATCTGCCAGCAACTGCGGGGTTTCCGCGCCAGCCGACCACCAGACCGTGTCGCCCTTGATTGTTTCCAGCTTGGCCAGCGCCTGCGCCACGCCTTCAGGTGTTTCCAGCGTGTCATACACATCGTCGATCGCGACACCGTCGCAGATCAGAGCCCATTCCATGTTACCGATCGGGCGCTTTTCAAGCGAGCGCTTGCCGGGGAATTTTTCGGTGTCGAAGACATCACAGACTGTGGTCGGCGCTTCGGAAACCAGGTCTGTCCGGTAACCAAACGTCGTCGAGAACACGATTTGCGGGATGAAGCAGTCGCCAACCAGCGTATTTCCGAAATCCTCGGAGGCTGGTGTGCCATCGGGGGCTGCAGCCAGCATCGTGTCCGGATCGATTTCCAGCGCAAGGCCTTCGTCGCACAGGCGCAGACCATCAGCAGCGGTCACATCAACGAGGTCCCAAGTGATGTTGCCTGCTTCGGACATCGCCCGCAGTTTGGTCACGGCTTCAGCCGAACTTTCGTCAGTGATGACGTTCAGGCCGGCATTGTTGGCCACATAGGGTTCGATATAAGCTTTGACTTGGCTGTTCTGATAGGCGCCGCCCCACGACACGACTGTCATGCTGTCGGCCATGTTGCCTTGTGCAAAAGCCGCAGCTGCGACCAGTGTGGCCCCGGTGGCCAAAAGAGTTGTCTTGAGTTTCATATTACACTCCTTGTTTAAGCCCGTTTTTCTGCGCGCCTCTCCCCACGGGCTGGGCAAAAGCGCCTTTCCAGCGCTCAGGCGTCGAGCGCGCGGCAATCTTCCGGAAGCCAGCCGATATCGATCTGCTGCCCCGGTTTCAGACGCACCTGATCCGGTGCGTTTCTCGTCTTGACGACGAAATCCTCGTTTCCGGCAACCCGCAGACGGGTGCGGAAAATATCGCCCATATAGATGAATTCCAGCACCTCTGCCTTGAGGGTATGGGCACCAGGCTGCAGGCGTTCCTTGTTGAATTCTACCCGTTCGGGGCGAATCGACACGCGTGTCCGTTCCCCGACCTTGGTAACGTTGACCGGCTTGGCGTCGATCACCTCACCACCGTCTAGTCTGACAATACAGGTGTCGCCTTTGATTTCCTGAACCACACCTTCCATGGTGTTATTCTCGCCGATGAATTGCGCAACAAAACTGTTTTGCGGCTGTTCATACAGCACATCCGGCGATGCCAGTTGCTGAATACGCCCGTCATCAAAGACCGCGACACGGTCTGACATTGTCAGTGCTTCGGTCTGGTCATGGGTGACATAGACAGTGGTGATTCCAAGGTCATGTGCCAGACGGGTGATTTCGAATTGCAGGGTTTCGCGAAGCTGCTTGTCCAGCGCACCTAGTGGTTCGTCCATCAACACCAACTCGGGCTCGAAAACCAGAGCACGTGCCAACGCGATGCGCTGCTGCTGACCGCCTGACAGTTGCGCAGGACGGCGACTACCGAATTTTCCCATCTGCACCATGTCGAGTGCGCGCTCTACCTTTTCCTCGCGTTCGGATTTGCCGATCTTGCGGACCTCAAGCGGGAAAGACAGGTTTTCGGCCACAGTCATGTGCGGGAACAGAGCGTAGTTCTGGAACACCATCCCGATGCCACGTTTATGGGGAGGGATGTTGTTGATCGGCTTGCCGTTCAACAGGATTTCACCATGTGTCGCCGTTTCAAACCCGGCCAGCATCATCAGGCAGGTCGTTTTTCCGGACCCCGAAGGGCCGAGCATGGTCAGAAATTCGCCCTTGGGCATGGTCAGGTTCAGGTCTTTGACGACCAGTGTTTCACCATCATAGCTTTTTTGCACGCGCTCAAAAGTCACGAACGCATCGTTCGCACTTGATCCAGCCAAAGTAGGTTCCCCGTTTGTTGTTGTTGCACGATCTACGCCGCACATTCACCCAAGACTAAAACGTGCTGTCCTGCATGTTGCAACCCTTTTGCAGTCCTAATTTGTCAAAAGGCGTTTTGGCGGGCTGATTGGCTTATATAAGCCTCGGATATAGGCAAAGCGCCTGACAGTACTGTCAGCCAAGCACCTCAGAAATGGATTTTGCCGTTTTTTCCACCACTTCATCCGCTTCCGATTTGGTCAGACAGAAGGGTGGCGCGAATCCCAGGATGTCGCCCTGCGGCATGGCCCGCCCGATAACACCGTGCCCAAGAAGTGCCGACGAAACGCGCGGGCCGACCTTCTCGGAGGTGTCAAAAAGCGTGCGGCTGTCACGGTCACGCACGAATTCCACGGCGCAAAGCATCCCCTCGCCACGCACCTCGCCGACATGGGGATGATCCGCCAGAGCCGCGCGCATTTGCGTGTTCAGATAGGCCCCGACCTCGCCCGCGTTCTGGATCAGGTTCAGGTCATCCAGCAGCTTCAGGTTGGCAACACCAGCCGCCGCTCCCACCGGATGTGCCGAATAGGTCCAGCCGTGACCGATAGGCCCGTTCTCGTCCGTGCCCTGCTCCAGCACCTTCCACATTTTGTCGCCTACAATCGAACCCGATAGTGGCGCATAGGCAGACGTCAAACCCTTTGCGATAGTGATCAAGTCCGGCTTGATGCCGTAGTGGTCAGATCCGAACATGGTGCCCAAGCGACCAAAGCCTGTCACGACCTCATCCGCCACCATAAGGATCTCATGTTTACGCAGCACTTTCTGAATCGCGGGCCAGTACCCTTCAGGTGGTGGAACGATGCCGCCTGTTCCCAGTACCGGTTCGCCGATAAAGGCGGCGATCGTATCAGGGCCTTCACGTTCAATCAGCGCCTCAAGCTCTGCGACCAGATGGGCCGTGAACTGCGCTTCGGTCATGTCATCCTTGGGGCGCCGGAAATAGTAGGGTGCGTCCGTATGGATCACCTGCGCCAATGGCAGATCGAATTTCTTGTGAAACAGCTCCAGCCCGGTCAGTGACCCTGTGACTAGTCCTGAACCGTGATAGCCTCGCCAGCGGCTGATGATCTTCTTTTTCTCGGGTCGGCCAAGGATATTGTTGTAGTACCATATCAGCTTGACGTTGGTTTCATTCGCATCGGAACCCGACAGCCCGAAATAGACCTTTGACATTCCCTCGGGCGCACGATCCAGGATCATCTTGGACAGGGTGATGCTCGCTTCGGTGCCGTGACCGACATAGGCGTGGTAATAGGCAAGCTCGCGGGCCTGATCAGCAATCGCCTCGGCGATCTCCTGACGTCCATAGCCGACGTTGACACAATAGAGACCTGCAAAAGCATCCAGAAGGCGCGTCCCATCACGGTCGATGATGTGACAATCCTTGGCTGTCTTGATGATCCGCTGCGGGACATTGCCACGGGCGAATTCGGCCAGATGCGTCGAGGGGTGAAAGAAATTGTCACGGTCCCATTGGGCCAGTTGGTCATTGGTCAGCATCTGCGGCCTCCTTCGGCGGTGATCTGAGAAATCTTGTTGTGCACAACCTTTACGGCCCTGCAGGTGAGGTCAACCATATATGCCTATAATTTAAGGTATTTCCTAAAAACGACAGACTGATTTCGTTTTTGGAATGGTCAAGATGTGCACAAATTTGGTGAACTTCCCAAAATGCCAGCAAGGAAAGCGCCAATGTCCGTACCGCCGATCCCCTTTGCAGACCTGCCGTTCACGGCTGACGAATATGCCCGCCGTCTTGAACTTACCCGCGCGGCCATGGCTGAACGCGGAATCGATGTGCTGTTCGTCGAAGACCCCTCGAACATGTCATGGCTGACAGGGTATGACGGCTGGTCTTTTTATGTGCATCAGGGCGTGATCATCACCCATGACCGCGATCCGGTCTGGTGGGGGCGCAATATGGATGCAAACGGGGCCAAGCGCACCGCCTGGTTGCCGCATGATCACCTGCGTCCCTATGACGATACCTATGTTCAATCAAACGAGCGTCACCCGATGCAGCATCTGTCCGCACTTCTTTGCGAGATGGGCTTTGAAGCGGCCTGTATCGGGGTGGAGATGGAGAATTACTATTTCTCGGCCAAGGCCTATGTCACGATGCTGACCGAACTGCCGCGCGCCACCTTGGTCGATGCCACGGCGTTGGTGAACTGGCAGCGGGCCGTCAAATCGCATGAAGAGATCGCCTTTATGCGGCGTGCCGCGCGGATCGCTGAAAAGATGGTTGATTGCGCCATAGAGCGTGCCCGACCCGGCGTGCGCAAAAATGATCTGGTCGCTGAAATAATGCGCGAGGCCATCATTGGCGTGGGCGAGGATTGGGGTGATTATCCGGCCATCGTGCCGATGTGCCCTTCTGGTGCCGATGCCTCGGCCCCGCATATCACGTGGAACGGTGGCGAGTTCCAGAACGATCAGTGCACCTTCTTCGAACTGGCTGGCGTCTATCGCCGCTATCACACACCCTTTTGTCGTACTGTCTATCTGGGCAAACCACCTGATGAGGTGAAGCGCGCCGAGGCCGCCCTGATCGAAGGTCTTGAGGCAGGGTTGCAGGCCGCGCGTGCTGGCAACCGTGCCTGTGACATCGCCGATGCGCTTGCCCGCCCGCTTGAGGCCGCGGGCATCCAACGGGGGGCGCGCTGCGGCTATCCGATCGGGATCAGCTATCCGCCCGATTGGGGCGAGCGGACCATCAGCCTGCGGACAGAAGACCAGACCGTGCTGCAACCCGGCATGACCTTCCACTTCATGCCCGGTCTCTGGATGGATACCTGGGGGATCGAGATCACGGAATCGATCCTGATCACTACCGATGGTCCGGCGGAAACCTTCTGCAACCGCCCGCGGCGCATATTTGTGAAATCATGACGACCCTGCTGCGTACCCGCGAGATACTTGGGGATCTGATCGGATTTCCGACAGTTTCTGCGGACAGCAATCTGGACATGATCGACCACATGGCCAACCTGCTGACAGATGCAGGAGCGCGCGTGGATCTGTTTCATGACGATAGCGGCACCAAGGCAAATCTGTTTGCCACCATCGGGCCGGAGCGCGAGGGCGGGATCGTTCTGTCCGGGCATTCCGATGTCGTTCCCGTAACCGATCAGGACTGGACCAGCGATCCGTTTCGTATGGTTGAACGCGACGGTCGTCTATTCGGGCGGGGCACCTGTGATATGAAAGGGTTCATTGCCACGGCTCTGGCGATGGCCCCTGATTATGCCGCGCGCGATCTGAAGCGCCCGATCCATTTCGCCTTTACATATGACGAAGAGGTGGGATGCCTTGGCGCACGCTCCCTTGTTCCTGCTTTGCTATCTCGTGGTATCCGCCCCGCCATGGCAATCGTTGGCGAGCCGACAGATATGCGGATCATCGAAGGGCACAAGGGTTGCTGTGAATACACTGTCGAATTCCGCGGGCTGGAAGGGCATGGATCAAACCCCGATCGCGGTGTCAATGCGGTTGAATACGCTGTGGCCTATGTCGCCCGCCTGATGGAGTTGCGCCACCAGTTGCGCCACCGCACCCCTGTCGGCAGCAGGTTTGAACCGCCATGGACCACGATCAATATCGGGCGACTTGCGGGTGGCGTTGCCCACAACGTCATCGCCAGTCGAGCCGAGCTTGATTGGGAAATGCGGCCAGTGCAGGATTCGGACGCCGAATTTGTAAAAAGCGCGCTGGCTGACTATTGTAATGACGTGCTGCTTCCTCAGATGCAGGCCGTCTGCCCCGAGGCAGATATCACCACCTATGTTATCGGAGAGGTTTGCGGACTGGAGCCGATGGAAGAAAATGACGCGCGCCGCCTTGTCTCGGAACTGACCGGGGCGAACGGGGCAGATGTGGTGGCCTTCGGCACCGAGGCGGGACTGTTTCAGCAACTGGGGCTTTCTGCCGTGCTGTGCGGGCCAGGCAGTATCGAGCAAGCCCATAGGGCGGATGAATTTGTGTCTCTGTCCCAGCTCGATCAGTGTCTTTCGATGCTTCAGGGTCTGGGTGATAGGCTAACACGATATGTCTGATCTGTCCGACGCGCGCAGTCGGTTCTTGCGCCTGCATGACGCATTGCGAACCCGTATCTGCATGTTGGATTATCCGCCGAGCACCCGCTTGTCCGAGGAGACACTTGCCGCTGAGTTTGGCACCTCGCGCACGCCACTTCGTCGCGTTCTTGCGCGGCTTGAGGATGAAGGGCTTGTCATCTCGCAGCACGGGGTGGGCACCATGGTAACAGATGTTGACCCAGATGAGATGTCGCGCACCTATGATCTGCGCCGCGAACTTGCCGGACTTGTTGGGCGTCTGTCGCCCGTTCCAATTACGGACGAGATCGTCCGGAAGGCTGCGCATTTTCTGGAGGCAGGCAAAACCCTTCTCAAGCAGCCAGACACACGCGCGCTGGCGCAACTGAATATGGATTACTTCCATTTCGGCACGTCGCTGACACACAATGAAGCGCTGCGCGACATGTCCGAGCGGCTATATTACCGCACGGCGCGGATCTGGCTAACGGCAACGCCGCACCTGGACCTGTCCGAGGAAACCGCGATCTTCGTGTCAGAGCTGTATGACAGCCTTCAGGCGCTGAAAGCATGGGACGGACAGGCAGCAGCGGATGTGCGCCGCGCCCATATCTCGCTTTGTATCGCCAGATTGAACACAAAGCGGGCGTGATCTGCACAGATCCGCTTCTTCTTGCATCAAATATCCAGATCCGGCCCGAACACCATGTGCACAGGCCGGATCAGTGTCGCAATAGGTTCAACTGGCCGCCACCATGAGCCCCTGATCCTTGAGTTGCTGATGCGCTTCGTCCAGTGACTTTCGGGCGCGTTCGATCAGAATATCGGCCTCATCCCGGGTCATGACCAAGGGCGGGCTGATAATCATCCGGTCGCCCACATGGCGCATCACCAGATTGTTTGCAAAGCACCGCTCGCGCACAATATAGCCCACTGTCCCGGGTTCGGATGCAAACTTGGCGCGGCTTTCCTTATGCGGCGTCAGTGCGATAGAGCCCATCATGCCCACGATCTTGGCCTCTCCCACCAGAGGGTGATCCAAAAGTCCGGTCCAGAGCTCTTTCATATAGGGGCCGATATTGTCCCGCACATGCGCGACAATGCCCTCTTCCTCGATGATATTGATGTTCTCCAAGGCCACAGCCGCAGCTACCGGATGGCTGGAGTAGGTATAGCCGTGGTTGAATTCACAGGCGCCAATGACGCTTGCCACTTCATCACACACAATCGAACCGCCGATGGGTTGATAACCGGATGACAGTCCTTTGGCGATCGTCATGATATGCGGGCGGATGTTCATCGTCTGGCTACCGAACCAGTTTCCTGTGCGCCCAAAGCCACAAATCACCTCGTCAGCTATCAACAGAATCTCGTATTTATCGCAGATGCGCTGGATTTCAGGCCAATAGGTTTCCGGCGGCACGATCACACCACCTGCGCCCTGAACAGGTTCTGCGATGAAGGCTGCGACTTTGTCCTCGCCCAGATCGTGGATCGCCTTTTCCAACTGGCGCGCACGCTCCAGCCCGAATTCTTCCGGGGTTGTATCGCCACCTTCGGCCCACCAGTTCGGTTGGTCGATATGGTGGATATCAGGGATCGGCAGCCCGCCCTGCGCGTGCATTCCGGACATACCCCCCAAGGATGCGCCGCCCAAGGTCGAGCCATGATATGCGTTCTTGCGGCTGATGATTATCTTTTTGTCCGGCTTGTCCTTTTGCGCCCAATAGGTGCGAACCATACGGATGTTGGTATCATTGGCTTCAGAGCCTGATCCGGCGTAAAATACATGGTTCAGATCGCCAGGCGCGATCTCGGCCAGTTTCTGGCTCAGGGCGATGGCAGGCACATGGGTTGTCATGAAGAAGGTGTTGTAGAATGGCAGCTCTTTCATCTGACGCGCCGCCACTTCAGCCAGACGGTCGCGACCGTAGCCCACGTTCACGCACCACAGCCCGGCCATACCGTCAATGATGCGATTGCCGTCGCTGTCGGTGATCCAGACACCATCAGCACGGGTGATAATCCGAACGCCACGTTCTGCCAGCGCATCCTGAGTGGTGAACGGATGCATGTGATGTGCGGCATCCAATGCCTGAAGTTCACGGGTGGGCATATGGTTGGTGATCACGGTCATGCTGGGCCTCGTCTGAGAAAATAAAGATGCAAAGCAACACCACAGCAGGGTGTTGCGCTTTCACTGACAGAATATGATCAAATTTCTACGTGTCAATCGAATCAGTCTGACAATCCACGCAAATCCAACATTTCGCGGATCTGCTCCATTCCTTGCAGCATATCCTCGCGCATGGCTTTAGCTGCGCCTTCAGAATCACCGGTGCGCATGCATTCAAGCATATCCTTGTGTTTGTCAGGCAGGTTCTGCGTTCCGATCCGGCCGATCACCACACGCAGTGATGGACCAAACCTGAGCCACAGACGTTCTGCCATTTCAGCAAGGATTGGAGCATCGGCAAGGTCATAGAGCAATGCATGAAAGAGGTAGTTGTTCTGCAAATAGGCACGCAGATCACCCGCCACAATTGCACGGTCGAGCGCTTTGTCGATTTCCGTCAGCCTGTTCAGGTCGGATGATGTGGTCCGTTCCGTGGCGCGCAGGCCGAGATGGGATTCAAGCCACTGACGTGCATAAATAATCTCTGATATGTTCGCCGCCGTCAGTTCAGGCACACAGACCCTGCGATTACCCTGAAAGACCAATGCGCCTTCCGCTGTCAGACGACGGATCGCCTCGCGGACCGGGGTCATGCCTGCATTCAACCGGTCCGCCAGACCCTGAATCGTCAAAGCCTGCCCAGGTGCTATTTCGCCAAACAGGATCTGATCGCGAAGTTTGCGATAGATCACCTCATGTGCGGGCGGGTTCGTAGCCACTTCTGTCAGAGTGGTCATTTTTCGTGCACCGTCTTCCATTCTGCCGCTTATCCCTGCGTTAGCCCAAGACACATGCTTGCGAGTTTAGCGGTGTCGTGAAAACATTACCATATTGCCATGTGGCAGAAACTTTGATCAAATTCCGGAGCGGGGACGCAAGATCCTTCACCTAGACTAGGGAGTAACTTGATGAGACATCACTTGCTGACCATGACAGCGACCATCGCACTCATGGCAGGCGCAGCAACGGCACAGGAAGTCCGTGTTTATAACTGGTCGGATTATATCGACGAAGACCTGCTTGCCAAGTTTCAGGCTGAGACCGGTATCAAGCTGATCTACGACGTTTTCGACAGCAACGAGGTTCTGGAAACGAAATTGCTGGCAGGCGGGTCAGGCTATGACGTGGTTGTGCCCTCAGGCACATTCCTGCAGCGCCAGATTCAGGCTGGTGCCTTCCAGAAACTGGATCAGTCCAAACTTGCGAACATCGGCAACATGTGGGAGGTCGTATCCTCGCGCACAGAACAGTACGATCCCGAGAATGCCTATTCCATCAACTACATGTGGGGAACGACTGGCATCGGTGTGAATGTCGGCAAAGTAACCGAAATCCTTGGCGAAGACGCACCGATCGACAGTCTGTCGCTAGTCTTTGATCCGGCCAATGCCGAAAAGCTGGCTGCTTGCGGAATCATGATGCTGGACGCACCAGCCGAGATGATCCCCGCCGCGCTCAAGTTTCTGGGCGAGGACCCCAACAGCCACGACCCCGAGGTTATCGCAAAGACCGAAGACGTCTTTATGGCGATCCGCCCGTACATACAGAAATTCCACAGCTCGGAATATATCAACGCATTGGCAAATGGCGATATTTGCGTCGCGGTAGGTTGGTCGGGTGACATCCTTCAAGCACGCGATCGCGCGGTAGAGGCCGAGAACGGGGTCGAAGTTGCCTATAATGCACCCAAAGAAGGTGCGCAGATGTGGTTTGACCAGATGGCCATTCCGGTTGATGCGCCGAATGTCGAAGGGGCCCATGCGTTCCTGAACTTCATCATGGATGCCGAGAACATGGCCGCCGCTTCGAACTATGTCTATTACGCCAACGGCAATGAGGCGTCACAAGCGTTTCTGGTTGAAGATGTGATTGGCGATCCGGCCATCTATCCGTCCGAAGAGGCGCTGAACAACCTTTTCACCACGACACCTTGGGATGCAGGTGTGCAGCGTACTGTGACGCGTCTGTGGACCAAGATCAAATCGGGCACATAAGACCCGGCGACACGGGCCCGCGCAACGTGTGTGCGGGCCTTTTACAACTGATAGTCAGGGTTCGGCATGGCACAGACCGTTTTCGCCCCATGGGATGATCCGCAGGCAAAGCCTCTCATCCAGTTCAAGAATGTTTCCAAACGTTTCGGCGACTTCACGGCGATCGAGAACCTGACGCAAGATATCTACGAGCGTGAGTTTTTCGCGCTTCTGGGTCCTTCCGGCTGCGGCAAGACAACGCTGATGCGGATGTTGGCGGGGTTCGAGAATACCAGCGAAGGCCAGATCCTGATTGCGGGGCAGGACATGGCCAATGTGCCCCCGAACAAGCGTGCTGTGAATATGATGTTCCAGTCCTACGCCCTTTTCCCGCATCTGAGCATCTGGGAAAACATCGCCTTTGGTCTGAAGCGCGAAGGTAAACCCAAAGACCAGATCGAGGCGCGAGTTGACGAGATGCTGCGCCTGACAAGGCTTGAGAAGTTTTCCAAGCGCAAGCCGCACCAGATTTCGGGTGGTCAGCGTCAGCGCGTAGCTCTGGCGCGCAGCCTTGCCAAGGCACCCAAACTGCTGTTGCTGGATGAACCCTTGGGCGCGCTGGATAAAAAGCTGCGTCAGGATACCCAGTTCGAGCTGATGGATATTCAGGAGAAGACCGGCACGACCTTCGTAATTGTGACGCATGATCAGGAAGAGGCGATGACTGTTTCAAGTCGCGTCGCCGTGATGGACGAGGGCCAGATCATTCAGGTCGCCACCCCTGCACAGATCTATGAGGCACCGAATTCCGTCTATGTTGCGGACTTCATCGGCGATGTGAACATCATCGACGGTGTCGCCACGCCAGAGGGTGATGGTTATCGTATCGCCTGGGCGGAAGGACAAACCCCTTTCGTGGCCAAGACCGCGACGCGGTTTTCAGAAGGCCAGCGCTGTCATCTTGCGATCCGGCCCGAGAAGGTTGGTATCTCGGCAGAGCGTCCGGTTGATATGGCCAATGCTGTCGCCGGCCAGATCATCGACATTGCCTATCTGGGCAACATCTCGACCTATCATGTGAAGCTGGCCAATGGGCAGATGATGAAGGCACAAGCCGCCAATACACGCCGCCTGTCGCGCCGGACATTCACGTGGGAAGATCAGGTCTGGTTGTCATGGACAGACACCGCCGCCGTCGTGCTGGAGAACTAGGGCGATGCGGCGCTTCATCCTGATTGCAGTGCCTTTCTTTTGGCTTCTGGCCCTGTTTCTGGTGCCTTTTGTTATCGTGCTGAAGATATCACTGTCGGATATCGCCCTGTCCATCCCACCCTATACACCGCAGCTGGACCTGACCGATGGCTGGGCCGGTATAAAGGCGTTCCTGTCACAACTGGATCTCGAGAATTACATCTTCCTGACCCAGGACCAACTTTACTGGAAAGCCTATGTCTCGTCCTTGAAGATCGCCTTGATCTCTACCGTACTGACCTTGTTGGTCGGCTACCCGATTGCCTATGGCATGGCGCAGGCCCCTGACGAATGGCGCGCGACACTACTGCTGTTGGTCATTCTGCCGTTCTGGACCAGCTTCCTGATCCGTGTCTATTCGTGGATGGGCATCCTGTCGAACGAGGGGTTTCTGAACCAGTTTCTGCTGTGGACCGGTATCATCTCGACCCCGCTGGTAATTTTGAACACGAACACGGCGGTCTATATCGGCATCGTCTATACCTATCTGCCCTTCATGATCCTGCCAATCTATGCGGCGCTGGAAAAGATGGACGGCTCGCTTCTGGAAGCGGCAGAGGACCTTGGCTGTTCGCGGTCTAGTGCGTTCTGGCTGGTTACGATCCCACTGTCCAAGTCAGGGATCATCGCAGGCTGTTTTCTGGTCTTTATCCCGGCGCTGGGCGAGTTTGTGATTCCCTCCCTCCTGGGTGGTTCGGATACGCTGATGATCGGCAAGATCCTGTGGGAAGAATTCTTTTCTAACCGCGACTGGCCGGTGGCCTCGGCGGTGGCCGTCATCTTGCTTCTTATCCTCATCATTCCCATCGTGCTGTTCCAGCGCAACGAGCAAAAACAGCGGGAGATGGATCAATGAGACGCTTTTCATGGTTCAACGCCACCTCGCTGACATTGGGCTTTGCTTTTCTTTATCTGCCGATGCTCATCCTGATCATCTACAGCTTCAACGCATCACGTCTGGTGACTGTCTGGGCTGGCTTCTCGACACAGTGGTACGGCACCCTATTGCAGAACCAGTCCTTCCTTGATGCAGCGTGGGTCACGATCAAAGTTGCTATCGCATCGTCTACCATCGCCACGGTACTGGGGACAATGGCGGCTTATGTTCTGGTGCGCGGGGGGCGGTTCATGGGAAGGACCCTGTTTTCAGGGATGATCTATGCGCCACTGGTGATGCCTGAGGTGATAACTGGTCTATCCCTTTTGCTCTTGTTTATCGGGATCGGGCTGGATCGCGGTGTCTTTACCATTGTTCTGGCGCATACGACCTTTTCCATGTGTTTCGTATCAGTGGTGGTCTCGTCCCGGCTGGTCAGTTTCGACAAATCACTAGAAGAAGCGGCGCTAGACCTTGGTTGCTCGGCTTTTGACGCCTTCCGCCTTGTGACATTACCGATTATCGCTCCGGCGGTAATTTCCGGCTGGCTGCTGGCGTTCACGCTGTCGCTTGACGATCTGGTCATCGCGTCCTTCACTGCAGGGCCTTCGGCAACCACGCTGCCGATCAGGATTTTCTCGGCGGTCAGGTTGGGCGTCTCACCTGAGATCAATGCCCTCTCCACGATCATGATCGCCATTGTCACGGTTGGTGTGGTCATTGCATCGATCGTCACAAAACGCAGCAGTCTTGCCAGACAGAACGATGAACAGGCGGCTGCCCGCACCACATGACCCGTATTTTTTCCGATTATGCCTATGGTGAAGGGCCTGTGTCGGGCTGCTATTGGGCTGAGACCGTCCCGGACGGGCCGACGGACTTTCCAGCTGTCAGCGGCACTATGTCCGTCGATGTTGTCGTCATTGGTGCAGGTTTCACCGGGCTTTCTGCGGCGCTGCATCTGGCACAGGATGGTGCCGAGGTGATGGCGCTGGACGCTGAGTACCCCGGTTGGGGCGCGTCCGGTCGCAATGGCGGATTTTGTTGTCTGGGCGGTGCCAAAGCCAGCAGCGCGGATATTGCGCGGCGCTTTGGCGAAGTAGCACTGCAGGGTTGGCGTCGCGCCGAACAAGATGCGGTCACGCTGGTCAGGGAACTTTTGACGACACAGGGAATCGAGGCCGATACACATTCTAACGGCGAGACGATACTGGCCCATAACGTCCGCAACGCGCGCGCCTTGCAGGGCGATGTGGCCCGAGTGAAATCGGAGTACGGGATTGATGCCACCTGGCACGCGCCTGCGGACCTGACGCGTCTGGGAATGTCGGGTCCCTTTCACGGCGGGCTTACGATTCCCGTGGGATTTGGTCTGAACCCACGAAAATACCTATCCGGACTGGTCCGCGCCGCCCGCAACGCCGGGGCGCGGATACACGGCGATAGCCGCGCCATAGCGATAGAGCAGCAAGGCCGCGGAATTACGATACGCACGGAACTGGCCACAATCAGGGCGCGGCGGCTGGTTATTGCGACAAACGGCTATTCCTCCGAGGAACTGCCGCCGTGGATGGCAGGCCGCTATCTTCCGGCGCAATCGAATGTTCTGGTAACACGGCCACTGACACAGATTGAGCTAGAGGCTGCCGGCTGGACCAGTCGGCAGATGGTCTACGACACCCGCAATCTGCTGCACTACTTCCGCCTGATGCCCGACAACCGCTTTCTGTTCGGGATGCGCGGCGGGTTGCTGGCTTCTCCAGTTGCCGAGGCGGGGATCAACAGGCGCGCGCGCGTCCATTTCGAGGCGATGTTCCCCGCATGGAAGGATGTCGAAACCCCCAATAGCTGGAGCGGGATGGTCTGTTTCTCGTCGAACAGGGTTCCCTACTGTGGACCAATCCCCGACCTTCCGGGTGCTTTCGCCGGCTTTGCCTTCCACGGCAATGGTGTCGCCATGGGAAGCTATACAGGCGCTTTGCTGGCTGATCTGGTGCAGGGCAAGCCTACGCGTCTGCCACATCCAGCTGTCATGCAGGCCAGTGCGCCGCGTTTTCCTTTGGGGCGGTACCGCAGGGCGCTTTTACCCGCGGGTTATGCGCTGGCAGGGCTTCGCGACCTATAATCGTATCAACCCTGTGGCGTCATCCCTGATCGGGCCTTCTCACGCTTCAGCCCAAGCGCATGTTCGCGCCAGATAATCATGACACCCGCGACGATCACCAATCCCGCTCCAATGAGCATTTGAAGTGTCGGCACCTCGTCGAAGATGAAGTAGCCGATCAGAATCGCAAACAGCATAGAGGCATAGTCGAAGGGTGCCACAACGCTGGCATCCGCAAAACGATAGGCCGAGGTCAGAAATATCTGACCCAATCCACCCAGTAACCCCGCAATGATCAGCAGAATCGCCTCTTGTGGCAGTGGTACGACCCAGCCAAAGGGCAAAGTCAGCAGGGATAGCCCCGTTGCGGTCATGGAAAAGAAGAACACGATTGCCGAGGTTTGTTCGGTCTGCACCAGTTTGCGGACATAGATCTGGGCAAGAGCCGCGCAAACCGCGCCCATCAGGACCAGCATCGCCCCGAAAGCCGCAGCGCTATCAACTGTCGGGCCTGACAGCAGCGTCAGGCGTGGTGCAAGGACGACCATGACGCCAACCATGCCCAAAGCCACAGCAAACAAGCGAAAGGCGCGCACCTCTTCATTCAGAAACATGGCCGCAAACACCACAACAAGCAGCGGTGCAGCATAACCAATGGCTGTTACTTCCGGCAAAGGCAGCAATCCGAGTCCGGCAAAGCCCAAACCCATTGCAGCCGTTCCGACAAAACCGCGCCAAAAATGTCCCAGTGGTGAGGCCACTTTGAGTCCTGTCCGCAAATCACCACGCATCCAAAGCCAGCCTAAAATCACTGGCATGGCAAAAAATGACCGAAAGAACACGGCCTGTCCGGGTGGGACATGATGTGCGGTTGCCTTGATGAGAGCGGCCATTGTTATGAAAAGAAGAACCGAGCAGATTTTAAGGGTAATTCCCTGTAACGGTTGCATAAATTCGCATTCCTTTTCGTCGGATATGCAATGCTTACCTGCGCCGGAGAGAAGGTCAATGCTGCAGATGCACTCCTTTTAGATCATGTCGCGCGCACCATCACCGGACATTGATTTCAACCACCGGCGGATAATAGCCATGCAATTGGCAAACTTCCGCCTGTCCACTCACATTTTCTTGTTCAGAAAGATAGTAAACAACTCTTGCGGTAAAACAGGATCAAGCTCATCTTGGATTCAAACATCAAGTGCAACGGTTGATTTGAAGGCCACGATTTCGTCGGCCATGGCTTCGGCGGGGGTTCTCCAGCCCAGTGTCTTTCTGGGGCGGTTGTTC
>Ga0163215_100675_pt1 | contig 44572 bp, 34 predicted proteins | sample SynspAceP_FD_185934 | JGI IMG/M metagenome (GOLD analysis project Ga0163215, IMG submission 185934) | Saline lake microbial communities from Ace Lake in Antarctica - Synechococcus sp. Ace-P (Hybrid Assembly) | ecosystem: Environmental > Aquatic > Non-marine Saline and Alkaline > Saline | place...
TTAATCCACATTTGGCCATGCTATTTGGTGTGTCGATCAAATTTATACGTGATGATTGCATCAAAGAGGTGTCAAGGCCATGGCTGATCCGAGAGTTTCCGAGTCTTCCGGGTTCGCATTTCAGAACAAAAGCACATATCTGTTTGTGCCAAGTTCCTTTGGTGCAGACAAAACCACTGTCAACGATGACACCAATACGCCGGGCTCGTATTTCCGGCTTGGCGGTTATTCCGATTTGGAAAACCGCACACCGGTATTAACCGCGGCCGAAAAAAGTGCGTTTTATCCGCGCCAGCATATTACCGATGAGACGGCCGGGGGGGCGGACACCGTGGTGACCCACGCCGCTGGCAAGGCTCCAACCGACAGCGGAATCATGCTGGCCTGCAATGGCCGCATTCTGGTGCGGTCCGCAGAGAAAATCTATGTTCACTCGACCGATGATGCCCATCTGGAGACGGACAAGAATCTAACGGTCAAGACCGGAGGAAGCGCGAGCGTCAACGCGACCGGTCCGATCAATATTCATTCTTCAGATGCCGTTTCCATCAAATCTGGAACAGGCAAACACATTAATATCATTGCCGCCGGCGGCACCGGAAATCTTGAAATTGCGGCCAGAAAATCAACAACGACAATCAACGGCAAAAGCTACGAAAAGGTCACCAAGGATAGCTACAAATACATGCAAGCTAATTCCTATTCCTATATGCTTGGCGGTTCAGTGGGCGTGACGCTAGGTGGCAAATTTTCCTACTGGCTTGGGGTCAGCCTGACGATCAAAACATCAATCGACATGACGATATCAGCATCCATCTCGATTTCGTTGGGATTGGTGTCGATAGGTTTCACTGCGTCATCCATCACGATAAGCGATTTTTCTCACAAGTTGGTGCTATTCGAGTCTGCGTCCGTTGCGGCTGAAGCGAAACAGAAGTTTGCGGAAAGCCTTGTTGCGGCCATCAAGTCGGAAGACTGGGGCGTTCAATCCACCCTTGCACTGACGGTTGTGGATACCGTGGGAGTTACCTCGAGTGCAGGCGGCCCCAATGCCAGCATGCATGCGCTCGAAGTCAAAATATGACAAGCAATGGACATACTTTCAACACTGGCGGCGCTGTAACTCTTTGAAACAATGCATGTATGTTATCACCTAAATGAATACATTTGAGCGCGACATGCATTAGGCCCTCGGTCGATCAAAGCGGTTTTGGGTCCACATAGATTTCCAGAAAAGCCAGCGTCGCCCGGTCGAGGATGACACGGCCGCTGACCTGATAGCCTGACTGTGCTTCCGCGGCCTGGCCGGTCACATTGTAGATGATCACCGACCGGTTGCCGACCTGGGCAATGTCGGCTGCAGCGGTGCTCAGATCGATAGCCAGTGTCTTGCCATTGCTCATGATCACGTCAGCCCGCCCCAGCCGCTGCGCGCCGGTCTTGCCGTCAAGAAAGCCCTTGGCGGCACGGGTGCGCAAATAATCATGCAGTGCGCTCTGCATCGAATCCGGTTCTTTTTCCGCTGGCCGCCAATTCGCCATTTCTAGTGCTCCTTCAAATCAGGGTCGCCAATGGCGCCGTCAGACGTCATCATCTAGTCGTCCGCACCGTCGGCGTTTTTAACACCGCCGGTGTCTTGCAGAAATGCCGCCAGCACCGGCTGCAATTGTGACATCAATTCCGACCAATGACCGAATTGACGTGTTGTCATGACCTTGACAGACGGATACCAGCTATCGCCGCTGCTATTGGCATGCCAGTACCATGACGGATTGGGAAGGCTCAACACAGCACCACGCAGGCCAAGTGCGCCGGCGAAATGCATCGCCAGGCCATCAGGCCCGATGGCCGCGTCAACCTCTGCCAAAACCGCAGCTAGATCGCCGAGGTCGGTAAAATGTGCCCCTGCATCGATTATCTCTGGCCATTGCGCAAGTTGATGGCGGCTCTCGTCCCAGACAATACTCACCACGGTTCCGGAAAATCCGGTCAGGACCGGCCTGAAATCTTCAAGCAACAGCCCCGGCCTCGTGGCATCCCACGACAGCGCAACAATCGGCCTCGGCAGGTCATCCAGCGACCGCCGCCATTTCGCCTGTTGCGCGTCCTTTGCCTTCAGATACGGAATTGCGGAATTCACGCCACCGCGAACTGCCTTGGGCAGCGAGACAATACTCGAGAGCGGAATTGCGTTGATCCGGTGTGCCTCGGATGCCGCGCGGGGGGCATCGAGGGCGGTGAAGTCCCGATCCGGAATAAGCGCAACGATTTCAGCCAGCGTTGAATTGGCAAAAACAGATTGCGGTCGCGGGTCATGCCCTGAGGCACTGATCCGAAACCGCAACAGCACCACGGCCTCAAGAATGGAGAGGCTGTTGTCGACCAGCAACCCTGTTGCCGCAAGCGCTTCATGCAACTCGGTATCTTCGGAAAGGCTGATGGCTTCATCGAGCTCTGCCAAACCAACAGCTGCCCGGAAATCGAGCGGTGGCACAAAGTCAGGCAACTGGTCGAGATGGCCAAGCGACAAGAGACAATCGCGCATCAGGCTCGAGGCTTCGCCCCGCTGTGCATCTGGCAGCTTTTCCAGTCTCCCGGCCAATGGTTGCAGGAGCCGAAGTGCGGCTTCGGGCTGTCCGGCCACTCGTTTTGCCGCAGCCATTGTCAAAAGGCACCCGGTGCGGTCCTTGTGCTGTTGTGCACGCTTGGTGAATTCGGCAAGAGCTGCCTCACCATCGCCGAGATAGGTCTTGACCGTCAACCAGATTTGCCAGGCGGGAAGAAAATCAGGGAAAAGCCCGACCGCGCGCTGTGCCGTCCGCATCGCTTCGGCCATCCGGCCCAACGCGATCAACGACTGGGCAAGGCAGAGAAGGGTTGCAACATTGGCGGGCGCACCGAGATAGGCGCGTTCCAGCAGTGGCAAGGCACGCTCATGGTCTCCAAGCTGCACCAGCTGGTAGCCGAGATTGGCAATCAGCTCGGGATTGTCCGGGTCTTCCGCGAGCGCCCGCTGAATATAGTCAAGCGCCGGGGCCACAGTGCCGTTTGCCGCGTAGAACGCCGAAATTGCCTTGAGCAAGCTGATGTCATGAGGATTGCGCGCGATTGCATCGATGAATATCCGCTCCGCTTCGACGGTCTGGCCAGCTTGCGCAAGCATCCCGGCCTTGAGTGCGCAGATGTCGGGATCAAGCGGATCAAGCGCAAAGCCCTGTTCGATTGCTGCATTGGCCAGATCTGACTGTTCCGAGAGCAGCGCGGCTTGGGCCAGCAACGCCAGCCCCGCCAGATGGGTCGGATCTTTGCCGGCGGCCAGCCCGGCAAGCTTGAGAGCATCGGCGAAATTTCTCTGGGCCAGGCGGATTGATGCGATACCACGCAGTGCCTCCGGATGATTGGGATTGATTTCAAGAACGCTCTCGAAGATCAGCGCCGCGTTGTCCCCGCGTCCTGCCGCGAGATGAGATTTTGCAGAGGCCAGACGATCATCGATTAGCAGCATTTGTTATTTGTTCCCCGTATCCCACTGTTTCATATGGGCCAAAACGCTCCCCGGGGTCTATAGTAAATTCGGCAGCGATCGGGACAAGCCAGACTGGTGCCTGGCTCCGGTCTCATATGATGGCAGACAGGCTTCTGATGCGCGCTTCGGGGCCGCCGGTGTCAGCCGACAGGGCGATACTGCCGATATCCACCGTCTGAGCTCGAACACGGGTTGCGCCGGTCTCTGTTTTGACTGCGTTTGTGTCCACATCCGCAATTTTTTGCTCGATTTTGGCCCCGGTCGCCTTGATGGTCACATTGGACGTTTCGAGTTTCCCGGCCTTGATCTCTGTCTTCCAGATCAAAATGTCGGTTTTGCCCAGGCCGATATCGAATTTATAGGAATAAAGCGTCATGAACGGCGCGATCTTGATGGCAAGATCGAGGCTCAGATTGATTGTCAGCGACACCCCCATCCAGAAGGAAAACTTGCCGCCCAACGTTACATTGACCTGGCCACCGAGCTTGTAGGTGTAAAGGTTGCACTCGTAATATTTGAACGAGTCCTTCTTGATCCACTCATAGCTTTCGCCATTGAATTGCCGTTCTTCCTTGCCGCCCCTGATCGAGACCACTCCGCCTTCGATATCGTCCCCGCCGGGTGCTTCGATGGTGATGTTCTTCTGGTATCCTGAAGTCATGTTGATGGTGTCGTCAGAAATAATTTTGACGGCATCTCCGGCCTTGATGTCGAAGGTGGATTCCGTGTCAAAGTGAATCTTGCCCCTGGAGTGAACATAGATCCGCTCTGCCGATCGCAACAGGACACGGCCGTTGCAGGCAAACATGATGCCTGCATCCTTTGTGCCACCGCCATCAGCCTGGCTTAAGACCGCCTCGTTGACAGCGGCCTGAACCATGGCGTCACGTTCGGCCTGGTTCAACCCGTCCACTCCGCCAGTCGGTGTTCCAACCAGCGACAGCTTGCCAGCATCCTGTCCGTCAGTGGTTGCGTCCTCGATGTGTTTGCGCGGATAAAACGTCGTCTTGTCGGGCGCCGCCGCCTCGATGTCAGAGTAGCTGCCGAGTCTGAAATAGGCGCCAGGCGCATTGGTGTCATCATCAGCTGTTCTTTTGTTCGTGCCGGCTGAGCTGGGAACAAAGAGAAAGGTCGATTTTTTTTGAAAGGCCGTACCGGTTTTTCGCGATGCCGCATGTACCACGTCAGAACACCTCTCATCGGGTATTCAGCCTGACGACCGGAGGCCCCCACCATGAATACCTTGTAACAAGGAAGGACGGGGACTTGCGTCTGCCACCCGCCCGCTTCAGCCGACGCTGACCCGCTCACCATCGAGCCGGACGTCCCGTTTTGCGGTTACCAAAGTTATTTCCGAATTATGGGTCGCGACTGTATCAATATTGTGAACCAGCATGCCGGTTTTGAGGATATCGGCCTGGTCAACATGGGTTGAGCGGGTTTCGGCTTTGGTCGCAATCGAGCGGGCGCTCACCGATTTGTCGATGACCGTTTCTATGATCCGTTTGAAATTACTGCTTAAAAACTCCCCTGTCTGGTGGATGCTGTGAACCAGAACGGACAATTGGCGGGCTGCAATACCAACTGCCGGCGCGCTTATTTCAAGCCGCTTGCGGGCTTTAAGATTGATTCTGTCCGCATCAGGCACCGAAATTTCGGCCGTGACATTGGCAGTTCGCGACAGCACCGAGAGAATGAATGCACTGTCGTCTTCGCAGAACATCAGCACCTGATCGCCGATGACAGGCGCTAGCAGGCAGCTTGTTGCCTGACGGGCGTGAAGCCGCCCGCCGTCTGCGGTTTCCACTGTTGCCTCAGACTCGGTCACGAAGGTCTTGACAACGCCGGTGACAAAGGACCCGGCCGTTGCAGATGTGACATCACTGCTTTCGCTCTTAGTCCTGCGGGCCATGGCTTCATCCAGAACAAGCGTTTGGCTTGATGCGGCTTTCTGCTTGGCTGAAGCTGCTTTGGGGCGGCTGCTCTTGGTGCTCATATTTGCCTCGTTTTTCGGCCAAATTGGGTTCGGCCAGTCCAATCAGGGATTGCCATCGCAGATCTGGAAGATCGTGCCTGATGGGGTGCGGGTCCGGTGGGCAACATTGCTGTTGGAGCTGCTGACCGGATTGGATTGCTCGGCGTTTGAAATGGCCCCTACGATGACCGGACGATCGGGATCGCCGTGCATGAATCCCAGAAGAATTTCAGTGCCGACAAGCAAGGTCGAATGAGATCCATAGCCGTCACCGCCGCCATAGGGTTCCATCTTGCGGACCGCATGGCTCGCCCGGCCTGACGTCAGGCCGCTTTCTTCGTCCAGAATGCGCACTTTGTAGCGCCCATACTCATCGATTTCGGCCCGTCCAGCATCTTCGGAGCCGTCGATGAAACCGTTGAGAAAACCTGAAATGACGGGTTTGGGGGTGCGCAGTTCAGGCCGGTACTGTGTGTTGAACGCAATGCAGGTGAAACGGTTGGTATAAGGTTCGCTCTCGCGGTCAGACGAACTGAAGCCCAGAGGCGTCGGCTCGCACATCCGGTGCTCCACTTCGGTGATCACATACATGTTGTCGTAGGATGAGTCCGGATGATCGGTCAGCTTGAAAAACATGCCCGGTCGGAGCAGGGGAATGTTGCTCTCCCCTTGATAACGCAGTTCAGCGGCAGCCAGTTGTTCAACCCGTCGTCCAGCCAGAAAAGTACCATCCGCGACGGTACGGTAGTTCTCGCCATAGTCTACCCTGACGCCATGGCCGTTGTACTTTGCCGATGCGTTGACCGACAGGTCGACATTGGGAGATTCTTCATTGAATTCACGCAAATGCACATCACCTGATTGCAGGGTATGGCGGGCGTTAAAGGACCGGATGGCGAAGTCACCCTGGCTGCGGATCTGCGCGTCACCGCGGTAGGGCAGTTCACTGTCGAGATTTCGTCCCGACAGTTTGGTGAAATTTTGATTTCGGTCGCAAAAAACCACCTTGTCCTTGCTGCCGCTGTGGTCGAACAGATAAAATATTCCAAATTTCTCGCATAGCCGCGACAGGAAATCGAAATCGGTTTCCCTATACTGCATGACGAAATCGAGCTTCGCATAGCTCGTCGCATCAGCCAGGATCTGGTTGTCGATACCCCGTGCAACACGCTGTGCCCCGGTGCGGGATCCCGACTTGTTCGCGTCATTGAGTTCGTTCTTGATGATATCGATGACGGTAACATCGCGATCGGTCCCGTAAACCTGGTTTTGCGAGCTGTATTTCAACAGTTCCAGCGAGGGAACGATAGTAAAGCGGTAGCAGAATTCGCGGTTCTGCGTTGGATTGCGGCTTTCCGCCGAGGCCACGATTCCCTGCACGGTCGTTTCTTCGTCAAGAACCCTGATTTTGATCGTTGCCGCTTTGCCAGGCATGTCGACGAGGTCGATCGTTTTACTGCTGATCAGGTCAACAACAAATTCATAGACCTCGCTGAGTGCCTCCCGGCCCGTAATTGCCTCCGCGTAGATCTGGTCCTGATTGACGCCGGTGATGGTGATTTTCAGTTCTTGCGTCGAGTTCGATGTGTTCATTTGAAAAACCGCCTCATGTTTGTGGCATTGATCAATCCGCCGGGCTGATCAGCTCAGACTTATCATGCGGATTTGCGATGGCGACACGGTGACGCCGACCGAATTGGGCGATGCGCCATTTTGCAGGGTGGGATCGATGAGTGCCCTGGTCGCGGGCATGGCCTGAATGAAAAACTTGAACGATCCCTTGACGTTACGACTTGCCGAGCAAACCATGCCGGAGGCAACGCCCGGGCCCGGGCCGCTAATTGTCACCGGGGCGACATTCATCATGTTGTGGGATGGCATGCACATCAGAAGGAAGCGGAAATTTGTCGGGATTTCCGTGGCCCGCATGCCCATACTCATCAGCGGGATCGGCACCGGACCAACCGGCGTGGCCTGCAGGTACACGTCAGGCACGGCAAAATCCAATCCCGGTAGCGGGCCTTGGGAATTCACGAAAACCATTGTGTCACCTCGCCGTTTCCGGGTGCCCGTCGTCAAGCTCGACCCGTTTGGTTTTGTACAGTTCGGCAATCGCCATGTCCTGATCAGTCTCGATCGTCGAACCGGTTGTGCCCTGCAGCAACGCGCCTTTGCGCTGGCTGGCATGAAGTTTTGTGTTGAAAAATGTCGTTGCCGCCAGATTGGCGCCCGACAGATCCGCGTGTGAAAAATCGGCCTGACGCAGGTCGCATCGCTCGAATTGCGCTGTCTTGGCCTCTGCTTCGATGAAGGCTGAGGAGAACAACTGGCTGCCGTCGAATTTCGCGCCGTTGATCCGTGACTTGACGAAACTCGCCATAGTCAGATCGCTTCCAGAGAGATCCACGCCGTCGAGATTGCTCTTGCTGAAGCAGGCTGTCTTGGCCGCTATGCCAGTAAGGACTGCGCCGCTGAAATCGCATTCCACAAGCACGCTGTTTTCCAGTTTGGTGCCGGTCATCCTGGTGCCGACGAATTTTGCCTGGTAAAAGGTACAGCGTTGCCAGGACTGCTCGCTAAGATCCTTGCCCGACAGATCGGCCTCCGCGAAGATCGCGACATCGATGTGCGCGCCGGTCAGGTCTACCGAGCGCAAATCGGCTTGTGTCACCATAACATTGGAAAGCACGGCGCCCGAGAGCCCGATATTCGTTACATCGCAGTCAAGGATGGCGACCCGCTCCAGGACAGTGTTGCTGAAATTCGCATCGGAGAGTTTTGTCGTCGCCAGCGATACCTGCGCGAAGACAGTTTCTTCAAACCGTGCGCCTGCTGAGCGGCAGCTGACAAACTGCACCAGATCCAACTGGCAGTTGGAAAAATCCGCACCGCCAAGTTCGCAATCAACAAATCTTGTGCCGGCGAGCGCGGTTCCGGAGAATTTCGCGCCCGTCAGATCACAGCCAGAGAAGGTGGTTTCGCCCAGATTGGCCTGTGCGAAATTGCAGCCCGCCATGTCGCAGACAAGAAACATTGCCTTCTTGAGCGCCGCGCCGCCAAAATCGAGACCGGTCAGCGCCTTGCTGATGACGGGCTGTTCATGGGCCAGATAATCAAGCACTTCCTGTATGCTGGAGGGGGTCTTGGGAGGCAATTCAGGCATGGCTTGGTTGCTCCAGTATTGTTCGTCCGAGGTTGGCGCCGGTAAAGTCCGCGCTCCCGATTTTCGCATCGGTGAGATTTGCCTGATACAGATTGGCGTTTCTCAATGATGCAAGCCGAAGATCCACGGCGCCGAGCGAGGCGGAGAAAAGGTTGGCGCCGAACAGATCGCATTGGCCGAGGCGCGATTTCTCGAACCTGCAGTGGCGCAGTGAGGCAAGACGCAAGTCAGCGCTTGCCATGTCGCAATCATTGAACAGGCAGGCTTCACAATCCGCCCTGAGGAAGCAGCTCTCACTGAGATCAGTGGTATTCCATGATGAATCCAGGGCTTTCAGACTCATGAAATGGCTGCCCTGCAGATCGCATTTCCCCAAAAAGGAAACGCTATTGAAATTGGCGCCGCTGAATGTTGCCCCCTTGGCAGGAATTTCGATGAGGGCAATTCGCTCCATCTGACAGTCGATAAAGGAAGCTTTTGCCATCGGTACCTGGATTATGGAAATCCTCGCCAGCGTCGCGCCGTCTGCGATTACGCCTTGGGCACTGCCTTTGATCCATTGGAGATCGGCGAGGTCCGCGCCGCTCATGTCTGCGCCGTCGAAAACGCAATCAATCATGGTGGATTTGTGAAACCGTGCTTGCCCGAACGATGCGCCGGTGAAATCGGTTTCCAGTATCGTGCATCCGCTGATTGCGCTTGCGTCGAAAATTGCGTCCCGCGCCGAAGCCTTGCTCAGATTGCTGTCACCGAGTTGCGTACGGGAAAAATTGACCTTGTCGAGCGTTGCTTCGGTAAACACGGCACCCACGAGGTTGCACCCCGAAAAGTTTGCGCCCGTCAGGTCGGCGTGTTCAAAACAGGTGCTTGCCAGGTCGAGGCCGCTGAAATTGATTCCCGCCAGATTGGCCCCTGCCAGATCGGCGCCTTTGAAGCTGTGACCGGTGTCAAGTTTGTCGGCGATGAATTGTCCAAGCCGGTCGGCAATACCCGCCGCCAACGGTTCCATCGGGAAAATGGCAATCGGAGACTGCCGTCGTGCAACGATCATGGATTCCGCGACGGAGACATCGGCCTCATCAAACTGCTGTTGAATGTCGACTTTCTTTTCCGCGACAACTTCGGCAATTGTCATGTCCCCGGTATCAGGCGCTGCTGGCAGCAGTGCCATCAGCCTGCTCTGCAGGTCAGAAATGGCATCCACCTCAGGGTCCTGCGACACCAGATGCGGAAACTGGGACCGCAATTTGTCTCCAGCCGAATTGAGCGCAGCGTTGGCGCCTTCGGTGTCCGCATCTATCTCGCTGGTGGGCATCAATTTAATGGGCGCTGGGTCCGCGCCCGGCTGTTTCAACTTGGTGTCGCCCAGGTTTGAAAACAGCGATTTGAATTTCGCGTCCGCCGCATCATCATCAGCCGATGCAAGGTTAGAGCCGAGCGGTATGGTATCCAACTCGCTCAATGCGTTGCGGGCCTCATAAAGCATGGAGCCTTCTGGGGCCATCATCGCCCGGGCGCAGGCCGTCGCATAGCTTTTCTCCACCAGCGCCGGATCGTCTTGCTTGGTTTGGCTCAATTGAGCGAATATCGCATCGATTTCGTCGTCGAGATTGTCAAATCCTGCGGGGTGGTCTGCTGTCGAACCGGCAAGACTGGGCGCCCCGGTCGGGGTGGTGGCTTCAAGCGCGTCGAAAGCGGAAGCGATTTCCTCGTCAAGCGTGAGGTTAGGGAAGCGGGCCATGTGTTCGGCATCGACGATCGGCTTGAGCGCGATTTCCGGTAACAACGAGCTGGGCGTGCTTTTGGCCACCGACTGCCGGTAAAGTTCAGCCTTTGCCATTTCCAGATCTTTGCGCTGGTGCATCGCTGCATTGAGGGCTTCGACATCATCGAGCAATTCAGCCAGATCAACATCGCCGCGTGACAGCTCTTCCTCGGTCGGTTGCGCGACCAGTGGAAATTCATCCATCACGCTGTAATCAACCGGTGGTACGAGATCCGGCGAAATACCCTGGTCTGACAAGGCCTTGCGTGCCGCCCAGTTCTGGTTGTCAAGAAATGTCTCGCGCTGTTGCCGGGCGGTCTCGAGCTTCGCCTGCCTGTGCGCATCAGCTGCGACCTTGTCGCGATCCGGCATCAGTTCAAAGTCCGACAGAGCATGGCGATGCGCTGTTTCAGGATCCGTCCTCAGACCAAAAATCCGCAGATAGTATTCAGCCGGGCGAGGGGCCGTTTCGACATGTTCCAGCGCAAGCATGATCGCGCCGATATCCTCGCAAAAGGGCTCTTTGCTTTTGATCAGGCCTCTGAAAGCAAGTGTTGCCTTGGTGACATTGGGAAACAGCGTCACCGTGTCGTTGACCATGTGTATTTCGGTAAAACTGTCTTCGGATGGCCGGTGGGCAAAACAGCGTATCCGGACATTTGGCAGCCGGCCTTCGGCGATGGCAACTCGCCGGGTCATGCCCGAGACGCTGAACGCCTCGTCTCCATCAAAATATCCCTCCAGTCGCTGATCTTCAGGCGCGTCGCAGTAAAACAGCGGATTGAAGTCATCCGGCTTGAACGGCGCGACCTTGTTCATCCAGTGCTGGTCATAGGTTCCTGCAAAACGCATTCTGGAAGACGAATCCGGCGGGATCGGGCCAAGGCTCGCAGGCACTGGCTTGTCATCGAGCGAGCGGATCAGCGCATCGGCGTTTTCGACGTTGGGCAGCGGCGCATCGTATCCGGCATCGACAATTTTCCGGGCGCTGGCGCCTTTGCCCTTCGGATTGGATTTGTGGTCGGGTCCGCCAAAACTGCGGACTTCATCAATCGGCATCCGGTCAAACGGCTGGGCTTGGGTCATCTCGACGCCGCGATCGGTAAGCCGCCAGTATCGGTCGCCGAACACAGCCAGCCGCTTCTCGATTGCGCCAAGACGCACGGCGACCCTCATGCCGGTGACGGGTTGGTCCAAGGGTGCCAACGCCGCGCCGGCAACAATAAACTCGCCCTTCGGCTTCAGCTGCCCCTTGTCAAAAATTGCCCCGCCCGGCATCTGCTCGGCGACCATGGGCCACAGCGCCTGCTCGGAGAGGAATTCCCGCGTGGACGCAAAATCGAAAAGCACAAATGCTGAAACGGTGCCGATGCAGCCACCGCGCACAGGCTCCATTGTCAAAGCGGTCCCGATTCGTGACGGCTTGATAATGGAAGGCATCAGCGGTTTCCCAAAGTTGTTCTATATCGCCCGGAGTGTTTGCAAGGAAAATGCGATCCCTGCGCTGTGGAGGGTCGCCCGGTGCAATTTGTTGAGGTCAGCTATTATCCAAAGCCGAGGGAAGTCAATCTGAAAAAAACTTCACACCTGACTGGACAACGGATAGTTACGAAAGAAAAATTCCAATGAATTCAATGATTTTTTCAGTTTGGATGGGGTGATGTAGCGGACGGCTGCGTGATTGCGGCTGTCTTGGTCGTGCAAAAGACTGCATAGTTTTGCCAGGACTGTGAAGAATGCTTCCCACATCTGAAATCGTTTGAACGGCAAGTTTCGATTAAGTCTTTGAAATTTTGGGGTATACAGCTTCACGCCAAAGTTGGCACGGCTATTGCTTACTATTCTAGTGTTGGCTCGCGATTGTGTGAGCGGCTGTTTCAGACATCTAATCGGAGAGATTTTCATGGCGAACATAGGCTACATTGCAATTAAGGGCGCGACCCAGGGCGAGATCACCAAGGATGCGTCCACCGCTGACTCCATCGGCAACATCTGGCAGGAAGGTCACGAAAACGAGTCTATCGTCTATTCTTTCCGCAGCAATGCTATTGTCCCGCGCGACCCGAATTCTGGTACCGCTATTGGCACCCGTCGTCATCAGCCAACGGTTTTTGTCAAGCCGCTTGATAAGGGATCGCCAATGCTCTGGCAGGCTCTTGCCACAGGTGAAAACCTCGAAATCGAAATGCATTTCTGGCGTACATCTACAAGCGGCAGCCAAGAGCATTATTACACCATCAAGTGGGAAGACGCGGTTCTGGTCGAAGGCAAGACAATTCTTCCCGACACCAATGATTCAGCCAACGATTCCCGCGGCGATCAGGAAGAGTGGTCCTTCACCTATCGCAAATGCGATTGGACCCATGAAGTTGCCGGCACCTCGGCTTCCGACGACTGGCGCAAGCCAGCCTAACATTTCACCTGATATTGTACCCAGGTTACGTGGTAAAATGAACATCACCGCCCTTGCGCCGCAGGGGCGGTTTTTTAATCTTCTGGGCAATTCCGGCTCTGTCGAAATGTTCTTGATATAATAGTCATATATTTTGTTTGAACATTTGACTCATGGTCACAAACAAAAGACTGTTTGACCAATAATTTGATATATAGGGGAGCGCAAAAATTGTTGGATCTGGATCTTCGCCGTCTGATAGGCCGTCTCAACAATTATTCGCGCCGGGCGCTCGAATCTGCCGCTGGCATGGCGGTGTCGCGGGGCCATTATGAAGTCTCGATCGAACATCTTTTGCTGGTCTTCATTGAGGACACCCAACATGACATTCAGTCAATTTGCCGGCATTTCGAAATAGATCCCTCCAATCTGAAGCGTAAGCTGCAGGCGACATTGGAAAAAGTTCGTGTCGGCAATCAGGGGCGGCCTGTGTTTTCCCCGCTGTTGATTGAATTTATCACCGACGCTTGGCTGGTAAGTTCCGTCGAGCTGGAGCTCGATCAGGTCCGGTCAGGCAGTCTTTTTGCGACGGTTTTCGCGCGCAAGAACCATTTTGGCGATGACCGCTGGCTTGATGTTGTTGATGGGATTTCGTTTGAACTGCTCAAGAAAGGTTTTCCGGCAGCCATTGAGGCATCGCAGGAAACCACCAGTGGCGCGGTGAAGGTCGAAGGCGGCACATCAAAGCCGGATAAGCCAGGCAGTGATACCGACAGCGCTCTTGGCAAGTTCTGCACCAATTTCACTGACCAGGCCCGCGCCGGCAAGATCGACGCGGTGTTTTGCCGGGACCGTGAAATTCAGCAGATGATCGATATTCTCGGCCGCCGCCGCAAGAACAATCCGATTTGCGTTGGCGAACCCGGGGTTGGCAAGACAGCCGTCGTTGAAGGCCTGGCGCTCAAGATCGCCGAGGGCGACGTTCCCGACTTCCTCAAGGACGTCGAGTTGATCGGTCTGGATCTTGGCATGCTGCAGGCTGGCGCCGGCGTTAAGGGCGAGTTTGAAAACCGGCTCAAAGGCATAATCGATGAGGTCAAGGCCTCGGTAAAACCGGTTGTCCTCTTCATTGACGAAGCGCACATGCTCGTCGGTGCCGGCGGCCAGGCCGGCGGTGGCGATGCTGCCAACCTGTTGAAACCGGCGCTGGCGCGTGGAGAGTTGCGCACGGTCGCTGCCACCACGTGGAGCGAATACAAGAAGTATTTCGAAAAGGACCCTGCGCTTGCCCGCCGTTTCCAACTGGTCAAGCTTGACGAGCCGAGCCCGGAACAGGCCGTTACCATTATGCGCGGGCTGCGTGCCGCCTATGAAAAATCTCATGGCGTGTATATTCGCGACAGCGCCGTGGAGGCTGCCGCCACCATGTCGGCGCGCTACATTTCCGGCCGTCAGTTGCCGGACAAGGCGGTCGATGTTCTCGATACAGCCTGTGCAAGGGTCAAATTGTCCTTGTCATCCTTGCCGTGGCCGATAGAGCTCAAGCAGCGTCGAATGGCCGAGCAGGAGAGGGCGCTTGCAGCTTTGAAGCGCGACGATCAGTCAAACCCGGGCCACGGCGATCCTCGCATTGAGGAAATCGAGAAGGACATTGAAACACTCAACAAAGACGTTGTTGAGCTGAATACCAAGCATCAGGCTGAGCTCGCTCTCGTCAACAAGATCCTTGAGTTGCGTAACAGTCTTGGCATGAGCCTGGACGGCGACGCGAAAGCCGATGAAGCTGCTACGACCAATGCCACCGACGTCGACGGTGATGATGCAGCTCTGCGACAGCAATTCCATGATTGCGCCGCCGAGCTCAAGACTGTGCAGAAGGGTGATCCGCTTGTTTCTTTCGAGGTAACACAGGAAGCAGTTGGCCAGGTAATCTCCGACTGGACCGGGATCCCCATGGGCAACATGGTCCGCGACGAGGCCAAATCTATCCTTGCGCTGTCCGAAAACCTCGGCAAGCGTGTGATTGGCCAGGATCAGGCCATTGAGGCCATCGATCACGGTGTTCGCGTTGCCAAGGCCGGTGTCCACAATCCGGACGCGCCAATGGGCGTTTTCCTTTTTGTCGGCCCTTCTGGCGTTGGCAAGACGGAACTGGCCACAGCCATCGCTGACCAGCTTTTTGGCGGTGAGCGTTTCCTTGTCTCCATCAACATGTCGGAATTCCAGGAAAAGCACACCGTATCCAAACTGGTCGGGTCGCCACCCGGCTATGTGGGCTATGGCGAAGGCGGCGTTCTGACGGAAGCCGTGCGTCAGCGGCCCTATTCGGTGGTGCTGCTGGACGAGGTCGAGAAAGCCGACCTCGAGGTCATGAACCTGTTCTATCAGGTCTTCGACAAGGGCATGCTGTCGGACGGCGAGGGTCGCCTCATCGATTTCAAGAATACCATCGTGGTCCTGACGAGCAATCTTGCCACCGACTTGCTGACCGAGCTTGGCACACAGGAGACGAAGCCAAGCGTCGAGGAACTGGTCGAGGCGATCAGACCGACCCTGAGCGCTCATTTCAAGCCGGCGCTGCTGGCCCGAATGCAAATCGTGCCATTCTATCCGCTTGTCGGTGCGCCGCTCGAGAAGATTGTTCGCCTGAAGATGGACAAGGTCGGCAAGCGCCTGCGCCAGAACCACAAGATGAACTTCGTCTATGATGATGCTGTGATCTCGACGATTGCGTCTCGTTGCACCGAGGTCGAAACCGGTGCGCGCAATATCGACCATATCGTCAATCGAACCGTGCTGCCGGCTCTGGCAACCGAACTGCTGAGCAATATGGGCGAGGACGGCATGGCCTATTCGACCGTCAGCATTTCGGTCGGTGAAGGCGGGACCTTCAGTTATGATCTGTCCTGATGGAGTGATGGTGGCTCAGGGCAGGGCACGGCCGCCCCTGATTGCACATCCTGTGTGGATTGAACGCGGTGTGTGCCTGGTGGGTGGATGCGATGCGTGAGCAGGGTATCTATGAAGATCTCATGGACCTCACCATCGCGCTGACCAGCGAGCAGCATGTCGAAACATTGATGACGCGCGTCCTCGACGCGGCCATGCGCCTGTCAAACGCGGAAGGGGCTGCGATATTCACCCTTGACCGGCTGGCCCGTCATCTTCATCGCGTCTCGTTCAACTATCAGAGCACTTCAGAGGCATTGCCTGCTGGCGTTCGGATTCCGATCTACGACAAATCGCAGGCGCCCAATCTACGCGAGCCCGCAGCTTTTGCCGCTTCCACGGCCACGGTTCTCAATCTTGGTGATATTGACACGGCTGTTGGCTTTGATTTCGATCTGATCAGGGAAATGGACCAGTCGCTTGGGTTCAATACGCGTTCGCTGGTCATAGCGCCGCTGACCATCCATGGCAGTCAGACAATCGGCATTTTGCAACTGGTCAATGTCACGGACCGGCACACTCACGCCATCGGCCCGCTCAGCGAAGACTTGCTGCGCCCGTTCCAGGTCTTTGCCGCCCATGTCGCCATTGCGATCTGGAACGCCCGGTTGCTGGACGAGAACAAGCGGCTGATCCGCCAGCTCGGCGACCAGAATGAAGCGCTTCAGCTCGAAAACACCCGTCTCATGAGCAAGGTTGTGCGGAAGTCCGACAAGCCCAAGGAACTTGTCGGCGACAGCCCGCCGATCGAGCGTGCCTACGACCTGATCGGTCGCGCGTCGGTATCCTCTGTGCCGATCCTGCTTCGCGGCGAGACCGGCACCGGCAAGGAGATGATGGCGAACTTCATCCATCATTCCAGCGACCGCAATGGCATGCCTTTCATTGCCCAGAATTGTGCGGCCTTGCCCGAAACCCTGCTTGAGAGCGAGTTGTTCGGCTACGTCAAAGGCGCCTTCACCGGTGCGGTCAGCAACAAGCCCGGCCTGGTACACGAAGCCCATCAGGGGACCTTGTTTCTCGATGAGATCGGCGACATGCCGCTAAGCCTGCAGGCCAAAGTGCTTCGGCTCCTGCAGGAGGGCGAAGTGCGTCGTGTCGGTGCGACCAAGACCGAACTTGTCGATGTCCGTATTGTCGCTGCCACCAATGTCAATCTTGAGGAAAAGATAGAGCAGGGCGAGTTTCGCAAGGACTTGTTCTACCGGCTGAATGTTTTCCCGATTGTGGTGCCGCCGCTTCGCGAGCGTCCCTCCGATATCCCCAAGCTGATCGATCATTTCCTGAAAATCACCGCGGCCAATATCGGCAGGTCACAACCGGAGATCACCAGCGGCGCACTCGATACCTTGATCCGCTGGAGCTATCCCGGTAATGTCCGGGAACTGCGAAATATACTCGAAAGGGCCGTTCTTCTGGTGGATGAGGGAGAGGCAGTGACCGAGCAGCACCTGCCAAAAGAATTGGTCGGCTCCAAACAGGATGCGCCAGCCGTCTCGCAAAGCGTCCCGGATGGTGATTTGAAATCCATAATCGGCCGCTACGAGGCGACGGTTATCGAGGCCAAACTCCGCGAAGTGAACTGGAACCAGAGCCACGCGGCACGCAATCTCAATGTAAGCCGTCGCACAATTCTTGAGAAAGTAAGCCGCTATGATCTCAAACGACGCTGACAAGCGATGTGCAAACGGCTGCAGCCTGTTTTGACTGGAAAGGTAACCCGCTGAAACTGTTTCCTGGCAAGAAAAGCGAAAAGCCTGCCCAGGACCCCACAACCTTGGGGGCAGGCGAGGTGTTGTCTGCATTTTTGGCAGGCAGGCTGAGCTACGATCTCCTGGTTGAACGGTTGAAATCCGCTGCACAACAAGGATCAGCGGATGACGTTCGACTGGCAATTCATGCCGGTGCCGAGAGTGGCCGCTTGCCGCAGGATCTCGTCTCCATTCTTCTCAACCAGCTTCCCATGGAAGGCGTGGAACTGACGCCTGCCGTCACGCAGACATTGAAGATGCCCCCAGACGAGGCAAATCCGGATGCGCTGGATGCGGCCTTGGCCGATGCCCTGTTTGACGAGCCGACTGTGCCCATGGGAAAAATTGCCGAGACTGCCGCAGCCGCCAAATCACTCCAAGGTGCGCCGTCACTGGCGACCGGACTGGTGCCGCCGGGTGCCACGGCAGTCAATCCGCCGGTGCCGCCGTCGGCCCCCGAGACCCACGGTCCGGTCATGACCGGGCAAATGCCTGGCGACAACGGGCAGGTTCCCGGCTTGCGTGCGGCCTTGCCGGAATATCAGGACGTTCGTGACAAGGTCGAAGATGCGGTCTTGTCCTCGATGATCGGTAATTTTCAAGGTCTTCGCAATCGAAGGCCGGCAGACGAGCCACAGCGCAGCGACGGACTCGATGGCCTACTGGTCAACTACAAGAGCGCCCGGTTCCGGTCCAACGCGCGCCGCGGCGCTGGCGGTGAGGGTCTGAAACTTGCCGGGCTCGATGATTTTTCAGCGAAGCGTGTGGGTGTCGGAACGATCCTGCGTGATCGCTTCATCCTCGACCGTGAGGTTGGTCGCGGTGGCATGGGCGTTGTTTATGCTGCGGTTGACCGGAGACGGCTCGAGGCAGCAAGCGGAAATCCCTATGTCGCGGTCAAACTGCTCAATGACGAGTTCAGAAACAACTCCGACGCGTTGAAAGTGCTGGAGCAAGAGGCGCGGAAATCGCAGAGCCTCGCCCACCCCAACATCGCCACTGTCTATGATTTCGACCGTGACCGTTCTGAAATCTACATGGTCATGGAACTCCTGACCGGGAAACCGCTGTCGCGCCGACTGGCCGAGATGACGGGCACTTCGTTGCCGGGACGCGAAATCGTCGCGACATTGAAAGGAATTTGCGCTGGTCTCGCCTATGCGCACCAGCGTGGTGTTGTTCATTCCGATCTCAAGCCTGGCAACATTTTCATCTCGGATAATGGAGAGGTCAAGCTGATTGATTTCGGGTTGGCAACAGTCAGCACCAATGCCGGTTTTGACATCGAAAGCCTCAATGCTCTGACGGCGCCCTATGCCAGCCCCGAGATGTTTTCCGGAGCCCCGCGCGATCCGCGCGATGACATATATGCGCTGGGCTGCATCGCCTATCAGTTGCTAACCGGTGTACACCCGTTTGCCATGAAGCCGGCGAACCAGGCCGCTGAAGCCGCCATGAAGCCGGAGCCTGTCACGGATCTCGATCCGCTCTCCTGGGCCGCGATTGAAAAATCCCTGGCATTCGACCGCGACAATCGCACCTCCGACGTCGAAGAATTCATGAACGGCATGTTCGAGAGCTGATCCGGGACACGGGATCGCGGTCAGTTTTCAATCTGGTCGATAATGGATTCGACGCCCTGGGAGAACATATGGTCGGGATAGATCGTCCGGATCAATCCGCTGCTGCCGATGTGGATCAATTCCGTTGATAGTGGCATGATCGCCGCCACCGGTATCCGGTAGCTGGAAAACACCCGCTGCGAGAGATCCTTGAAATCGACGGTTTCAAGAACCTTGTTCACCACCAGAAGTAATTGTGGAACCTCGAGCTTGCGGGCAAGCTCCAGCGTCACCGCCGTGCCTTGGTAATCCTGGATGTCGGGCCGCAGGATCAGCATCAGCGTATCGGAAATGGCGATCGACAAAAGCGTCTCTTCGTTGACGCCAGGATGCGTGTCGATCATCAGGTAATCGAGCTGGAGGTCCGTACACAGGCTCTGGAATCCGGTGTTGAGATCCTCGACATCATACTTTTCCTTGAGGATACGGGCAATTTCGCCGGTCTTAATGCTTGAGGGCACCAAGAACACCTTGCCGCCGTCGGGAACCAGTTCAGTTCCATCGCCATCAACAACACCGCTTGTGACATCGATGGCGGCTTCCGCGACACCGCATTTGCCCCACAGATAATCGTTGAGGGTGAGCCGCACCGAATGAGGATCCACCCGAAACAGGGTGTGAATGCCGGGAGACTGGATATCGGTGTCAACGACCCCGACGCGGTGACCGCGAAGCGCCAGGCCAGCGGCGAGATTAGCCGTCAGGTTGGATTTGCCGGTGCCGCCGCGATAGGAGTGGGTGGAGATGATTTTGGTCACGAGTCCGACCCCTATGTCCCGGAGTTGAATTTGGCGCGAAGCGATTTGGCACGATCCTGCAGTTCACGAAAATAGTCGGATTCGACGATCTCCTGAATCTCGATTTCGGCCTGGGACTCGTCATATTGCACATCAAGCTTTTTGAGCTTTTGTTTCAGATTGGTATTTTCTCGAACAAGCTGTTTTTGCGCGGCCTCCAGCTGACGCTGGGCTTCCTTGAGCTCGTCAATCAGCTGCTTGCCATGAAATTCACGGGCTTCAATCTGGACGACCATCGAACCGAAGGTCTCGGCAAGTTCACGGATATCGGACGGCAATGCATCATTGGCGACAATCTCATAGAGCATGTCAATTTCTTCGAAACGACCTTGCGCGATCGACTCGCAGGTCGAAGCCAGCGCGTTCATGGCGCCTTGTAATTCAGGTGCGGCTGGCTTGCTCAAGAGAGTTTTCCCGTATTGTTCAATCCCCAAGGTCTCTGTCTCAATGTCAATAAATCGACAGCTCGACGGCTGAATACAGTTTCTTGAGGTTGGGAAGCGATTTTGACTGCCACGGAATGCGCTTGGAGCCCTTGACGGACAGGCCGACCTCGGTTTGCTTGCGGACTTCGATGGTGAATTTCGCAAGCAGGTTGATGCCGGAACTGTTGAGAAACTCAAGCTCCGTTAAGTCCAGGACGATCGTCTCCGGCTTGGTTGCAAGCAACCCGTTCATCATTTCCAGGATCGGCGCATAGGCCTCGGTTCCCGATAGCCGCATGGTTCCCTCGTAGTGGATTGTCGTTTCGTCGCGCCATACCCGGTATTCTTTGGTTTTGATTTCCATGGCTATAATTGTCCTTCGTGTAGGGCGTTCAGCGGATCGGCAGTGCGGCGTGAGTTTCAAGCCGCAAAGGGCCAGCTTCGGCGGCCGATATGAAATTCCATCCCAGCGTCACGCCGTAATCATTCATCAGCGTCAATAGTCCAAGACCCGAGGCGCCGGAGTCCGGATCGGATGCGTTTGCTTCGATCTTTTCTATCAGAAGATCTCCGGGATCGCGATCAGTGATTTCTTCGAGCAAGCCCTGGAAACGAAGAGCCACCGCTTCCGGCACCATATTGTTGACCGAAAGCTCGAAGGTTCCAGAATCCAGCCGGGCGTTGATATCGATGTCGCCGGCGGCCCGAAACTTTACGGCGTTTTCAAGCAATTCGTTGACCAGGTAGCCTATACTGTGGCGCGCTTCGTTCAGTTCCGCATCGGCAAGTCCGCTCGCGTCGGCGAAGAATTCGCCAAGGAAGTCCGAGGTAACACTGCAATGGTACCAGGAAACTTCCAGATCTCCATCAGTTAGCAGCAGCCGGCAGGAATTGGTCGGCCCGCGGCTCCGGCCTTTAACCACCTCGGCTCCGAATGTCTTGATGCCGAGGGGCTTGGCTGCTGTGTCATCGTTCATTTTCAACGGTGCCTCATGACCACTAGGGTGATGTCGTCGTGGATTTTCTGGGTGCCTATATGGGCCAACAGATCTGCGATGATGCCCTTGAGTATCTGGTCAGCATTGCCCGAACGATGGGTTGCCGCGCTGTCGCACAGCCGGTCCAGGCCGAAAAGTTCGCCATTTGGCGCTTCAGCTTCTGTAACGCCATCCGTATGCAGGATGATGATGTCGCCTGTATCGAACGGGATATCCAGAGTCGCGACAAATTCCGATATGTCGCTTTCCAGCCCGATCGGAAAGCCGAGATCGATTGTGTCGATGCGTTCGACATCGCCGGTCTTGCGTATGACCAGCACATCCTCATGTTGTCCGCTCAAGACGACGTTTTTGTCTGCGTAATCGAGGAAAGCCAGTGTCAGATGCTTGTCTGAATTGGTTCTTACGATGTTCTTGTAGATGGCCCTGTTGAGCACGGAGAGGAAGGTCTTCGGATTTTCATCGCCATTTTCCTGCAGAGCGCGGGCAACGGACTGGACCATCAGCATCAGCACGCCGCTCTCAAGCCCGTGACCGGTGACGTCGCCAATGCCGATCTTTATCCGGTCGCCGTCGTGTAGCACGTCATAATAGTCTCCGCCAACCTCGTCGGCCGGTTCCATGTAGCCGGCGATCTCGATGTCGGGCAGATCGGCGAGTTCCGTAATCCGCGGCAGAACCATGGACTGGATTGTACGGGCAATATCGAGTTCGGCGCCCAGCCGGGAATTCTCGTTCTTCAGCCGTTCATTGAGCGACGTGATCTGTGTGTTGGCCTGTGCGAGTTCATTGGTGCGTTCGTCGACCAGCTTCTCGAGGTTTTCGGTATGATAGCTGATCTCTTCGGCCATGCGGTTGAACGCGTCGCCCACCTCGGCGACCTCGTCCCGGGTCGGCACCACAACCCGGACACTGTAGTCCTTGTTTTGCAGCCGCTTTGCTGCGTCGGCCAGAGCGGTGAGGCCAGCTGTGATCCGGCCCGAGATCGCAAACACGGCCAGAAAGACGATAATAAGGCTGATCACCAGCGCCAGGATCTGATAATTGACGATGCGCTGTGTGGCATTGGAAATATTCGCCTTGGCCGCGATAAGCGAAGCATAGATTTCCCGTTCGGGGACAACGAAGCCGATCGACATGGACTCCGTGACGATTTTCTCCCCATCCCAGAGATTGGCCGTGTTCAAACGCTTGAGCGCGACAAAATAGGGGACGTCTTCACCGTTTTGTTCAAGGAAGATGTGTTTCATCACAGTTCCCTTGTCCGTCGGCATTTCAAGTGCAGCGATGGTTGGCTGAATGCTCTTGCGCAGGGAACGGTCGACGCCAATGACGCCTTGGCCGCTAACATCACTGGACACGAGGCCCAGCACTTTCTCGCCTGTTTCTGTCGTCGAAACCACATTTCCGTTCGACATCGCAAGAAAGCCGAATCCAGTCTCAGCGATGTTGACGCTTTTGATCAGCTGGGAAATCTGCTCAAGCGTTACGTCGGCCGCCACCATCCCATTTACATTCTGGCGGTTCGCAGTCCAGATCGGGTGAAAGAAGCTGATGATCAACTTACCGGTAATGGCGTCGATATAGGGGGCCGTTGTGACGATATTCGACCCGACCTCATTTGATGCCGGATCGGTTATCCAGCGTTCCCAGCCCTCCCAGACGCCTGGGAAGAAAAAGTCCCAGAAATTTGGTCCCTCATTGTGTCCGGGATAGAGCTCGTCAAAGGTTTGCGCCTGCTCCGAATAGGGGCTGGCACGCATGATTGATGCGTCCTTCGGACCGACATAATAGACTTGCAGTTTCGGTGTGCCGTTGTCCATGATCGCGGGGCCGAACAGGCTCAAGGCCCGGCTGGTACGCACCTGTTCGGCGGCTGCGGGCATGGGGTCGCCGTTTTCATCGAGAAGATAGCCCCAGACGCTGACTGCTGAAGGCACGCCGGGGGAGTTCTGTGACCAGCCGGCGGCCTTGTCATAAACCAGCCCGCTTGAGAAATCCCGGCTGCCGCCGATGGCATCGCCGAGCTCATCACCAAGTTGCGGATGATCGGTCAGCGATTGAAAAGTGTTTGCCAATGTCGTGACATCGGAATGGACGCGGTCTATCAGCAGATCGGCACGCACCGCCGTGGCATTGATGTAAGCATCGACATATTCTTCTGTCGCTTTTGTCAGGCCGTCTCCGACCTGCTCGGTCGCGTCCTGCGACAGCCGCTGCACATTCCAAAGCGCAATGCCGCCAGAGAGCAGTAGGTCAAAAACCACCGCCGCACCGACCACCAGGACGAATTTGGCCCGGAAACTCCTCAGCGAGAACCAGCCCATCCTGGATTTGCCCTGTTCGCCGGCATCGTTGTCGCCATTCGGCGTTGTAATTTGTTGTGTCACTGTGGTTTGCGCCCCGATGCGACCCAGATCGGCCATCCGGCATATCCCTTCGGATGAAGGGCCGCAAAGATGTGATCATCAAAACCGCGTTTGAATTTCTCGATGAATGCAGCGTCGTCGCCGCGCCGGTTTGCCATATCACCGGCAAACAGCTCCTTCCATGACTGGATAACATCGGCGAAGTCCTGAGGATTGCCGTCATGGTTTGTCACCATGAACGACTCCATCAGAATATCTTCAAAGCCGGCATCAACCATATATCCACGGCTTTTCGGACCGATCTCAATGTCCATTTTGAAATGGTGCCAGAGCTTGGCGACTTCGGTGTAGGTCCACTGGATTGACTCGCCACGCGGCTCGCCCAGGCAATGTGAATTCTTCTCGTTGCTTATGTAGACCCTTCCGCCTGGCTTGCAGATGCGAAACAGCTCATTCAGGATCGATTCCGGCCGGTCAAATACCTGAAGTGCGTGACGGCAGGTGACGAAATCGAACTGGTCGTCTTCCAGCAGCATTTCCGAGGCATCGCCATAGACATATTCGATGCCCTTGATGCCGAAATCGTTGGCCACATTGCGGGCATAGGCGAGGCTTGATTTGGAATGGTCGAGCGCCACCAGCCGCGTCGGGTTGAATTCCTTGTGCGCCAAAACCGCGAAATCGCCAATCCCGCAACAGATGTCGGCAATTGCCAGCCCCTCGCGCATGCCATGTCGCGGTAAAATCTCCTTCTCATGCAGCCAGGTCAGTTTGGTCTGCGTGCGAAGAACGCCGATGAAGCTGTCTTCTTCAACGAAGGACTGGCCGGGATAAAAGGAATTGTCATACTGCTCGATGGTGATTTGCGAATTGCGATCGCCCAGTGGGCTGAATTTGCGCGTTGACCACCCAACGACGCTTGAGGTCAGGATGCAAATGCGCAAGTCAGTCCGGGCCTCGCACAGCTTCAGCAGAGCGCCACTTAACACGTGGAAGGCCAGATTGTTGAGGCGAACCAACCGCTTGACGTTCAGGTATACGGTTCCGCGCAGTTTGCCTATCGAGCTCTCGAGAAGCGCCACCATCGGTGCAAGTTCTGTTTCATACTGGGGACGCATCGAACCAACGATTGCCAGCTCCTGATTGTTTTCATCAAAGCGGACGGTAAAACTGGGGGGGAGTGACTGCAACATCAATTTTCCGTTGGTTCCAGGGTCAAATCAGCGGTCAGACGAACCGAGCTGTCATCGACAACTGCAATTGATATGTCTGCGCCATAGTCAACAGCCAATTCCAGAAGACCGATCCGTGGATCGAGCGGCCCGCCGGAAAAGAGCATTTGCCTGTAGTCTTCAACAGCTCCAGGCTCGCAAGCCGCCGCCACCGATTTCCGGTAAAATGCAATTTCGGCTGGTTCGCAAGGAATGGTCAGTTCGATCCGGTCGGTGACGCCGTCCCGGAATATCCGGCAGATGAAATCGCCGGTGCCCGAGTTTTGGCGATAGGCCGTTTCCAGCAATTCGTTCAGAGCGGACGAAAACAGGTTGGAGAAATGCAGCGGGTCCGATCTGTTGTGACTGACCATGCGCGCCAGGTAACTGGAGACCCGGTCACAATTTTTCCATGACGAGCTGAATTGATCAATCCCCAAAGACACTTCGATGAGTGACTTGAACTGCCGTCCTGCATCTCGGCCCGGTGTCGAATCCATCATCAATTGTCGCCCCATCCCTTTGAATTATCTTTAGATCGGAATCGTGGATTTGAACAGCAAAGCTTTGAATCCGATTCGCATTATGTGAAAATAGCCTACAATAATTGTCTGAGATCTTGCTTAATCCAATTTGTTTTTGTCTCATATGATAGATGATTTTGACGGAAGCGTAACAGATCCATTCACTGCTAGATCCGCAATATATGCGATAATCTCGTTGTGATCGCGAGAGGTCTTTATGGCGGTTCTGCGCCAGCGCTTGGAAGCCAGGCTGCCTGCGGCAATTTCGGTCGGCTTGGATTTGTCTTTCAGCCACAAATAGTTATTGCGCTCCGCACCGACCTTTCTGTTGCTCTGATGCTTCGGGAAAAGGCAACAGGTTAGATTGCTTTGGTCTGTCTCTTTGGATACCGTCTCGGTTCTGCAAATTTGGAGTGTAACAATGGCGACCCCTTCAGACTCTGACGGCACGTCCTACACCAAAAGCTCGACCTATCTTTTTGTTCCTCGTAAATCGGTCGTCGCTGCAACCGCTGCTGCCGACGAAAACAAGCCTGGTGCCTATTTCAGGTTAGGGGGGTATTCGAATGTCGAGGCATCAGCCGTAAGCAAAGCTGATTTCTATCCCCGAAGGCACATTGAGGACGCAACCGCAGACGGAATAAAATCAGCCAATGCTGCGCTTGCGACACAAACAACAGGCGGTGCAGAGGGACCAACTGCGACCGAAATCGCCGACGCACGAAGAGTTGCAAGTGACGCAGCTGTCTTGGCGCAGGCGGACGGCGGCGGTGCGACCAATGCCGGGATCATGCTGGCGTGCAACGGCCGGGTTCTGCTGCGAGCAGAGGAGCGTGTCTATATTCACGGTAAGGGGAAAATCGATATCGATTCGGAGGAGGAAATCGATCTGCGAAGTGGAAAATACATCAGCTTGAAATCCTCCAGCATTGCCAATGCTTACAGACACGCCGCCAATCGGGCCGCTGCAACCAACGGGATCGAGATTATTGGTGCCATGCACACTCCAACAAAGTCGGTTAATGGGGTGGAGGTCAAAAATCCTGGCACAGGGGGGCAGGTTTTTATCGAGGCCGATGAGTTATACGTACAAGTCGCAGGCACAAGTACAGCTGACATAACTGCGGATGGCGTCACGAATGTTAACGGAGATCAATTAACAACAATAAACGGCGACCAAAGAACAACGGTCAAAGGTTTTGTTCGTGATGATTTCATGGGTCATGTGACGTCGTTTAATAGAAGCACATCATTTTCGTTCAGTGCTGGAGCCGGAATATCTATTGCAGTAAGCGCTTCGCTTAGCATCTCGGCCACATGCGATATCGAAATCGGGCTTTTGAGCATTGGCTTTACCGGTATCGATATCACCAAGACAGGTGTCGAAATCAAACAAGCCGATGTTGATGCGAAGATTGCAGCAATCAAAACCAGGCTGGGGCTCGTCAAGGCTGAAAAGTCCGCGACAAGTATGGATTCAAGCGAGATACAGATGACCGTCAACCCTCTCTATGTGGGGAGTTCCGCAATCGAATCCACGACCGGTGGAGTGAGAAGTTCAATGATCGGGCTCAACAGCAATTTGTAGCCAATTTGCCTGACTATCCGGATCTGAGCCGTCGGCAGGAACTCCATACGACAGCGGACAGGAATTGGCTCAAGTAATCGCGAAATTCACGGACGCACTGATCCAAAACGATGGGTTGTTAGCTTGTGCGTCCTACCTCTGATGAAAGTAACAACAGATTGGACAGATGCGCTTTGATCGATCCAATGACACTACCTGAAAAAAAATCAAGTGATGACCCGATGAGCGAACCTCTTGCGGGCACATCGGGTCAATCCAGCGGCAAAACCGTGCCGTCGGACACCGACGTTCATGCCCAATTGGCGGCTGTGCGGTCGGAACTGGAAGACCTGAAAGCGGAGTATCAGGATCTCAACATGCTCTATGAGGCGACCATCGAGCATGGAGAGGCTGTTGAAGATCAGTTGGCGGAAAACAACATTCTGCTCAAACAGGTGCAGGAACGGCTGGAGGCTGAGGTTGGTGATGCCTGTCGTTACGTGATGTCGCTGCTGCCCGAACCGCGGAACGAGACGCCCCGGACCCAATGGCTGCTTGAGCCATCCACAGAACTGGGCGGCGATAGCTTCGGCTATCATGACATCGATGACGATCATTTCGCCATTTACCTGCTGGACGTCTGCGGCCACGGCGTCGGTGCGGCGCTGCTGTCGGCTTCCGTCATCAATGTGCTGCGCGCGTCGGCTTTGCCGCAGGCTGATTTCCGCGATCCGGCCGCAGTCCTCGCCGGTCTCAACCTTGCGTTTCCGATGGAAAAGCAAAACGACATGTTTTTTACCATCTGGTACGGCGTCTACAATCGCAGCAGCAGCGAACTTGTCTGCGCCAGCGGCGGCCATCCGCCAGCCATCTTGTTGCGAAACAGGTCTGAAGGCGTTGTCGAAACGAAGTTGCTGTCGGGTGGCGGTGGCATGGCGATCGGCGCTATTTCCGGTATCGACTATGCGTGCGAATCCGTGATGATCCTGCCCGGCGACCGGCTCATCGTTGTCAGTGACGGTACTTTTGAAATCGGCGAGGAGAGCGGCGAAACCTTGTCGTTCGATGATCTGGTGGCGTTTTGCCAGAAGCCGGGATGCGATCTTCCTGACGCGGTGCTCGACTGGGCGCGCACGCAAAATCATACCCCCGCCTTGCCTGACGATTTTTCTTATCTCAGGGTCGAATTCTAGCTTCCGGATTCGATCCTGCGAATTCGCGAGTCTGGGGGATTGGATCAGGCCGTGGCTGTCCAGATCGCAAGAGCGTCAAACCGCCTTTGCGATCGGCAACTGCACAACGGTGACATTGGCTGCGCCATCGCGGCGGCTTTCCACGGAATGGGCAAATTCATGCACCAGGTACAGGCCCAACCCACCGATTTCCTTGCTTTCAAGGTCAACCTCGAAATCGGGGGGACCCGGCAGGATTGATGCGTCGAATTCGGCGGCATGATCGCGGATCGTCAACCGGAGGAATTCACCGTCACGAACCACAGAAATGATGATGGTATCATCAGCATCGGTCGCATAGCCGTAGCGCACGATGTTGCTGAACAACTCTTCCACGACCAGAAACAGCGTCCCGCGCAGTGTCTCGGGCAGGCCTGCGGTTTCGATGAACCGGGAAAGGCCGTCATAGATGGTCTCCAGCTCATCAATTGTGTTGGAAACCCTGATTTCTTCGCCGCCGCTCATCGCGGTGCCAATATGGCGGTGATCCGTTGCGCGTCTATCTGATCAGCCATTGCCGCCCGCACTCATCACCAGCGCTTCGGCTTTGTCCTGGGCGACCTGAATGATCTGAAGAAAACCCGACACCCGCAAGACTTCCATGACGGTCGGGTTGGGCGAAAACAGAACGAATTTCCGGCCAAATGGCGCCATTTGTTTGGCGATGATCAGCAGCGATCGGAGCCCGAAGCTACTGACATAGTCGATGCCACTCATGTCGACCAGCAGCGCACCCTGGCCATCGTCTACATGTTTTCTCAGGTGCAGCTCAAAAGCCTTGGCCGTCAATGTATCAAGTTTTCCGCTCGCATGAACAATCTGAATGTCGTCGTGCAAACTGTCGGTGATGTTGAGCATGTAGCACCCGCGTTTCTGGTCTGAAGCCGTGAGCCACCGTAGCGACATCATGAACAACTGATTGTTGCTTTTTCAAGTTTTCCTGACGCCATCAATTTACACGCTGGCGGCAATCGGGTCTAGATAACTGAAAACAGTGGGGCAGGAACAGCAATATTTTCTATGATGTTGCAACGGGCATCCCGCCGAGGCTGCGTGAAGGATGGACTATGGCCGATTTTGATTTCGATGCGCTTTTGCCCGATCCAAGGATTGGAGCCGGCAAGACGCCGGTTGGGGAAACGGGAGGCGGAGAGGATCTGCGCGACGACCCGGATTTTGACCAGCTAGAGGCTGAATTCCGCAAAACCGAGACTGACGGTCCGGGAGCAGTCAATTGGAAAAGTTTCAACAGCCGGTCATTTGAAGTGCTGGAAAAGCGGTCGAAAGACCTCGTGGTGGCGTCACGCCTTGTCTACGGACTGTACCGCGATGAAGGCTATAATGGTCTGGCTGTGGGGGTCAGCCTTCTCCTGGATATGACCACCGCTCACTGGGAGAACCTCTTTCCGCCGATTAAACGCGAACGCGGCAGAGTGGGAAGCTTCGACTGGATTGCGGAAAAGCTGGCGCCGATGATCGAGGCCACTCCGCCGGCTGAGGAGCAGAAGGTCTTTGCTCTGATCGCCTATGATCGTCTGGTCGAACTTGATGACTTCCTTTCCGGCGCGCTGCAAAAATCTTCCGTGGCCATTGGCCCACTAATGCGCGTGTTGCGTCCACATGCCAGCGACGCCCGCAAGGCACTTGAAGCCGTTGCAGCCGCCGCAAGCCAACCTGAGGAAACTGCTGAGGCAAGCAAGATCGACGAGCCGCCGTTAGCGGCCGAAGCGCCATCAGTCGACGCGCCGGCACAAGCGGAAGCCGCAGCGGCGCCCCGGCCAGCTCCTGCTGTCAGTGCATCCGCAGTCCCGGCAATGCCGGACATTTCGCTGGAGAATGGCGCCGACAAGGCTTTTCAATCCATGTTCAGTGCGGCCATGCGATTGGCGTCAGCTGCCCGGCAGGAGACGCCGACAGATCCGCGGGCCTATCTTGCCTCGCGATTTGCAGCCTGGGGCAATCTGCGGGCGTCACCGCCCAACAAGGCAGGAAAGACAGCGCTGCCGCCGCCGCAAAAAAACAAGCTGGCCGAAATTCAGGCGTTGCAAACGGCTGGCAATCATCTCGGCTTGCTGCACGCGGCGGAGAGCACATTCGTGACCTCCTTGTTCTGGCTGGACGCGCAACGTCTTTCGGTCGAGGCTATGGCGGCGCTGGGCGGCGATTTTGATCTGGCCCGCAAGGCGGTGATTGGTGAATTGCAGGCGGTCATGACGCGTCTGCCGGGCCTTGCCGAGTTGAGTTTCAGCGATGGCACCCCTTTTGCCGAGGCCGAGACGCGAAGCTGGATATCAAAGGAATTGTCATCCGGCGGCGCTGCAGACGCGGGCGGGCAGGGCGATCATTTCACCGCCGCTGTCACTGCAGCGCAGGCAGGCCAGGTCGACAACGGACTGACGCAGCTCACCGACTACGCTGGCACGCGATCGGGTGATAGGGAGCGCTTCCTGGCGCAGCTTGATATCGGCGAATTCTGCCTGCGATTTGGCTTGCTCCAGCCATTGCTGGCACTGCTCGAAACGATGCTTGAAACATCGCAGGCGCGGGACCTTGGTCAATGGGAACCGGCCCTCGTGGTCAAATTGGCAAGCCTGTCCTGGCGCACGCTCACGCACAAGGACGCAAAACAGTTTATGGATGAAAAAACGTTGCACGAACGCAAGGGCAGGATCCTGGGGCAATTGGCAAGATATGATATCGCCATGGCTGTGGGGCTTTCGAAGCCGTAAAGCGCAGATCAGCTTCCCTACAAAAGTCATGGCCAATTAGTGAAAATCTTTAATAAATTGACATACAGTCGGTGCATTGTGATATCTTATTCTGCAGTAATGCTGGTTGATGGAAACGAATGACAATCAACTGTTCTGGTTGAGGAATCGTTCGTCCGCAATTGTTGGATCAATTAATAGCTTGGGGGCATAAATGGCTAAAGAATCTTCAGTGGCGCCAAAAGAACGCGTAAATATTCGCTACAAGCCGGCAACCGGTGATGCCAAGGAAGAGGTCGAGCTGCCCCTCAAGATGGTGTTCTTGGGTGATTACACCATGCGGCCGGACGATACTCCGGTCGAGGATCGCGAGCTGGTCAGCGTCAACAAGGAAAATTTTAACGAGATCATGAAGGGGCATGAGCTGTCCGTTGACGTTCTTGCCGACAACAAACTCGTTGATGAAGATGCCGATCCGGATGCCAAAATGTCGGTGTCCCTGAAGTTTGAAAATCTCAATGACTTTTCTCCGGAATCAATTGTCCGCCAGACACCTGAGCTGAACAAGTTGCTCGAACTTCGCGAGGCGCTGGTCGCTCTCAAGGGTCCGCTTGGCAATGTGCCGGCTTTTCGCAAGGCGATCCAGGGTGTGCTCGGCGATGAGGATTCGCGTGAAAAGCTGATGGCTGAATTGCTGGCCGGATCAGCGAAGACCACCGAAGACAAAGATTGATGCCGCAATCCGTGCGGGTATCTGTTGGCCATGAGCTGGCGATGTGTCCGGGCGGTTTGAGAAATGCGCAAAACAGCAACTGATTTTGGGGCCTGACCAATGAATGAAACAGAATCCGCACGCGAAGGACAAACGGTCGTAGGAGAAGAGGAAAGCTCACTTCTCGATCAAATCCTGCAGGAAACGAAAATGTCTCCGGCTGACGAGGGTTACGATATCGCTCGCAAGGGCGTCGGCGCATTTATCGCTGAATTGTTGAAGCCGACCCGTGCCGGCAATCCGGTCAATTCCGCCGCCATCGACCAGATGATTGCCGAACTTGACAACAAGCTTTCGGCTCAAGTCGATGAAATCCTGCACAATGATGATTTCAAGAAAATGGAATCGGCCTGGCGCGGCCTGAAATTTGCGGTAGACCGCACCGACTTCCGCCAGAACATCAAGATCGAAATGATGAACGTCTCCAAAGACGATCTTCTGATGGATTTCGAGGACAGCCCCGAAGTTGCAAAGTCGGGCTTGTACAAACATATCTATACCGCCGAATACGGCCAGTTCGGCGGTCAGCCGGTTGGTGCTGTTGTGTGTGATTACGCTTTTGGCGCCGGGACTCAGGACGTCAAACTGGCGCAATATTGCGCAAGTGTTGGTGCGATGTCGCACGCGCCGTTCATCGCTGGCGCCGCGCCGTCGATGTTTGGTGTTGATACATTCGAGGAAATCCCCAATCTCAAGGACATGGAATCGATCTTTGAGGGCCCGAAATACGCCAAATGGAACGGTTTCCGGGAATCCGAGGACGCTCGCTATTTCGCCCTCGCCATGCCGCGTTTCATGCTGCGCACGCCCTATGGAACGGACACTGTGCCGGTAAAGGCATTTAACTACAACGAGCAGGCACAGGGCAAAACCGAGAATTATCTGTGGGGGAATGCGGCCATTGCTTTGGGAACACGCATGACCGAGAGCTTTGCCAATTACCGCTGGTGCCCGAATATCATCGGCCCGCAATCGGGTGGCGCTGTCGATGATCTTCCGGTTCACAGCTTCGAGGCTATGGGACAGCTGCAGAGCAAGATCCCGACCGAGGTTCTGATCTCCGATCGCAAGGAATTCGAACTGGCCGAACAGGGCTTCATTTCGCTGACCATGCGCAAGGGCAGCGACAATGCCGCGTTTTTCTCGGCCAACTCCGTACAAAAGCCGAAGTTTTTCGGTAACTCCACGGAAGCCAAAGCAGCGGAGCTCAACTACAAGCTGGGCACGCAGCTGCCCTACATGATGATCACCAATCGTCTGGCCCACTACATCAAGGTTCTTCAGCGCGAGAATATCGGTAGCTGGAAAAACCGCGACGAGCTTCAGTCCGAACTGAACAACTGGATCCGCCAGTATGTTTCGGACCAGGAAAACCCCTCCGCCGATGTGCGTTCGCGGCGTCCGCTTCGCAAGGCCGAAATCACGGTTTCCGATGTCGAAGGCGAACCAGGCTGGTACAGCGTCAACATGGCTGTGCAGCCTCACTTCAAGTACATGGGTGCCGATTTCACCCTTTCTTTGAAGGGCAAACTCGACAAGGTTTAAGGTGTACTGCCCCGGCACGGCGAAATTCGCCGGCCGGGGCACTGTTTCGGCCATCCTGTGGCATTGCTAGAATATGCGTGGTTGTGATGGTTTCTGTAAGTCTGCTTGTTCGGCTTGAACGTGACATGGGAACCATGGTTAACGCCTCCGGTTCCGCCACTGATTCCGCAGTGATGGACAGCGTGCTCGGCAACCTTCGTGAAATTCTCAACTCGCGTCAGAACTGCTGCGAAACCCGGCCGGATTACGGATTTCCTGATTTGATGGCGACCAAGGATTTGCGTGGATCCATGCACCTGATTGCCCGCGAAGTGGAAAAGCAGATCCGTATGTTTGAGCCGCGGCTGCGCAACGTGCTCGTTCGTCCTGTGGATGACAAAGCCCGGCTTGCCGAATTGATTTTCCACATCAGTGGGGAACTCGCCTATGAAGGCCGGACTGTGCGGATTGTCTTTGATTCAGTTGTTGGCAGCGACGGCCATGTTCGTCTGAACGCTTGAGGAAACAGCTGAATGGCTATCAACACATATTACACTGATGAGTTGATCTATCTGCGCGAGATGGGCGCACTGTTCGCCAAGGCCAACCCGCGCCTGTCCGCCCATCTGGGCAAGGACGCCACTGATCCTGATGTAGAGCGGCTTATGGAAGGGTTTGCCTTTCTAGTCGGGCGCCTTCGCCAGCGTCTCGACGCCGAGCTACCCGAGCTTGCCTTGAGCCTTCTGCAGCTGATCTGGCCGCATTATCTGCGCCCGGTTGCGCCCATCACAACCATGAAATTCGGCTTTGCCCAAAGCGCCAGCGGCCTGTCAATCAAGGTGCCGGCCGGCACACAAGTCCAGACCAAGCGGATAGGTGGCGAGGCGGTTGTTTTCCGAACCAGTTACGATGTCGACGTGCTGCCGTTCACCGTTGCATCGGTCGAACTCGACAACCGCAAGACCAGCTCGTCGATCAGCCTGTCGTTCAAACGCCTGGCCGGTACAGGCCTGAGCGCACTAGGCGAAGCGCCGCTGACGCTGTTTTTCAACAGCCCAAGAGATATCGCGACGGCCAGGCAATTGTTCATGTTCTTTATGGAACGTGTGCAATCGGTGCAGTTCAGCACGCAGGACGGCGAAGTAGTCACAGCTCCTGTCATCATAGAGCCGATGGGATTTGCGCCCGGTGAGACGACCTTGCCCTATCCGGAAGGAGCCTTTGAGGGCTTCCGGATCATGCAGGAATATTTCTCCTGTCCCGAGAAGTTCATGTATGTGCGCATTCGCGGTCTCGAGAAATTTGCCAATGTGCAGGCCGATGAGTTCAAACTCACTTTTGACATGTCGCACCAGTTTCCCGTGACCTCGCGATTGTCACCGGACAATTTTGTACTCAACGCGACACCGGCGATCAATCTTTTCTCATCCGAAGGCCAGGCGTTGATGGTCAAGCATGACCGTTCGGAGTTTCAGATCAAGGCTATTGGCGGATCCGAAAAAAGCAGTGTCCATGCGGTCGAGTCAGTTGTTGGCTGGGTGCAGGGCACTGGCAAGCGGGTTGACTATGAACCATTTGAGAGTTTCAGGCATGATCCACTCAATGAAGGCATTTCCAAGCTCTATTACCGGACGCAGGTCCGCCCGGCAGTGCTCGGCAGCGGCGTCGACCATTATCTGTCTTTCGTGACGCGCCTGGACAAGATCGGTATGCCCGAAACTGAGACTGTTTCCATGTCGCTGGTCTGCTCGAACGGCCCGCTCGTGGCTCAACACGGGGTAGGCTCGGTAAACTTGCCGACATCGACTACGCCGGCAAAGCTCGAGTTTTCCAATATCACGCCGATTCTTTCGGAAGTTCCTCCCCCACTGGATGACACGTTGCTGTGGAACCTTGTGGCAAACCTCGCCCGTAATTTTTCATCACTCATCGACGTCGATGCGCTGCGCACAGTCGTGGCGGCCTATGATTTTCGGGCGCTGGGTGACAAACTGGCAGCCCAGCAACGCGATTTGCTGTTGCAGAGCTTTCGCAGCTTTGAACGTCGCGGCATCGATATCATCAGCTCCGGCCGGCCGGTGCGCGCTTTTGAAATCGTTCTGAGTGTGTCGGAAAACCAAATGGGTGGGGAGGGCGAAATGTATTTGTTTGGCTGTGTTCTCGACCAGTTCCTGAAGTCTTATGCCAGTATCAACAGCCTGCACCGCTTTGCCATTACCGGGATCGATTCCAACATCACCTACCAGTTTGCGCCGAAATGGGGTGAGGCGGCCGCGCTATGATCCCATCCGACGCGCTACAGGACAAAAAAGAAGCCGGCACCGAAGAGCTGGATGCGGCCGCGCTGGCCAGCGCATCCGCCAAGGTGCATAAAAAACAGATGGAGAAGCTGGCCCAGTTCAGCTTCCATCAGCTGGTATCGCTAATCGAATTGCGTGAGGCCGACCGCGTTAAGGTCGGCTCACTCGATGATCCCGCAGACGAGTATCTCCGCTTCCGGGCAACCCGTTCTCTGGGGTTCGGGCCAGGCGACATTTCTTCTCTGTCTGATGACAAAGATGACGATCTGCTTGAGGTCCGGGTGAATTTTTTCGGACTTTACGGACCTGCGTCCCCGCTGCCGCCGTCGTTTACCGAGCGCATCATCGAGGATGAAAAAACCCCGGCGCCGGTCGAGGACCTGATGGATCTGTTCAATCACCGGCTGATATCATTGCTGCATGTGATCTGGCGCAAATACCGGTATTATCTGCGCTATGAAGAAGGCGGCATGGATCCGCTGTCCAAGAGGTTTCTGGCTCTTTGCGGGTTTCCAATCGAGGATCGCAGCCACATCGGTCAGATCTCGCGCTCGGCCCTGCTGCCGCATGTCGGATTGTTGGCGCTGTACTCAAGTTCTGCCGGCGTGGTCAGTTCAACGATCTCGAATTTCTTCAAGGTGCCTTGCCATATCCGCGAGTATGTCCCGCGTACGGTCCAGATCGATTCCGAATCCCGGTCCCTGCTTGGCCGCAGAAATCACCGCCTGGGAGAAGACATCATTTTGGGCGATCAGGTTGATGACAACCTTGGCAAATTCCGGGTCTGCCTCGGACGGGCTGATTTTGGGGTGATTGCGCCGTTCCTGCCCGATGGCGCCCGTCACGGGCAACTCTCGGAAATCCTGTCGATGACAAATCGCGAACCGCTTGATTGGGACATCGAATTTGATTTCAAACCCGATACCATTCCGATGGGCCAGCTGGGAGAAGCGCGGCTGGGCTGGACGTCCTGGCTGCAGGCGGACGATCCCGGGGATCTGGAAAGTACGGTTTGCATTGCGCCCGTTGAGCGCCCTCTGACGGCTCAGCATGAGGGAGGATTTGGGCAATGAACCTGAGTTTGTCCGTTGTGTCTGCCGGCGCGCCGAATGATCATGTTTTTGGCTCCCAAGGGGGCCGTTTCGGCCGCTCGGCCAATTGCGAATGGGTGTTGCCGGATCCTGATCGGATTTTGTCCTCCTATCATGGACGCATAAGCTTCATCGACGGGAAGTTTGTTCTCTCCGACACCAGCACCAACGGCATCTTTGTCGACGGCGATCACCAGCCCATCGGCCCGGACAGTCTGCTGGTCATCACAGACGGCCTCCGCCTCCGGGCGGGGAACCTCCTGATCGAGGCAAGGCTGCTGCGTCCGCAAGCCGCCGAATCCGGATTTGCCGATCTTGTTTCCGAACCCCGTTCGCTGCAGCCGACCACAGCAGTAGGCGCAGGATCAAACCGGGCCAATCCGGCCGCCGCCAACCCTTACGCGGCAAGTTCGGCGCCGGCAGGCGGGCAGAATGCCGAAAGCGCTCTGCGCCAGCAGCAGGAGAACGGTGATTTGTGGGGGGCGAAATCCCAGGATCCGCTTGCTTATCTCGGCGGAATGGGCAAAGGCGAAGCACCTGCGACCGCGGCAATTTCCCAGCCCATACCCCAGGCCCGGTCTGATATTCCGCCGGAATATTTCAATCTTCCCGAAACAGATAAAGCCTATTCCGGAAGCCCCGAATCCAGCCCGCCGCAGCGCGATTTGCCTGCCGACAACGGTTTGTTGGCCAGCACCCAAGGGGCCGGTGATGCAGACACCTCGTTGAGAGATCTGTTCCCGTCTGGTCCGGCCCCGGTTCCCGGCGCGGGAGTCCCGGCTCCAGTGCCGCCTGCCGTGAACGCCACGCCACCACAGTCCGCCGCGTTTGCTTTGCCGGAGGCAACCAAGGCAGCTTCGAACCTGGCCATTCCCGAGGACTATCTCGCCTCATTGGGCGGTTCATGGCGGGCAGGAGCAAACAACACGGACGCGCAGCAGCGATCGGGATCGCCCACGACTGGCGCTGCTGCTGCTCAACCGCAAGCTCGGCCGCAACCGGCACCGGCCAAACTGATACCAGACAATTTTGATCCTCTAACTGTGTTTGGTGAACCTGCGAAACGACCGTCCATTCCGCCGGCACCGGCAGCAAGCGTCGATGCGCGCCAGCCGCCGATGCCGTCGTCACCGGAACGCTCGTCTGAAGCGAACCCGGGTGCAAACGTTTCGCCTGGTCGCCCGCGCGGCGGGGAAAAACTCAGTTCGGATCTGCTGGCCGATATTGTCAGGATAGAGCGCCCTTCGGGAGCGGGAGAGGCGCCGCAAAATGGTGGTGGGATTCCAGTCGATCCGGTCGATGCCCTCAAAATGCGCCGGGTCGAGCGCAGGGCGGCGTTGCTCAGCAAAGCCACCTCGGCACCGTCTTATGCGCCTTCACCGGCCCCGCCGGTTCAGTCTTTCCAGCAATCCGACCTCGGTGCCGCGGTGCCTGGTCTTGCGGTAGCACCAGTCGCGAATGAGGGACTGCCGTCAGGACAGTTGCCCGCTGCGGCGGTCTCATCGCCCTCGGCCGAAGCCGACCTTCTCGAGACCCTGTTCAATGGCATGGGCTTCTCTGAGGTGAAGATGGACCCGGACCGCCAGCGCCAGGTCGCCGGCGAGGTCGGGACGATGGTCCGGGCCATCAGCGAAGGCCTTGTGCAACTTCTTGTCGCTAGAAACATGCTCAAGATCGAATTCCGGATGGATGAAACTCAGGTTAGTGCGGAAGAGAACAATCCGTTCAAATATTTCAAGATTCCGGAACTGGCGCTGGACGAACTCTTTCTCACCCGCAGCGGCGGGTTTCAGTCCCCCTCCGATGCGGTTACTTCGGCATTCGCCGATATTCAACATCATGTTATGCTCTCGACTGCCGCCATGCAGCGAGCGCTGACACTTATGTTTCACCGGATGAGTCCGGATACGATTTCCCGTGATGCCGAAGAAGAGGGCGGGCTTCGAATTCGCGGCCTCGGCGGCAAAAAAGGGAAATGGGAGACATTCATCGAAACGCATTCGCGGATGAGTGGCAACATCGATGAAATCGCCCGGCAGATCATTGCCGAAGCCTTTGCTCAAGTTCAGGAGGAACAGGCGCGGCGCGTATCATCCGATCATTGGGAGAAAACCAAATAATGTTCACACGGCGGTCAATTTGCACCTACAGTGGCGCGACGATGGTTCTGGTGCTTGCGGGCTGTGGGCGGGCTGCGAAGCCGACCCCGCTCAATATTGCCATCAATGCCGATGCCGGGATCAATCCCGGCGCCAGCGGGGATCCGTCGCCGGTTGTCGTCCGGGTCTATGAGTTGAAGGGTATCAAGGCGTTCAACAACGCAAGCTTCTTTGATTTCGATAACGAAGCTGAAACACTCGGCGCGGACCTGATTGCCAGTCGCGAGTATGAGCTGATACCGGGCACGCAGAAGGAATATAAGGCGGACATATCCAGTGAGGCGGCTTACATCGGGGTCGTCGCTTCGTTCCGCAACATAAAGTCTGCCGACTGGCGTGATTCTGTCGAATTGAAAAAGGGCAAGAAGAACCGGTTTGTGATCTACGTTACTGGCCTCGCCGTCAGAATTCAGTTGCTGCGCGGCTTTATGGGGCGTTGACACGCGGATTTGGGCACAAGATTGTGGGTGTGTCGCTGTTTTTCATTGCGACAGGGGTTTAGCGGGCGGATTTGGTGATATGCCTGTCCCGTCAGGTTTTTCAGGCATTGGGTTTCGGGAGTATTGTTGGTGTTGACTGGAAAACCACTCTGGCTTGAAGGAATGTTTCTTCGTTCGCAGCACTTGCAGCACTACGATCGGTGGATCGAACACACCATCGAATCCCGGGTTGCCGCGCTGCTTCCGTTTTCCTGGGGCATACGACAGCTTCGCATCGACCCTGACGCGCTCCGCAATGGACAGTTTCGTGTGGCTGCCATCGAAGCCATCCTGCCTGACGGCACGGTCATTGACGCACCATCTGCGCAAGTCCTTCCTTCCGCTCGTCACATCAGCGCCGATGCGCAGGGAAAACTCGTCTATATCGGACTATCGATCAGGTCTCCCGGCAGCATTGACGTCGCAGAGGGCGAGGGAAAGCTTTACCGGTATCGCAAGGTCTCGGTTGAGGTTCGCGACAGCTCTGTCGCCAACCGGCCGGCGGTGGATATCGACGTCGGTTCCCTAAATGGCCGGATCATTCTCGAAGGCGAGCCGCTTGACGATCTCGTCTACCTGCCGATTGCCGAGATTGAAGCGGTCGACGCGCAGGGTCAGGTGCGGCTGTCGGAGAGCTTTATCCCGCCAGTGCTCAACCTAGGCGCCAATGCACGGCTGATGTCGATTATCGAACAAATCCTCGGCCTTCTGAGGAGCCGCGGCAATGCGCTTGCGCAGGGCGCGACCGGCGGTGGCGGCGGCACCCGTGCGGGCATGATTGACCTGATGACGCTTGGTATGGTCAACCGCTACGAGGCGCTGCTCAACCACGCGGTCCAGTCCGCGTCCCACACGCCAGAACATGCCTATCGTGACTGCATTGCGCTTGCTGGAGAATTGTCCGCTTACGCCTCTGACAGCCGACGGCTGCCGGAGTTGGAAGCCTACCGTCACACAGACCTCAGACTAACCTTTGAATCGCTGCTTGCCGTCCTGCGCGGCATGCTCAGCATCATCATTGAGCGGAATTCCGTCAACATTCCACTCACCGAACGTGACTACGGTATCTGGGTCGGCGAGATCCAGGACCGGATGATATTTTCGGGACGTCAGTTTGTCCTTATTGCCCGGTCGGATGTGCCGTTGGAAACCATGCGCACCCAGATGCCGATCCAGATCAAGATCGGCCCGGTCGAACAGATCCGCGATCTGGTCAATCTCCAGCTCCCCGGTATCGGCATCAGCCCGCTGTCGGTCGCGCCGCGGGAAATCCCGTTCCTGCAGAATGCCGTCTATTTCGCGCTCGATGGCGGCAACAAATTATGGGATCGGCTGAAGGATTCGGCTGCCTTCGCTCTCCATGTCAGCGGCGACTATCCGGGGCTTGATCTGGAGCTCTGGGTGGTTCAAAGGCAAAGTGAAGGATGAGCGGCATCCCTGACGACATAGATCAACCAACCGTGACGCAGCAGATAAGCCCGCGGGCGCGCACAGCCCTTGCCGCGGCGGCCCCTGTCGACAACGAGCCGACGGTGGTGGTGCGCAAACCTGCAGCTGGGGGCGCGCCGGCTGAAGCCAACACCGGATCGTTTCAGGCCGCAGTGGCGGTGCTTGAACAGCTGGAAAGTGTCAATGAGCGCAAGCTTGTCCGTGCCGCAGCGCCATTGCTGCTGATCGTAGCGCAGTTGCGCAATTCGGTGGAGCGGGCCGATGTAACAGCACTTCGTCGGCAGGTGGTAGAAGAAATGGACCGGTTCCAGCAGGTCGCCCAGAAAACAGGCGTGGACGCGGGCGACATTATTGCCGGGCGCTACATTCTGTGCTCGGTCATCGACGAGACCGTGCTGACGACTCCCTGGGGCAGTCGCAGCGAATGGAGCGCCAACAGCCTGCTCAATCAGTACCACAACGAAACCTGGGGCGGTGAAAAGGTCTTCACCATCCTTGAGCGGATCACAGCCAACGCCGAGAAGAAACTGCCGTTGCTGATCCTGATCCAGGCCGCGTTGATGTTGGGGTTTGAGGGGAAATACCGCGTGCTCGAACGCGGCCGTGATCTTCTCGAGGATTTACGCAACGACCTGTCCCGCACCATTCGTCGCTATTCGCAATCCAAGCCCGATGAACCGCTTTCGTCCAAAACCAAACCTGCGATTGGCGGCGCTGGATTGAATTCCGCCATGCCGGTCTGGTTGACCGGGATTGCTGCCATTGCGATTTTGGTGATCGTCAGCGTCTTCACAGATGTCACCTTGTCGGGAAGGCTTGACCCCTTGGTGGCCAAGATCAACCGGCTGGTTCCGGATCAGGGTTCGCAATAGATGCTGAGAACCTATTTCGCCAATCTTCTACGCCTCTCCAGCCTGATCATCGTGCTCACTCTGATCGTGCTGTCGATCATCCTGTGGTATTTCGGCGCCAGCCTGACGATTGCAGGCGCCAGTCCTTTCGCACCTGCCTGGGTTCGGATCTACACCATCATCGGTGTCTTCACGGCCTATTTTGGCATTACCTTCCTGCGTCATTTTCTCGCCCGCCGCGCCAATTCGCGGCTGATCAACTCAATGCTGGCCAATGACGAACTGGTGTCTATGGGCGGCGGAATGGCGGCCGATGAGGTTGGTCTGATCCGCGAGCGGTTCGAAAAAGCCCTGACAACGCTTCGCGACAATCCGATAGACGGCAAGAAGAAGCGGAATTTCCTCTACGATCTGCCATGGTATGTCGTCATCGGCCCGCCTGGCACTGGCAAGACAACGATTCTGCGCAATTCCGGCCTCAACTTCCCGCTCGCCGAAGACGGCCAGGTTGCGATCCAGGGCATCGGCGGGACACGCAATTGCGATTGGTGGATTTCCAACGATGCCGTGCTCATCGACACGGCCGGACGATATACGACCCAGGACGTCAATCAGGGCATTGATGCAGCCGCATGGGGCGGGTTTCTAGACCTGCTCAAGCAACAGCGCCGCCGCCGTCCGGTCAACGGCGTCATCCTTGCGATCAGCATTGCTGACGTGGTTCTCTCAACCGAAGCCGAGCGCCAGAACCAGGCCGAAATCCTGCGTCAGCGTCTGCGCGAGCTGCACCGCTCTTTCGGGATGCGGCTTCCGGTCTACGTGATGTTTACCAAATGCGACCTGATCGCTGGTTTCGAGCAGTATTTCGACAATATTACCGACATCCAGCGAGAGCAGATCTGGGGGGTCACCTTTCCCTATGATGCGGAGCAACTGACTGTAGGTCCCGCCTTCGAGAAAGGCTTTCTCGATCTCGTCGCCCGGCTGGAACAGCGTTTGCCGCTGCAGCTTGCCGCCGAGCGCAACAATGGCCGCCGCTGCCGCATTTACAGCTTTCCTCATGAATTCGGCTCGATGTCGGGCGTGCTGCGCGGCTTCCTGACTGATGTTTTTCGGGTCAACCGCTACGAATCCCAACCACTGCTCAGAGGCGTTTATTTCACCTCGGGCACGCAGGAAGGGACGCCATTCGACAGGTTGCTTGGGGCCATGGGGCGCAGTTTCTCGCTCGGACAGAGTCAGCAGATGGCTGTCAGCGGCAAGGGCAAGGCCTATTTCATCAAGCACCTGCTGAGCGACCTGATCTTCCCCGAGCAGGATCTGGTTGGCCGCAATTCCAACATCGAACGCCGGCTCGCCGCAATCCGGCTGGGGACCTATGCCGCGATCGCCTTGGTCACGGTTGGCCTGTCGGCCTATTGGTTGGCTGGGCTGAGTTCGTCACTGTCGGAGATTGACGAGGCGCAGAAAACCACTGAGTTGCTTGAGGCGCGGCTGTTTGAGGCGGACCAGAACCGTTCGCTCGTCAATATCCTGCCGGCGCTCAATGCCGCCAAGACATTGCGCGACGAAAATGCGTTGCCGCCGGGTTGGCGCTTCACCCGTTTCATGGCTGTGGATTCCGGGCCGGTCCTTTCGGATGCGACACAGACTGCCTACGACAATGTTCTGGATACGTATCTTTTGCCAAGCATGTCGTCGCGTCTGCAATCCCAGCTTCAGCTGCTGTCGACCTCCGGCGACAAGAACAATCTGCTGCTTCGCGAGAAGCTTGAAACCTATTTGATGCTGACGACCGGCGAGAACTATGCCCCGGTTCAGGTGGCGGAGGAATTCGAGCGGCAAAACGAAGCGACCTTTGTGCTCAGCCCGTCCGACCGCAAGGATATGAGCGAACATTCGCAACGGCTGCTGCAATTGCTGCCGAAATATGCTCGTATCGACCAGCAGACGGTCAACGATGCCCGCGTCCGCCTCAGCCAGGCACCGCAGGCCAGTGACGTCTATCAGCGCATGGTGGCCGATTCCGTTCGCCGTTATCAGGTGGCTCCGATCAGCGTCGCAAACGTGCTTGGCACGGGCGTGTTGCGCGCCGACACAGCCACGCTTGGCGGGCGCAGTTCGGTGCTGGGGATCTACACCAAGAACGGGTTTTACAATTATTTCCTGCCCCGACTTCCCGAGTACATCCGCACCTCGACAGGCACCGACTGGGTGCTGGGCAGCGACAGCATAGGCAACGAGGCCTATCAGGAACTGGCCGAACAAATTGTCACGCTTTACGTCAAGGACTACATTTCGGCATGGCGCGAGGCGGTCAATCAGGTTCGGGTGATCGAATTCGAAACCCTGTCTCGCGGCCAGCTCGTGCTTCAGGAACTCTCCGGCCCGCAATCGCCGCTGACTGCGTTGCTGACCTTGTTGCGCGACAACACCCAATTGCCGCTGCCGGGTGCCACATCGTCTAATCCCAATGACCCGGCGGCTGCGCTTGCTGCAAATGCGATAGCCCCGAAAGGCATTATCCAGGCCGTTGCCGGTGACACCGCAGAGTCGTTGCAGCGCACCGCCATCACCACGGCGCTGGGAAACGCGGAGTGGCCGGGAAAGACCATCGGCGACGCCTTCGAACCGCTCAATGCGCTTGTTGATCCGGGCAATTCCTTTGGCTCTCTCGACAAGGTCCAACAACTGTTCGGCGACATGTTCGGAACGGTCGCAGGGATCACATCGGCACCGCAGCCGGAAGCGGCGGCGTTCGACTATGTGTCCAAGAGAGCGAAAAATCCTGAAAACGATGCTTTTACCCGGCTTCGTTCGGAAGCCATCACTAAACCCAATCCCGTCTCCTCCATGGTGAGCTACGTCACTGACCGTAATTGGCAACTGCTGGCCGGATTGAGTTACGATTACCTAAACGAGCGCTGGCAGCAGGAGATTTTGCCTGTTTGCAATGGCGTGCTGGCCGACCGC
>Ga0163215_100676_pt1 | contig 44483 bp, 47 predicted proteins | sample SynspAceP_FD_185934 | JGI IMG/M metagenome (GOLD analysis project Ga0163215, IMG submission 185934) | Saline lake microbial communities from Ace Lake in Antarctica - Synechococcus sp. Ace-P (Hybrid Assembly) | ecosystem: Environmental > Aquatic > Non-marine Saline and Alkaline > Saline | place...
GATCGTTTAATTTCTGGTTCCTGAATGGATGACCGTGCAAAAATTCATGTTGTAGCGAGGAATGCAGCGTGATCGTGGGGATCAGCAGCAGGACACGAAAAATGTCCGGCAGGTCAGCCCACCCGAACGCCAGCAACAACCACACAGTATAGCAAACGCCTGCAAGAAGCAGGGTCCGCCACTCCGCGTCATTCCGCATTGTGGATACACCTTCTGAATGTTCCCGTTATAGCCCGCGGACAAAGGTCCCGTCCTCCGCGTGGCTTCCAGACGAACGCCAGACAATTACCCTGATTTGACGGGTTTCACAACAATGCCGCCGGTGGATTGGAGAATTATTCGCCGGCTGTCGATTCGAGAGCAGGACCTGCTTCGGCGGTAAGAGCTTCGGCCCCGTGCTCGAACTGCAATCGGGCGAGACGGGCGTAGAGCCCGCCGCGGGCCACCAGCTCGGCATGATTGCCCTCTTCAACGATCTGGCCCTTGTCCATCACCAGAATACGATCGGCGCGCAGCACGGTTGCGAGCCGGTGAGCAATGACGATGGTGGTGCGGTTGAGCATCAGCCCTTCAAGAGCTTTTTGCACAAGGGTTTCGTTTTCTGCGTCCAGCGCCGACGTGGCCTCATCCAGCAGCAGAATTGGAGCATCGCGCAGGATCGCCCGGGCAATCGCCACGCGCTGGCGTTGACCACCAGACAGCGTGATGCCACGCTCGCCAACCGGGGTGTCGTAGCCCTTGTCGAGCGCCGTGATGAAATCATGCGCCTGGGCAGCTTGCGCAGCCGCCTCAATGTCGGCCTGGCTGGCGTCTGATCTTCCGAATGCGATGTTGTCGCCAACGGTGCCAGCAAAAATCGTCACATCCTGGGGAACCAGGGCAATGCGCGCGCGTATATCGGCTGGATCAGCTTCGCGGACATCGACGTGATCGATAGACACGGTTCCCTTGGTCGTATCGTAGAACCTCAGAATGAGTGAGAACAATGTCGACTTGCCGGCGCCGGATGCGCCGACGACGGCAACCGTTTCACCAGAGCGGACATGAAAGCTGGTGCCGGTGAGCGCAGATGTCTCGGGCCGGGCAGGGTAGGCGAAGTGGACATCGTCGAAACGGATGTCTCCGATTGCCGGTAAGGGCAGGGCCTTGGGGGATTGGGGCGCACGAATGTCTGGCACTTCGTCAAGTAATTCACTCAGGCGCTCGGCGGCGCCTGCGGCTTGGGAAAGTTCACCCCAGACCTCGGACAAGGCGCCAAGGCTTCCTGCGGCAAAGACCGAATAGAGCAGGAACTGACCCAATGTTCCGGGTGACAGTTCACCAGCCAGCACCGACTGCGCGCCGTACCAGAGGACAGCCACAACCGATCCGAAGGCCATTGCGATGGCAAAGCCGGTCAGGATGGCGCGGGCAAGAATGGATTGGCGTGTGGCCGTGAAAGCCGCTTCAACAGCCTGGCTGAAACGGGACTGGGCACGGGCCTCGGTGTTGAATGCCTGCACTGTGCGGGTCGCGCCGATGGATTCGCCAGCAAAGGTCATGGCCTCGGCCAGGCTGTCCTGTGCCGCGCGGGAACGTTTCCGGACTTTACGCCCGAAGCCGACCATGGGGAAAATGATGACCGGGATGGCGACCAGCACAAGGCCTGAAAGCTTGGGCGAGGTGATGAACATCATGCCGCCCGCCCCGATGCACAAGATTGTGTTGCGCAAGGCAAGCGAGGCAGTGGCGCCAACCGTGGACTTGATCTGGGTGGTGTCGGCGGTCAACCGTGAGACGATTTCGCCTGAGCGGTTGGCGTCGTAAAATGCGGCGGACAAATGGATGACATGGTCGAAGACATCGCGGCGGATATCGGAAACCACACGCTCGCCCAGCGTGATGACAAAATAGTAGCGGCAGGCTGAAGCAAGGGCCAGCATGATGGCAATTGCAGCCAACATCGAGAAATAGGTGTTGATGAAACCGGCATCCTGGGCCGAGAAACCATGGTCGATCATCCGGCGCACAGCCATGGGCAGGGTCAGGGTCGTGACGGCTGCCAGCATCAAGAAAACCAGCGCGCCAATCACCAGATGCGGATAACGCCGGATATATGGGAAGAGCCTGGCGAGCGGACGCACTGACCGGCGAGCCGTCTTGGGAGTATCTGTTTGTTCAGCCACGTCTGCTCCTGGTATGCACATTCGATGTCTTGGCAGACCTGCAAAAACGGACGCAGCCCTTGTTATCGCCTATGCCTTCATGTATAGGCTCGCCATCGAATTGGGAAGTCGTTGTTCCTAGGGACACCGGCTTCATTTATGTGTTTGGCCAAAATGCCGCAAGCAACGTTGCGCAGGGGCCTCCCAACGGCAGGACAATGAAGATGAAGGCGAACATCCATCCCGAGTACCACATGATCAAAGTGGTCATGACCGACGGTACTGAATATATGACCAAGTCGACTTGGGGCGCAGAAGGCGACACCATGAACCTTGAAATCGATCCAACTTCGCACCCGGCCTGGACCGGCGGCAATCAGCAGATGCTGGACCGCGGCGGCCGCCTTTCGAAATTCAAGAAACGCTTCGAAGGCCTCAGCCTTTAAGACTGACGGCATTTGCCGACAATCAAAACCCGCCGGTTTCGGCGGGTTTTTTGTTGTCTGGAAACCTGCCCAATTCGGTTCCCGGAAGAGAACGCGAAAAAGCCCGCAGGCATTTGCCGCGAGCTTTACAAAATAGTGTTGGATTATCTCGTCTGGTTTTCAGCGCTTGTTGAAAACAGTCTGCAGGAGATGCTGCTGGGCCTGAACCGAATTTTCATTGTCCGGCTTGAAAGCCGCGGCTTCGGCGGGACGATAGATCTCGCGGTCAAGCAGCGCCACCCGGTTCTGAATGCGCAACGAGCGTTCAACCAACTCACGGAAGCTCTCCGGCAAGTCGTTCCAGCCCTGGGCTGTGCGGTCGCAATTGAAGCTGTCGAGGCGAACCTTGTTCTTTTCAGCCAGCACCTGGTCGCGGTTCATTTCGCCATTGTTCACCGCACGCTGCAACAGCAACCAGGATGCCATCTGCATAAGGCGTGTGGTCAGGCGCATGGATTCCGCCGCATAGAGCACGCCAGCCAGCCGCGGCAAACCTTTCGAGGCCACCCGACCGGGGCCATCAAGATAGTTTGCAGTCTCCTCAACCAGTCCCATTCCTTCGGCATAAAGCGCCGTGAATTGGGTCGAGTTGGCCATGCGATCTGCGAGATTGATTGTGTTGAGGCTGGTTTCTGACATGGCCGGAAATTCCTGATTACAAAATACTGGGTAGGCGGCTTTTGTTGGCGCTGGGTGTCTCCACCGAGCCTGTGCAGTCTGACTTGAGGGCTCTGTTCCGGCAAGTCTATTCTTAAGAAAGGGTTAACGTCAAAACCGCCTTGAAACAGCAAATGTCACAGACCGGAGCGGACTGTGGTGAAAGCGGATCTGCGCCTTAACGAACGGGAAAATGTTGTTCGTGCAGAGCACTCTGATGAAGATGAGATATCTTAAGCGTCCCTGTCGGGCAGGCGCAAGCCAAAAAAAAAGAGCCGCATCAGCGGCTCTCAAGAGTTTAACAGGGAGGCGTCAAACAATTTGACCTCGGGTCAAATTGTCAAATCCAGGAAACCCGGATGCCTATAGTAAAGACTTGTAAAGCTTAACCGGAGCTTAACAAGAAAGGCTATTCCTGTAAGGCCTTGCTTGGCTTGAATTATTTTGACTTGAAAAAGCTCTCTGCTGCGCTGCGGCTTGATGTTTTTGAGGTCTTGTCTGCTTCAAGCCGGTCAATCTCTTCACGCAGCAAGGCGATTCGCTCCTCCAGGTCTCCAGCGGAGAGGAATGTCAGGTCACATCCGATCTCATGAAGCTTTTTCGGTTTTGGACGGTCATCATCTGCAAACATGGTCTAAATCTCGCTTTTCCACTTACAAGGTTGAAGCTATTTGCCGGAATAGGCGGCTTTTCCGTGTATCTACTGCAATTCAAGTGGCCACCCGGCATTGCCGTCAACATGGCCCGTGCCTAAGTTGTGGAAAAGCTGCAGAAGGAGAATGATTTGATGCGTGCAATTGAAATTCGTCAACCCGGCGGCCCCGAGGTTCTTACTCCAACAACGCGCGAGAGGCCTGTGCCAGGTGAGACGGAATTGTTGATCAAGGTGTCTGCGGCAGGTGTAAACCGTCCGGATTGCCTGCAAAGGCAGGGCGCTTATCCACCGCCTGCCGGAGCGTCTGATATTCCGGGTCTCGAGATTGCGGGGGAAGTCGCTGAAATCGGTTCTGGCGTCACAGGGTACAAAATTGGTGATCAGGTTTGTGCGCTGTTGGCGGGTGGCGGATACGCGGAATATTGCACCGTTGACGAGACCAACGCCCTACCTGCACCCAATGCGCTGACCATGACAGAGGCCGCCGCTATCCCCGAGACGTTCTTCACTGTCTGGCACAATGTGTTTCAACGCGGTGGCCTCAAATCCGGGGAAACTTTCCTGGTTCATGGCGGAACTTCGGGCATTGGAACAACCGCCATTCAACTTGCCAAGGCTTTTGGCGCGCGTGTGTTTGCAACAGCCGGATCAGAGGCCAAGTGCGCTGCAATGCGGGAACTGGGTGTGGATCTTGCTATCAATTACCGTGATGCAGATTTTGTCGAAGCGGTGAAAGACGCGACCGACGGCAAGGGTGTTGATGTGATTCTGGATATGGTCGGTGGTGACTATATCAACCGCAATTACCAGGCGGCGGCGCTGGATGGCCGGATCGTTCAAATCGCATTTCTGAGAGGCCGGAAGGCTGAGGCCAATTTCTCATTGTTGATGATGAAGCGGCTCACGCACACCGGTTCCACGCTCAGGGCTCGCGATATCGCGTTCAAGGCAGGGATTGCCAAGGAGCTCCAGCAACATGTCTGGCCGCTGCTGAATGCACGAAAGGTGTTGCCGGTGATGGACTCTATTTTTCCTCTGGACCAGGCTTCAGCCGCACATCGGCGGATGGAGGATGGCGATCACATCGGTAAAATCGTGCTCGATATGAGCTAAATGGCTTGTGCCTGCAGCACCGCGCGTCCAGTTGGATTCACGGTGCTGGAACTCTTTGAAATGATGCATGTGAATTCTCGTTCAAATAAATCTATTTGCACGCGACACGCTTTAGTTCTCCGGCGTTGCGCGAGGATCGAGATTGATCGATTCCGGCGTGGCTGAACGAGCTGAGGGGGTCGAGGCGAAGTGTTCGCGATCCTCTGCCGGAATTGCCGCACGCATACGGGTGCGGAAAAGTGCATATCCGGCCACACCAAGGTGAGATGCTGCGGTAACTGCGAACAACAAATAGGGGCTGTAAGCCATGGTTATGCCGCCAATGAGCGGACCGATAATGGTGCCGACGCCGTAGAGCAGCAGCAAGCCGCCCGAGACAGTGACGAACTGGTCACTGTCGGCGTAGTCATTGGCGTGTGCAACAGTGATCGAGTAAAGCGTGTAGGACATCGCGCCATAAAGCGAGATCAAGCCGTACAGAAGAGTGATTCCTGAGGGCTTAACGATGGTGATTGCAAGACCAGACAGGCCGGCAATGGCTGCGAGGCCCGCGAGAACGTAACGCCGGTCCATGCGGTCGGACATACGACCAGCAGGCAATTGCATGACCGCGCCGGAGAAGATGGTGATCGACATCATGGTGGCGATTGTGAATGTCGTCAGGCCGACACTGGCGCCAAAAACCGGGGCCAGGGTGCCGAAGGCGCCATTGGCGATGCCGATCAGCAGCATTGCCACGAAGGAAACCGGCGAATTGCGGTAGATCATCTTGAGATCAAGTTTGACCTCCTTGAGGGGCGCGGGACTGGAGGCGGTAGAGACCGCTGTAGGCAGAAGCGCAAGGCAATAGAGAATGCCGGCGATCATGAAGAATGTTGGTTGCGAGATATCGCCCATCGCGATGGTCATCTGCCCGGCGACAATGGCGACGTAGGTGACTGTCATATAGAGCGAGAAAATAAGACCGCGGGTCTCATTGGTGGCGCGCTCATTGAGCCAGCTCTCGATGATCATGAAGGCTGCGGCCAGCGAGAAACCGGTGACCACCCGAAGCAGGATCCAGATGATGGGATCAACCAGCAAACCGGTCAGAAGCGCGATGATGGCAATCATTGCGGAAAACGCCGAGAAGGCGCGGACATGGCCGATGCGCCGGACCAGCCGTTGAGAATAGATGCAACCCAGCACAAAACCGGTGGCCCAGCTTGTACCAAGCAGGCCAAGTGAGGTGGGCGAAAAGCCTTCGGCGGTTCCGCGCATGGGCAGCAGCAAGCCGTGAAGGCCATTGCCGGCAAGCAGGAAGGCTGTACCCAACAGCAATGACAAAACGGGAAGGAGATTGCTGCGCATGAGGAACCGGTGGGTAAAAGAGTTTCAGGGGTTGAGCGCGCCGGGAATCAACGCCCGGACCTCAATAAGCCTAGCTGATTGACCAAGATCATGACAGGTATGTGGCCGAAGTGAAAAAGGCGTGACTTATGGCGACAAAAGTACTGCTTGTTCTGGTCTTGGTGGCCATGACCCTGCACCTGATCAAGCCCTTCGGTCTTCCGGGACTGAAACGACGGGGCGATGTCTGGAAAATTGCGCTTATTCTGATCTTTGCGATGATGATGGCGCTGGTGCTTCGTCCTGAATGAAGCGGGCGATGTGCTGAGCCCAATGCTTGTAGCCGAGCGCATTGGCATGAAATCCATCAATGGCAAAACCCTCTGGGCCTCCGACAGGAAGTGGGTCTAACGCTGTCGCATTGCGTTCACGGCAGAGCTGAGCACCCGTGGCATTGATGATCTGCGCCCGAAGGCCAAGGATAAATCCGAGTGAAGCGGGGAGTGCCGGCACATCCGGCATGGCGACAACTGGTGACCAATAAACCTTTGCTGCGGGCCAGCGGGCGTGGACTGCATAGAGCAGGCCGCCGAAGCCTTTCTTGAATGCCGAGCGGGTCACATAATTCTTGGCATCATTGGTGCCGATGGTCACGATCACATGGGTGAAGTCGCGTTCTTCAATATTGGGAATCACATGGTCACGGACTTGTGCAGCAACGGCTGAATTGGCGCCAGCGTTGCGCCAGCTGACTGGTTTTCCGGTGGCTTCATTCAGGATCGTGGCGAGTTGCGGACCGAGAGTATCTTCAATGCGGTCGGCGCCAACACCTGCGGCAGAGGAATCGCCAATGATCAGCAGGCGGATTTCGGCTTTACCGTTCCCGAGCTGGCCCATTGGTTGCCCACGCGGTGGCGGAAGGCGGGGTGTGGTTTTGCGCACGCCAAGACCCTTGATCAGAGCGAGCGGGGCCAGAAACCAACTGATGAGGCCAGCAAGGAAATTGTTCATGGCTTTAATCGTATCTCCGCGTCTAAGAAATCACGCCTTAGACAATCGGATCACCATAAAATGCAACCCGCCGTGTTGTCACGGCGGGTTGCAATAAATCCGTTTCGCTGATGTTGGATCAGCCTGCGCGGGAGGCTTCGAAGATGCTGTCGATTGTGGCGGCGAGCGTCGCATCGAAATCGGCATCGGTCTGGCTCTGCGACAACCCTTCGGTCAGGGCGCGCGAGAAGGAGGCGATCACCCCTTTGTTGGCGCTGAGCAGACGGTTGGCCTCATCACGGGAATAGCCGCCTGATAATGCAACGACGCGCATGACGCGCGGGTCGCCGACCAGCGGTTTGTAGAGATTGGCCACGGTGGGCAGCGACAGCTTCAGCATGACCCGCTGACCGGCGGGCACGGTGTCGAGGTTCCGCTGGATCGCGGCCAGCAGCAGCTCTTCTGCCTCGGCCTTGTCGGCAATCTTGATATTCACTTCTGGTTCGATGATCGGCATCAGGCCATGGCTGAGGATCTGCTTGCCGACTTCGAATTGCTGGGCGACGATCGCCTCGATCCCGTCCTTGTTGGCGGCATTGATGACCGAGCGCATCTTGGTGCCGAAGATATTCTTGGCGACGGCCCGTTCCAGGAGCGCATCGAAATCGCCCATTGGCTTCATCAATTGCACGCCGTTTTCGTCCGCCATAAGGCCCTTGTCGACCTTCAGGAACGGCACGATGCCGCGCTTGTCCCAAAGGTAATCGGCAGTAGGGATACCGTCGACTTCACCGTCCATGGTGCGTTCGAACAGGATCGCGCCGATTACCTTTTCGCCGGTGAAAGCGGGTGACTTGATGATGCGGGCACGCATGGCGTGGATCAGAGCAAACATCTCTGCGTCATTGGAATAGGCGTCTTCTGTTACGCCATAGAGGCCCAGCGCCTTGGGTGTGGAGCCGCCGGACTGGTCGAGCGCGGCAATGAAGCCGTCTTTCTCCGCCATCTGTTGCGCCATAGTTGCGTTCATCATGCCTAAATCCCCGTTCATCTGTATCTTGGTGGCTGCTTTAACAGATGCTGCAACGGGGAGAAAATAGGCATGAGGCAGCTTGAATCGATTGAATATGTTTCAATCGATTGAATATACACGCCTTTTTGGCGCATGCTTAACGAGGCTAAGCGGCAGAGAGGCTTTGCTGCGGGTTTCAGGTCTTGAGAACGTCGACGCCAGGCAACGGTTTGCCTTCCATCCACTCCAGAAAGGCACCGCCAGCTGTCGAGACGTAGGAAAAATCCTCGGCCACGCCTGCGTGATTGAGTGCAGAGACGGTGTCGCCGCCTCCAGCCACCGACACCAGAAGGCCTTCCTGGGTACGTCGCGCCGCATGTTGAGCTGCAGACACAGTGGCTGTGTCGAATGGCGGAATTTCAAAGGCACCGAGCGGGCCATTCCAGACCAGGGTGTCAGCCTTGGTAATCCAGGCGTTGATGGCTTCAATGGATTTCGGCCCGACGTCGAGCATCATCGCATCGGCGGGGATGGCGGTTACGTCAACGGTTTCATTGTCGGCGTCGGCCTTGAATTCACGCGCCACCACGCCGTCGACCGGCAACACGATTGCGCATCCCGATTTGGCAGCTTCAGCTTCAATTGCCTTGGCGGTTTCTGTGAGATCGTGCTCGCACAGGGATTTGCCGACATTGATGCCGCGGGCAGCCAGGAAGGTGTTGGCCATACCGCCGCCGATGACCAGGGCGTCGACCTTCTTGACCAGATTCTGCAACAGATCGATCTTGGTGGAGACCTTTGCGCCACCGACGATAGCGACCACCGGGCGGGCCGGATTGCCGAGACCTTTTTCGAGCGCGATCAGTTCTGCCTGCATCGTCCGTCCGGCATAGGCCGGCAGCAGATGCGCCAGACCTTCTGTCGAGGCATGGGCGCGGTGGGCCGCCGAGAAAGCATCATTGACGAAGATGTCTCCATTCTTCGCCAATGCTTTGGCAAATTCGGGGTCGTTTTTTTCTTCGCCGGCATGGAAGCGGGTGTTCTCGAGCAGCAGGATGTCGCCGTCGACCATCGCATCAACCGCCTTCTGGGCGGTTTCGCCGATGCAATCGGATGCGAAATGGACCCGGTGGTCGAGAACGCTTTCGACGATGCTGGCAATCGAGTCGAGCGACATTGATGGCACGACCTGACCTTTCGGACGGCCAAAATGCGCAAGCAGAATCACCCGCGCGCCTTTGCCGGACAATTCCATGATGGTCGGCGCGACACGTTCGATGCGGGTGGTGTCGGTGACCTTGCCGTCCTTGACCGGAACGTTGAGGTCGACGCGCAGAAGGACGCGCTTGCCTGCGATGTCTTTGATGTCGTCGAGGTTGCGGAAACTACCCATGTTCTGATCTCGCTTGCTGTCTATACCGGACTCTCTAGTCTCACGATGGGCCGGGGGCGGTCAACGGGTGGCTTCATTCGCCTGCCGGCTTCGGTCGCGTTATCGGCCCTGCAGACGAAGGCAGGGACATTCGGTCACACCTGTGAGGCAAGCCAGCGCGCTTTTTCGATCAACTCCCGGACTGTCGCAAGCTTGTGTTCAAGCCGGTCCCGCTTGCCCTGTTTTGTTGTCTCCGTCAGTTCGGCTGTAATCTCAGTCTCTTTTGAGGTCAGTTTTTCCAGAATTTTCTCGACATGTTTCGGCCGAATTTTTTCAGCTTTTCCGGTACGCAGGCGTTCCTGATACCTCTCCAGTTTTTCGGCGGTTTCCTTGATCGGCATGACCGTAAATCCTGTAAGACTAATGCGTTAGATAACGAAATTAAGTGACATGGATATTATGCGCTGTCGGGTAGCTCCACGGTGTCCTCGTCCAGTGACAACAGCTGTTCGACTTCTGCCATGGCGCCGTCGGTTTCCGAATAGAAGATGCGTGCGGCCTCCAGAATATCCTTCATGGCGCGATAGGCGTAGCTCGCGTCGTTGAGAAACGAAGTGGCGACAGTGGGCGACAGTGCACCCTTGCGCATCAATTTCTCAACAAGCCTGTTCGTTGCTTTCTTGTCACGTTTGACGCGTCCGCGCTCTTCCTCCAGCCACAAGCTGCTACGGTTTTCCGGTGTCTCTTCACCCAATTTGTGGATCTCAACTAAAATGCGGGCAAGCTCTGTCCGCAATGTGTTGTAGAGCGTGGTCGCTTCGCCATGGTTTCGCGAGGTGTAACGCGACGTGTTGCCGCGCATGTGCTTCACCTCCTTGACGGCGCGCACCATCTGTTCCGCAGCCTCGCGCATCAGATACATCCGTTCGATGGTCTCCGAGGGCATATCGGCGGCCGACTTTGTGTTCACGAAATCGAGAATGGCCCCATAAAGCACCTTGATTCGCTGCTCATAAGCTTCCCCGATGTCGAAATCGACAGGGCGGCGGGCTCGTGCAACATAGGCCTCGATATCCGCGGCGGCATAAAGCTCGTGACGCTGCAGATTGAGCCCGTGGGCGATCAATTCGATGGCGTTTTCGTTCAGGTGGCTGACTTCGTTACGCAGAGCGGTTTCCGCTGTCGCCGGGAAAGCGCCGACGGCGTCGTTGAGATAGCGCGGCTGGCTGACATCCGGAGAGTGTTCCGAGATCGTGCGCTCCAGGAACACGATCAGTCTGCGTGTCATCGGTATCATGATGGCGACGCCCATTGCATTGAATATGGTATGGAAGACAGCCAGCTTCAACGCATAGTCGTCAGCGGCAATGCCAACAGTGGCGCTCACCCAGTCCACTGCCACCCGCAATGGCGATATGAAGATGAGTGCTACGCCTGCAGTCACTACATTGAATACAAGGTGCGCCAGCGCCAGCCGCTTGCCCTGGAAATTGGCGGTCATGGCGCCGAGGATGGCGGTTATGGTCGTGCCAATATTGGCGCCGATTGCCAGGGCCAGAGCGTTTTCATAGGAGATCTGGCCTGACGCAAGCGCCGTGATGATCAACACCATGGTGGCGTGGCTTGACTGCATGACCACCGTCGCAGCGGCGCCGACCAGCGTGTAGACAATAAGCCCGGCAAAGCCGGTCATGGCGAAGCGGGTCAGGTCGAATTGATCCTTGAAGGTGTCAAACCCCATTTTCATGTAATGAATGCCGAGAAACAGGAATCCCAGACCGGCCAGCACGTAGCCGATACCGCGCAGATATTTTGCACGCTGGAAGACGAGCACGATGCCAAGCGCCAGCATCGGTAGCGCGTAGGTCGACATGTTGACCTTGAGCCCGAACCCGGCAATCAGCCAGGCACCTGTTGTGGTGCCGATATTGGCGCCGAAGATGATGCCTATCCCGGCTCCGAGCGACAGCAGTCCGGCGCTGAGGAAGGAGATGGTGATCACCGAGACCAGCGATGACGATTGCATGATGGTCGTCGTCACGATGCCGAAGCCGAGCGATCGCGCCATCGACCCGGTCACGCGTTCGAGCACCTGTTCCAGAAAACCGCCGCCGAACTGGTTGAACCCGTCTTCCAGCATCAGCATGCCAAACAGGAAAATGGCGACCCCGGCGGCGATTTGCTGGAAGTCGGGGCTGAGCCAGAAGCCAAGGACCAGCAGCGTCAGAATGACCGGCAGCAGTGTCTTTTTCAAAACCGCGTTCAGCATCACGGCAGCATCATGCCACGCAGCGCGAAGTAGAAGATTGCTGACATCACCGCCGATACGGGAACGGTGATAATCCAGGCTGATGCGATCTTGAGAAGCGTAGAGCGCTTGACCAGCTGACGTTTCAGCGCCTTCTGCAATTCCTTGCGCTGCGCTGCATCGATCACCGCCTCTGCTCCCATCGCCCGCAACGCATCGAGAATGCGCCGTTTTTCCTCGGGCGGCGCGTTCTGGAATTCGCGGAGCACGGCCTCCACCTGGATGAAATTCGGCTCTCCCTCATGGCGATGCAGGACGTCTTCAATGACGCGGCTCATCCGTTGTTCGAGGAATTCGCGCAGGAAACCGACGCCAAACACACCCCCAAGGGCAACATGGGTTGAACTGATCGGCAGGCCGAGCTGGCTGGCGATGATCACCGTGACGGCTGCAGCGAGCGCAATGCAGAACGCACGCGAACGGTCGAGCTCGGTTATCTCCGAGCCAACGGGGCGGATCAGTTTCGGTCCGAACAGCGCCAGACCGACGGAGATGCCGAGAGCGCCGATGACCATCACCCACAAAGGAATCGCCACTTTGCCGCCGCCTTCGCCTGCGCTGAGTACGTCGACGATGCCGGCAAGCGGTCCGACCGCATTGGCGACATCGTTGGCGCCGTGGGCGAAGCTGAGCAAGGCTGCCGCGAAAATGAGCGGGACGGTGAAGAGCCGGTTGATGCCGTCACGGTCCGGGCTGAGACCGGGCGCGACCCGGGCAATCATTGGACGCACCACGAGGTAGACTGCAGCACCCGTCACAAGTCCGACGAACATAGCCATCGGAAATGATATCTTGATGAGGTGCTTGATACCCTTGAGAGCAAGGTAAGTGGTGAAGGCCCAGGCCATAACCGCGATCAATACGGGGACCACTCGCTTGGCCGCAGCAATCGGATCTTGCTTGAAGAACACGGATTTCTTGAGCATGAACAGCGTGCCAGCGGCGACCAGTCCGCCAATGAGAGGTGAAATGACCCAGCTTGCGGCGATCCAGGTCATCGAGTTCCAGTTGACAACATCCCAACCGGCCGCGGCGATGCCTGCACCCATCACTCCGCCGACAATCGAATGGGTTGTCGAGACCGGGGCGCCGATCCAGGTGGCAATGTTAAGCCAGATCGCTGCACCAAGCAGCGCGCCCATCATCACCCAAACGAAGGTGTTCGGATTGGCGATGTCAGCCGGATCGATAATTCCCTTTTTGACCGTTGAGACAACCTCGCCCCCGGCGATGATGGCGCCGGCTGCCTCGAAGACCACGGCAATCAGGATTGCCATGGTCATGGTGATCGCGAAGGAGCCGACAGCCGGGCCGACATTGTTGGCTACGTCATTGGCGCCGATGTTGATCGCCATATAGGCACCGATCACAGCTGCCGCTATCAGCATGTAGGATTGTTCGATGTGGGCGAAGCTGGTGCCGGTGTAGATGATCACCCCGACGATGAATATGACGGCAGTCCCGAGCCGTCCGACTTCCGAACGGCTGAGATCCGCGGCCTTTTCGACCTTGATGTAATCTTTAAGTTGCAAGATTCTCTCCCCCACGACAGAGGGAACCGTACGCATCTTTCCAGCTCGCCGCTGTGATCGATATCAAAATGGGGTGAATATTGCCGTATGCTGGCGATAAAGGACGCAATTTGCGTCAAGGGGACCGTTTCAAGCTCAGAACGGTCCATGCCAATTCCATTGGCATCTACTGCAGCCCAGCCGCAGTGGCCGGTCAGAGGGAATAAGCCGTAAGGTGTTTCCTCTGCCTCATCGGAACGCCAGGTCCCGGTTGAGGCAGAGGAGTTCGACGAAAACTCTAGATCAGTTTTGCCATCGCAACAGCGGTGTCGCCCATCCGGTTGGAGAAGCCCCACTCGTTGTCATACCAGGTCAGGATCGAGCACAGAGTGCCATCCATTACCTTGGTCTGGTCCATATGGAAGACTGAGGAATGCGGGTTGTGGTTGAAGTCGATCGAGACATTTGGCTCATCGGTGAAGCCGAGAATGCCCTTCAAGGGGCCATTGGCGGCATCGCGAATGGCCTTGTTGATTTCTTCAACAGAGGTCGCACGCTTGGTAATGAACTTCAGATCAACAACCGAGACATTCGGTGTTGGCACGCGGATGGACATGCCATCAAGCTTGCCATTGAGTTCGGGCAGCACGAGGCCGACGGCCTTGGCAGCACCGGTGGAAGTCGGGATCATCGACATTGCCGCCGCACGGCCGCGGTAGAGATCCTTGTGCATGGTGTCGAGTGTCGGCTGGTCACCAGTGTAGGAATGGATGGTCGTCATCATGCCCTTTTCAATGCCGATGGCATTGTTGAGGACGTATGCAACTGGCGCCAGGCAGTTGGTGGTGCACGATGCATTGGAGACAACCAGGTCGTCCTTGGTCAGCACATCGGTGTTGACGCCATAAACGATGGTCTTGTCCGCGCCGGCAGAAGGTGCCGAGACTAGAACGCGCTTTGCGCCGGCCTCAAGGTGAAAGGCGGCCTTTTCGCGGGCGGTGAAGATGCCGGTGCATTCCAACACGATGTCGATACCGAGTTCGCCCCAAGGCAGATTCTTCGGGTCGCGTTCGGCGAAGACCTTGAACGAGTCGCCGCCCTCAATCCGGATAGTGTCACCATCGACTTCAACAGTCTTGGGGAACTTTCCATGGACAGAATCCCAACGCAGCAAATGAGCGTTGGTTTCGACCGGGCCGAGATCGTTGATCGCCACAACGTCGATATCGGTGCGGCCGGATTCGAAAATGGCGCGAACTACATTACGGCCGATGCGGCCAAATCCGTTGATTGCAATCCTGGTCTTCATGCTATTCCTCCGTCTTGGGTCCGAGTGCGCCTGTCTCTCTCAGAGATCAGGCTTCGTCATGTAAGCGGGCTTCGACCGCGGCCACAGCGGCCTTGGCAGTGATGCCAAAGTGCTCGTAGAGTTCCTTGTAAGGTCCGGATGCGCCGAACCCGGTCATACCAATGAACAGACCGTCAGAACCGATGAAGCGGTCCCATCCCTGACGGATGCCCGCTTCGATAGCGATCTTGACCTTGGAATCTCCGATGACCGCCTTTTTATACTCCACGCTCTGTTCTTCGAACAACTCAAAGCAGGGCACCGAAACCACGCGAGTGGTGTGACCATTCGCCTCAAGCATCTGGCGCGCTTCAAGAGCGATTTCGATTTCCGAGCCGGTTGCGAAGATCGTGACTTCAGCATCACTCGCCGAAATGAGATCGTATGCGCCATAAGAACAGAGGTTTTCTTCGGTGAAATCGGTGCGGACAGTCGGTAGGTTCTGTCGGGTCAATGCGATGCCGCTTGGACGGTTGCCGGATTCCAGCGCAATCTCCCAGCATTCTGCGGTTTCCACCGTGTCGGCCGGCCGGAACATCAGGAGGTTGGGGATGGCGCGCAAGGCGGCCATCTGTTCGACCGGCTGATGGGTCGGTCCGTCTTCGCCAAGACCGATGGAATCATGGGTTAGAACGTGAATGACACGAATGCCCATCAGTGCCGCAAGGCGGATCGAAGGCCGGCAATAATCCGAGAAAATCAGGAAGCCACCGGAATAGGGGATCAGTCCGCCATGCAGCGCGATCCCGTTCATGATCGCGGCCATGCCATGTTCACGAATGCCGTAGTGGATATAGCGTCCCGAGAAATCGTCCGGGGTGATCGCCTTGGTCTGGCTGGTGCGGGTGTTGTTGGACCCGGTCAAATCGGCCGACCCGCCGATGGTTTCGGGAACCACGCCGTTGATGACTTCGAGCGCCATTTCGGACGCTTTGCGGGTGGCGACCGTCGGCAGGTCTTCTGTCAGTTTCTTCTTGTAGGCAGTGATGGCGGGCTGCAATTCGCCCGGCAATTCGCCGCTCATGCGGCGCTCGAATGCCATTCGGATGTCGTTGTCGGTGTTCGCCAAACGCGCTTCCCAGGCTTTCCGGTCCTTGACTGAGCGGAGGCCGGCCAGACGCCAGGCGTCGAGAATATCGGACGGCACGACGAAGGGCTCTTCATCCCAGCCAAGCGCCTTGCGCGTGCCGGCGATTTCCTTATCGCCAAGCGGGGAGCCATGGGCGCCGCTGGTTCCTGCCTTGTTAGGCGCGCCAAAACCAATGACAGTCTTTGCGGCGATCAGCGTCGGGCGGTCTGATTTCTGCGCGGCCTCGATGGCCTGCGCGATGGCATCGGGATCATGGCCATCAATATCAAGCGTGTTCCAGCCGGAGGCTGCGAAGCGGGCAAGCTGGTCGGTCGAGTCGGTGAGCGACACCGGACCGTCGATGGAAATCGAATTGTTGTCCCAGAAAAGGATAAGCTTGTTGAGCTTGAGATGGCCAGCCAGGGAAATAGCTTCCTGGCTGATGCCTTCCATGAGGCAGCCGTCACCGGCGAGCGCATAGGTGTAGTGTTCCACCAGATCGGAGCCGAACTCGGTGGCGAGTTTGCGCTCTGCCATGGCCATTCCGACTGCATTGCCAATGCCCTGGCCGAGCGGGCCGGTGGTGGTCTCGATGCCAGCAGCATGGCCGTATTCGGGGTGGCCGGCAGTGGGAGAACCCAATTGACGGAAGTTTTTGATGTCCTCGAGCGAGATGTCGTCATATCCGAGCAGATACAGCAGCGAATAGATCAGCATCGAACCGTGGCCGGCAGACAGCACAAAGCGGTCGCGATCGGGCCAATCCGGCTTTTTCGGGTCGAAAGTCAGGTAGCGCGAAAACAGCACCGTGGCGACATCGGCAGCGCCCATTGGCAAGCCGGGATGCCCGGATTTGGCTTTCTCTACAGCGTCAATGGATAGAAACCGGATTGCATTGGCCATCCGGTCGTGTTTTTCGCGTGAAATCATGATGGTTCCGCCTGGTCGCGTTCATGTCAGGTCCGGGCTTGATATAGTCCGGATCGAAGGCCGCGCACACATAGCACTTGCTTGGCTGGAGTCAACAAATGCCTTGGCTGCAAACGTCTGGGGATGCAAAGCTCGGTTTTGTTGACGCCCCGTTCGGCTGATGCGTAAACTACTCCTCACAAGTATCCGGAATTCAAGCGATTCGGCTTGTAATCCAGATCTAGGGAAGCTGACGATGCCGGCTGAAAAAACAGTACAATCCGCACTTGAGGCATTGAACAAAGCCTTGAATCAGCTTGATAATGAAGTTGATCGGCAAGTTGAGGCTAGCCGCAGTTCAACCGAGGCTGCGGCGGAACTGAGCCGGATGATTGAGGATCGTTCCCGTATTGCGCTGGAACTTGATCAGTCGCAGGACAGGGCAAACCGCCTGGAAGAAGCCAACCGCGAGGTTTCTCGCCGCTTGGTGACGGCCATGGAAACGATCAGGGCGGTTTTGGATCGCTGAAAACTGTATTGATGAAATTGCATCGGCCTTGGATCACGCAGGGTTGTGCAAAGCAGGACATGTTGAATGGCTCAGGTCACGGTTACCATCGACAGCAAGACCTATCGCATGGCCTGCGAAGAGGGACAGGAAGAACATCTGAGCGAGCTCGCCGGACGTTTTGACCGGTATGTCGGCCATCTGAAGGGCCAATTCGGTGAAATCGGTGATTTGCGCATTACGGTTATGGCCGGGATAATGGTGATGGATGAGCTGCATGAACTGCAGCGCCGGATGCGCGGGCTGGAAGCAGAAGTCGAAACCCTGAAGAAAACCCGCGATAATGCGCTGACCAAAGTCGACAAGACCGATCATGATGTGGCCGAGGCACTGTCTCAGGTAACCGACAAGATCGAGCAGATTGCCGGCAAGCTCTCCGGACGGAGCTGATAGCCCGGACCGGGTAGCTGTCCTTGGAATAGATCAAGGGCATGATGCTTGTTGAAGTGGCAGTTTTCAGGGGCTTTGGCAGCGTCACCCGAGGGCCTTGGCCCCGCAGATTTCCTCAGCTTCATTCACATGAACCGGATAATGCGCCGACTTGCAATTTGCTCATTGGAGTTGAGCCCGGGATGACCTATATAGCAGAAGCGATCTGCGCCTCTCGACAGGATACTCGAACCCTGGGGCCTTAATTGATCCAAAGGGAGCTGTCCCTGACCGGACCCGTGGGTCCGGACATATGGCGCCCACCTACGTTGTAGGTTCCCAGGATCAATAAATCCATCGGTTGCCGTGGATCGCACTTTCTAAAACAGTTAGCTGATTTGCAGAGTAACCAGATTGAGCGCGGCATTGGCTGTTTACTCGATCAGGCCCAATTTCATGGCGCGGGCCACGGCCTCAACGGCGGTGCTGGCCATCAGCTTTCGGCGAGCGGATGCGAGGTGGTCGCTGCTGGTTTGCTGGTTTTCGCCATCAGGCTTGGCAGTAGCGTTTGGGGCCTGACCTCTTGCCACCGATTGCAGGCAGGATCTTTCGGAATGAGTTAATCTCTCCGTCTGGTCTTTCATGAATGTCCGCAAATGAATTTGTTAGAAAAAATATAAACATGACGGTTTCAACGGCACCCGTTGCCGGGCGGTGATAAAAGCACCGCCCATCGGCTGCAATCGAAATCCAAAGGTGTCGTATACAATTGGTTATGGGCTGTACTGAAATGAAGCAGGGCCCGGCTCGAACTGCAGTGGCTGACCCGCAAACATTGACGTTTGGCAATGGACAGCGTTACGCCGTTTCCACAGAAATCGCGATGGAGATGCAGATGGAGAGCAAGGCAAGCATTCGTACAGCGATGTTGGCTCGGCGAGATACGCTCGCTCCCGACCTCCGGATCGAAATGAGCCTTGCGATGGCAGAGGGGGCGGAGGCTCTGGCTTTTGATCCCGGCACGGTGATCGCTGGATATCTGCCTATTCGATCGGAACCTGATCTCAGGCCACTGCTTGCGCGCTTTCGTGAGCGCGGGGCGCGGCTTTGCCTGCCAGTGGTGCTCGACCGCGAGACAATTGTTTTCCGGGATTTTGTCCGGGGGGCTGATCTTGTCAAAACCGGGTTCGGGACATCGGGACCGGGAGCTGATGCCGAGGTGCTCGATCCCGATATTCTAATGATGCCTTTGTCGTCATTCGACAGTCGTGGCAATCGTCTGGGCTATGGCGCCGGTCACTATGACAGGGCGATTGCAAAGCTTCATGCCAAGGGCCGGTCGCCGCTGTTGATCGGGACAGCTTTCTCACTTCAGGAAATTGATACGCTGCCTGCGGAGGATCATGACGTGCCGCTCGACATGATCCTGACAGAGCAAGGCTTGCGCTCGCTTTCGCAACCTTTATAGAGAGCCGATGCGCCTTTTATTTCTTGGAGATCTGGTCGGACGATCCGGCCGCACTGCGGTCTGGAACCGCCTTCCCGGCCTGATCCGCGATTTCAAGCTGGATTTTGTCATCGTCAATGGTGAGAATGCCGCGGGTGGCTTCGGGATTACCGAAGAAATCTTTCTCGAAACGCTGAATGCCGGCGCGGATGTCGTGACCACCGGCAATCACGTCTGGGATCAGCGCGAGGCGCTGGTCTACGCCGACCGGCAGGACCGTTTTCTGAGGCCGGCCAACTATCCTGCGGGAACGCCCGGGCGCGGCTCCAACCTCTATATCGCCCGAAATGGCGCACGGGTGCTTGTTGCCAACATAATGGGACGGGTGTTCATGCATCCCGATCTGGACGATCCGTTCGCCGCCGGAGAATCAATCCTTTCTGCTTGCCCACTGGGCGAGCAAGCGGATGCGGTGGTGTTCGATTTTCATGCTGAAGCGACCAGCGAGAAACTTTGCTTTGCGCATTTCGTTGATGGCAGGGCCAGCTTCGTTGTGGGGACCCACACGCATGTGCCAACCGCAGATGCCCAGATATTGAATGGCGGCACAGCCTATTTGTCCGACGCCGGCATGTGCGGTGATTACGATTCCTCCATCGGCATGGAGAAAGAGGAGCCGATTAGCCGCTTCGTGTCAAAGGTGCCAAAAGGCCGGTTTGAAGTGGCATCGGGACCTGCGACGATCTGTGGTGTCGCCGTCGAGATCTCCGACCGCACTGGCCTGGCCGAAAAAATCGCGCCGCTGCGCATCGGGCCGAGACTGGCCGAGACCATGCCTGATTTCTGGAACTGAGACCTCACAGGTCCTGCTGCTTGCCCTTGATCAGCGGCCGTTTGGCATCCGGATCGGGTGGCAGCATGCCGCGTTCTTTGAGCCAGGGATGAATGGTGACCGCGCGGGTCAAGGCTGAGACAGCCACTTCGGGCCGGCCCATTCGGATAAGCACATGATACATGCCCGACCAGGCTGCAAAGTGATCCGGATCGAGCTCGGCTGCCTTTTCGAGATCTGACAGCGACCCGTCGACATTGTCGCGCAGGAACCGGACGAAGGCGCGCTGGTTCCAGCCTTCAGCATAGTCAGGGGCTTGTTCCACCGCCTTGTCAAAAGCCATTTCGGCTGCCTCGAAGTCGTAGGCCTCGCGTCGTTTCATGCCATGATCTATCGCTTCTCGCACCTCAAGAGTAGGGGCCTGATCAAGCCACCAGTTCCAGACGGCGTTTTCGGCAAGACGTCCCTCGCGCTCGGTTTTTGCAGTCTTCAGCGCTTTGAACAGTCTGTCGCGTTTGCCCGCTGTTTCGGCGTACAGCGCGGAGGGCGGCGCCATGAAGCAGGCGAGGCCCGCAACCTGGATCAGAAAGGTCCTGCGCTGCATGCTCAAATTCCCTTCAAGACCAGAATTGTCGGTCGGCGCGGCAATGTGCGGGCTGAGACGGTGAAGCTGTCATCATTGACAAAATCGGTGAGGAACTTGTCGCCCATCATTTCAATGAAGCTTGAAAGTGGTGCGCCACGGCGGTGCATCGGCAAAAGGATCGAGGATTGCAGACGCTGGGCAATTCCGGTCATGGCCGCGTGGCTCAGGGTCAGGCCACCATCGACCGGCACCATGACGATGTCGAGCCTGCCGATCTGTGCAAAATGCCGGTCTTCCAGCGGGTGGTGCAGATGACCGAGATGACCAATACACAGATCCGCGACCTCGAAAATGAAGATCGAATTGCCGTCCGGCTCCATGGTACCGAAATTGCGGATGTCAGTGGTGACGTTGCGGATGTAGACATCTTCGACCACGACATCATGATCGGCAGGTGTTCTGTCAAAATTCCAGCCGCGCAGCACATGTCCGATCCGCTCGTCGGGCGCCAGGGTGAAATGCGAGGAATGCGCCTTGTTCATGGTGGCGACATCGGGAATGGCCACGCCGCCCGCCCAGCCGTTGAAGTCTGTCGCTATGGTCACGCCCGCGGGGGTGGTGATGACATAGGTCGAATGGCCGGCGAACATGATCTCGACTTCGCCCGATCCTGCCGCAACATGGTCCAGTTGCAGTTCAAGGTCGTCGGGCGCGAGATTAACGTAGGTGGCTCCGGGAAGCGCCTGGGCCACTGCCAGGCATTGGCTGAAGGGGCGTTGGCTTTCTTGCGCATTTACAGGTGATGCGAAAGCGAACGTTAGAAGCAAAAGGGCAAAGGCGTTCATACGGTGCATGCTGGTGGCTCCGTGAAACAGTCTCTCACGGGATTAAGTGTAGCGCGCCGTAGCGTAAGGTAAAGGGGCGGCGCTTAATCCGGCGTTTGCGGTCTTGGGGAGCTAGTCATTGCCTGCCAACGCAACTTCAGCGCTTCGTAGCTGTCCGTTGGCTGTGTGTCGTAGCTGAGGTCATCGTCAGCGATTGTGATAAAAGGCTGTTTTGAGTTGCACCAGATGTGACCAGCGGGAATCAGCCATGACGTGTCGTCCAGCGTGCCTGCCTTTATGTTGATTTCCGCTGAACCGCTGGTGCCATGCCAGATGCGAACGCCGCAATCGGGGCAGAACCATCCCTGGCGCTCTTTGCCGGATTCGCTCATGCGGCTGACACTGACCAGACCTGGATCGACATCCATGTCCTCGCGTTTGAAGCGCAAACTTTCTCCGAAGGCCGACGAGGTATGTCTCTGGCATTCGGTGCAGTGGCAGAGGTAGAAAACAGAAGGCTTGGCACTGAGAGAGTAGCGAATGCGCCCGCATTGACACCCGCCGGTCAAAGGCAGGGGCGGCACGATGGTCGTTTGCATGGTCTGATCCTTCTGGACGAAACGCGGTAAGAACCTTATAACGCGGCAATCCAGAATTCAGAGCAAAGATCAGGGGCATTATGGCCGGCCACTCACAATTTAAAAACATCATGCACCGCAAGGGACGACAGGACGCCGTCCGTTCCAAGATGTTCTCCAAGCTCGGGCGCGAAATCACCGTTGCTGCCAAGATGGGGGCGCCCGATCCGGCGATGAACCCCCGGCTCAGGCTGGCGATCCAGAATGCCAAGGCGCAGTCGATGCCCAAGGATAACATTCAGCGGGCCGTCAACAAGGCCACGGGCGGTGACAGCGAAAGCTATGAAGAAGTGCGCTATGAGGGCTATGGCCCGGGCGGTGTCGCCGTCATCGTCGAGGCGTTGACGGACAATCGCAACCGCACAGCCTCAAACGTGCGTGCGGCTTTTACCAAATCCGGCGGTGCGTTGGGCGAAACCGGTTCGGTCGGCTTCATGTTCTCCCGCGTTGGCGAGATTATCTATCCGCCGGAAGCCGGTGACGCAGATGCTATCATGGAAGCGGCCATCATGGCCGGCGCCGAAGATGTGACCAGCGGTGAAGAAGAGCACGCCATCCTCTGCGCGTTCGAGGATATCGGTGACGTGTCCACCGCGCTCGAAGAAGCGCTCGGCGAAGCAACGTCCGTCAGGGCCGTGTGGAAGCCGCAGACATCAGCTCCGGTAGATGAGGACAAGGCAGTATCCGTGCTCAAGCTGATTGGTACACTCGACGATGACGATGATGTGCAGAACGTTTACGCCAATTTCGAAGTGTCGGACGAAATCATGGCGAAACTTTCCGCCTGATTGTTCTGATCGCTGAACATCATAAGCCGCCGGTCGTTTGACCGGCGGTTTTTTCGTGCCTTACAGCGCCGCGCGCACGGCGCCAAACAGTTCCACGGATTTTAGACGGGCATCAATGGAGTGAATCGGCATGGAAATCATGATTTCGTCGGCTTGAGTGGATGCGATGAAGTCCTGCATTTTCCGTGTAGCGGTGTCGGGACTGCCGACTATTGCATAGCGCAGGGTGTGTTCGACGGCGATCTTTTCCATCTCGTTCCAGTAGCCATCCATGCTGTCGATCGGCCTGGGCATCTTGCCCCGCGCATTGCGGCGCATGTTGACGAAAGTCTGCTGCAAGGTGGTGAACAGGTAGTTCGCCTCGGCATCAGTATCAGCCATCACGCCCATGGTCGCGGCCATGACGTAAGGCGAGTCAAGCTGGGCTGAGGGTGTGAACTTGCTCCGGTAGATGTCGAGCGCTTCGAGCAGCATGTCCGGGGCAAAATGCGAGGCAAACGCATAAGGCAGTCCCAGTCCTGCGGCCAGATGGGCGCTGTAGATGCTCGATCCGAGGATCCAGAGCGGTACATGCGAGCCGGCGCCTGGAACGGCGATCAGCTTGGTGTCGTCGGGTTCGCCCAGCCAGTGCTGCAATTCGACAATGTCGTCAGGGAAGCTGTTGGCGCCGGTTTCGAGGTTTCGCCGCAGGGCGCGGGCGGTGTTCATGTCGGTGCCCGGCGCACGGCCGAGACCCAGGTCGACGCGCCCCGGAAACAGTGCTTCCAGCGTTCCGAACTGCTCGGCTATGACGAGTGGTGAATGATTTGGCAGCATGATACCGCCCGAGCCGATACGTATGCTGCTCGTCGCATGGCCGGCTTCAGCAATGACGAGCGCAGTGGCAGCGCTGGCAATGCCCTTCATGCCGTGGTGTTCGGCGAGCCAAAACCTGGTGAAGCCGGCATCTTCGGCCTGCTTGGCCATCAGCCGCGTGCTGGAGAGGGCGTCGCTTGCGGTGCTGCCCTCAACGATGGGGCAGAGATCAAGAATGGAAAAGGCGGTCATGGAATTTCTCTCAGGGCTAAACTCAGTTGGGTCCCATGTGGGGAGCCATTGGCGGAAAGCCAAAAACTGATTGCTGCCATTCATGTTTGTTTTTGTTTTGTTCACATTTAAATGGAATGGTTCGGCGCATCGGGATAGGGTTTTTTCATGGCTGAAGCGATTCGAATAATCGGGATTGATCCTGGACTTAGGAACACTGGCTGGGGTGTCATTGACAGCTTGGGCAACTCTCTGCGCTTCGTTGCCTCGGGCACAGTCAAATCGGACAACAAGCTTGATCTCGCCTCAAGGCTGAACCAGCTTTATTCAGGGTTGGAGGCGGTGTTGCATGAATACCAGCCGTTCGAGGCAGCGGTCGAAAATACCTTCGTCAACAAGGATGCCACGGCGACACTCAAGCTCGGACAGGCCCGGGGCATCGCCATGCTGGCGCCTGCGCGCGCCGGTTTGCGGGTTGGGGAATATGCGCCGAACGCCGTCAAGAAAACCGTGATCGGTGTCGGTCATGGCGACAAGAAGCAGATTTTGATGATGGTGAAGGTGCTGATGCCGAAAGCCACCATTGACAGTGAGCACGCAGCGGATGCGCTGGCGATCGCCATCTGTCACGCGCATCACAGGACGTCGCCGGAATGGCGCATGGCTGCGGAATGAGGACCATTCAATGATTGGCAAGCTCAAGGGAACTATCGAGGAAATCGCCGAGGACCATGTGCTCATCGATGTGCACGGGGTCTGTTATGTGGCGTTTTGTTCGATGCGCACGCTTTCGCGGCTTGGGTCAGCCGGCGAGGCGGCGGTGCTGTTTATCGAAACCTATGTGCGCGAAGACCAGCTCAAGCTGTTCGGGTTTGAAACGGCGCTTGAGCGGGAATGGTTCCGGCTGTTGCAAAGTGTTCAGGGGGTTGGCGCAAAGGTGGCGCTGGCGGTGTTGTCGACATTGACCTCGTCGGAACTTGCCAATGCGATTGCGCTGCAGGACAAGGCGACGGTTTCGCGCGCTCCGGGTATAGGCCCAAAAGTGGCGCAGCGCATCGTTGCTGAGCTCAAGAACAAGGTTCCCGCGCTCAGTGGTGACGCTGGCGAGGCCATGGGGTTGAAGCAGGAGCTGGGCGAGGGCGTTGCCTCCGCGCCGGTGGCTGATGCCGTCTCGGCATTGTCCAACCTCGGTTACTCGCGTGACCAGGCCGCCAATGCGGTTTCGGCGGCGCTGAAGACGGCCGGTGACAACCCGGATTCGGCAAAGCTGATCCGGCTGGGTTTGAAAGAACTGGCGCGGTAATGGGGTTCCTTGTGCGGAGCGAAATTCCTTACTATATTATTGAGTAAGGAAATTGGACATGAGTAAGGAAATGGGCATCGAGTCAAAAATAACGACGAAAGGTCAGACGACAATTCCGGCAGAGGTGCGTGAGTATCTCAAGATCGGCGCCGGGGATCGTCTGGGCTATGAATTCGTCGACGGGAAAGTGATGCTTGTGCCGAAGAACAAAAGCGCTCTGGAGTTTGCCGGGGCGCTTCATGTACCTGATCGCAAGACTGTGTCGGTCGAAGCCATGAACGAGGCGCTCGACGAAGGAATTGCCGAACGGTTTGAGCGGTCGCGTGATCGGGATTGATACAAACATCATTGTTCGCCTTTTAACGCGCGACGATCCGGTGCAATTTGATGCGGCAGTTTCCCTGGTCAAATCCAGCAGTGCTGAAGAGCCGTTGTTCGTCAATCCGATGGTTATTCTGGAAACCATCTGGGTGCTCGAACGGGTATACAAGGTGGATCGGATAGTGGCGCGAAATCAGGTGGCAGGTTTGCTCGATACGGTTGAAATCAGGGTTCCTGAAACATTGCGCATGGAAAATTGGGCCCAGTGGTTTACAGCACCGCATGCCGATTTTTCAGATGTCATCATTGCCGACCTTAACCGTGCGAATGGATGTGAAAAGACGATGACCTTCGATCGCAAGGCCGCCAATTCGGTTCCGGGTATGGAGCTGCTGGCATGAGTGATGCTGATCGTTTGATATCCCCAGACAAGCGTGGCGAAGATGTCGACACCACATTGCGGCCGCAATCGCTGGATGAGTTTACCGGGCAGGCCGAGGCGCGGGCCAATCTGAAAGTGTTTATCGAAGCCGCCAAAAACCGTGGCGAGGCGCTCGACCATGTGCTGTTTGTCGGACCGCCGGGACTGGGCAAGACCACGCTGGCGCAGATCATGGCCAAGGAACTCGGCGTCAATTTCCGCTCCACTTCCGGTCCGGTGATCGCCAAGGCCGGCGATCTGGCCGCGCTTCTGACCAATCTCGAAGACCGCGACGTGCTGTTCATCGATGAAATCCACAGGCTCAGCCCGGCGGTCGAGGAAATTCTTTATCCGGCGATGGAGGATTTCCAGCTCGATCTGATCATTGGCGAAGGCCCCGCGGCGCGATCGGTCAAGATTGATCTGTCACGGTTCACGCTGGTGGCGGCGACGACACGGCTTGGACTTCTGACCAATCCTTTGCGCGACCGTTTCGGCATTCCGGTGCGTTTGCAGTTCTACACCGTCGCGGAGCTCGAACTGATCGTGGGCCGCGGCGCCCGGATCATGGGGCTCGGCATGACCGACGATGGCGCGCTGGAAATTGCGCGCAGGTCACGCGGTACGCCACGCATTGCCGGGCGGCTGCTGAGAAGGGTGCGGGATTTCGCGGAAGTGGCGAAAGTAGAGGCCGTCAACCAGAAAATTGCCGATGAAGCGCTGACCCGGTTGTCGGTGGACAGCATCGGGCTTGATCAACTCGACCGGCGTTATCTCGACATGATCGTGCGCAATTTCGGCGGCGGTCCGGTGGGGATCGAAACCATCGCCGCGGGGCTGTCTGAACCGCGTGATGCGATCGAGGACATCATCGAGCCCTTTCTCATCCAGCAGGGTTTTTTGCAGCGCACGCCGCGCGGCCGGGTGCTGACGGCTCGCGCCTGGGGACACATGGGGCTCAATCCACCAAAAGATCTTGCCGCCAGCCAGGCCAGCCTGTTCGAAGACGAATAAGGCTCTGGATGACGGGTATCATGCCCGCGTGACCGGGCGTGCTGTCATCAAATGCTGCAAGGTCTCTTGAAACAGCTTTTGACCACCGGGGCGCCAACCGAGTTTTTGGATCTTTTGCGTGTCCATTTCCGCGACAGTTGCCTTGTCAGCTGATTGCGGGAGATCCGGCGGGTACGGCAAGGAGTGATGCAAGGGCGCGAGGATACTTCGGGTATCGGCAATCAGATCCGAGACATTGAAGGACTGGCTGCCAATGAGAGCGGGTTCTGTTTCCAGCATTAACCGCACCGCCTGTCCGGCATCGCAGCCGTGGACTTCCGAACCGGCGCGCGGTGCAATTTCCTTCCCCGCCAGGTAATCGGCAAACAGGCTGTCCCACTTGTTCGGGCGCAGGCCGCCATAGACACCGGTCAATCTCAAGCTCGACGTGGTGAAATGCGGATCGTTCAATCTGGCGAGGGCCTGTTCAGCCAGAAGCTTGATTTCACCGTAGAGCGAGGTCGGCTGCAGTGTCAGTGTTTCAACCAATGGCGTTCCCGCAGCAACGCCATCATAGACTGCGCGGCTTGAAAGAAAGACCGTGCGGCGAACGCCCGCCAGTTTTGCAGCCTCGAACAGCTGCACCGATCCATCCAAATTGCTACGGCGGAACCCTGCCGGGTCATCGCCTTCGCCGCCACGGTAGCGGCCGGGCAGGTGTTCAAAAGCCGCATGGACAAGCACATCAACACCGGAAAACAGTGCTTTGCTATTTTGGTCTGGCTCGAGGCTGAGCGGACGGAATTCGACGTCGCTTGCAAACAGGCCATCAGCCGGCTTCGTCCGTCTGCCGATGACTACCTCGTAGCCTGCGTCGAGCAACGTCTCGACGATATAGCGTCCGACCAGGCCTGTGCCGCCGGAGACCAGCGCTTTCATGCGAAAGCCGACGCAGTCGGGTTTGCGAGAGATGCGATGTCGGGGATGTTTTCGCCGGTGTGGAATGCATGCCAGAGTTCAATCAACGGCTTGAGTTGGGCCGATCTCGGATGGTCTTTTTCCCAGGGCTTTTCGTATTGATAATGCAGCACACCGATCTGCTTCCAGTCCCACAGATCCGGCAGGTTGAACCAGACATATTGCAGCATGTTCATGGTGACCGGCAGCCCGTGCCAGTCAGAGAAGAATGTCTCCAGGAATGTCTGGTCGGTGCGCCGCCAGAAGATCTCCGGCTGATCCAGCATCTTGAGCATGGCGGCGAATGTTTCGAGCGAAGGACGAGCAACGAACACACCCGAATTCAGTCGATGGAAATCCTGCAACGTCTCGTAGACATTGGGGGCTGCCGAGAATTCCGGATAGTCAAACAGCTTGTCGATGTTGCGCAACACAAGCGCATCCGCGTCAATGAAGACGCAGGATTGATACTCGGTCAGCTGCCAGAGCCGAAGCTTGCAGAAATTATCGAGCGGCGAGTGAAACGCCGGCTTGCGTCCCTTGGTGAAAGGGGCGTTGGCGTGAAGTTTGCCGCGTGCGTGTCGCTCGTTGAACGCATCGGATGTGTCCAGCAACTCGGTCTGCACGAGCCGGCAGCCGAGATCTGACAGCGGCGTCAGCACTGAGGCGTCGACACCGCCGGTGTGCAGGACGACGATATCGGCTTCCGCCCCGGCTATTTTAATCGACCGGGCAAGTGCCAGCGCGCCCATGGCGTAGTCCGCATTGGTGACAAGCGTGACATAGGCGCGATGGCTAACTGCGGGTGTGTTTGCAGTCAGGCCCGAGGAAAAGGGGCTGGATGTGCTCATGAAACGGATTTAAGCGCCTTGCCTTCCGGATCGCGATTGATCGAGTTGGCGATGTCCTTGGTCCAGGCAGAAACAGCCGGCACGCGCGAACGGTCGACGCGGTAAGCATACTTCTTGGCGACGTCGACGACTTCTTCGAGGAGGCCTTCCTTCAGTGTGGTCGGCTCAAGTCCCAGTCCAAGGAACTTTTCGTTGTGGACGACGAGGTCATTCTCGGCTGCTTCCTTGCGCGGGTTTGGCAGCCAGGCGATTTCGGCGCCGGTCATTGCGGAAATCATCTCAGCCAGATCACGGACCCGATGGGTTTCGGTCATCTGGTTGAAGATTTCCACCTTTGAACCTGCTGCAGGCGGATTGTTGAGCGCAATTTCAATGCAGCGCACCGAATCCTGGATGTGGATGAAGGCGCGGGTTTGACCGCCGGTCCCGTGGACGGTCAGCGGATAGCCGATGGCAGCCTGAATGAGGAAGCGGTTGAGCACGGTGCCGTAGTCGCCGTCATAATCGAACCGGTTGACCAGTTGCTCATGGCGCCGGGTCTGGTCGGTGTGGGTGCCCCAGACGATGCCCTGATGCAGGTCGGTGATGCGCAGATTGTCGTTCTTGGCGTAGAATTGGAAAATCAACTGATCGAGACATTTGGTCATGTGGTAGATCGAGCCGGGATTGGCCGGATACAGGATGTCCTGTTTGACCGTCTCGCCGTCCATGGTTTCAATGCCGACGGGCAAATAGCCTTCCGGGATTGCTGCGCCAACCGTTGAATAGCCATAGACACCCATGGTGCCCAGATGCACCAGATGCGAATCGAGACCGAGTTCCACCATCGCGTTGAGCAGATTGTGGGTGGCGTTGACGTTGTTGTTGACCGTGTAATTCTTGTGGCGGTCGCTCTTCATCGAGTAGGGCGCGGCGCGCTGTTCGGCGAAATGCACGATTGCATCAGGGCGCTCTTCGGCGAGCCAGTTCTTCAGCACGTCATAGTCACGCGCCATGTCGATGAGATGGAAATGGATCTTGCGTCCGGTCTCTGCGTGCCAGATCCGGGTCCGTTCCTGGATCGAATCCATCGGGGTCAGGGACTGGACGCCGAGTTCAGTGTCGATCCAGCGCCGGGACAAATTGTCGACAATGTGAATCTCATGCCCGGCATTGGAAAGATGCAGTGCCGTTGGCCACCCGACGAAACCGTCGCCGCCCATAATTGCAATCTTCATCGATGATTCTCCTGTGCCTGCATGGTTTTAATCCTGATAGATCGGTTTTATGACAGAAACACGATTGTCTCAATTACTGCGCCGAAGTTGTGGATAAATGAGGCGAAAATCCAATCAGGTGGCATTATGGACGCATCGCTTTCGGGATACTTGCAAGACGGCGGGCATCAGCTGACCCAGCGGGTGTACTACGAGGACACGGATTTTTCCGGTTTTGTGTACCACGCGCGCTATCTGCATTTTTTTGAGCGGGGACGGACGGATTACATCCGGTTGCTAGGGGTATCGCAAGGCACGTTGCATGCCCAAACCGATCCTGCCGATTCGGTTGCCTTTGTGGTCCGCAGGATGGAAATCGACTTTAAGTCTCCGGCACGCATGGATGATGTCCTGACTATTGTCACCAAACCGCGTGAAGTCCGTGGTGCCCGGATGATGCTGGATCAAACTATTCTTCGGGGTGACGATGCGCTGGCAGCGGCGGCGGTTACTGTGGCAGTGGTCAATGGTTTTGGCCGGGCGCGAAGGCTACCTGAGGCACTTGCAGCCAAATTCGGCGCTGGCGGGGATGCCTGAAACTTCAAGGAAAGGATGATTGTTGTGGTGGTTTCATCGGAAGACGAGCTGGAGAAGCTGCGGCACATCGGGAAAATTTGCGCCAACGCGATACAGGTCATGGCGAAGGCCATGGAGCCGGGCATGACGACCCGCGAACTTGATTTGATTGGAAGGCAACATCTGGATGCTCACGGGGCCCAGTCAGCACCCGAGGTCTGCTACGAGTTTCCCGGAGCGACTTGCATCTCGATCAATGAGGAGGTCGCCCACGGCGTTCCCGGTGACCGTGTCATTGCAGCCGGCGATCTGGTCAATATCGATGTGTCGGCATCCAAGGATGGATATTTTGGTGATACCGGGGCTTCATTCGGTGTTGCTCCGGTGGCGCAGAAAACCACCCGTTTGCTGCGCGATGGCAAACGGGCGATGACGGCTGGCATCAATCAGGTAAAGAGCGGCGCTCGCTATGCGTTGATCGGCGATGCTGTCGGCAAATTTGCCAAGAAGAACGGCTATACGCTCATTCGCAACCTGGCCAGCCACGGTGTTGGTCAGTCGCTGCACGAGTATCCTGAAGAAATCGCGACTTGGCCAAACCGCCACGAAAAGCGACTGATGAAAGAAGGACAGGTCTTCACAATCGAACCGTTCCTGTCTCTCGGAGCAACATTCGCTGAAGATGATGATGAGGGAAACTGGACCCTCTACTCCGAGCCACGAGCATTGACGGTCCAGTTCGAGCATACGCTTGTCGCCAGCCGGAGTGGTCCGATTATTCTGACGTTTCCGGACTGAGCGGCTGATCGGTTTGCTGCCGCCGCTGAGAGATCCAGAATCCTAACCAAGCCTTAACCATAATAATTTATTAGTGAAATCATGAGGATTGCGCGGATTGTGTGCGCCATCCTTTGACCAAAATTAGCCGCGAGAAGACCAGGAAGTGAAAAGGCGGCATTCGCTCACTTCTGGTCTCCCGGCAAAAGTGACGTCTTGGCCGCCCGGTAATAGAGCCGGGCGTTTGGATTCGAGGGTTAATTGAATGGAACAGGTCGGACTTGCAGCAACCAGCGACGTGACGCTTTGGTCGCTCTTCATGCAGGCTGGTTTTGTGGTCAAGCTTGTGATGCTTGGTCTTATCGGCGCATCTATCTGGACTTGGGCGATCGTTGCCGACAAATGGATCTCGTTCGGCAAGTTCCGCCGTCAGCTTGACCAGTTCGAGCAAATTTTCTGGTCTGGTCAATCGCTTGAGGAATTGTACCGGACCTTGTCGGACAAGAAATCATCCGGCATGAGCGCGATCTTTGTCTCGGCAATGCGCGAATGGAAAAAATCTTTCGAGCGCGGCGCCAAATCGCCGATCGGCCTGCAAATGCGGATCGATAAGGCGATGGACGTGACGCTGGCACGCGAAGGCGATGCGCTGGAAGCAAGGCTTAGTTCGCTGGCCACCATCGGATCGGCTGCGCCGTTTATCGGGCTGTTCGGCACTGTTGTCGGCATCATGACATCGTTTCAGGCGATCGCAGGATCGAAATCGACCAATCTTGCCGTTGTCGCGCCAGGTATTGCTGAAGCGTTGCTTGCCACCGCCATCGGGCTGCTCGCCGCCATACCGGCCGTTATCGCCTACAACAAATTCTCCTCGGATGCAGGCAAGCTGTCAGCCCGAATGGAAGGGTTTGCCGATGAATTCTCCGGCATCCTGTCGCGCCAGATCGACGAGCGTTCGAACGCCCGTCCGGCTGCGGAATAGGGGGCGGTCATGGGCATGTCCGCACAGAGTAGTCGAGGCGGCGGTTCGCGCCGCGGACGACGCGGTGGCCGCAAGCAGTTGTTGAGCGAGATCAACGTCACGCCATTCGTCGACGTGATGCTGGTGCTGTTGATCATCTTCATGGTGGCCGCGCCGCTGCTGACGGTAGGTGTGCCGATCGATCTGCCGGAAACAGAGGCCAACGCGCTGAATTCCGAAACCCAGCCGATCACCGTTTCGGTCAATTCGTCGGGGCAGGTTTTTCTGCAGGAAACCGAAATCGCCATCGATGAAGTGGTCGCCAAGCTCGAAGCCATAGCCACCACCGGCTACAGTGAACGTATTTATGTTCGCGGAGACACCAATGCGGATTACGGCACCGTTATGAAAGTGATGGCACGGATATCTGCTGCCGGGTTTAAAAACCTTGGCCTGGTCACGCTCCAGGAACAGGGCAGTTGACGGCGCGCTGATGAAGGGAAGTCTGGCGACATCAACGGTTTTACATGTGCTGGTGCTTGGGGCCGCGCTGTCGTCCTTCACTGCGCCAAGGACACTTGAGGTCGCGGACGTGGAATCGTTTCCGGTCAGCATCGTGCCGATTGAAGAGATTACCCAGATCCAGCAGGGCGAGAAAACAGCGCCTGTCGCCGAAAAGGCCGCGCCAACGCCGACCTCGCGTCCCGATCCTGTGCCTGATGCAGAAAATGCCGGTGACAATTCCGTCGATCTGAAGTCCAGCAAAGCCGCCAAGCCGAGCCCGAAGGAAGTGGTTTCCGAGGCGCCGCCAAAGCCGGAAGAAAAACCTGCACCGAAGCCTGAACCTGTGCCCGAAAAGCCAGCGCCGGAACCTGTCAAGGTGACGGACCCCAAACCTGCTCCCGAACCCGCGCCAAAACCGGCCGCGGAAAAACCGGCGGAGCCAGCACCGGCCCCGGTGGAGGTTGCTGCCTTGCCTGCTGAAACGGCACCAGATCCTGTGGCGGAAGCGATAGATCCTGTGGCGGAAGCGATCACCGAGGCGGCGCCGTCCGAGCCGCAATTTGCGAGCTTGCCGAGTGCCGGTCCGGTGCCGCAAACACGGCCTGAACCTGCGAAAGCTGTTGCCAAGCAGGAAGCGCAGGAAAAAACCTCGTCGAAAGAGAGCGATTTCAACGCCGATCAGGTGGCAGCGCTTCTCAATAAACAGGACGCAGCGGGTGGCGGCGCAAAGCGCACGACTGAAACCGCATCGCTGGGTGGCGCGCGAACCACACGGGGAAACACGCTTAGCCAGAGCGAAATGGACGCGCTGCGGGGCCAGATCCAGAAATACTGGAATATCATCCCGGGCATGGCCGACGGCGGAGACGTGCGTGTAACAGTGAAGATGAGGCTTGATCTGGCCGGCAATATTGTTGGCCAGCCAGATGTGACGGCGACTGGCGGATCTGCAGGGACACGTGGCACACTGTCAGGCAGCGCCCGACGTGCGGTCCTTCAGGCGCAACCGTACCAGTTGCCTAAAGAGAAATATGATTCATGGGCTGATGTGATCGTGAATTTCGATCCCAGCCAGATGTTCTAAGCGCTGAAAGGCTGCATTATGAAAATGATCAACCGTACTCTCTTCTTGCCATTCGCGATGCTCGCCGCACTTGTGTTGCTGGCGTCGAGTCCGGCACGGGCCGTGGTCGAGATCGATATCAATCGCGCCAATGTCGAGCCGCTACCGATTGCCATCACGGATTTCATCTCCAGTGATCAGGTGGGTGCGCAGATCGCAGCGGTGGTTGCGGCCGACCTCAAGCGTTCCGGCCTGTTTACGCCGATCGACAAGGCCGCGTTCATCGAGAAGATCTCCAATCCCGATGCAGCGCCGCGGTTTCAGGACTGGCGGGTGATCAATGCGCAGGCGCTTGTGACCGGCCGGCTGGTGCGTGAAGCCGATGGCCGCCTGCGGGCGGAATTCAGGTTATGGGACACCTTTGCAAATCAACAGCTTTCCGGTGAGCAATTCTTTACCCGTCCTGAAAACTGGCGCCGCGTGGCTCACATCATCGCCGATGCGATTTATGAACGGCTGACGGGCGAAAAAGGCTATTTCGACAGCCGCGTGGTGTTCGTTTCCGAAAGCGGTCCGAAGATCGATCGCAAGAAGCAGCTGGCGATCATGGATCAGGATGGTGCCAATCTGCGGATGTTGACCAACGCCAATGATATCGTCCTCACGCCGCGGTTTTCGCCCAGCCGTCAGGAAATTACCTATATGTCGTTCGAGGGCGGTCAGCCGCGGGTCTATCTGCTGCAACTGGAAACCGGCCAGCGCGAACTGGTTGGCAATTTTCCGGGCATGACATTCTCGCCGCGGTTTTCGCCGGATGGCCAGAAGGTGATCATGAGTCTTCAGCAGGAAGGCAATGCAAACATCTACACCATGGACCTCCGGTCGCGCTCAACCACGCGGTTGACCAGCACAGCCGCAATTGACACCTCGCCCTCCTACTCGCCCGACGGAAACCAGATCGTTTTCGAAAGCGACCGGGGCGGACGCCAGCAGCTTTACATGATGGGTGCAGACGGTTCGAACCAGCGCCGTGTTTCATTCGGGGACGGATCCTATTCGACACCGGTCTGGTCGCCACGCGGCGATCTGATCGCATTCACCAAGCAATCCGGCGGAAAGTTCTCTATCGGAGTGATGAAAATTGATGGATCGGGCGAACGCATTCTGACCACTGGTTTTCACAATGAAGGACCTACCTGGGCTCCCAATGGCCGGGTGCTGATGTTCTTCCGCCAGCCTGCAGGCTCGGGTGGTCCACAGATCTATTCGATCGATCTGACGGGCTACAATGAACAGCTGGTCACGACACCAACTTATGCCTCGGATCCGGCATGGTCTCCGTTGCTTGAGTAGCATCAGACCCGGAAAGGGCATGGATTTGCCGTCTTTGCGCCGCATTGTGCGTCCAAACGCAGCTAACAACACGCAAAAACAGACAAAATTAACCGTCTTTCTTCAATGCCGATTAACCGCGACCGGTTACCAATGATCAACCAAATAATTCCAAGGAGTCCGGCCATGCGCCGCATGCAAGAACTTGCCCGCAACCCGGCGATGATCGCGCTTTTCGCAGCGCTCATGCTGACGGGCTGCGCTTCGAAAAAGAACAATCTGCCAAACAATGCCGCAGATCTCGGCCTTGCCGGCAACGCGACACCGGGATCGCAGCAAGACTTCACAGTCAATGTCGGCGACCGGATTTTCTTCGATACGGATTCGTCCGTGGTCCGGGCAGATGCTGCCGCGACGCTTGATCGTCAGGCACAATGGCTTAATCAGTACCCGAACTATCAGGTCACTGTTGAAGGCCATGCCGACGAGCGCGGTACACGGGAATACAACCTCGCGCTTGGTGCACGCCGTGCGTCCGCCGCACGCCAGTACCTCGCAAATCGCGGCATCCCTGCTAACCGTATCCGCACAATATCGTTCGGTAAGGAACGTCCCGTCGCAGTTTGCGATGACATCTCCTGCTGGTCGCAGAACCGCCGCGCGGTTACCGTCCTTGGCGGCGCCGGCAGCTGATATCAACATAATTATCTGATCACAGAGGGCGGTCTTCGGGCCGCCTTCTTTTTGTTGTGGGGTCGTTTCACCATAGTTTGGCCGGTTTGTGCGTTGATTTGATGCCCCGCCATGCGTTATTCCAGATGTCTGGGCACTTGCTCACGTAATGAGGTCAGGCGATGAAATTCATTTGCAAATTATTAGTTGCGGCGGCGCTTGGCGCTTTCGCGTTCCCGGTGAATGCAGCACCGTTGCTGTCGGGGTTTTCGCAAGGTGCGCTGGTTCCGCCGGCGCAAATTGGAACGGCAGAAACCAGCCGTGCACCGTTGGTTCTGGCTCAAAGTGGAGATCCGGTCTTCCGGATCGGACAGCTTGAGGAGCAGATCCGCGGGCTTAACGGGCGGATTGAGGAACTCGGGTTCCAACTGCTGCAGATGCAGGAACAGATGCGTCAGATGCAGCAGGACAACGAGTTCCGATTCCAGGAGCTTGAGAAAACCGGCAATCAACGCGGTGATGCCGGGCCGGCAATAGTCCAGCCGGGAGTCGAGCAATCGACCACTGCATCGACCAATCAGGCCGGGCAGGGAGCTGGTGCTTTGGCAACTGACCTTGGCTCGATCCGCTTCGATGACAAGGGTGATCTTATTGGCGGGATCATCGAACCAATGGGAGGGGGAAGTGAAAGCGCTTCCCTGACATCTCCTGAGGATATGTATCAGGCTGGGTATAATCACATGCTGGCGGGCGATTATGCTTTGGCTGAACAGGTGTTTGAGGATTATACCGTTAATCATCCCGAGGGTGTTCGTGCGGCAGACGCAATGTTCTGGCTTGGTGAAGCGCAATATTCGCAAGGCAGATATCAGGAATCCGCCAAGACTTTTCTTGACGCCCACAAGCAATATCCCCAAGCCGACAAGGGCGCTGATACGTTGCTGAAGCTCGGCATGTCGCTGGCCAAACTCGACAACCGCGACACAGCCTGCGCTACCTTGCGCGAAGTTTTGATCCGTTATCCAGGTGCCTCCGCAGCGGTTCGCGCCAAGGTTGGCGAAGAGCAGAAGCTGGCGAGCTGCTGACATTCTTGCTGCACCCCGTGAAGCCTGACATTTCGGGCATTGCCGGTCAGATGCCACTGCAATTTCATCAATGTCTTTCAGAATTTTGTGCCAACTTAACCGACCATCGCCCGCTTGGTGTTGCGGTGTCGGGCGGATCGGATTCGCTGGGGTTGCTCTATGGGCTGGCCAGGCTTCTGCCGCCGGGCAAGCTGGTGGCGCTTACGGTGGACCATGGTCTGAGGGACAGTTCTGCCGATGAGGCGCGCTGGGTCAAATCCCACTGCCGCCGTCTTGGCGTCTGTCATGAGACGCTCAGATGGGAGAGCGGGCAGCCGGCGACAGGATTGCAGGCCGCTGCCCGTGCGGCACGGTACCGTCTCCTGACCGCGGCATCAGCGCGGCTTGGCCTTGCTGCGGTTCTGACCGCGCACACCCGTAATGATCAGGATGAGACACTGGCAATGCGGCGGGCGCGGAGTTCAACAGATAACGCGCCGGGGCTTGCCGGGATTTCTCCGGCAACCCTGTTTGCTGGCCGGATGTGGGTCTTGCGTCCGCTTCTGGGGTTGTACCGCGCAGATATCCGCGGGTTTCTTCGCAGCGCTGGTGTTGACTGGGTCGATGATCCATCGAACAACGATCCACGCTTTGAACGGGTGCGAGTTCGCGAATTACTCAAAGGCAGGCTTGCGACGCCTGCCGATCCCGTTGGCGCACAAATTGCCTTTGCCCGCTCTCAACAGGCGTACAAGGCGGCAAAATTCATTGATGCCAACTGTCATGTCGAACCGGATGGTATGGTCTGGGTGAGGCGTAATTCTGATGACGATGCGAATGTGATCATGGCGGTGATTGAAGCGCTGATCGACGTGTGCGGAGGGGCTTCACGTTCACTGGACAGGCGTGGCAAAGCGACGCTTGCGGAGTTCCTAAACTCAGGCGGCAGCGCGCGAGGCAACCGCACGGTCAGTTTAGGGCGAACGCTGGTTAAATGTCAGGGAACATATTTGACTGTAAGTCGTGAACGCCGCGGAATTGAAAAACTGGACCTTGCTCCAGGTGCTTCGGGCGTCTGGGATGGTCGTTATTGGATTCAAAATCTCACAAAAGGATCAGTGTTGACTGTATCCGGCGGCGGTGATGGCGGCGTTGAGCCATCGTTTAACCGCGATTTGGCGGGATGGGCCTCAAATCAGAGCGCGAAAGATGGTGTCGTCGGGGGATTTATCTGTAGGCAGTTGGCCGGGCGCAGTTCGCATATTTTGCCGATTTACGAGTTCCCTTTGGCCCAGGCACTGACGCGTTTGGTGACGACGAACCGGTTTCCGGCATGCCCATTGGGCAATTCACTGGATATTCTGGCGTTAACTGCAATCAAAGTGCAATGACAAACGCCGCCGTTAGCCTTGGCAAGACCCCTCCGGGCTCCTATGTTGTAGGTTGAGTTTTCGAAATTCGGTTATGCGCCGGTGGCCGCAGGCCTTGATCCCCGAGGAAGAGCATGAATCCCAACTTCCGCAATTTTGCCCTATGGGCAATCATAGCGCTCCTGTTGATCGCACTGTTCAACATGTTTCAAAGTCCGACTGAACGGACTGCTGGCCGTGATATCGCCTATTCCCAGTTCATCAAGGATATCGATGCGGGCCGTGTCCGCGACGTGACCATTGTTGGTGAACGGATTTCGGGCAACTACACCGATTCCGCCACAGGTTTTCAAACCTACTCGCCCGGCGATTCTGGTCTGATCCAGCGTTTGAATGATCGCAATGTGACGATTACAGCTAAACCGGAAGTCGATAGCTCCAACACGCTTGTTGGCTATCTGATCTCCTGGCTGCCAATTCTGCTCATCCTGGGCGTATGGATTTTCTTCATGCGTCAGATGCAGGGCGGTTCACGTGGTGCGATGGGATTTGGCAAGTCGAAGGCAAAGCTGCTGACGGAAGCGCATGGCCGCGTCACCTTCGCAGATGTTGCTGGCGTTGATGAAGCTAAGCAGGATCTTGAAGAGATCGTTGAATTCCTGCGCGATCCGCAGAAATTTCAGCGGCTCGGCGGCAAAATCCCTCGTGGCGTTCTGCTCGTTGGCCCTCCCGGCACTGGTAAAACACTGACAGCGCGTGCCGTTGCAGGCGAAGCCAATGTTCCGTTCTTCACCATTTCGGGTTCGGACTTTGTTGAAATGTTCGTCGGTGTTGGCGCCAGCCGCGTTCGCGACATGTTTGAACAAGCCAAGAAGAACGCTCCTTGCATCATCTTCATCGATGAAATCGACGCTGTCGGACGTCATCGTGGCGCCGGCCTCGGCGGTGGCAATGACGAGCGCGAACAGACGCTCAACCAGCTTCTCGTCGAGATGGACGGGTTTGAAGAAAACGAAGGCGTTATCCTGATTGCGGCGACCAACCGTCCCGACGTGCTTGATCCTGCATTGATGCGTCCCGGCCGGTTTGACCGTCAGGTCGTTGTGCCGCTTCCAGACGTCAATGGCCGTGAGAAAATTCTCAAGGTGCATGTCCGCAATGTGCCGATGGCGCCGAATGTTGATCTCAAGGTTCTTGCGCGTGGCACTCCCGGGTTCTCCGGTGCTGACCTGATGAACCTGATCAATGAAGGCGCGCTTCTGGCGGCACGGCGCAACAAGCGACTTGTCACGATGGCCGAATTTGAAGACGCCAAGGACAAGGTGATGATGGGTGCCGAGCGACGCTCGACAGCCATGACCCAGGAAGAAAAGAAGCTCACCGCTTATCATGAAGCCGGCCATGCCATCGTCGCGCTTAATGTCGCCGTGGCCGATCCGGTCCACAAGGCGACCATCATACCGCGCGGTCGCGCGCTTGGCATGGTGATGCAGCTGCCGGAAGCCGATCGCTATTCCATGAGCTACAAGTGGATGGTGTCGAGACTTGCCATCATGATGGGCGGACGCGTTGCGGAAGAACTGACCTTCGGCAAGGAAAACATCACGTCGGGTGCATCTTCCGACATCGTGCAGGCGACCAAGCTTGCCCGCGCGATGGTGACTGAATGGGGCTTTTCCGACGAACTCGGATTGGTTGCCTATGGTGAAAACCAGCAGGAAGTGTTCCTCGGCCATTCGGTGGCGCAGCAGAAGAACGTTTCTGAAGCAACAGCCCAGACGATCGACAGCGAAATTCGCCGTCTGATTGATCAGGCCTATCACGAAGCGCGTGAGATCCTGACCAAGAAGAAGAAGGGCTTTATCGCGATTGCGGAAGGTCTGCTTGAATACGAGACGCTGAGCGGCGAAGAAATCAAGGCGCTGATCCGGGGTGAGAAACCTGCCCGCGACATTGGCGATGATACACCGCCGAGCCGTGGAACGGCAGTCCCGACTGCTGGCGCCAAGAAGGGTGGAGCGGGTAAAAAGGGCGATGAGCCTGATACGGGGCTGGAGCCGCAGCCGCAATAAGACACGACCCGCATAAACCATAATGGTCTAGAATTGTTGACAGCCGCCGTCTGGCGGCTGTTTTGTGTGTATTGCAACGGTTTGTAACAAAATCTGATTGTATTGTCGTGTCGATGTGTCGGATCACGGAGACACATAATAATTTATGGGCATTGTACCGGGGGCTTCCATGAGCAGGCGATATTTCGGCACGGATGGAATTCGTGGCCAGGCAAACAAGGCACCAATGACGCCGGATCTGGCAATGCGGGTGGGTCTTGCGGTTGGAAATCTGTTTCGTCGCGGGGACCACCGGCACAGGGTCGTCATAGGCAAGGACACACGGCTGTCCGGCTACATGATCGAGAACGCGCTCGTGGCGGGCTTTACGGCTGCAGGTCTGGACGTGTTTCTGCTGGGACCGATCCCGACACCGGCGGTGGCGATGCTGACCCGATCCCTGCGCGCTGATATTGGTGTGATGATTTCTGCCTCTCATAATCCCTATCAGGACAATGGCATCAAGCTGTTTGGACCCGATGGCTTCAAGCTGTCGGATGACCTGGAATCCCGGATCGAGGACCTGATGGATGAGGACATCCACCTGCAGTTGGCACGTCCTGATGCAATTGGTCGTGCCAAGCGGGTTGATGGTGTGCATGACCGTTATATCGAATTTGCCAAACGTACCTTGCCCAAGGACATCACCTTGGCAGGTATGCGTGTTGTCATCGATTGTGCCAATGGTGCGGGCTACAAGGTTGCGCCTGCAGCGCTGTGGGAACTCGGTGCGGATGTGATTGCCATCGGCGAGGAGCCCAACGGGACAAACATCAATCTTAATTGCGGCTCGACCCATCCAGTCGCTTTGTCGCGCAAAGTCCACGAAGTTCGTGCCGATATCGGCATTGCGCTGGATGGCGATGCGGACCGTGTGTTGATTGTGGATGAAACCGGTGCGGTTATCGACGGCGACCAGCTGATGGCGTTGATTGCAGAATCCTGGGCCGCGGACGGTATGCTGCGCGGCAACGGCATCGTGGCGACCGTGATGTCCAATCTTGGTCTGGAGCGGTTCCTTGACGGGAAAGGCCTTTCGCTTGCCCGCACCAAGGTTGGTGACCGTTATGTGGTCGAGCATATGCGCAAGCATGATTTTAACGTTGGTGGCGAGCAATCAGGTCACATCGTTCTTTCGGATTTCGCGACAACCGGGGATGGGCTTGTCGCGGCATTACAGGTGATGGCTTGCGTGCAACGTATGGGGCGCCCGGTGTCGGAAGTTTGCCGCAGGTTTGAACCGGTTCCCCAGGTGCTCAAGAATGTGCGGCATTCGGGTGGTCACCCTCTCAACGACGCCCTTGTGAAGGCGGCCATCGCCGAGGCTGAGGCAACGCTCGGCACATCGGCGCGTCTCGTCATTCGCCCGTCGGGAACGGAGCCTCTGATCCGGGTGATGGCCGAAGGCGATGATCGGGCCCAGATTGAGACAGTTGTGGATCAGCTGATCAATGTGATTTCAGGAGCCCGCGACGCTGCCTGACAGATCTTTGATGCGAGGCGGCGCAATTGCGCCGTTTCTGCGTCGGGGAATTTACCGTTACGCCTGAATGACCGCCAAGTCCAAATTCAAGATCCCGGTGCGGTTGACCGAACGCAGGCAGTATTGCCGTTCTCTTTTGCTTTGCGACGATTGCCGTTTGCTGGAGCTGCCCGGTCATCAAGTGAAATCGTCTTTGCCACTGCAGAATGCAGCTGCCGGCGTCTCGTTCCGAGAAGCTGAAACGGGTCGTTTTTCCGTTTTTTGGGCTGTTTCTTGGTAAATAGACGTGGTTAAGTGGGCTTTAACCTTTCTGTCTCATTATCCATAGCGAACCAATAAGCGTGTTGTCTCCAAAACCGGCGGCAGCGCACGTCTCGACGATGGAGTCTGTTATGAGAAAGATCATCCTGGCCGGTACGGCCGTGTTGCTTGCCGGTGTAAGTTCGGCTGGCGCTGCAGATGTTTTGCCTGCGCCAATTATGGAAGCGCCAATCTACCAAGCACCAGTATCGCAGCCTGTCGCAGCGGCCGGTGGCTGGTATCTGCGCGGTGACGTCGGTTATTCCTGGAACAAGATCAGCGGCGCCAACTTCTTTCAGGGTGACCTGAATACCTATGCGCCGTTTACAACGACCTCGCTGCGCAATTCCTACAGCATCGGTGGCGGCGTCGGATACCAGATCAACAGCTATCTGCGTACTGATACGACATTGGACTATTTCAGCAAGGCGGATTTCAGAGGCTCGACGACAGGAAGTTGTGGTGTTGCTGCAGCCTGTACCTCGACTGACCTGACGTCAGTCACGGGACTTAGCCTGCTCGCCAATGCCTATGTCGACTTCTACAAGAAAGGCCGTTTCACCTTTTATGGCGGTGCTGGTATCGGCGGAACTCGCGTCAAATGGGATGCTCTGAGCAACACCTCTTGCGAAACGGGCGATCCTACGAATTGTGACGGGACAGAGTCGCATGGCGGTGCTTCCGGTTGGCGCTTTACATATGCCTTGATGGCTGGTGCGTCGATTGACATTACCTGTAACCTGAAAGGTGATGTCGGCTACCGCTATCGTAATGTTGCCGGTGGCGGTATGTTCAAGAGCCTTACCAGCGCTGGATACCAAGGTTACCACGAAGATTTGAGCTCACACGAAGTTCGCGGCGGTCTTCGCTATGGCTTCAATGGTTGTGAGCAGCAGGAGGTTTACATTGAACCTGCGCCGATCATGCCGATGGTCTACAAATAGGTTCTTGTCTGCCTAGTACAAAATCTGTTTCTGATTTGAGCCGCCCGGTTGTTTTGTCGGGCGGTTTTTCATTGTGATGGGGCAACTCAGGATGCGTATTTTATCACGAAAAATCGCGATAAACACGGTTAATGAACATACTTAACTGTGACTTAACCAGTCTCGGTCATGGTGACCTTCACAGGTATTCGGGCGCGTTTGCGCAGGACCGGATCATTGGAAGGGAATTTGGCCATGTTCATGCGACTTGCTGTGACGCCTTGCATCGCAGTCTTGACAGGATTTGCAGCGCCCGCATATGCGGCTGATCTTGACGACATCATCTACGCCAGGGAGTTGCCGGTAACGCAACCCGTTGAAATTGGAACCGGGTGGTACTTGCGTGGCGACCTTGGTTATTCGGTTGAAACCCGTGGTGAGGCCACCAACTATTCCATTTTCAGCGCCGGTCCGCCTGCGGCTTATACCGACGCAGCATTTGGCAGCTCCTCGCTGGACAGCAACTGGTCTGGATCTCTGGGCGTGGGCTATAGTTTCACCGACTACTTCCGGGGTGACCTGACCTTTGATTACAGCAACGGCAGCTTCGCCGGGACCTCGAGTTCGACACTCGCCTGTGCTGGCCTTGGGACAGGACAGTGCGCCAGCGCTTATTCTCAGGATTTCGAGCAATATGGCTTTATGGCCAACGCCTATGTCGACCTTGGCACATTTGCCGGTTTCACACCCTATCTGGGCGCTGGTGCCGGTATAACCCGCGTGACCTGGGACGCGCAGACCAATGATCTGAGCTGCGTCTCGGTTGTCGGCAATGTCTGCGGCGCAGGCACCGCCACTGACAGCAGTCGCCCGGGAACGGAAAGCTGGCGCTTTACCTACGCCTTGATGACCGGTGTATCCTACGACTTGTCCAAGGATCTGAAGCTGGATCTGGGTTACAAGTACTCCAAGATCAATTCCGGCGGTCAGTTCGGCTATGATGCAACGACCGCAGCGACTGGTGCGACAGGCGTCCAGGGCTCTGACGACGGCTTTACAAAACACGAGATCCGGGTCGGCCTGCGCTACGCTCTCTGGTAGCCGCAGTACATTCTCGAATGGTTGGAAAGGGCGGATCATCTCCGCCCTTTTTGTTATGGTGCAGCGCATGATGCCGCTTGACTTCGAATTGGCCGGGGTCTAATTCCGCAAGTGGGCCACCCCTCCCCAACGAGGGTTCGTTATTCATGGCTACTTTTCCTTTATATTCCAATTGGTTAGCTGTTCTGTTTTCCCCGGCTGTGCCAGATTTGTGTCAAAAATCG
>Ga0163215_100677_pt1 | contig 44430 bp, 40 predicted proteins | sample SynspAceP_FD_185934 | JGI IMG/M metagenome (GOLD analysis project Ga0163215, IMG submission 185934) | Saline lake microbial communities from Ace Lake in Antarctica - Synechococcus sp. Ace-P (Hybrid Assembly) | ecosystem: Environmental > Aquatic > Non-marine Saline and Alkaline > Saline | place...
TTTCTGTTTTTTCGATTTTGTGACCATTCGAGTGTCTCCAATTGGAAAGGAAGTTGAGTTCTTCCAATAAGAGCACTCGAATGGTCCTTCTGCTTAGATTTTGATGATCTAGGGGACATACCAGGGGCCACCCAAATTTTGCTGCGGTTGGCTTTCGGGGCGTCGCTGAATCGCACGCGTCTCTGCGATTTCCGGCAGTCGATTCCTGCTTCGCTCCGTCGGACCCGCCACAGTTCTTGGAAACAGGCCGATCGCCGCGCAGCGGTGATCTCGGCCACTCCCCTGATTTCGGTATCGGCAATGAAAGCGAGCCGCTTTAGTCCGAAGACAGGCCGAGCGGATTCTCTCGGGTACACAACCAGCCCTGTCCGCAGCGGATCGCCTCTTGAGCGAGGCTCTCGGGCGTGCCTGCGGCTCGCTTGAACACCCGGCCAAATTTACGCACCACGTCACACCAGCCAGGAGGATCCAGCCCGATCCGGCTCAGAATCGGTGCCAAGTGCCCAGGGATCTTGCCCACTTTGTCCTGTTGCAATTGGCGGCCCGTCCAATCCAACAATTCCAAATAACGCGTAAGCGAAACGGCGAGAAATCCTTTGGAACTTGCGCGTCGCCCGGAGTCCTCCAAACAGGGGCCGACCGCATCGCGCTGTTCGTCAATTTCGATCGGGCTCATCCAACCGCTCTTGCGCCGACGGCGACTCCGCTCCCAAGCGTGCGTACTGGGCCGCGTTGGATCCTCTCGCTCACCAAGGTCATCGATTCGATCCTTCGCCCCGGTATACTCGCTGGTCTCGGGAGTTTCCGCGATCGCCGCACGAATCGGGTTCAAGTCAACGTAGGCGGCACAGGCCAATAGGCTGGCTTCATCGAGTAAAATTTGAAGTTTAAAACGCCCTTCCCAAAATCTGCCGGTGCATTCGTCTTCACGGTTGGCACGTCGGGCGATGTTTTCGGCCACGCAACGCATCCACGCTCCTCACATCGCTCAGCCGCCGACGTCTCTCAGCAAGCACCTCGGGCTGATTCACGATCATGTCGATTTCAGGCTGCGTCGGTTCTTCGGGCGTCCCGTCGTTTTTCTTGCGGTACGGGAACAGCCTCAACCATCGCCTGGCGACATCCTCGTCGCTCCACTGGGCAACCACATCACTACGTGTTCTTAGGACCAAATGCATGTGGTTACTGAGCACAGTATAGGTCAGGCAGTCGATGGCGAAAATTGATGCCAGGAACTCCAGGCGACTGCGAATCCAGCTTCGACGATGCTCATAAGACTGCCCCGAGTGTGGGTCTTCCCCGCAAAGCCACGCTCGACGCACGCAGCGCTGAGCCAAATGAAAAACCTGCACCGATTCGGGGTCGGTAACTTCGCATCGTGGCTTATGCGGCATGTCAATCTCCGGATTGGTGGTGCGTTGAACGAGTTCTCCTCAGGGTTGGCACGTCGCCGCCCGTTTGCCAATAGGTGGGTGACCCCAACTTTCCCCAACTTTCCCCAACTTTCGCCACAGGAAATGGCTTGCGTTTTCTCGCTGAGTTCAAACTTGGTCGACGTTGGGCGAATGGCTGGCGACTGAAAGATACCTTCGCGTTTGTCGATTCGTCGTCGAATTTTCTGGTTGCGTTTTCGTAGCTGGTTGCGTAATTTAGTGTTCACTCGAAAACCTCGTTACCGCGTATGGAAGGAAATTGTTTTAGCCTCCGAATCATACGGGAAACGCCGGGGGTTTTCGAGTTCTCAAGCCTTTTTTAACAGGGGCGTTCGCTTGATTCAGGACTAGGTCGTCAGTAAACCGGCGGCGCGAGTGCTTCGGGCAAATAACTCAACATGCCGTAACGGGTCGGGTTACCCAATCAACAGCCTGCAAGCGGGGGAACGCTTGACGAGTGCGTTTCCATCGGAGGATCGAACGTTTGGCCGCACTCGGGTTGCACGTTAAATGATGCAAAAATGGCCGAAATTGATTCAGGCACGAAAAAACGGCAACGACTTGGGAGCGTTGACGTTGTCGAAGGGTGTTCTCACCCCGTAAAAGCCAGGGTTAAACCAGTACGGATGAGAGGATTCGAACCTCCACGTCCTTATCGGACACTAGATCCTGAGTCTAGCGCGTCTGCCAATTCCGCCACATCCGCGTACTACGTTCGAAGGATATCCGAGGTGAGAGGGGAGGAAAAGAGGGCGACGCGGCGGTTCTTGGGATTGCTCGACACGTCGTTCTCGAAAACGTTAGGATACGAAAGACGGTTTTGTCTCGTCCTGGTCCGCCCCATCTGCTCTCTCTTTGAATCTGCGTTTTGACTGCGTCTGCTGATCCTTCACCGCAACCTTCGAATTCACCGACGGAGCAACCGCCGCTGGAACCGCCGCTGTCCGAGATACCGGTGCCGGAGACGGTGACTCGTGAGTTCGAACTGACCACGCCGCTGCAGTATTTGCCGGGAATGGGGCTGGTGCGAGCGGATCGGCTGCGTCGATTGGGTTTGCGGAAGGCTCAGGACGTTTTGTTTTTTTTTCCACGCGAGCATGAGTTCCCGCCCCCGCCGACGCGGGTCGATGATCTTCGCGAGGGACGCCCGGCGACTTTCATGGGCAAGATCACCGATGCGGAGATCGCGTCGCGGACGCCGGGGAAATCGGTCTTTGCGGCAATCGTCGAAAATGAGTCGGGTGCCGTGCGGATCGTTTTTTTCAACCAAGCGTTCCGGGCCGAACAGTTGACGTTCGATCGAACGGTCCGGATCAGTGGGGCGCCGAAACTCGCGGCCCTGCGTTGGGAATTCACGCACCCGAAATACGAGATCATCGAACCGGACCGGGCGAGTGAGGCGGAGGAAAGCCAAGGCGAGATTCTGTCGGTCTATCCGCTCACCGAAGGCATCAAGGATTACGAGCTGCGGCGATTGACCCGGCGTGTCGCCTCGGTGTTGGCCGAGGCGGTCAGCGAGGTGATGCCGCCGGAACTTCGCTCGGCTGCGGCCGAGCGGTTGCGTGAGGTGGGCGTGGAACTGGCCGGCGATCTGCCGGATATCGCGACGACGTTGCGTGATATCCACCGCCCGCCATCGGGCGAGGCTCTCAATGCGGCACGGTCGCGGTTGATCTTTCAAGAGTTGTTCGCGATGCAGTTGGCACTTGCGATGCGGCGGACGTCGTTGACGGGTCGTTTGCAAGCTCCGGCGATGCCTTGTTCGGCCCAAATTCGCCAACGTATTTTGCGGCGGTTCTCTTTTGAATTGACGTCCGATCAGAACCGGGTGATCGATGAAATCGCCCAAGAGATGGGCCGTCAATTTCCGATGAACCGGTTGTTGCAAGGCGACGTGGGCAGCGGCAAAACGGTCGTCGCGATCTTTGCCATGATGCTGGCCGTGGCCGCCGGGCACCAAGCCACGATGATGGCGCCGACGGAAGTGCTCGCCCGGCAGCACTTCCATACGCTCAGCAGAATCCTTGCCGACTCTCGCGTTCGGATCGGGTTGTTATGCGGTTCACTGACGGCGGCGCAGCGACGGGAAACGCTGGCCAAGATCGCCTCGGGCGAACTCGATTTGATTATCGGCACGCAAGCCCTCGTGTACGACATCGAGTTCCACTCGCTCGGTTTATGCGTGATCGATGAGCAACATAAATTCGGTGTCCGTCAACGCGTGCGACTTCGCGAAGGCGGCGTCGATCCGCACTACCTCGTCATGTCGGCGACGCCGATTCCGCGCAGCGTGGCGATGACCCAGTTCGGTGATGTGGATTTGAGCACGTTGCGTGAAAAACCGGCCGGACGCGGTGAAGTTCACACTTATCTCGCAGTTGATTCGTGGCGGGATCGTTGGTGGGAATTCGTTCGCGAGCGGATCGCCGAGGGACGGCAGGTCTACGTGGTCGCGCCGCGAGTCGGTGATGAATCACCCGTCCGTGATCCAGCGAGCGAGACGCCTGATGAAGCCAATGAATCGGATGATCTCGTCGAGGAGGCCGAGGATGTGACTTCGGTCAGTCGCACGTTTGAGAATTTGCGAGACAAGGTTTTCAAAGAGCATCGCGTGGAGCTATTGCACGGGCGGATGAAAGCGGATGCGAAACAGGACGTGATGCAGCGTTTTGCCGACGGTGAGATCGATGTGCTCGTCAGTACGACGGTGATCGAAGTCGGCGTGGACGTAGCCAACGCGACGGTGATGACGATTCTCGGCGGCAACCGCTTCGGGCTGGCGCAATTGCATCAACTCCGTGGCCGAATTTCTCGCGGCGTGCATGCCGCTCATTTGTGCGTGTTCACTGATGGAGACCGTTCACCGGAGGACAATGAACGGTTGAAAGTGTTGGAGAAAACGTCGGACGGCTTCGAACTCGCCGAGGCGGATTTTCGCTTGCGTGGCCCGGGCGATCTGTTGGGGAGGAAACAAAGCGGGCTGGCACCGCTGCGGATCGCCGATTTGAATCGGGATATGGAGATATTACAGGTGGCGAGGTCGATGGCTCAAGAACTCATTGACGAGGATCCGGCGATGGAGGCGGCGGAACTGGTTCCGCTGCGAGAGCAGGTTTTGCGGCGTTACGGCGCGAGACTCGAGCTGGGTGATGGGGCGTAGATGATACTGCGATGAATCCGAATCTCGCTACCGACGATCCATTTCCTCATCGCACGCGGCGGTTCGATTGGACCTTGCGTCGCCGATGGGTGTACCGAGTTTTCGTCTGTACGATCGCGATTCTGTTTTTGAAAGTGTGGGGTTCGATCGTGTGGGAGTATCGTCGTTATTTCCCGGCGGATTTTGAATCGAATTTTTTAAGCGGACGACGGTACACGTTCACGGGAATCTACCGCGACGCGTTTTACGTTCATATCGTTTCGAAGTCCGATCGCACTGGCGATTGCGAGCTGTCTGATGCTCAGTGGCGGACGCGTCGGTCAACGAGATTGGCATCGTCGGATGGGGCGGGTGCAGTTTTTCCTGGTATTGTTGGTGGTCGTCCCCAGCGGCATGGTGATGGCTCGGGATGCGTACGCGGGCCCGGTGGCCGGTGCGGGGTTCGCGGTTTTGAATTTGGCGGTCGCGTTGTCGTTGTCGTTGGTGATGGCGGTGGTGCGGGCGCGGGCACGTCGGTTCACTTCGCACCGGCAATGGGCGACGCGGAGTTTCGTGCTACTCGCCTCGCCGTTGTTGCTGCGATTGTTCGCCGGATTTTTTATCGTCACGGGGTGGGAGTCGGCCAACACGTACCGATGGAATTCGTGGGCCAGTTGGCTGATCCCTTTGGTAGGATATGAACTGTACCGCGTGGTTTTGCTTCGGCGGAACCACACAGCAGCGTCTCTCTGAGACGCTGGAAATTGCGAGTCTCCGAGAGACTCGCCTACGTGAGGTTCTGCCGAACCTATCCCCCGATGTGCTTAATACGACGCGTTCGTTTGGAAGTTGTGGTTTTGCGTAGCTCGATTCATTGAGTCGAGTAGGGCTGTCTCTTTGACGGACGACTCGGAGAGTCAGGCTACGTATCCTTCGCTAACGCGTCGGGTTATGAAAACGTGAGTCGTTTAAGGAATGCTCAATCAATTCACCCGACGTGAGGTGTACAGCAAAGGCTCTGGGAACAGATTGCGGCGGGGGAAACTCGCAATGAGGAAACGCAATTTGCGGCGATGGGACCGGCGCCTTGGACGCGTCAATTCGATCCTTGGCAAGCGGTGATTCCGACGTACCGCTGCCCGTCGGACCCGGGCAGTGGGTTGCCGGCTCACGGTCGCACGAACTATGTCGCCTGTCTCGGTGATGCCACACACTGGCTCAACACCGGTGCGACTCGGTTCGATGGGGACTCGGCGTCTTGGGTGGACGATCGTCAAGGCGAGGTGGATGTCTCGGGGCGGGGGATGTTTGTGCCGCGCCGGGCGATCGCGTTTCGTGAAATTTCCGACGGGTTATCCAACACGATCCTGTCGCCGAACCGGGAGGTCTGTTTGGCTGGGGGCGATTCGGGGATCGGCATGTTGCCACCGTCGAGCCGGCACCAGGGCGGGGTTCATGTGCTGATGGGCGACGGAGCGGTGAGGTTCATCACCGACTCGATCGAAGCGGGTGATTCGGCGTCCGGAACGGTGATCGTGGGTGGAACGGGGGTGCGTGAACCGGGAGCGGTGAGCCCGTATGGGTTGTGGGGAGCGTTGGGGACGCGAGGGGGTGTGGAGGAGATTGATTGGGGAGGTGTTTTGAATTGAATATCGGTAGAGGTTTTCGTTTCGGATTGCTTGAAAAATCGAGGCTGCCGCCGGTAAGGGCTAGGTGTTTTCTTTGATTGGGTTTCGCGAGTGCTCACAGGGACGCGTGACTCGTTGACCGAAATAGGTCGTCGTACTTGTTTACGAAAACAGTTCCACCACGGCAATATCGAGGCCAGGTAAGTCGGTATCGCCGGCGAGGCGTTGCTCAATGTTGACGAGACGCGGTGCGGTGTCGAGACGGTGGATGGTGACCGTTTTGAAATGCGTGTCGACCACCCACACCACCGCGACGTCGGATTCCAGGTAGACGCTGACCTTCTCCGCAATCTCTTTTTGCACGTCCGAGGGGGAAAGGATCTCGACGGCGAGCACTGGGGCTCCTTCGATCATCGTTGTCCGATCGTCCTGCCGGGCAATCGTGTCCGCAGAGAAATAAGCGACGTCAATCCCAACGTTCGTATCGGGATCGCGTCGAAGAATGCAACCCACTTCGCCTGAATAGACGCGGCCCCGGGGGGCAGTCTGAGAGACGGCCCAATTTCCGACGAGTCGAGCGACAGTGGCCTCAGTCGCTGCATGGAATCGATTGCGTTTCGTCATCGGTCGTTCTCGTATCTCTCCACGAATCAATTCACGATCCATCTCATCGGGCGGAATCGCAGAAAACTCCTCGAACGAGACGAGTTTGGGTGGGGAAGCGATGCTCATGATTCAAAACCAGCGGGTGGACAGTGGGAGCGTAGCAGCCATTGTAGATCACTGGCGCACCCGAGGCCACAGAGAGACCCAAAGGCTCGGCAGGGGATACCGGATCGGCGCCCAAGCGGCTTAATCCGGCGTACGATCGCTCACCCGAACCGGGTGGTGGCTTTTTGGAGGCACTTGAGCGTTTTCGGGCTGACGTGGTGCTCGATCCCCTCGGCGTCGTGGGCGGCGGTGGCTTCGTCAACTCCGATCGCGATTAGGAATGCGTGAACGATCTCGTGTCGTTTGCGAGAGGCGACGGCGAGCCGTTTTCCTTTCGCGGTCAGTCGGATCGGGCGGTAGGGTTCGGTTTCGAGCAAGCCCTCACCGACCAATCTCGCGACAATCCGTGACACGGTCACGTGACTGACGCCAAAAAACGCCGCCAAGTCGACGACTCGGCATGCGTCTTTGCCGGCTAAAATCTCCGCGACGGCTTCGACATAGTCCTCCGCCTTCTCACTGGAGTGATCCATCCGGATCCGCTCGTGCGAGCCGGGATCGGAGTAGGCGGTGGGGTTTTTTTTCGATTGGGGTTCGCGAGTGCTCACAGGGGCGATATCAAAGGCGGTTCAAGAAGACGGGCGTTTCCTCGCCGATCGCCACCAGAGTCTAGCGAATTCGATGTTTCTGGCTACCGGCTCGACGCGGCTTTCCGAGCGTTCCGGTCCGTTTCGCAAACCCACAGATCTTCTTCTTTTGCGTTCCGATCGATCGCCCCTGGGATTTTTTGTAGCATCGGCTACGATGATCCCTCTTCCTTCCTGACAAATCACCTTTCTTTCGAGCGAATTTGATGACGTGGCGTTCTCTGATTTTCCTCACTCTCTTGACACCTATCCTGGCGGGTTGCACCGATCCGACGGCGTCGCAGGGAACCGATTCACGAGTTTCGACGGTGGACCCGGGTTCTCCGATTGCGGTGACCGCGACCGTCGGGATGGTGGCGGATTTGGTGCGTGGGGTGGGCGGCGATCGCGTGATCGTGAATCAGGTTTGCGGTGCGGGAGTCGACCCGCATCTGTACAAAGCGACTCGTGACGATGTGCAGGCGATGATGAATGCGGACATGATCTTTTATTGCGGTTTGATGCTCGAAGGAAAGATGACCGACACGCTGATCAAAATGGCGCGGGGCAAACCGGTTGTCTCGTTGACCGAGAAACTCGACGAGGCGACGTTGCTCGAACCGGAGGATTTCGCGGGGCATTACGATCCGCACGTGTGGATGGATGTGGCGGCGTGGTCGCAGTGCGTCGACGTGATCGCGGACGAGTTGTCGACCGTCGATCCGCCGTCCGAACCGGCCTATCGCGAGCGGGCGACGGCGTTGCAACAGAAACTCGCCGAACTCGACGAGTATGGCAAACGAGTGATCGCGACGATCCCCGAGGGCAGGCGCGTGTTGCTGACGTCGCACGACGCGTTCAATTATTTCGGGCGTGCGTATGGTTTGGATGTGATGGGTGTGCAGGGGATCTCGACCGAATCCGAAGCGGGTTTACAACGGATCAACGAGCTGGTCGATCTGTTGGTCGACAAGCAAGTGAAGTCGGTGTTTGTTGAAAGCAGTGTGCCTCGCAAGAACATCGATTCGCTCGTCGAGGGGGCTGCGTCGCGGGGCCACGTCGTCGCAGTTGGTGAGAAGGAATTGTTCAGCGATGCGATGGGTGCGAAGGGGAGTTACGAAGGAACCTACATCGGCATGCTCGACCATAACATCACCTTGGTCGCCAGAGGTTTGGGCGGCGACGCACCGGAGAAAGGGTTCCAAGGCAAACTCAGTCCATGAGTGATTCCGAGCAACTCAACAATGGCAGCCGTATTGACTCATCGATCGCACTGTCGGTGGACGATCTCACGGTCGCCTATCATCGCAAGCCGGTGATTTGGGACGTGGCGATTGATTTACCGACCGGTTCGTTGATCGGCATCGTTGGACCCAACGGGGCGGGCAAGAGCACGTTGCTCAAAGCGATCATGAACCTCGTTCCGATCGCGTCGGGACGAGTGAAGGTGTTTGGCAAAACGTATCGTGAGAACCGGCACCGGGTCGGTTACGTGCCGCAGCGTGAAAGCGTGGATTGGGATTTTCCGGTCGACGCACTCGACGTGGTGACGATGGGGTTGTACAGCCAAATCGGATGGTGTTTTCCGGTGCGTAAAAAACATCGCGAGGCCGGCATGGAGGCGCTCCGCCGAGTCGGTATCGCAGATTTGGCCCGTCGTCAAATCAGTCAGCTTTCGGGCGGCCAGCAGCAGCGAACGTTCTTGGCCCGGGCGCTCGTTCAAGACGCCGATTTGTACTTGATGGATGAACCGTTCGCGGCGGTCGATGCGTCGACAGAAAAGGCGATCGTGGAGTTACTGCGTGAACTGAAATCTCGCGGCAAGACGGTCGTGGTGATCCATCATGATTTGCAAACGGTGCCGGAGTACTTTGATTACACGGTGCTGTTGAACATGCGTGTGGTGGCGTCGGGACCGGTCGAAGAAACGTTCACGACGGAAAATTTGCAGAAGACCTATGGCGGACGTTTGACATTGCTCGACGAGGTCAGTGAAGCGATGCGGCGGCGGGAGCGTTCGCTGTGAGTGACCATGTTTGCGTTGACAGGAAACTTTGTGAAGCATCTTTCAGCGTAAATGTAGGGTATGCGGGCGGGACGCCCGCGAACCCTGAAAACCAGTTTTTCGATCAAAAAAAATGCTTCACGGCGTTACCCTGTTGGCCGAATTCGCTGCGAATCCTCTTCCTATTCTTGGTTGTGTTTTGTTGCACAACCGTCGCATCAGCTCAATCCTCCTCCGAATCCCTGGCCGACCGCAGTGTGGATTGGCCGACGGTGTCGCAATGGCGACGCGTTGTTTTGCTCGAAGACTACAACACTCGCGTGGTGTTGTTTGGCGTTGCTGTGTTGGGAGTCGCAGCCGGACTGGTCGGCAGTTTCACGTTGCTGCGAAAACGGGCGTTGTTGGCCGACGCGCTTTCGCACGCGAGCTGGCCCGGGATCGGGCTGGCGTTCATCATCGCGAGCCAGTTCGGCATGAACGCGAAATCGCTTCCGATCTTATTGTTCGGTGCCACCGCGACGGGGTTGCTGGGTGTGGGCGTGGTGCTGCTCGTGCGTTCGCAAACGCGGTTGAAAGAGGACGCGGGTTTGGGGATCGCGTTGAGCGTGTTCTTTGGTGCGGGGATGGGGTTGCTGGGCATCGTTCAACAGATGGAAACCGGCAACGCGGCCGGTTTGGAAGGGTTCATCTACGGCAAAACCGCGTCGATGAATGCCAACGATGCCAAATTAATTGCGGCCGCCTCTGGGATCGCGATCGTTTGTCTTTTGATGCTGTTCAAAGAATTCAAACTGCTGTGTTTTGATGAATCGTTCGCCGGTTCGCGCGGCATGCCGGTGCTCGGTTTGGATCTCGCGTTGATGGGCGTGGTGGTGTTGGTGACGATTGTGGGTTTGCAGGCGGTGGGATTGATTTTGGTGGTCGCGTTGTTCGTCACTCCGGCGGCGGCGGCGCGTTTTTGGTCGGAAAAACTATGGGTGGTCGCGTGGTTGGCGGCGTTGCTCGGCGGCATCGGCGGCGTGGTCGGTGGGGCGGCGAGTGCCGTTTTTCCTCGCCTGCCCTCGGGTGCCATGATCGTGCTCGCGTCGACGGGGTTGTTCGTGTTCAGCATGTTCTTCGGGACCGCGCGAGGCGTGTTGGTTCGTTGGCTGCGGCGTTACCACGTCAACCGCCGGGTGCGACGACAGCACCTGCTGCGTGGATTGTTCGAGCTACTCGAATTGGATGACGCCAAGTCGCTGCCACAGCGACGGGCTCCGGTTTCGTTTGAAAAATTGCTGAACCTCCGAAGTTGGTCACGACTGAGGTTGCAGCGAACGATCGCGGCGGCGCAATGGGACGGATTAGTCACCCCGAACCGCGAGGGTGTGGGGTTGTCTCACGCCGGTTATATCGAAGCGGCTCGGTTAACCCGCGAGCATCGGTTGTGGGAATTGTATTTGATCACGTATGCCGACGTCGCTCCGAGCCGAGTGGATCGCGATGCCGACGCGATCGAACATGTGCTCGAACCGGAACTGGTCGACGAGTTAGAAAAACTGTTGGAACAGCAACCAGTGCAGATTTCAGTGCCAGCGAACCCACACGGTTCCATCCCTGGGGGAGCGCTATCATGATTTGGAATTGGCGACTCGATGGATGGATCGTTTTGGCCGGCGTGTTGTGCGCGGTCGCGTCGGCGCTGCTGGGCAATTTCCTGGTCCTGCGGCGGTTGAGCATGTTGGGCGACGCGGTGTCGCACGCGGTGTTACCTGGTCTCGCGGTCGCGTTTTTCATCAGTGACAGTCGCAGTAGTTTGCCGATGTTTCTCGGCGCGGTCATTGTGGGCGTTTTGACGGCGTTATTCACCGAATGGATTCGTGGTGTCGGACGTGTCGATGAGGGTGCGTCGATGGGGGTGGTGTTCACGTCTCTGTTTGCGGTCGGGTTGATCATGATCGTGCAGGCGGCCGATCGTGTCGATTTGGACGCGGGTTGCGTTCTCTATGGGGCGATCGAGCTGACGCCGCTGGATACTGTGTGGTTGTTCGGTTTCGAAATTCCGCGAGCGGTGGTGGTGCTGTCCGTTGTGACGGTGGTGAACCTGTTGTTTGTGTTGTTCTTTTTCAAAGAGTTGAAACTCAGTTCGTTCGATCCCGCACTCGCCACGTCGATGGGGTTCTCGTCCAAATTCATGCACTACGCGTTGATGGTGTTGGTCGCCGTGACCGCCGTTGCGAGTTTTGAAAGTGTCGGGAACATCTTGGTCGTGGCGATGTTCATCGTGCCCCCGGCGACGGCTTACCTGTTGACCAATCGTCTCGGTTTGATGATCGTTCTTTCGACTTTGATTGCAGCGATGAGCGCGGGCAGCGGACATCTCACCGCCGTCATCGTGCCGACATGGTTCGGTTTTCAAAGCACGACCACGGCGGGCATGATGGCGGTGATGGCCGGTGTGCTGTTCGGAACCGCGTTGTTGTTCGCTCCGCGGCAAGGCATTGTCGTGAAGTGGATTCGTAATGAATCGTTATCGTTGCGGATTTTAGGCGATGACGTGGTCGCGTTCTTGTATCGTCAACAAGAGCGTGCGACGTCGATTTCAACAGCGACTCCATCCAGAGCATCCGCCGAGAATGCTCGTCCGGCGGTGAGCAAAGAATCGCTCGCGGAGGAACTATTCGCGTCGTCGTGGCAATTGCGTTCGGCCCTCTCGAAATTGCTCCGCCGGGGCGAGGTATGGCAAGACATGGGCCAGTACCAGTTGACCGATCGGGGAACCAAACACGCTCAAGAACTCGTGCGTTCGCATCGGTTGTGGGAGCAATACTTGGTATCCGAAGCGAGCGTCGACGCGGCGCGAATTCACAACAAAGCCGAGGTGCTCGAACACTTCACCGACCGCAGTCTGCGAGATCAATTATCACAGGCAACGGACGCCCCGTCACTCGACCCTCACGGCACCGCGATCCCACCCGAACACGATGAACCCACCAGCGAAACGGGCAACACTTAACGAGCCCCGCAGCGAAACGCTGTGAAGCAATTTTCGAACGCAGGATGGGACCTTTGTCCCGTCCGCGAGACTTTTGCGGCAAGTGGTTATTGAATTAGTCGCTCGGGACAATGGTCCCAAGCGACTTAACATCGTAAAACGCAACGGGGAAATGCTTCCCAGCGTTTTCTGAAGCGAGCCAGTATCATGGTTGCGATCCTGCCTGGTCGATTCACCGGGGCAAACTCGGAACTGGAACGGCCCCAGGCAAGCCATCGGGTAGCGCGTGAACACCCGAGTGCAATGCGTGAGCAAGAATCTCTAGGCTATCGACCAACCTCGGCCCTGGACGACTGAAGTAGGCAGAACCGTCGACGACATAGACTCGTCCCGACTTCACGCACGACATCGATTCCCATCCCGGATACGATCTCAAAATGGGCAGGTCATCCATGGTTCGGGCGACGTTAAACCCACAACACGCGATCATCAACATCTCTGGGTCCGCCGCCACGATCGCCTCCCACGACGTCGTCACTGAACGCTCGCCGGCCACACCGATCGCCTCGCGTCCACCCGCGAGTGCCACCAGTTCGGGACTCCAATGACCGGCACAGAACGGCGGGTCGATCCATTCGAGCAACATCACCGACGGACGATTTGAGATCGCTTGCGAACGTGTCGCCACCGCATCGATCCTCGCTTGCAATTCCGCGATACAACGAACCGCCCGGTCTTCGCATCCCGCCGCATCGCCAACTTGTTTGATGCAATCCAAGACATCCGCAAAACAAGTCGGTTCCAGATTGATCACGCGAGGTTGCCCGGGCAGCGAACGCGCCGCCGATTGGACTTCCTTTTCGGCCACCGCGCAAACATCGCAAAGAGCCTGCGTCACGATCAGGTCCGGTCGCAACGATTCCAGCACCGGCATGTCGAGGGAGTAAAGCGCTCGCTCCGTTTTCAATCGTTCACGAACCAACGCATCGATCTCACCACTCGACGCGTCATGCGGAATCAGAGTCCGCGTCACCTTGGGCAACCCTTCCACCCCCACCGGATAATCACATTCATGCGTCACCCCCACGAGTTGATCTCGCAACCCCAACGAACAAACGATCTCAGTCGCACTCGGCAACAACGAAACGATACGCAAAATAATTTCCTCCTCGAACACGGACATCGGTAACCAACGGACAACTTCGGCAGGTTCATTTTCCCGCGGGTAGTTGGATTAAAAGGGGTTCATCCTCGCAGGATGCGATTTCGTTGATCGCCTGCCGGACGACATTTGCCTTTTCCACACTTAATTTTCGAGGGAAATCGGTTTCCTCGTTTTCAAAGTAGTAGGCGGTTTGTTGCAGTTCGGGAATGACACGTTTTGCGTGCGTTCCATAAGTCTTGAGCAAATCCATCACTTCGATGATTCGTTTTTGGCTGCCGTGCTTCTTTTGAGTGCGTGCGTAGTCAGCGAGCAGTTCGATACCTTCGCTGATTCGATGCTCAACCAGCAATTCAAGGCCGGCTGTTTGAATACCATCGGCGAACATGATCCCGCTCGGTGCGGGCTCGACGATCGCTCGATGGATCTCGGGAAGTAACGGTTTGATTTCGTTATAGCTGAGGTTTCGGTAAACCGAGCTGAAACTACTGCGGGCACGCCCGTCCTCGTTCGTGAGTCCGGCACGCACCGCGTCGAACAGCAGGTCTCGATCGACTCCTTCCAAAGTTCGACCGAGCATGCCGCCACGAGTGTTGAACAGCGTAAAGGCGAGGTACCTTTGCTGCATTCCACGTGGATCGGTCGTTCGATCGAAATGAGTGAGCATATGCAATAGTTCCGGCACGACCGACGTCGCATTTTGGCCGATCGCGGCGAGTGCATTGGAGGCTTGGATGCGTAACCAAAGATCATCGTCTTGAAGCGTTCGGCGAAGCATCGGGACGGCAGGTGCAGCCCTGCTTTTCAAGTGTGCGAGGGCTTGACAGGCACCCAAACGAGATTCCAGCAAATGAGAATCGAGCATCTTGATCAGTTGATCCACGGGGGCTTCCGGGCGATGGGCGATCGCCATCGCAGCACGCTCGCGGACCACCGGCGACCAACTGCCGAGCCGCTTCCAAAGCGCTGCATTGTCAAGTTGGTCGTAGAAGCCGTTGCGATCTTTGTTGCTCCAACCGCGTCCGTCTCCAACGAGTCGTTCGGCGGAACCGGCATCCAACTGCGGAACCGTCGTGGGCGTTTTTCCTGTTAAGTAAATCTTTTTCAGGGGCATCGCGTAGGCCAACAGGTAGGCACCGGTGCAATCCCAGCGGTGATAGCTATCGTTGCTCATCTCCGGTGGCCCTTGATGGACAAAGCTGCCATCGGATTGACGCGCAAGATCGAAATACCACGCTCCGTATTCGCGCATCCATTGGCCGGTTGCCTGAGGACCGGAGAGAGCGACCGCCGGCATCGCCCACAGAAGGTTGAAGAAGTTTCCTGTATGGCCGGTGTCGCGTTCTGCACCGTGTGACGCGACGCTCATTCGCGAAAAGAACTCGGCACTGGACGTTTCATCAATCAAGTTAAATAAAACGGCCGTCATGCCGCACTTGCCGTTGTCCTCGTGGGTTTGGATCCAAGGATGATGATCGCCGTAAGGAATCGCGCCTTTGCCAACGTAGAAACGAAGGAGTCGCGTGCTGCGCTCGATCGCACGATCCAGTTCGGGTGCCTCCACCCCTGCTTTGCGAGCAAGCACTAAACCGATCGTCAGCGGCACGCCCGGCGAATTCATCATGCCATAGCCTCTCAAACGACCATCGTCGGCTGCGAAATGATGGCCCCAAGAGCCAACGATACTTTGGCCAAGGGCAGCTTCCATTGCGAGACGTTTCAGCCCCGGCATGACCGAGTGGTCGCCGCTCGCCATCACGTACTCCGATAGGAACATGATGACGTAACCGTAATGCCATGTTTTGAATCCGTCAGTGGAGAATCCGGCCGCCCACCGGGCTTCGTCCTGCACGATCGGGAGGTACTCGGGATTGCCACTGGCCAGCAATGCCAGGGCGTTGATCGAGCGAGTGATCGGCGGTTGCCGGTAAGCCGGGTCAGCGATCCGAGCTGCCAGTCTCTGGCAACCTTGTTCTAAAATCCGCTGGGATTTCGAGCAATCGTAGGGTGCGGTGCTGCTGTACGACCCCAGCGGTGGAACTCTGAGCTCGACCTCCTCCTGTTTCCCGTCTCGCCATCGAATCAACTTGAGAGTTCCGTCGCCGGCTTCGGCCTCGGTGATCGCTTTGCCGATCTCCGTGCGTGCGTCATAAGAGAAACGGTTACCCGCGACGCCTCGAATCACGTCGCCGACGACCAGCACTCCCTCCGCGGGTGATTTTTTTTCCACACTTGTGACCGCGATCTGACGCGCATCGCTGGTGACCATTTTGTCGCTGAACATCCATCCGCGCGCACCGGTCGCGCCGAGATTCCAATCATGCGCCGCACCTTCGGGGATGGAATCCCCCGCCGTGAAATCCGGGTTCGGCATCTTGGTCGTGTTCGCACCAAACAGCGGACTGGTGAGAAACAAAAGAGCGATGCCGGGTGCGATCGACTGCAAGAATACGCTTCGACTGGGCTTCCATTTCATCACTTCAGGACTCTTTTCAAATAAAGAAAAACGGGTGGGTCTTTGTGGGCGGCGGATAGCCCATGATCTTAGCAGACGCAGAATGATTGTCGGGCCGAAAACGCCAGCGGTGCAAGGGTTTCTTCACCCTCCCGAGCGAAGCTAGATCAGCACTTCCAACCCGCACCCTCTCTCACGCCCGACCGTAGAGCGGGCCGAAGTTTTGGCAGGCGCGGAAATCGGCTGACTCGGAATTGTCGGTGCCGAACGCGTTCCAGGCACTCGGGCGGAACACTCGTTCTTCTTCCAGGTTATGCATGTAAACCGGGATGCGAAGGATCGACGCCAGCGTGATGAACAGATGCCCGACGTGTCCGGCCGTCATCACGCAGTGGTTCGCGCCCCAACGATTCATGACATCGTAGGTCGACGTGAACGATCCGCGACCGGTGAGCGTCGGTGCGAACCAAGTCGTCGGCCAGGTCGGGTTGGTACGTTGGTCGAGGGTGTCGTGCACCTCCGCCGGCAATTCAACCGTGTGGCCTTCGGCGATCTGCAATGCCGGGCCGAGTCCCGAGACGAGATTGATCCGCGTCATCGTCGCCGGCATACCGCCCCGGGTGCAGTACCGCGTGCTCCAACCGCCACCGGGGAAATACTCGGACATCGACGGATGCCAAGTCGTTGCTTTCAAACATGCGGCGACCTCCTCGTCACTGATTTCCCAAAACGGTTTCATCGTCGGCGTGCCATCGGCGTCCGTTTGTCGACCGGTGCCGTCGAGCGTCGCGGGGCCGGAATTGATCAGATGCAACAGACCGTCGCTCGCGGCGCCTTCGAGTTGGTAACCGTCGCACACCGAGGCGACTGCGTCGGGACTCCAGTACGTTCGTAGGTCGGCGAACACCTGAGCGGTGTTGGTTAACAAATGGCCGAACAGCATGGTCGCGGCGTTGAGGGCGTCGTTCTCGGTCGCGACAATGTAAGGTGCCCGTTTGCCGTTCCAATCGAACGAGGTGTTGAGGATCGCTTCGAGAAAATCGCCGTTGGGGAAATGGTCGGTCCATTGCCGTTGGCCTTGGAAGCCCGATGCGATCGCTTGATGGCCTTGCGATTGTTCACGCAACCCCATCTCGGCGAGCTTCGGATTGCCCACCATCAGGTCGCGAGCGATCAACGTCATCTTCACGCTGTCGGACCATTCCTGATCGTGTTGTTCGCGAGTGCGGCGGTGGGCGTCGTCGTTGGCGTCTTTCCCCTCGGGGCAATTTTCCTTTACCCAAGCGAGTGCTTTTTCGTACTCATCGGCGTCGAATTGGTCTTTGTTCATGCGGCCGACGAACTCGCTCATGTCGATGTCCTCGACTCGCATCCCCAGCCATTTTTCCCAGAACGCGTAATCGATCATCGAGCCGGCGATGCCCATCGAGGTGCCGCCCATCGACAGGTACGCCTTGCCTTTCATCAACGCTGCGGCGATCCCGCAACGGGCGAAATCGAGAATTTTTGCTTGGACGTCCCCAGGCATGTTCGCGTCACCCGCGTCTTGGACATCGCGCCCGTAGATGCCGAATGCCGGGATGCCTTTTTGAGTGTGTCCGGACAAGACCGCAGCGAGGTAAACCGCACCGGGCCGTTCGGTCCCGTTGAAACCGAACACCGCTTTGGGACGTAGCGGGTCCATGTCCATCGTTTCGCTGCCGTAACACCAACAGGGCGTCACGGTCAAAGAGACACCAACGTTTTGTTTGCGAAACAGTTCTTCGCAGGCGACCGCTTCGGCAACGCCGCCGATGCAAGTTTCGGCGATCACACAGGCGACCGGTTCGCCGTTAGGATAACGCAAGTGCGACGAAATCAGCTCCGCAACTCGCTCGGCCAATCCCATCGTTTGATCTTCGAGGGATTCGCGAACGCCGCCGAGTCGACCGTCGATCGTGGGCCGAATGCCGATCTTCGGGAGATCTCCTTGAAAGACCGTTGCTGAGGTTTGGATGTCATTCATGCGATTTGCCTTGGGGGTCGTGGGGGAGATCAAACGGCGCAAGCGAACACGTCATCGAAATGCCGCTCAAAAATGCACCGGGTCGATTGTAGGAAGTTCGTCATCTCCTCGAAAGCAACCAACATGTCCTCGCAACCGTCTCGATTTATCAAACCGATCGTCATCGTCACGTTGCTCGCCATTGCGGGCATACTCTACTGGCGATTCGGCGATTGGTTGTCGCTGAAATATCTCGCCGACCAAGAGACCGCAATTCGAGCGTTCGGTCGCGATCACCCCGTGCTCGTGCCGGGAATCGCGTTCGGGATTTACGTTTTGGCGACCGGGTTGTCGCTACCCGGGGCCGCCGTTTTGACGCTCGTCATGGGCTGGTATTTCGGGTTCGCTCGCGGGCTCGTGTTGGTGAGTTTCGCGTCGACCACCGGTGCCACGATCGCGTTCCTGCTGAGCCGTTATCTTTTTCGCGAGACGATCGAAAATCGATTCGGAACGCGAATGAAAACGTTCCAAGATCGACTGCGTCGCGAGGGGGCGTACTACCTGTTCTCGCTGCGGCTGATTCCGGCGGTACCGTTTTTCATCGTGAATTTGGTGATGGGTCTGACACCGATCCGGACGCGGACCTATTGGTGGGTCAGCCAGCTAGGGATGCTACCCGGCACGGCGGTGTACGTTTACGCCGGCTCGGCGGTCCCGAGTTTAAAACAGCTCGCTCGCGAGGGTGTCGGCGGGATTCTCACCCCGGGGCTGATTTTCGCGTTCGTGCTGCTCGGCACGTTCCCTTTGCTCGTTAAAACACTACTGAATCGGATGACAAAATCTCGGTCCTCCACCGAGGCAAAGAAACCGTGATCATTCAGGAGGAGAAGATGAGCCTCCTTTCCACTCGGAACGACAGGAAGAGTGGAAGACAGAAACTTGACAATGCAGAGCATTTCTGGTCTTTCATTTTCCTGTCAAAAATTTTTCCTGACAGGAAAACCTTCGTCGATGCACTCAGCTCACCGCCGATTCGATCCCGAATTTCAAGAGCGTTTGTTGTAAAATCGCACGTTCACGATCGTCCAAGGCGACCATCGGCAGCCGCAGTTCCCCGGTATCACGGCCGAGCATTTGCATCGCCGCTTTGACCGGAATTGGGTTAGTCGACAGCCCCAGCATGATGCTGCAGAACGAATACAGTCGGTGATGGATCGCTGCGGCGGTGGTGTAGTCACCTGCGGCAGCGGCCCGCACGAGTTCCAGCATCACACCGGGCACGACGTTGGCGGCGACCGAAATCACGCCCTCGCCACCGACACTCATCATCGGCAACGTCAGCGAATCGTCTCCCGAGAGTACGGTTAAATCGGTCGTGCCGAGAATCGCCGAACACTGGTCGAGCGACCCGGTCGCGTCCTTGACCATCGTGATGCCCGGCAATTCGGCGAGTCGCTGGATCGTCTCGACCTCGATATTTTTCCCCGTCCGGCCGGGGATGTTATAAACGCACACCGGGATATCGACGTCTTCGGCGATCGCCCGGAAGTGCTGGAACATGCCTTCCTGGGTCGGTTTGTTGTAATAAGGAGCGACCTGCAACGTCGCGTCGGCCCCCTCGGCGGCGGCACGGCGGGTCAACCGGAGCGCCTCGGCGGTGCTATTGCTACCCGTTCCCGCCATGACTTTGACGCGTCCGGCGACACAGGCAATCGTTTCGGCGATCACCCGTTCGTGCTCGTCATGCGAGAGCGTGGGCGATTCGCCGGTCGTCCCGGCGGGGACGATGGCATTCGTTCCCGCATCGATTTGGAACTCGATCTGCTCACGCAATCTCGCGATATCAAGTTCTCCGTCACGAAACGGGGTGATAATGGCAACGGCCAATCCGGCGAATTGGCTCCCTTTGCGTTGACTCATCTGCGATCGGCCTCGAAGGCGAAAATGGAAGGTAAATAATGTCTTTTGCCCGCGAAAACCGCGAATCGAACGGCCTTGAAGGACAATCGACTCGACACGAGCCTGGACGTTAGTGTAACGATTCACTGCCGACTGGCCAGGGCAACCGCCGACTGACTCCGGTCACCACACTACCGATTTCAAAGAGTGAAAAGAGCGTCTCAGGTTCGGCCTTGACAAACTCGACGCACTCGCGATACTTCGCGACTGAAATTAACTTCAATCCACTTTGTACGCGATTGCCCCTTATCTCTCCTGACGGACGGTTATGGGGCGGTTCTTTCCGTTCAGATTTCATCTATGCCCACTATCAATCAACTCGTCCGCAAGAATCGCAAGCTGAAGAAGAGCCAGAGCAAGTCGCCGGTTCTCGAGAAATGTCCTCAGAAACAGGGCGTTTGTTTGCAAGTTCGGACGATGACTCCGAAGAAACCGAACTCCGCCCTGCGAAAAATCACGCGGGTCCGGTTGAGCAACGGCAAAGAAGTGACAGTTTATATCCCCGGCGAAGGCCACAACCTGCAAGAACACTCGATCGTTTTGGTCCGCGGCGGTCGCGTCCGAGACCTTCCCGGTGTGCGATATCAGGTTGTCCGTGGCTCACGCGATGCCCTGGGCGTTGACGGTCGCAAGCAATCCCGCAGTCGTTACGGTGCGAAGAAATAATCTCGACTCCGACAGATTGATCGACTCAGACAAATTGATCGACTCAAACACATTGATCGACTCAAACCAATTGATCGACACGGTCGAGGTGATCGACACGGATCACCGACCGAGATAGCCGTTGCCTGGCCCCACTCAATTCTCAACCTCACACAACCACCCCTTCAAACGACGTACTCTCATGGGACGAATCACTTCCAGTCGCTCGCAACTCAAAGGCGACCCGCGTCATCAATCGTTGCTGGCCAGCAAGTTCATCAACTGCCTGATGCTCGACGGCAAAAAAACGACCGCCCAACGCGTGTTCTATGGTGCACTCGAAGAAATCGGCAGGCGTCACGAAGGCGAGGAAACCGCTTTTGAAGTTTTCGAAGCGGCCCTTGAGAACATCAAACCCTACATCGAAGTCCGTAGCAAACGGGTCGGTGGTGCGAGCTACCAGGTCCCGATGCAGGTCAACAAAGCGCGGCAGCAAAGTCTCGCGATCCGTTGGATCCTGATGGCGGTTCGTGACAAAAAGGGCCGTCCGATGCACCTCAAATTGGCCGACGAGTTCTTGGCCGGTTTCAAGAAAGAAGGCGCCGCCTACACACGCCGCGAAAACACGCACCGCATGGCCGATGCCAACAAGGCGTTCGCCCACTTCGCGTGGTAACGAGCCTACCCGGCCGCTCATCTTGTCGCTCCTCACGACCGTCGATTCATTTCGACTTCCCAGGATCGACCCATCGCATCACAATTGCTCGCGATTCGGTTCACCCCGAATCGCGTTTTTTTTTGCCGCTTCGCTCTGTTCGTACCCGATCTTCGAATTTCACCATGGCCGCCGACATATCCAAATTACGCAACATTGGCATCATCGCTCACATTGATGCTGGCAAAACCACCGTCACCGAGCGGATGTTGTATCTCAGCGGCCAGAAACACCGCGTCGGACGCGTCGACCACGGCACCACCGACACCGATGACGATCCCGAAGAACAGGATCGAGGCATCACGATCTTCAGCGCGTGCGTGAAGTACAAGTGGGGCGAATACAGCATGAACCTGCTCGACACACCGGGGCATGTCGACTTCACCGCCGAGGTCGAACGGTGTCTCCGCGTCCTCGATGGTGCCGTCGTCGTCTTCTCCGCTCGTGAGGGCGTCGAAGCCCAGAGCGAAACGGTGTGGCGGCAAGCAGACCGGTACGAGGTCCCACGGATCGTATTCATCAACAAAATGGACCGCGAAGGCGCGAATTTTGAGGACGTGTTCGGCGACATCGGGCCGCGATTAGGCGGACGCCCCGTTGCTGTGGAAATCCCTGTCGGTCAAGGCCCGCCCCACGTCAACGATCCGTTCCGCGGCGTGATCGATCTGGTCGACATGCAATTGTTGCAGTACGACCCGAAAACCGAAGGTAAAACGGTGACGAAAACCGACCTGCCCAAGGATCTTTACGACGACGCCTCGATCTGGCGCGAGCAACTGATGGAGGTCGTTTACGAACTCAGCGAAGAGGCGATGACGTTGGCTCTCGAGGAAAAAGAGGTGCCCCGCGAACTGGTTCTCGCCGCACTCCGCAAAGGCTGCATTGAGCGCGTCATTCAACCGGTTTTTTGTGGTTCAGCACTTCATGGAATCGGCGTCCAACCGCTGATGACCGGCGTCGGCAATTTCCTCCCCAGCCCGCTCGATCGCCCGCCGGTCACCGGCATCACACCGGGCAAAGAAGACCAACCTCAATCTCGAAAACCCGACGTTAAGGAACCTTTCTGCGGCCTCGTTTTCAAGATTCTGCCCGCCAAAACCGGCGACAACTACTGGATCCGAATCTACAGCGGCACGCTCGATCAGAACTCACGTGTCTATTGCCCCAACCGTGACAAGAAAGAAAACGTCGCCCAGATTTGGCAAATCCATGCGACGAAAAAAGACCGCGACGGACAGAGCGAATCCGTCGGCGCAGGCGACATTTGCTGCGTCATCGGACCCCGGTTCGCCATCACCGGTGACACCGTCTGCGATGTCAAATCCCCGATCGAACTACCGAGCATCAAGTTCGCCGAGACGGTGTTGTCGATGGCCATCGAACCGGAGAGCACCGGCGATCGGAAGAAACTCGAAGAGACACTCGGCATGCTACGCCGCCAGGATCCAACGTTTCGTTCCGTCGAGAACGAAGAGATCGGACAAACCATCATCAGCGGGATGGGTGAACTGCACCTCGAAGTGATCCAGCACCGTTTGACTCGTGATTTCAATCTGAACGTCAAATTCTACAAACCCCGCGTTAACTACCGTGAAACGATCAGCGGCACCGCCGACATCACCGGTCAATGCAACCGCATTGTCGGCTCGGCTCAGATGTTCGCACGTTTAAAAACCCGCGTCATGCCCACCGACGATCCCGCCGCACCCGTCGTCGTGTTCGACCGATTGCCGCCCGATTGCGGACTGCCCAACGCCGTGCGAACTGCCGCGATCGAGGAGATGCGTCAGCGTGCCGAAGGTGGTGGTATGATCGCAGGTTTCCCGCTCTCGGGCGTCCGCTTCGAAGTCTACGACGCCGAGATGCGAGACGAGGGCAGCGACGAGGTGGCGTTCCGAATTGCCGCTGGCGACGCATTCGAATCGGGCATCGAAGCGGCCGGTCCGGTCTTGCTCGAACCGGTGATGCGGGTCGAGGTAACGACCCCCGAAGATTACATGGGCGAGATCGTCGGCGACCTCCAACAGCGACGGGCCATCATCGCCTCGACCGAATCTCGAGGCATGATGACCGTCATCGTCGCCCACGCCCCCTTGAAAGAAATGTTCGGCTACAGCAGCGCGATCCGCAGCCTCAGCCAAGGCCGAGCGGCCAGCAGCATGGAACCCTACGGGTACCAAGCCGCTCCAAAAGAAGACGCCGATAGCTTTCAGTATTGAGCGCGCGGATAACTGATGTCGACGCGCTCGGAAACTCTCTTTCGAATTGGACAATGACCTGCTGATCCGTTTTCGGCAGACCGAGCCGATTCGGTGCGAGTGGCCTGGGACAGTTAAAAATTAGGGTTGGCTTTGCTAGCCGTTTGGGCGTTAGCCCCGGTTATTGCATGACAACTGTAAGTGTCCCAAACCACTAGTTCGACTGTCGTTTTAATCGTTTTCAATGATTGAGCGCGACAATGATAACCCGACGCGTTAGTTTTGAAGTTGCGCTATTTTTAATTTTGCCTCTTGATGGGTTCATCCGGCGGAAGCGTACGCCGGAGGTTTTCCAGGCATGACTGCAGTGTCCAACGAAATTGGTGCATGAGCATGGATGCTGGTCGACTATGCAAGCCGGACGAAACGCAGTCGAGCTCTGCAGAGGTGCCACTCGACAAGGGATATCTCGGTCGCCAGCGTCTTCTTGCAAAAGCGGTGCGCCAATGGTGCCGACGGATGTCGGCGGATTTCAGTTCACCGAGGACGATTTTTCATCAAATCATGGGTTACGGGAGCCATGCCTTGAAAAACCTCGATCTTGGGGTCGGCGCACGCTTCGGTCGGATGAACCGGTGACAGGTCAATTTCAAGTTACGGTACTAGCCTGACCAATCAATGCATCCATGTCAGCCTAGAAAGACTGACGTACCATCCCTACGATTTAGCATCATGAACATCATTCGCAAACTAGCTCGGGCGACGGCGCTGGCGTTGCTTTCGCTCACCGTCATCCCGGCCGGTTTCACCAACACCGCAAACCCACCCAACATCATCGTGATTCTCGCCGACGATCTGGGCTATTCCGATCTGGGCTATTCCGATCTGGGTTGCTACGGCGGCGAAATGAACACACCCAACATCGACGCACTCGCCGCTGGCGGTATGAAGATGACCCAAGTCTACAACTCGGCACGTTGTTGCCCCGGTCGTGCGGCATTGATGACGGGACTCTACCCAACCCAAGCCGGGATCGACGACTTCACCACCAGCAAACCCAATCTTTCTCGCGGCCCCGGATATCTCGGCCGACTTCGCGATGATTGCGTGACAATGGCCGAAGTCTTGAAACCCGCCGGCTACGGTTGCTATTACGTCGGGAAATGGCATCTGGATGCCAAGACCGGACCGATCCAACGAGGCTTCGACGAATTCTACGGATACACCTTCGACCATTCCCACGATCAATACGACGCGGATTACTACATCCGATTGCCCGAGGGAAAGGCAAAGGAAATCGACCCACCGGCTGACGAGTATTACGCCACGGACGTGTTCAACGATTACGCGATCGAATTCATCAAACAAGGTCAACAAAGCACAAAAGAAACCGGCAAACCGTGGTTCCTGTTCCTCGGTCATTCCTCGCCCCACTTCCCCGTCCAGGCGTCCACCGAGCGAATCGACAAGTACGAAGAAACCTACCTGCCCGGTTGGGACGTGTTGCGGGAAGAACGTTTCGAACGGATGCCCGAGGAATTATAGTGGGAGCTTTACAACCTCGCCGAGGATCGCTGCGAAATGAACGACCTGGCAACCGAAAACCCGCAACGCCTCACCTCCATGATTTCGCAATGGGAAGCATGGGCAACGCGAGTCGGAGTGACTTGGGAACCCGTAGTGCAGGCTGCTTGCACTACGCTACTCCACTTCGAAGCCGTTGATTACCGCTGTGAAGCATTCGTCAACGGCACGTCGGTCGGCACACACACCGGCGGCAACACCCCGTTCTCATTCAATATCACCGAGGCTCTCAAAGCGGGCGACAACGAACTCATCGTCCGTGTCGAAGAGGTTCCCACGAACCATCTCGCCGACTTGAAAATCGCAACCGATGCCGCCAACGGCACGATCACCATCAATCCAGTCACCATCAATCCAGTCGTCGTCAATCCGATCGTCGTCAATCCGATCGACAAAGGCGAGGGAACCGTTCGCGCGGTTGTGAAAGACGGTGACACGGTGGTCGCCGAGGGATCGGGCACCGAATCCATCGAACTAAAAATCACGAACGCCAAACTCTGGTCGCCTTCCACTCCTCACCTGGATGACAACGAAGTCACGTTGCTCGATGCCACCGGTGCGGCGATGGATAAAGTCGAATCCTACGCAGGCATCCGCACGGTCGGCAAAACCAAAGATGCCGACGGGCATTGGCGTTTCACCCTCAACGGCGAAATCATTTTTCATTGGGGACCGCTTGATCAAGGTTGGTGGCAAGTACGTTCAACTCGGCACGGCATGGTCGACCGACCAAGGCCGCAAGGGTTCGTACAGCCTTTACTACTGTGTCGCCGACAAGATCACCGGACCTTACGGACCTCGCAAGTTCGCCGGTCGATTCCTCGGTCACGGAACGCCGTTTCAAACCAGAGACGACAAGTGGTGGTGTACCGCATTCTTCAACGCCAACGTCCCACCGGAACCACGCGACAGCATCGAGTTCCGCGACATCGGCGACAACGCCCGCACGATCAACGAGCAAGGCGTCACGATCGTGCCGTTGGATGTTCGCATGCTCGACGACGGCGGGATCCACATCCGCGCCATCGACCCGGCCTACGCAAACCCAGGCCCCGATGAAGCACAGACAACCGGATTGCAGAAATGAAGTCGCACCCCCTTGGTCTCTTATCTCTTGCTCACTCTTGTATCCATCCGATTTTAACAATGCCTGTAACTCGTCTCGCTTTCCCATGCTTCTTTAGCGTCTTTTTTCTAGCCCAAACCATGGCTGCCGAAAAACCAAACGTGGTGTTGATCTTGGTCGATGACCTCAAACCAGCCTTGCAGTGCTATGGCGATCCGCACGCGGTCACGCCGAACATGGATGCTTTGGCAGCCAGAGGAATGCGATTCGATTCCGCTTATTGCAACCAAGCCGTCTGTGCTCCGTCGCGATTCACGTTGATGCTCGGGTCGCATTCGACATCCACCGGTTTGTACGGTTTGGGAAGTCAATTGCGTAAGGCCTTGCCCGATGCCGTGACGCTGCCACAGTATTTTGAACAGCATGGATATCGGACTGAGTCGATGGGCAAAGTATTCCACATCGGACACGGCAACTTGGGCGATCCCGGTTCCTTTTCAGTACCGCACCATTCCGAAAAGGTAATCGAGTATGTCGATCCGAAGAGCACCCAAGGAGGTCAATTGACTCGCGAAGAAGCGATGTTCACCAACCAAAAAGTTAGGAACTTCAACGTGTTGCCTCGGGGCGCTGCGTTTGAATCTCCCGATGTGGCGGACGAGGCGTACGCCGACGGACGCATCGCCGAACTCGCTGGCGCCCGACTCGGCGACGCCAAACAACGTCGCGAAAACGAGGGGACACCCTTCTTCATGGCCGTCGGTTTCGCACGTCCCCATCTCCCGTTCTCAGCACCGAAGAAATACTGGGATCTCTACGACCCGGACTCGCTCCCCATGCCTGAATGGGTCGACGCCCCCACCGGGGCACCGTCGTTCGCAGGTAAGAACGGAGGCGGAGGCGAAATTCGAAACTACTTCCCCGTTCCCGACAAAAAAGATCCCGCTCAGATCGAACCCGAACTGACGCGTGAATTGATCCACGGCTACTACGCAAGCGTCAGTTACGTCGACGCCCAAATCGGGAAGGTCATGAACGCCCTCGATCAACTCGAACTCGCCGACAATACGATTGTCGTCTTGTGGGGCGACCACGGTTTCCACCTTGGCGATCATGGCTACTGGACCAAGCACACCAACTACGAACAGGCGACCCGCATCCCGATTCTACTCGTCGCTCCCGGCGTGACTCAGCCTGGTAGCGTCAGCGAGCAACTCACCACCACCGTCGATATCTATCCGACGCTCGCCGAATTGGCCGGATTGCCAAAACCCGATGGTCCCCAACCGATCGACGGCGTCAGTTTGGTTCCCGTGCTGCGAGACCCGACGGCCCGCGTTCGCGATCACGCCTACCACGTTTTCCCCCTCGCCAAATTCGGGCGAGCGATCCGCACCGATCGATATCGCTTAGTCGAATGGAAATCAATGAAGGATCGCAGCGAAACGCCTGTTTACGAACTTTACGATTTCCAGTATGACCCGCTCGAACGGACAAACATGGCGGGTGAAGCCAGCGATGTCGTGAAAGAACTCGCTGCCAAGCTCGCCGACTACCCTGAGCCGTATAACACACGCCAAGCGACAAGGAAACAATAAGACGCGCTGAATGGTAGTGAATCTTGTTAAAAATCCGGTCCTGGATGGATCTTTAACAAGATCCACTACCATTAGGCTTGGCGAATCCCAGTGATTAAGCGGGCCGTTGATAAAAAACCGATCCCCAACACCGTCGATTTTCTCAACATGATCATGAAACCTCACTCAACCATTCTGCAATTCTTGGCTTTCGTTTGTTCTTTCGCAGGGCACGGTCAATCAATCGTCTGTCTTCTCGGCGATCGATTTAGTGCCCTCGATGTTGAAGATCGCGGGCTTGGAGCCGACCGAGCCACTCGACGGGGAAGACCTTAGCGAAGTCCTACTCGGTAAATCGGAAGTGTCTCGTTCAGCTCCGATCTTTTTTCGACGTCCGCCGGATCGCAAGAGTTTTTACGACACCGACAATCTGCCCGATTTCGCCATGGGGCAAATGGAAACTGCTGTGTGACTATGGTGGGGAGCGTCCCCGTTTGTATGACCTCGAACAAGGCCCCGGCGAGCAATCCGACGTCGCAACGGAGCATCCGTCGGTCACTCAAGAAATGGTGCAAGCGGTCCTGAAATGGAATGCCGAACTTCCCCAAGACGCCGGTGATCCGACTTGATTTAACATCCTTGCTGGTTCCCAGGCTCTTGCCTGGGAACCCACTGTCTTGGAGGCTCCCGCCTCCCCTTCATGATTCGGCAGGCGAAGCCTCCGGTGCATTGCGTTCCCAGACGCGAGCCTGAGAACGAGATTGGTACCCGGTTACATCCCTGGCGTCAGGCTATGATTGCCACGCTAACTTATCCAAAACGATTCAATTCTTCTTCCTCCCATCCGTCCTCATAAAAACACTCACCCGACTCTCCGTCCTTCTCACACTCTTACTCGCGATGCAGCTTCATACGGCCGAGCGACCGAACATCGTCGTGATCATGACCGACGACATGGGGTACTCCGACATTGGTTGCTACGGCGGCGAAATTCAAACTCCCAACCTAGACCGACTGGCTGATCGCGGCGTCCGCTTCATGTACAACGGTGTGGACCACTGCGATTCAGCGAAATATTGGGCGCTGCTTGAGAACTGGGGCGCTGGCCTGGGTGACATCGCGTCCGACCGAACGAATCCAGCCGAGATGGAACAAGCCAATGAAAAGACGTTTCGCCGGTCGTCGGCTCGCATTCACGAGGAATTGCTGCGACGATCCAAAGCCGCAGTCACCCACTAAGGAACCCCAGAATGAATTTTGATCGATGGACCCTGTTGACCGTAGTCTCGTTCTTGGTTGTTTTTTCATCACCAGGATTCGCGGATGATTCGACGGAGAGTAATCTTGCGGTTACGACATCGCGTCCCAATGTGTTGTTCATCGCCATGGATGATCTCAACGATTGGATCGGTTGTCTCGGCGGACATCCTCAAACGATCACACCGAACTTGGATCGACTCGCGGCCAGTGGCGTGCTGTTTCAGAACGCGCACTGTCCGGCACCGGCCTGCAACCCGAGTCGGTCCGCCATTTTTACAGGGCGTGCGCCCAATCGTAGCGGGCTGTATGACAACCGCCAACAAATGCGTGAGTTGATGCCCGATGACGTGATCATCCCCCAGTACTTCCGTAACCACGGTTATCGTGCGGCGGGTTCGGGAAAGATGCTGCACTACTTCATCGATGGACCATCGTGGGATGAGTACTTTCCCAAAGCCGAGTCGGAGAACCCACTACCGCAAACGTTTTACCCGAAACAACGTCCCGTCAATTTGCCTCGCGGCGGCCCGTGGCAATACGTCGAAACGGACTGGGCGGCGCTCGACGTCACCGATGAAGAATTCGGTGGAGACCATGCGGTGAGCCAGTGGGTGGGAAAGCAACTCGAGCAAGAACATGACAAGCCGTTCTTTCTGGCTTGCGGGATCTATCGGCCGCACGAACCATGGTTTGTACCGAAGAAATACTTTGAGCCGTTCCCAATCGATAGCATTCAGTTGCCGCCGGGCTACCAGCAGAACGATCTCGACGATGTGCCTGAGATGGGAATTCGCGGAGCAAGAAATCGTTACTTTGATCACATCCAAAAAGAAGGCCAATGGAAACAAGGCGTGCAAGGGTATCTCGCGTCGATCCACTTCGCCGACGCCATGCTGGGCCGTGTTCTGGACTCGCTGGAGTCAGGTCCGAATGCAGACAACACAATCGTTGTGCTCTGGTCCGATCATGGTTGGCAACTCGGCGAGAAAGAGCACTGGCAAAAGTACACGCCGTGGCGTCAGGTGACCCGCGTTCCGTTGATGATTCGTGTGCCCGAGTCGACTGCCAAATCATTGCCAAGCGGCACGCAACCGGGCAGCGTTTGTGATGCTCCGGTGAACTTATTGAGTCTCTACCCGACGTTGTTGGATCTTTGCGATCTGCCGGCAAAGGCGGATAACGATGGGCCTAGTTTGCTGCCGTTGTTGGTCAACCGTAGTGCAGGCTGCCAGCCTGCTGTCGACGAAGCACAGGCTGACAGCGTGAACGACAATCACCATTCGATCACGTTCCTAGCCCAACCCGGCAGCTATGCGGTCAGCGGTCGGACCCATCGTTACGTCCACTACGCCGACGGCAGCGAAGAGCTATACGACATCCAAGCGGACCCGTATGAGTGGACCAACCTCGCGGCATTGGAAACCTCCGCCCCGCTTCTTACCGAGTTTCGATCTGCCGCGCCGAAGAGCTTTGCCGAACGCATCGAACCGTCGGTCGCATCGCTTGCGAAAATCGGATGGCAGCCCGTCGGCGAAGCGGCGGTCCCATCGTCCAAACCCGACGGCAATCCGTTCTCGGTTTATTTTAAGAATCAGCGACGGCAGAATGTTGAACTGTTTTGGATGTCACCCGATGCCACACCGAAATCGTATGGCGTGATCGAACCGGGCGGGCGTAAGGCCATGCAAACTCGTCCGGGTGCGGTCTGGATGATTCAGAACCCCGAAACACAGCGACCACTTGGGTACTTCGTTGTCGGTGACCGCGCGGGGCAGGCGATCATTCCGGCGACGACGCCCAACGTGATCGTGATTCTGACTGACGATCAAGGCTGGGCGGACCTGAGTTGCCAGGGCGAAGTGGATGACATCAAGACACCCCACATCGACGCGTTGGCCGATCGCGGTGTGCGTTGCACGGCGGGCTACGTGACCTCGCCGCAGTGCAGCCCGTCGCGAGTGGGCATGATGACGGGGCGACATCAACAACGCTTTGGCATCGACACGATTCCCGATATGCCACTGCCAACCGAAGCGATTACGATCGCCGAGCGGCTGCAGCCACTGGGGTACCGAACCGGTTTTGTCGGTAAGTGGCATTTGGAACCCAACGTGTTGTGTGTGGACTGGATGAAGCGGGAGCTGCCTGCGATGGCGGACAAGCCCAGGCGAGAGGTGCGGATTCCATGGGACAAGGTTCGACCGTACTCACCGAGCCAGCAAGGTTTCGACGAATACTTCTGGGGCGAGCTTCGTAACTATCGCGTGAACTATGAACTCGACCGTAGTGCAGGCAGCCTGCCTGCGTCCGACAACCCGACAGGCTGGCAGCCTGTACTATCCAAAATGAAACTCGTCACCAACAACGACTTTCGCATCGACGTGCAAACGCAGGCCGCCGTCAGTTTCATCGAGCGCAACCACGAGCAACCGTTCTACTTGCAATTGAATTACTACGGCCCGCACACACCGCTCGATGCGACCAAGAAATACTTGGATCGTTTTCCCGGTGAGATGCCCGAGCGGCGACGGTACGCGCTCGCGATGATCGCCGCGATCGACGACGGTGTCGGCGAGGTGGTTGAAAAACTCAAAAAGTACGGCCAACTCGACAACACGTTGATTGTGATGACCAGTGACAACGGAGCACCGCTGAAGAAGACCAAACCTGACACACCGATCGATCGCGACGCCGGTGGTTGGGATGGATCGCTCAACGATCCATGGGTCGGCGAGAAGGGCATGCTTTCCGAAGGCGGCATCCGAGTACCGATGATCTGGAGTCTGCCGAGCCAGTTGCCTCAGGGTATCACGTACAATTATCCCGTCACGACCTTGGACATCACACCGAGCGTGCTGCAACTCGCCGGCGGTGACCCGTCGCAAGCCGCCGACCAGTTCGATGGTATCAACGTCTTCCCACGTTTCAACAGCATCCAAACACCTTCCACCCGCAGCCTGTACTTTCGGTTTTGGGACCAAGCGGCGATCCGCCGCGGGAAGTGGAAGTACCTGTTCGTCGGTGCCGGGCAAAAGTATCTCTTCGACCTCGAAAGCGAGCAGCACGAACACGAGAACTTGATCGAGTCTCATCCCGAACTGACCGCATCCCTGCATGACGAACTCGCCGAGTGGTGTGATGAATTGACTCCGCGTGGGCTGCCGAGTGGAGAAAAACGCCGTGAGCAGGGGTGGTATGATTACTATTTTGACCAATAGTGCAGGCTGCCAGCCTGCCGCGAAAAATTGTTTTTTTCATTCACGCAGGCTAGCAGCCTGCACTACTAAATTCAGAACTCCTGATCTCCTGGGATTTTGATCTCCTGGGATTTTGATTTGGGACTTGTTTTTGGTTTTGGGCGGGCTTCAGGACGCGCCGATAGGCTCAAAAATTAGCCGGAGCGTCGTGCCGGGATAGTGGGTCTCGGTCGCGGTTAGTTCTCGCAGCAGGTGACCGATCGCTTGATTCCAGCGGGGTGTGCTCATCGGATGGATGCGAACTGTTAAAGTGCCCGCATCCACGTTCGGCTTCAGGTCTGCCGACGAACACAGCAACCCTCTTCACCGTGTCCAGCAACCGCTTGCGACTCGGCGGCAGACGCTCGAATTGGTCGTCTCCGCGAAAGTCTTCCCAACGAAGATGCCTCGGGGTCGATTCGCGTTGCACTTTCAAGCTCACCAACTCTTCTTCCAACGCCTCGACCGGTTCAAGCAACTCCTGCTTGCGTTGTTCCCACTGGGGCATCCCTTCGAGGTCGATCTCGGGGTGATTCGCGAAAACTGATCTGCCGACCGGTGGGGCGTTCTTGCTACAAGGGAAGCGTCCGGCTATTCCTCGGCCGCGATCATTCGCAACTGCTATCCGCGTGAGAACCATTCGATGGGCCTTCCCTTCTCAACCCACACTCAACTGGCCTCGATCAAGAAAATCTTGAACACCATTGCCGACCCGCTCGACCTGAATGTCTCGGTTCGCCTGTGGAACGGCGAAATCGTGCCGCTCGGCAAAGAAGCCGACGGCAAGTACACGATCGGATTGTCCGGTCCCGGCGTGATCGGTGCGTTGATGCGAAAACCGACCCTCGAAACGCTCGTTCGCCTGTACGCGACCGGTCATATCGATTTCGACGGTGGCGATTTGATCGAGTTTACCGAGGCGCTCAAGACGAAACGCGGGAACCGCAAACTCATCAAACAAATCAGCAAGCCAACAATCGTCAAGAATGTTCTGCCGTTCCTGTTCTCTCGGGCTCCCAGCGGCACGATCGGTCACGGGTTCACTGAGGACGCGACCGGCCGCAAGGAATCGACACGCAACAACCGCGATTACATCCAATTCCATTACGACGTCGGTAACGATTTTTACAAATTGTTCCTGGGCGATCAGATGCAGTACACGTGCGCGTACTTCACCGATTGGTCGAACACGCTCGAACAGGCGCAACACGACAAGATGGACATGATCTGTCGCAAATTACGCCTGCAACCGGGTGAATCGATGCTGGACATCGGTTGCGGTTGGGGCGGTTTGATGTGTCACGCGGCACAACATTTCGGCGTCAAGGCGCACGGCGTCACACTTTCGCAAGGGCAACACGATTTCGCGATTGCCAAGATCGAGGAACTCGGTTTGCAAGACCAAGTCAGTGTCGAACTGTGCGACTACGCCGATCACGAGGGAACCTACGACAAGATCAGCAGCATCGGCATGTCGGAGCACATTGGCATTGCCAATTACCCCAAATACTTCGGCAAAATCGGTTCGATGCTTCACGACCGAGGCGTGATGTTGAACCACGCGATTGCACGCAGTTCCAAACCGACCAAACGCGCCGCCGCGAAAATCCGCCCCGAGCGTCAATTCATCTTGAAATACATCTTCCCCGGTTCCGAACTCACGCCGGTCGGAATGACGACGGACTATTTGGAGCAATCCGGATTCGAAGTCCACGACGTGGAATCGTGGCGTGAACACTACGCATTGACGTTGCGTTTTTGGTGCCAACGATTGTCCGCGAACAAGGAAGCGGCCATTGAGATGGTCGGATCCGAACGCTATCGATTGTGGGTCGCGTACCTCGCCGGCGGCAGCGGCGGATTCGCCAACGGATCGATCAAGATCTTTCAGGTCGTCGCCACCAAACGCGCCAGCAAAGGCGCCTCGGGAATGCCACCCACCCGCGAGCATCTCTACCGGGCTGCGTGATCAGACGAACGATTCGAACTGGGGAATTAAAAATCCAGTCTGACTGAAGGTATTTTGATTCCAGGTTTGATTCCATCCCTTGTCGGCTTGTCCGACTGGAAGACAAGTCGGAAGCTGGGCCGGACTTAGTTTCAGGTGGGGCGAGCCAACCGGGCAAGAGCGAACCTCGACGTTACTAATCTCAAAACTGTCGCTCCCGCCAGGCAAACTGGCCGGGGACGTGCCAAACGGAATTGAAACTGCGTGAATAACGAATTCACGCAATACCGAATTTGAGATTGGAGTTTCGTTCTTCAATTGAAGAGCGTCGTCACGCGTTGGTCCCTCGTTGGTCCCTCGTTGCCTAAGCAGGTTCGGGTCATTCATTGCGGATAACCCCATTAGCCGTTTGGGCGTTAGCCCCGGTTCAACGCGAGAACCGTGGCTAACGCCAAAACGACTAATACGCCGAAACACTTTCCCGAACCTGCTTAGCGGACAACCGCTTGGAACCAATCCATGGTTTTTGCGGAGTTCATGTAGCCGCCTTTTTGGCGAACGAATTGACCCTCAAGTGTGAAAATCAAAGTCGCGGGGTACCCACGAAGACCGAGTGCGAAACGATCTCGGCATCGAGGTCGCCATCCAGCACGAGAGTTTCAAAACCGTCCGTCACGAGGGTATCGCAGTGTGCCGACGGTCGGTTGCTACGTGCTTAGACAACCTGAGATGCCCAAGTCTGACCCCGATCTGACAAGAATTTCATTAATCAATCTAGTTTCACAGGCTGCCATTGCGACGGCGGTCTTTCCAATTGGGCATCGCCTTTGAGCGGTGGTGGTGGACCATGCAGCGGCGGAAGTTGTGGAGCGCCGTCGGGCCACTACGGCGTCGAACTGCCTGCGATCGAATCGCCGGCGCAAGCATTCGCCGAGATGAATCAAGGCAATGACGAAAACGTCAAGCCAGTCGTCGACTACGCCAATTATTGATTCGCTGTCGCTAAATATCAGTGAGCGAAAGATTCCAATTCATAGCGGTGGGTTCCCGCCGTGAGGGTTTCCGATTCGCGATCGCTCGGGAACTCGATGGTCGCAGTGGTGTTGGAAGCACTCGGATTTCCATCACAACCTTGCCGTTCTCTTTCGCCCAACCGCTTGATGCCATTCCAAAACCGGTCTGGAGTTCGACGCGTGCCCAATCGAGTTGTTCGAGCACGAGCGGGCGGACAAAGAAATGCTTGTAACCGGGGTGAGCAGGATCCGGCGAAAGCCCGGCGACCCGTTCATGCATCCACTGTCCGATCGCTCCGTAAGCGTAATGGTTGAGCGAATTCATGTTGTCGCCGCTGAAGCCATTCTGTTTCGAATAACTGCGTTCGAGAGAATGGGGAATGATCCAGGGGATGTCGCCGTTGTTCAATTGATCGTCACGCATCGAACCGAGCCAGCTTTTCCAAAACGCACGGCAGTCGCAATTGCACATCGACGTCGGATTGAATGCTTGGGCGTCGCCCGTCCATCCCGCCCGCTCGTCACGCTGCGGACAATCCGTCGGGATGTCGAGGAAATTACCTCGCTGGCCCCACGTGATGTATGCAATTGATTCCATCGCTCGTGGGACGATTCGAATGTTCCGATCTTGGTCAGGTCGGAATGCAGCACGACGCCCGTGACCCAATCCTTCTCTGGCTTCACGTCGGACGGCAAACCGGACAGCTCAACAAAGCGAAATCCGTGGAACGTGAATTTGGGTTCCCACTGAATCGTGCCGCTCGTCGCAGCGGTGTAAGAATCGGTCGATTTCGCATCACGATAATTCTTCGTGTGTATCGTGCCGTCGGTGTTGAGCATTTCGGCAAAACGAAGCACCGTGGTTTGGTCTTTCTCGACCGGGATATTCAGTTTCGCCCAACCCACCATGTTCTGTCCAAGATTAAAGATAAACCGTCCCGGCATACCAACCGTATCCGAGCAATGCGTCCATCGAATTGGATCCCGGTACGTTTCAGGTTTCGAAGCATCGAAAAAACTCGAATGGGTTGGCCGTGAGCACCTCGGCGGAAAAGGTTCGGCAGAACCTCACGTAGGCGAGTCTCTCTGAGACTCGCAATTTCTCGCGTCTCGGAGAGACGCTACTACGTGGTTCCATCGAATGGATTGTGACGACGTGATCAGGTCAATGGAAAGTCGAAGGTGGGTTGCCCATGTTAAGCGATTCGTGAAGCGAAATTCGAGAAGGGTTTCCCCAGGACCGGCTTCCCCTGCGGCCAGTTTCCACACCCAGACGCTCAGGGCGAGCACGGGTCCGAGCTATTGTAATTACGCGACTGCGTTCTTGATGGCCCGGACTCGGTTCGCACAGGTGACCCGGCGTTGCGATCCGAAGGAAATCGGGTCTTTTGCTTGCTCGTCCGCCGCGTGAACGCTGGCGCTGGCATGGATTTCTCGCACGCCGGTTTGCTCGACCAATTGCCGAGCATTCTTCGCATCGACACCGCTACCCGCGATCACCTTGATCGAAACTGCTTGGTCGGTTAGCTCGCGAATCAATTTCGCACCTGTTAACGCGTTACTCTGTTGCCCCGACGTGAGCACTCGGTTGAAACCGAGACTCTCGAGTTCGCTCAATGCGGTCAACGGGTCCGGCACGAGGTCGAAGGCTCGATGCAATGTGGTCTCTAACGATCCTGCTGCCGCCACCAATCGTTGACAGGTTTTCCGGTCGAGTGTTCGCTGGGTTGTCAAAGCTCCGAAGACAATCCCCTGGACACCAATCGATCGGGCGACTTCGATATCCTTGAGCATCGTATCGACGTCGTGCTCATCATACAAAAACCCGCCGTCGTGCGGCCGAATCATCATCATGACAGGCATCCCCAACTCGAAGACACATCGCTTTACCAATCCGAAACTCGGGGTCGTTCCACCGACGGCGAGTGAACTGCAAACCTCCAGCCGATCGGCTCCACCGGACTTCGCCGCTGCGGCCGACGCGAATGAATCAATGCAGATTTCAAGTAAAACGGACAACGCGATCTTTCATCAGGTGAAGTAAGCGACACGGGATCAATCACTGGCGTAGTGGATCCGTCACTGATTGATCCCACGTCGCTAACCAAAAAACGGTGGCTAGCGGGCTGTTGGTTTAGTTAGCCGATGGGCGTTAGCCCCGATTATCACACCCTCATGGTGTCGACAAAATCACCAAGAACACTTACTTGCTAGGCACACGACTGGGCGGCGTCACCATGCGATTTCCGTTTTCCTGGTCATACACGGCGTAGTCAAATCCCGGCTGGATGCAGTAGCTACCGACTCGGCCCCGTTTGTCGATCGCGATGAAGCCGACTTGGAGTTCCTTCCAATCCGGATTCTTCTCGATGACACGTTCGGTGGCCAGGCGACACGCTTCTTGGGGAGAGTTCCCCTGACGCATCAGTTCCACGACGAGGAAACTGCCGACCGCTCGGATGACGGCTTCGCCGACCCCGGTCGCAGTGGCCGCTCCGACTTCGTTATCCACATAAAGCCCCGCGCCGATGATCGGTGAATCGCCGACTCGCCCGGGTAGCTTCCACGCCAGCCCGCTGGTGGTGCAGGCGCCGGACAAATTGCCTGCCGCGTCGATCGCAACCATCCCGATCGTATCATGGTTCTCGAAGTTGATCTCGCGGTGCCCGATCGCATCGGGATGCTTGGCCTTCCATTTCTCCCACTCTTTCTTGGCACCCGGAGTAAGTAGCTCTTTCTCTTTCATCCCATTGGCCAACGCAAAACGTTTGGCGCCTTCACCGACGAGCATCACATGCGGTGTCTTTTCCATCACCATGCGAGCGACCGAGATCGGATTCTCAATGCCTTTCAAATAGGCAACCGCTCCACAGTCACCGTTCTCATTCATGATGCACGCGTCCAGCGTGACCTCGCACGACGCGTCGGGCAATCCACCGAGTCCCACGCTAGCAACATTCGGGTCGGACTCGCTTTCACGCACACCGGCCTCCACCGCGTCGAGCGCTCGGCCGCCTTGCGAGAGGACTTTCCATGCCGCTTGATTGGCGGCCAGACCGTGACGCCAAGTCGAGATCACCACGGGGCGGGTGGGAGTTGCTTTTTCTTCTGCCATCGTGGTCAGTCCTCCGGCAGCGACCATCGCGGTCGTGCCTATTAAGTTACGTCGGGAAATCATGGATGCTCCTTGGCAGGCAATTCCTGCGACGAGGGGAGAGTGTAGGAAACGGGGAACGGCGTGTTAGTGTTTTCTTCCCCAAGCGAAAGTAGAGTTTAGTTCTATCTCCAGTTTCTCTATTCAGTCTCGTTCTCCGATTCAGGAGCCGACGTGGAAACCGTCGGTGAATCCTGCACATCGGCGGAGGTAATTTCAGCGCCGCAATCGGGACAGAATTTCGCGTTTGCGGTGTGCGGCTCGCCACACTCAACACATTGAATCGTCGCGAGGTCTTGCTGGAACAAAGGCGAGTTGACGCGGAACGAGACAAATTTCCATTCACCCTCTTCCTTCTTCAGGTTCGCGAGGATCGTCCCCGTCCCATTCTCAAAGACAGCTTGGTAAGTCACGTCGATCAACGAACTCGCATTGACTTGCCGCATTTTGAAACTCCGCATCGACTTGGAATTCAGCGTGCCCAGCCTTACAGCGATGGCGTCGCCAATCGCCGCGTATTCTTCCCGAGTCGTAACGTCTCTGAACTCTTGCGTCGTTTGAGTGTCATAGGTGTCCGCAAAAGTACCATTTTCAACTGCCGCGAACATTGCCTCGATTTGCGGTGAAACCGCCGCATCGGTGTTCTTGTAGCCGAGATACAAAAGGCCTCCACACGAACCAATCAACAGCACACCGAGACCGACGCAGGCGACGAGAATGATCGCGATTGTTTTTCTCTGGGCCATCGTGGATTACTTCCGATTGAGGTGCGCGGGCGCGAGTCTGAGGCGAACGAGCGTTCTGATATCACCGAAAATGGACAGAAACATCCCCAACTTACCATCCAGTACGGCATCGGTCGATTCGAGTGGCCAGTGTCGGCAGGAAAACATCTCCGTTTCGTTCTCCTCCATTTTTCTGCCTCCATTTTTCTGCCCCCGTTTTTCTGACACTGTTTTTCTGCCACTGTTTTTCTGCCACTGTTTTTCTGCCACTGTCCCGTCCACACGAAGCGGATGGACCATGAATCGAAGACGCGATCCGTTATCACGGCCAATACCGCCGGCAAACCCAAAAAAAATGCCAAACCCGTCGATCTTCTCGTAAACTGTCCGCCTGAGTCTTCGCCGTTCCCACGCGGTCCGAAATCCCTATTGCACGTTGGACCTCCCATGTCGCAGCCTAGTTTCGTCCTGGTCACCGTCCTGGCCCTCTTTCTCAGCGAGCAGCCCCTCGCGTTCGCCCAATCGACGAGTGCCCCTCCAGGATCCCAAGTCGAGGCAGCCTCGTTGCTGGCGGATCCCCGTCCCGTTCCGGAACATCTGCGCGAGATGTTCGATCGGATGGAAGCCGCCAATCGTCGATCGCAGGATGTGTTTCGCCAGTTGTCAGTTGAGCAAATGAATTTCAAACCCTCCAACGGAACACACACCCCACGTTGGAACGTCGAGCACATGAGCGGACGGCAGTTGCAGTTTTTCTCGCAAATCTACCACGCTCTCGACCCCAGTGTTCCCGTCTTTGACCGGAACCCGAAACAGATGCCGGCCGACTACGAAGCTCGGCATTTTGATTGGAGTGGTGCGGAGGAAGCACGGTCGATGCAACGAGTCGACGACTTCTGCCGTCGCTATGCGTACTTGCTCAACGACACGGCATTGAGCGACAAACCGCCCGCCACGTTTTGGCCATCACTGAAGGCTCTGCTGTTGCAAATGGAAAAACACTACGACGAGCATACCGCGAACGTGAAGAAAAAGTTCGAGCTGCCCGAGTGGCCGAAGGAGTAGTGTTTGCGTTGAATGTCAGGGCCGAATGTTGGCAGGTTTGATGTCCAAGTAGATGATGCCGATCAATTTCAGGTCGAGGATCGCATCTTCAATTGCCTGCCAATCTTGATCGTCATACAACTGTCGCGATTCCTCCACGCTTTCGGCGATTTGCTCGGGAGTGTTTGCTTGCAATTGCAAATAGGCATCGCGTTCGCGTTGGAAAGCTCGTTCGCGTTCGAGCCACTTGACCGCTGTTTCCCGCGTGGACAGCCAAACCATTCCATCTTGACCGAACCCGAGGGGCGATGATTCCTCAATGGTAATTCGGCGCCGCTTCGCGTCGACTCGGAGGGCTTGTTTCGCTTCGTTGGGAATTTCCATGATTCGCTCTGCCTCGCCTGCCGGTTACTCGTCCGATGTTCGCATGGAACTGCGTGTTGGAGGTCGCGTTTTCAATGGAGCACAAGTCTGCGAGAACGTTTGTTTGGTCCGTGATCCGGTTGATGTCCCCCCATGTCCGGCGCAATTGATGATCTCGGTTGACGGGCGAGAAAGATTGAAATCCGTCACGCTCCGCGATGGGATCAAATCCGAATCACGAGAAGTTGTGTTCGCCTAAGGCACTCGGCAGGGGCAGCTTGGTCGGTTAATCTGAGTGCATGATTTCATCCACCATGATCGTCGCGAAACGCGACCCGACTGACGTTCCCGCATCCGACTCCGCAGGCAACCGTGACGCGACTCACGTTATCCAGGTGATGGCCGGATTGGCCGACCGCAATGCCAATCTCTTTCGTCGCCTCGGTTTGCCCTTGGGCGATCCGGCCGCGTGGGTGCAATTGCCCGACGGGAAAAAAGTCGGCATCGTCCGCGATTTAGAAATGGACCGTGTTCGCGCCGCCGGGCGATTGGACTCCGTTCAATGCCCATCCGATTTCCCGCCGCTATCGGGTTCCGCCAGCGGTGATCGTGAGACCGCGTCGGCTCAATCGGTCGTCCGTTTCCTGCAAACGCACGGCATCGATCGCGTGACCGTTGACCGTGCTCTTCCATTTATCTACGCCTTTCATTTGGCTGAATCCGGCATCGCACTCGCCTACGATGACGATCTCGGCGTGATCGACCGCCGTGTCAAAACGGAAGCCGAAATTGAATCGTTACGGGCCGCCCAAGCCGTCACCGAATCGGTGATGCGACAATTGTGTGAAATGATCGCAACAGCCGACGTGGACGCTACGGGACGGTTAATGAAAGACGGATAACCGTTGACGAGCCAAGGCGTTCGCGGATTGGCGGGGAACATTTTCATGCAGCGTGGGTTTTCGATGACGCACGGCGCGATCGTGGCATCGCATCCTCAATCGGCGGATTGCCATCATGCCGGTGACGGTGATCTGCGGACCGGACAACCGATCATCGTTGACCTGTACCCACGCGACAACGCGTCACGCTACAACGGCGACTGCACTCGAACGGTCGTGCATGGCACGCCGTCGGACGCCGTGAAAAAAATGCACGCCGCCGTGGTCGAATCCAAAGCGGCCGCCGAAGACCAACTGTTCCCCGGACGCACAGGCGACGACGTCCAGAAAGCCGTCGAAGCGGTCTTGTTCGCCGCCGGCTATCGGAGCAGTCGTGGTGAGCAGACCGACGCCCCTTCGATCCAAGCCGGCACCGGGCACGGCATCGGGTTGGAAGTCCACGAACCGATCCTGCTCGATCATGGTGGTGGGGAATTGCTCGCCGGCGAAGTGTTCACGATCGAACCGGGCTTGTACGGACGCAACGACGGCGGCGTTCGCGTGGAAGACATGTTGGTCGTCACGCCCGAAGGCCCGGTCAACTTGAATCAATTGCCAATGGGCCTGGACTGGACGCCAAGCAACTGATCGAGGGCTTTTTAAGCAGGTCGTCGGAAACCATTTGGTGAAATGGACGGGCTGACGTAGGGTGGGTCAAGGAGGCTTTGCGACGCAGACCCACCACAACTACAGCGGGTCTGGTCTGTTCAAAAGCGTTACTTTTGAGCGTCTGGATTTTGTCCAGCTTTTGTTCTCAACGCTAACGGTGTTGCTCGTTTTAGCCCTGTCATCCGCACCCAGGTCGCCCGCTTCCGCCGGGCTTGCCCCGGCCGGAGCAACAACTGGCTGGCTACCTGGAAGCGAGCCCAGCCCCATCGCTCTCCGCACTGGGCTTGCCCCGGCGGAAGCAACGTCCCTGTCCCCCAATTTCTCGTCCCCAATGAGCCGCGCCTTCCGACCGGGATAAACCCGGCGGCGGGCACCAAGCGACAGCGAAACAATAAGACGCGTTAAACGCTCGGGGCAAAGGCCCCAGGCTACGTAGGATGGGTCCTTTGACCCGTCCGAGTGTGTGTCCTATTGATTCGCTGTCGCTTAGCACCATCACGAGGATCGCAGAGGCGTTGGGGAAGTCGGTTGATATCACGCTCATTGATGCGGCTTGAAACATCGGCGTCGTGGCCTCAGGTCAAAATCGATTTGACGAGCGAAGAAGGTCGCAAACTTGCAAAGCATTTCGACGACCAATACCGGCGAGTTCCAGCAGGGCAGGGCAGGGCGGTTAGGAACGCGGGATCAATAACTGGTGTAGTGGACGAGGCTACGAGTCCATCCACTCCGGGAATCACAGGGACTCGTAGCCTCGTCCACTACCATTCAGCGCGTCTTATTGTTTCGCTGTCGCTAAACAGTGCGGGTAAAGTGGACTTTGTGTGCTGCGGGACATTCAGGGGGGATGCCGATGATTGCGATCCAATCGATGGCATCGATCGAAATCACCACAACGATGTTTCAGCGTGTAGCGGTTGGCCGCCGATGCTAACGATGCCGCTTCAATCCAATGGAACGGTTTTCGCTGACACGGATGGGCAATTGAAGATGAAACTTTCGGGAACGATTCAAGATCGCGGACTGCCTTGCTTCTTTGCAGCGTTCGTTGCGTGTTGGGTGCTGATGCACGCCCCGGATGCCCGCTCGGCCGACATCCTTGTTGTCAATCGGGAAGACGCTGGGGCAGGCTCATTGCGAGAGGCAATTGGAAATGCATCGCCAGGCGATCGGATCGTGTTTGACATTCCTGGTGGCGGGACAATCACTCTGTTGACTGATCTGCCAACGATTACCGATAGCTTAACGTTCGCGAACGACAATGTTGCCGCGGTCGTGATCGATCGAAATGGTAATTCCGCGATCAGTTCCACCGGTGGAACGATTGACCTGGGAGACCTGAATGTGATCGGCGGTGGTCCGGATGTGACGCTCTCACCGGCGACCACCTTGATCGGAGACGTAGACCAAGTCACCGCCAATGTGACCGCCTCGGGGATCATTGCACCGGGAGCGAATGCGAATGCCGGGACGGTGGGCAGGCTGATCATCGAAGGCGACCTCGATGCCACCAACGCAACCATCCAAGTTGATATTCTCGGTGACGTGCCAAACAACGATTTGATTGACGTCGACGGCGATGTCACCATAACCGGCGCGACTTTGGTTCCGACCTTCACCGATTCAGTATACTCAGCGGGTACCACATTTTCGGTGATCGAGGCGACCGGCTCGCTCACGACAGTCTTTGCCAACGCGACTGATGTCTTTCAGCTTACGGGTAACCCGTTTCTGGAAGCCAGGATCGAAACATTGGGCTCCAATGTGCAGTTGGCTGTTCGGGACAATGACGTCAGTTTCGCGAGTGTGCTTGAAGGTTGCAATCAGCTTGCCGCCGCAGCGGAACTCGACCGGCTTCGCCCCGACCCTGGCCCTGCCACGGCGGGTCAACTCGCCGCGATCATTCGTCTGCGAAATGGCGCGGCGACACGGGTGACCGATGCCGCCAACCAACTTTCGGGAACCATCTACACTTCTCTCGTGGATGGCCAAATTCAACAAGTCCAAAACAACATTCACGGCTTCCGAGATCGAATCGTTTTCCATAGCGATTCAGTCAATGAGATGGGGCAATGGACACCATGGGCGCGAGGGTACGGAAGCACGATGCGTGTCGATTCCGACGAATGCTTGACACTGGGGTACCGACACAGGGCGATTGCACGGGGATTTACCTGCTAAATAGGACCTTCTCCATGTAGTCGTCGTCCCATCCGGCGGTCAGTCGCTTGTTTTTGATTCCACACTTGGCTGTCTTCTCTTGCTTGAGCAGGCTT
>Ga0163215_100678_pt1 | contig 44244 bp, 35 predicted proteins | sample SynspAceP_FD_185934 | JGI IMG/M metagenome (GOLD analysis project Ga0163215, IMG submission 185934) | Saline lake microbial communities from Ace Lake in Antarctica - Synechococcus sp. Ace-P (Hybrid Assembly) | ecosystem: Environmental > Aquatic > Non-marine Saline and Alkaline > Saline | place...
TTCCAATTTCTTCCGATGATGCTAGGATCTCTAGCTTATCTTCCAAACTCCATTTCTTGTATTTCATATCTCAAAGGTATTATTTGAAATCTAAAATATCACTCCGAACTTATTGGGGGCTAAAGTAAGGATGATTGCACAAGAACTAAAAATAAGTTCAGGGAATTTGAATTATCATTTTAAAAGAAGAGAAGATATTTTAGAGGCTTTATATTTTGAAATGGTTTCTGAATTTGATTCTCGAGTCAAACAATTGAATGAAAGAGAGATTACTTTTGAAACTGTGAAAGAAGACGTTCAATTTAGTATGCAAAGAATGGTTGAGTATCATTTTTTTTGGACAGATTTATATAATTTACTCCAATTAAATAATAAAATAAAACTTCATTTCGTGAAGGTTTATAAAAACCGATTTAAGGGGTATCAATTTTTGTTTAGCACTTTAATAGGAAAGGAATATCTACAAAGTTTTGAATTAATTAACGAGAGTCATTTTTTGATTGAACGAATGATAGATTTCAGTAATACTTGGATATACAATTCTCATTTATATCAAAAAGAAATTAATCAAAATTATATAGAACTACAATCTAATAACTTATTGTTTATGTTATATCCTTATCTAACCGATTTAGGTAAAATTGAGTATAAAAAACTTGTTCCCGATTGTTTTGTTTAATGTGCTACAACGGTCAATTATAAGGGGTCGTTTTAATGCCGGTTATACATTGTTGTAGTTAGTTTATTCTTCTTGATAAATTATAGATCCCATGACATGGCAACCTTTCCCCTCGTTCTCATTGATTCTATATATCCTATAGCTTCTGGGATTTTCGAATAAGGATATATTTTTTCAATATGTGGTTTTACCTTACCATCTTTTATAAGCTTTGATAATGTATTAAGATCTTCACTATTTGCTTCAGCAGTAAACTGCGTAAGAGGAAATTTACTAAATCCTTTTTTTAGCAATACTGATATCATGTGTCCCATGTTGGTAAACCCAACCATAACACCGCGTTTTCCCATCCGTTTATAATCAGCATGATTTAGGTTACCATTTATATCAACAATCAAATCATATTCTACTTTGTGCAGGTGAATGTTCTCCTTATCGTAGGCGAAGGTCTTGTCAGCACCAATAGATTTAACAAAGTCGATGTTCCTAATAGAACAAACAGCTGTGACATGAGCCCCATAGGCCTTTGCTATCTGTACGGCAAAATGTCCAACTCCTCCCGAAGAGCCGTTAATCAAGACTGATTCTCCTTCTTTTAGTTTTCCATGAACGATTAATGCTTGAAGTGCAGTTAACCCAGCGATTGGGACACAGGCCATTTCGTTATAATCAGCTTCATCTGGCATTAAGCCGCAAACAGTTTCAGTAGCACAAGTATACTCTGCAAAAGCTCCTCCTTTTAGCATTTCTCCAAATACACGATCACCAACTTTAAACTTTGTAACACCTTGTCCCGCTTCTTCAACAATACCAGCAAAGTCAGCTCCAAGAATTTGATCCTTTGGCTTAAACCAACCAAAGGTAAGTCGAGCAAAAAAAGGTTTGCCTCTTAGGATATGCCAGTCAGCAGGGTTTGCAGAATTTGCCTTAACATTAATCAGCAAATGGTTTTCTTTCACCGTTGGTTTTTCTACATCTTCCAAACCAAGAATTTCCGGACCTCCATATTTATGTTTTGTAATTGCTTTCATCATATTCTTAGTTTAACTTCTCTGTAAACCACACGCTTTCTCTTTTAATTAACTACAACGTTTAGAGTATGGTGTTGTAGCATCCCGAAGGGTGCTATGCACTATACACATTGTTGTAGGCTGGCTTTTTATTTTTTTCCACAAAACTTCAATATTAAAGCCCCAACTACTCCTGAAATTAAAGAGCCTATTAGAATACCGATTTTTGCTGAATCAATAAAAATTAAATTTTCAACGAAGGCTAAATTTGCAATAAAAATTGACATTGTAAATCCAACTCCTGCCAATATAGCAACACCTATAATTTGCCAATGATTAATGCCTTCTGGCAATTCTGCTAACTTTAATTTCAAGGCTAAAAACGAGAAAAAGGAAACACCAATAAGCTTTCCAAGAAACAGCGCAATTGAAATATTTACAATTAATGATATGTCTATAATCATATCAGTTTTAAAAGCAATTCCTGCATTGGCTAATGCAAAAACAGGCATTATAAAATAGGCAACCCAACTATGTAACTTGTGTTCAAGGTGTTGAAGCGGAGAGTGAAAGTCCTCAATTAGGTCTTCTATATTGTCAACTTGTTCTATTTGGTCCTTTGTGAGAATATTTTGGTTGTTCTTTGCAGACTTTGCTAAACTGGTGGATATAAAAGAAAGTTTTTCAATAAAAAATGGCACATCAATTTTCTGTCGAATTGGAATCGTAAATGCCAATAGGACACCAGCAATAGTAGGATGAATTCCAGATTTTAAGAATAATAGCCAAATTATAAATCCAAGAAATAATGTCAAATATTTAAAATACAGACCTTTGTAGGATAAAGAAAAAAGTACGGCTAAAAGAAGTAAAGAATAAACCAATAATGACCAATCTATACCTCCACTATAAAAAACTGCAATAACCAAAACAGCTCCTAAATCGTCAACAATTGCGAATGCGGTTAAAAATATTTTTAGACTTAAGGGGACGGACTTGCCTAATAGGTTTAAAATGGCAAGAGAAAATGCAATATCTGTAGCCATTGGGATTCCCCATCCACTTGAAGTTTTAGGATTGTCATTTAAAATCAGAAACAATGCAAGAGGAATTAACATGCCCCCAATTGCAGCAAAAATTGGAAAAGTTGCCTTCCGTACAGTATTTAATTCACCAATTAGTAATTCTCTTTTAATTTCCAAACCAATTAGAAAAAAGAAAACTGCCATCAAACCATCATTAATCCATAATATTAATGGTTTGGTAAGTCCAAATTCTCCATTACCAAAACCTATTTCATATTGCCATAGCGACTGGTATGTATCTCCAAATGATGAATTTGCCCAAAATAAAGCAATTAATGTTGCGGAAAACAGGAGCAACCCGCTAAAGCTCTCAATTCTTATAAATTTCTGGAAAGGTGAAAGAAAGTATTTATTAATCATATTTCATTTGAGTGTTTTTTTTGCTTGTGTACAACGTTTATGTATATGGAAAGTTGCGTGTTTGTGTGCGAGGATTTTCCGAAGGAAAATCAGAAGCTAGCAAACAAAGCAACTAACATTGGTTAAGCTAAAACTAGCAATTTTTTATATACGGTGTTAGCAAAAGTTTTTTATTCCTTATTCAAAAATTCAGTTACTAAATTATTCTTTTCAGATTCCATTTCGCAAGTCCAACTGTCTATAAACCATCTTCCATTTTCATAATGAAGTTGAACGCTATTTAGTCCTCTAATATTGGATTCAGTTTTTAGGTCAGTTCGTATTTCAAATGCACTCCAAACTTGCGCAATATTTCCAAACTTACTAACTACTCGTTTTAGTTCCTTTTCATAAAAATCCTCTTTTGGTGATAATCCAATTGGTATATATTCCGCCTCCAAAGAATGAGTTTCCGCTTTTCCATTTTCATCAATTCTTGTAATAAAAGCATTTTTTGAATGAATAAAACTATCTCTTTCAAACTCCCAAGGTTCACTACTCGAGCCAGAAACAACATCATAATACGCATTCATTATCGCATCTACTGATTTTACGTCTTTTGCGTATTTGTCATTATTAGTTTGTCCAAAAATTGAATTACAAGCGAAAATTATGCTAATTGATGTAAGTATTATTTTGTTCATATCGATTGGTTTTTAAATTTTTGCTAACGTTTTGGCTAAGCGTAGTGCGGGAGTAAGGAAACTTTTCGTTTCCGTCTTAGCACGAAGCTAAAGCTTATTGTTTAGTTTTATTTTTTCTTGTCCAAAGCTAAATCCATAAGATTTAGCGACTTTATAAATATACACAGACCTTAGCTTTAAACCCATAAGTCCGCATTACGTTTAGGTTTTGTTGTGCGTTCGTTTTTATTCCGCTCCCATATTGAAAATCCTAGAATAATTTTCAAACTCTGTATTTTTCAAGCTTTCTTCAACAACCTTTTTCGCAATTTCAAAATCCACTACTATACAGCCAACTTCCATTGTTCCACTTCCAATACTTCCGCCATCGGTATTCCCAAGTCCAGTCCAGCCCAAAACTTCGTTCATTTTATCCTCAAGTCTATGGCGTTTATCCAAATCTTGTTCAGTTCCAAATCCGTCGATTTTGTATTCAATTTCCAAGAATGCATAATTATCTTCGTTAAATTCTGCATAACCTTCTTGCATTTTTTGGTTCATTTCTTTTCGGACTTTATTTGCGTAATTTTCGGTAAGTCCAGATTTGATTTCTTTGTCTTGTCCTTGCGTTCCGACTTCGCCCCAATGAACAATTCCAGTTTTAGTGTCCTTGTCCCAAGTTTCCCAATAATGTAATTTATTGTCAATATTTTTGTAAAGTTTTACCATGCCGAGTGGCTCTAATTCTTGGTTTATTTGTTCCTTTTTTTCGTCCTTTTTATTCTGTCCGCACGAGTTAAATAAAATTCCAAAAGCGGAAATTAATATCAGAAATTTTCTTTTCATCTAGATTTTTTTAAATGACGCACAACGGTTAGTATAAGAATAGTAGCCGACATTGGGTGTTTCCATTTTCAAATTGTTATAATGTTGAAGCGGGCCACAACTCTTGATTAAACAACTGACGTGGCTATTATTCTTATACATTGTTGTAGCTAGTTTTTCTTTTATTAGAACAACTTAATTTCTACTCGTGTGCGGTATTAAAAGTTTACTTTTTCTTCAAAAGCTAGATCACAGCTTAATTATTAGTTGCTTAACACCTTATAGATCTTTCAAACTCCATAAATAATAGTATTTCTTTCTCCCCGTGTTCTATAGTTACACTTTGTTAGTCTATCATTATTACATTATTGCTCCATCACTCAAGTAGTAGGCTGATAGACTAATAGTACCAATTATCCCTGGTAACCCTTGATAAGCATGTAACGAACCAAATAAGATTGCATGGAAGAATAAGGCAAGTGACCAACCTATTTTACTTGTTCCAAACAAGTCAGCCAAACGATTTAATATGTATCCACGGAATAGCAGCTCCTCACCCATAGCGGCACCGACCCAGACGACCAAAATAATATAGCTAAAAAACAAAATCGGCTTCCCGAGAAAAAAAGCAAAGCGATCATGCGATTCTGGCGGAGTTTCTAATCCTAATTTTGTAATTATCGGGTCTAGAATAAAAAGCATAAATAATACTACCACGATTACGCCAACTAAAGCTAGTGCAACATTAAAAATCCAATCACGCCAACCTTTCGGTAATCTCAATCCTGAACTAAACAAGTTTACGCCACGCCTTTTCATAAAAAAATAGGAGATTATTATCCCTGCCCACATCGCAATTGACCCTGCGCCTATGATTTGAAAAGAATCCGCAATCCATTTAACCGCACTCCAGAAGGCGTATACAGCGACAATTTCAATTACAACTTGTAAATTTTTGATCAATTTGTTTTCCATTAAATTTTAGTTTAGTTCAACTTAAGCAAGACGAATCTAATCCATAATTGTTACCTATGGCGGCTAATTAGCTACAACAATTGGATATAGGTATTAACTATATATCACTTATAAAACTAAGATAACAAATCCTTTATATCCATGAACGATATATTTGCGACATGGGTATATATTTCGGTCGTTTTAGTAGAACTATGTCCCAAAAGAAGTTGTATATGCCTCAGATCCGTTCCACTTTCCTATAAATGTGTTGCAAAGCTATGTCTAAGCATGTGAGGCAGGAGCAGGTATTGCTACGAGGGCATTGATGCCTAAATCTTGTGCAATTTTGAGTTGGGTACCGTTGTAATAATCCTTGTCGAACAAGGCAGTAAAACGGTTCTGGCGTAGTATAGATTTAGCTCTTCTGACCATGTTGCCCATGGCTTTTGAATCATTACGGTTGGTGACCTGGTAGTCAAAGGGGATGCAGTGTTTAGCGTCAGTAGTATCGAAACATGGTATAATAGGAAAAGATTGCACTCCGCCTTAGGATACAAAACACCAGTAGAAATTGAATTAGAATTTAACCAAATTAATCATGCAGCATCGGTCTTATAAGATATGTCCTACTTTTTGTTGCAATTCCAGTTCGACCATTGTCGGAAGCTGAAGAGTCTCTTCCGGCTCCCATTCTCTTTTAGCTCTACGCCCAAGTACCGCGACAACACCGCCGAAACCGACAAGTGCCACTGCCAATTGGGCAATTCCTATCAACGTTGAATCAGATAAAGTGCTTGTTTCCATTATGATTACTCTGGCAGAACAGGCACCAAACCATGCTGGGACATTATTATTTTTAGCTTTTCCACATCAGGAGGTCCTCCTGCGTTTACAATTTCTGCACACTCTTTAAAGAAGTTTGGACCAAGAAGTGCCGGAGTAATTATGGCCAAAGCCCTGGAATTCTCTTGCGTTAGATTATTAAACCCGTGCACAGTACTGCGAGGAATAAAGCAAGATTCACCACGGGCAATGTTGATAGGTTTGCCCTCAACAGTAAAAGTGATAATCCCTTCCAATCCGTAAATAGTTTCATCATAATGTTCATGATAATGAGGAAGGGGAACTTTGGCTCCTGCCGGAACGCCAAATTCAAACATGGATACGGAACCGTTTGTATCAGCGGTTTCCAGCAAAAAGTCAATGGTAACTTGTCCTACTGTGATTGTGTCATTTTTCATGATATTTTTCTTTAGTTGTTTAGAGTGAAAGGTACCGGCACTAACCATTTAACGGTAAAAGTGATGACGCCTTCTAATGCGCAAATAGTTTCTTTATAGTGTTTACGATAATGAGTAAGATGTAAATGAGTTTTGGGATCACTGGTACCAAACCATGCCGGGTCATTACCATTTTGAGCTGTTTGATATCAGGAGGTCCGCCAGCGTTTACGATTTCTGCACACTCTTTGAAGAAATTGGGTCCTATAAGAGCGGGTGAAATTACAGCCAAAGCCTTAGCATTTTCTTGAGTACGATTTTTAAACCCATGCACTGCACCCCGAGGAATAAAGCAAGATTCTCCTGGGGCAATGTCGATGGGTTTGCCCTCAACAGTAAATGTGATTACTCCTTCCAACCCGTAAATCGTTTCATCATAGTGTTCATGATAATGAGGAGGAGGCACTCTGGCTCCTGCCGGAACGCCAAATTCAAACATGGCTACTGATCCATTTGTGTCAGATGCTTCCAACAAGAAATCAATTGTGGTTTGTCCAATTCTAATTGTATTGTTTTCCATGATTGCTAGTTTCTTTAGTTGTTTAGGTTGCAAGATACCGGCAAGAAATGGTCAGACCCTTGATTTGAATCAAGAAATTACTTTGAACCTATTTTTTTTCGAATGCGGCTCAATGTTTCTGGTGTCATCCCAAGGTATGCTGCAATTTGAAAAAAAGGTAAACGCTGGAGCAGGTGTGATTCTTCGTTAAGAAAGCGCGTATATTTTTCTTCAGGAGTTTCAACTGTAGCTTCTCCTAATCGCTTTTTTAGCATGTAATTTGTTTCCTGCTGTGCCTTAATAAAATACATGGTAAAAGGGGGAATATGAGTCACCGCATATATCCAGTTCTTTTGATTTATTGCTAACAGTTGACTGTCCTCAAGGGCTTGGATGTTTAACTCTGTTGGCGAATTATTTAAAAAGCTTACCAACTCACTACACCAGCCACATTCTACTTTGAAATAGATATTCCTCTCTTCGCCATTACTGTTAATAAGGTATTGTCGCAAACATCCTTCCTCAATGAAATACACTTTCCTCGAGATGTCTCCTGCTTTCAACAGGTGTTCACCCTTCTTTACCTGAATCCTCTCAAGCAAAGGAGTTGCCTTCAAAAAATCTTTGTCAGGGAATGTAACTATGCGTCTTAATTCGTTTAAAAGTAAAGAGTAGGTCATGATTTAATGGCTGCTAACGTTTAGTAAATAGCAAGTAGGGCAGGCAAGGAAACTTTTTGTTTTATAATTATTTTACTTTTTTTAATTCCCTAATCAAAAGATTTGGCGGACTTAGTAAACACGACCAAGCTTTTAAATATAGCACTTTTCGCCCTATTTGCTATAGCCATTGTTGCCATTTCGTTGTTTTTTTGCTCAATTTAGATTCAATTTTATTCTTTTACAGGTTTCGATTGAGTTCGGTTGGTTCATAATTCCATAAAGTTTTGAATTTCAATAGAGTAAAAGTTTTTATTTTATTGAATTTCAGCAATTTGCCTTTTAATTTGACAAAATTTTCAGTATATTAATTGTATGGATTTACTAGAATTTATTTATCAGGCAAATCGTATAAATATCGCTATGGCGTCAGTTGTTTCAGTTGCTTTACTTTGGACTTTTATAGCTCATTTTAACAAAAGAGGTAGGAACTTTCGAAGTAGAACTAGTAGAAACAGAAGGGCAAGAAAACAGTTCTAAAAGGTTATACTTTGTCCTTTTGCGTAGCGTTTTATTTTCTATTCTGTGCGAGAGAAAAGTCCGTATGGATATTTTTTGCACATATAAAAAAATCGACTGTTGTGCTGTCAGCATTTAATTCCGCCCGAGTTGGAAGTCCTATGTTTTGCTCTTCAAAATTCCCTCCGCAAACCGCCTAAAAAGCCCTTTTCCGATTCTCATAAACTCCGTTTGTCCATCGGTTGATTCCGAACGAAAAGTTTACTTACAATGAATGGCAACGGTTTGTGTATGGTTAGTTGCGGAAAATCAGTTGTGATTTTCCGACGTACTACGAAGTTAATTAATTGCTACCTGCTTTAAGCTTAACATATATTCGGTCGGTGTTCTCCTTGAAAATGCATTATAACTTAGAGATTACCTTGCATTTGATCTAACTTTCTGCAACTGTCATTTGGTTCATGAGATCATATTTAAATTTATTTCCCATATTATAATAGTTCTATCGTCCCCTGCAGAAATCAAATAATTATTATAGGTGCTCCAAATTAATTTATTTACAGAATATAGGTGTCCATCATATTTTTCTTTGTTAATCACTTTTAATAGTTGAAATGTTTTCGAATCCCAAATTTTTAATGTTTTGTCACGACTAGCCGTAGCAAATAAGTTAGAATTTGGGCTGTATGCAATATCGTAAATCGCCCAATCATGAGCAGGAATTGATTTTATTTTCTCATAATGTCCAACTTGCCAGATGTTCAAATGACCATCTCTACCCCCCGTTAAAAGAAATTTTCCATCAGGACTGAAGCGCACAACATTTGACGAAAGCTGATGTCCAACAAAGGCCTTTTTTTTCAGTAATGTTTTAAGGTCAAAAATACGAATGTTGCAATCTCCTGAAGCAACAGCTATTTCAGAAGTCTTATAATTAAAATCAAGATCTCGTACTTTTTCATTACATAGTTTTTCAATCTTGATTAAGGCGAAGGTGTCAAGTGAGCAAATTGCAAAGTTACCGTCTCCACCTGCTGTATAAATGCAATTGGTTTTAATAGAATACCTAATATTAAAAACCTGAGAAGTATGGTTTTTTAGAATTTTTATTTCTTCTTTCTTTTCTAAATCTAATATATGAACATTGCCATCTGAAGTTCCTGCCAGTAATAATTGTTTTTCGGGTATGTGACAAATAGAATATAAAACGGTAGGATAACTAGCTACAAATTTTTCGTCTTGAAATGTTTTTAAATTCCATTGAGCGATTATCTTATCGCCACTACCAGAGAAAATAAGATGTTCATCTATTCCTTTATCTAAAGCATATACTGAGTCGCTATGACCTGTGAGTGTCGCTATTTTCTTTACCTCAATTCTCATTTCTGCAGAAGATTTTTTATATCGGTGTCCTTGCTTATTGCAGGTAACGTCTCGTATAAGAATAGTTGCGGGTTTACGTACGAGGTTTTTCCGAAGGAAAATCAGACGTAGTAAACTTGCAACGACCTTTTGTTAAGCTCAAAATTGAGCAATTATTTTTATACAATGTGTGTGCCCAGCATGGGCATCTTTTATTTACCGAAAGGTAAACGATTCATCTAGAGGGTGCAAGTCCCTTATGGGCAGGGGTAACGCGTTGAACCATTAGTAAGCTGCAAGCTCGCCTATCGTGAGATGGGGAGTGAAGGAAGCAGGATTACAAAACCCGGTACTGACTTACAGGAACCGTATATGAGGCATAAATGCACGGGTAAGCAAGCACATCATTGTAACGCCCTAAAGAACATCAAGAGTGCATTTATGTAGATACGGCAGGAATCGGGGGAAACCTGCCCGTCCGGTAAAGGCGGGGAAGATGTAATTACCTGGGGAGGTCTCCAAAGCTACGTGTAGCTATATGGAGAAGTCAGCAGAGGTCATAGTACCCACGGGAAACGAGTTGCATAAAACTGCACAGGTCTCACAAGTGGAGAAGGACTGAACGCAGTCCTTTTGGAAATTACGTTGGGAGCATTGATTTTCGCTAATTGGGTGACCGATTCCCAAGAAAATCTGTAGCCTTTTGAAAAAGTACAGAATAGTTTCGATTGGTGTAAAGAGCGATTGAAAAGATGGATTGCGAACCGCCGTATACGAGACCCGTACGTAAGGTGGTGTGAGAGGCGCAGTCCGTTCCTACTTAGGGGCGGGCCCGTCTACTCGATTGTGTTTTCGTGCCTTAATCTCTAAATTATCATTTGAAAGTAGAATTTTTTCCTATCCTTATGGTTAATAATTCATATTGAGCTGTTTCTTAGGAAAACCACTAAAAGCAAAATGCTAGCAGTTAAAACAATAAAGAATAAAATTTTTCCTGACATATTTCAAATTTTTCTAATTTATATCATTAACGGTTTCTTGTTCTTCATAGATGCCTGAAACACCACCTGATATAATAAATTTCATAATTACAGAAGGATTTACATCAATTAACCTTACTTGATTTTTAGGTACTATGAACAATTCACCTGAAAAATTATACGAATGTGGGAAATAAACGGCTACTTTTTCCTTTTCATCAAGTATGCTTAAATCTTCTTCGGTCAAGAAACCTAACTTTTCTAGGTTCGATATAGGGTTCACTAAAACAATAACAGGTTTATTAAACTTCTTTTCCTTGCCAACAAAAGCAGAAAAAAGGTCATTCAAAGCTGAAAATATCAGCTTAAGCAAAGGAGCTTTTTCAATAATCCGTTTAAATAGTACTTTAAATGGTCGGGCAAGTATACTTTGTCCAATTATCCCAACTAATACGAGAAATAAAAAGATTATTACTAATCCTAATCCTGGAATATCAATTTTAAAAATTTCCTCAAGTTTATCATCCAATATATTATCTATAAAATTGAATATTAAATAAATAATGTAAGCCGTGATTCCCAAGGGTGCGATATATAGCAAACCTTGTAGAAAATAATTAACTAATCTTTTCATAAAGTAAAAATAGCTAAAAATAAGTGTATGCTATAATTTTAAAAAATCAAAAATCTGCTTTAAACTCTGCTTATAGTTGGTGGTTATATTTGTCTTTCAGCATGAAACACAACGGGTTGGGTATGAGTAGTGGCGTTTAGTACTAAGATAGCAAAAAAGGAAGAACGTGCGGGAAATGCGCTAGAATTTCTAGAGAGACTCTTAAATTCCTCAGCAATTAATTATACATGTTGTTGTGGCACGTTTTCTATTACAGAAAATATTTAATGGTTTTTGCAACTGGTCATTAAAAGTCCAATAGCTATGATGAATAAATATTTTTTTTATACTGTTATACTTATTGAATTATTTTTTAGTAAAGGGAATTATCATAGGAACTTCTTTTTGATATGTTTCATATTCTTCTCCAATAAAGTTACGAAGATCTTTTTCTTCTAAATATTTTACAGCTACAAAAATGTAAAGTGTGGTAACAATACTAAACAATAAATGTCCCAATGTCATTACAGGTGTTGCCCAAAACGCAATTAAAAAACCTAACATTATAGGATGTCTTACCAATTTATAAAAATAATTTGTTTGAAATTTCGGATTTGAAGTTTTCCTGTTTTTTAGATTATCAAAGATTTGTGCAAGACCGAAAAGCTCAAAATGATTAATCATAAACGTAGAAAGTAAAACAATAACCCAACCTAGAAAAAATATTCCTGTTAGAATACTAGAAAGAATAGTGTTTTCGGTTTCCCAAACTAGAGTTGTTATAGGTTGCCATTGCCAATAAACTAATAACAATGCCAAACTTGAGAGTAAAATATAAGTACTACGTTCCATCGCCTGACTAAAGATGGATGTAAACCATTCTTTAAATTTTGGTCTCGCCATAATACTGTGTTGCAAAGCAAACACACTTAAAAGAATTGTATTGGTTAGAATAGCTTTAAGCAAAGATGGCTCAATGCCAGAATCTATTGTTTTTGGAACAAAAAAATTACCAACAAAGCCTATGGCATATAAAAAAGCAACTAGAAAAATACAATAGGCTACTATTCCATAAATAAAGATGATTGACTTTTTCATAATTTGTGTTATTGGTTATGACACAAAATTCAGCAAATAGAATTGATTTTGATATCCTTAAAAATCCAACAAATGTGTTCTAAGGTCCATATCGCTTATGAATGAATCTTTGAAATTGATTTCGATTTGTATTGATATTGATAAGGAGTGAGCTTGAATTTTTCTTTAAAGGATTGAATAAAATGAGAGTTGTTTTTAAACCCACTCTCATAACATATTTGGTTTACGTTTAAATCACTTTCAAGTAAAAGTGTTTTAGCGTATTCTAGACGTTTAGACATTATCCATCTAGAAGGTGTCGTATTAAATGTGTTTTTGAAATCTCTTTTAAATGTTGATAAGCTTCTGCCACATAATTTGGCGAATTCTTCAACTTTTAAATTATATAAAAAATTTTCTGACATTACAATTTCTAGGGCTATTCCTGTTTTACTACTTTTTTTCTTTGTGCTTTGAAACTCTGATTTATTTGGTCGAATACCTGTAATAAACTCTTCTATTTCTGCTAAAATAGGATAGGTGTCACCTGTCCAGAAAAGATGGTCTTTACCATTAAGTTCAACAAGTTTAGAATTTGGTATATGCTCTGCGATGTAATAGCCTTCTTCAATTTGAATTTCTATATCATTTGTTCTAAACAGAAGCAATACAGGTACTTTAATTAATTCGAGAATATTAGTTACATCAATATGAGTATTCTGTTTTTGTAGAATTAAAGCTGCCTTCGGACTTGCTCCAGAACGCAAATAACTTGCAAACCAGTCCATAAATCCACTATCTTGGGCGAGGGAAGGAACTAACGTTCTAAGCCCACCAAGATCGCCATGTGCCCAATTATCTTCTATTAATCTATATGAAACTTCACGTTCTTCATCTGTAGGCGCCCAAGGGTAATCTTTTGAGTATCTACGCTTAGCAAATATTCCAAAACCAATGACTCCTAAAGTTCTTTGAGGATAATTCAACGAAAATAATAGACTAACTGATCCACCTTCGGAATGACTAAATAAAAATGCCTTTCTTGAATTTGTAGCATCTAAAACAGCATTGATATCGTCCATCCGTTCTTCCATAGTGGAATATACATCGGAACGATCTGAAAGTCCAGTACCTCTTTTATCGAAAATAATTAGTCTGGCGAATAAAGAAAGCCTAGTTAAAAAGGCGGCAAGTCTTGGTTCGGCCCACATCATATCAATGTTTGAAACCCAACCAGGAATGTATAAAATGTCTATTGATCCTTCACCTATCACTTGATACGCAATATTAAAATCACCACTTTTTGTATATTTAGTTTTCATATAAATTCTAAACGTATGAGGATTTTAAGAATGTGCTACAACGGCAAGGCTATGATTTCGGTCTGGGACATCTGGCCTGCCACGCTTTTGGGCGTGGTGAGATTTTTCAGTTCGGAATCGTGCCGGATTAAAAGTAATGAATTTTCTCTTTTGAATAAGGTAGGACTGAATTATAGCCCATGTTAGCGGTTGCTTGCAGTGCGGACCATACTCTAGCGGACAAACCAATAGAACAATCCGCGTGGTATTTGCCGCATATTCAATCCACCGGAGACCTTTAAAAACACAAATAAAATTTATCGTTTTATAAAACCTGGAAAAGAATGGGCGAGCCTAAAGTCAATCTGCGAACTGCTTGCGTAACCCTTGTGTACTGGCGGCAAATGGATAAGCCCTTAAGTTGCTCTATTATAAATCCCAAAACCCAATGAAATCCTGGTCACAAGAATTGCAAACCGTAGTTTTTGCTGCCCTGATAAACGTTCTGCTTGCGCTATAGGGTAGGTAGCAAAAAAGGAGTAGGAGAAGAGCTCCTCTATATTTTTTAGGGCAAGTTACCGCTAACAATTGAATATAGATATTAACTATGTATCACTTATAGAAACTAAGATAACAAATCCTTTATATCTATGAACGACTTATTCGCCACATGGGTGTAGAATTCAGTCGGTTTATAGTACTATGACCTTGAAGAAATGGTATATGCCTTAAATCGGTTCCAATTTCCAAAAGATGTGTTGCAAAGCTATGTTTAAGCATGTGAGGTATCAACATTTGGATAGGTCACCCTTTGCGGAATAGATTTTTGGTGCAGAAAAATTCTTGGTGTTGGACAAATCGTGTTCTAAAACGTGTTCACTTTTGTGTTCAAAAGTAATAATTTCGTTAAATGTAGACATAAAAAAACGGTTTAGAGTGAACTAAACCGCTTGTTTTGAGTGATTTCTATACTGTAGCGAGAGCGGGGCACGATCCCGCGACCTCCGGGTTATGAATTTGAAAAATCTCTAATATACCCCCCTTTAATGTACTTAATTTTAGAAAATCGTTTACGAAATCGTTTACTGTATTAATACTAAATTTCATCTAAAATACTACTTTAGCCCCCAATAAGTTCGGAGTGATATTTTAGATTTCAAATAATACCTTTGAGATATGAAATACAAGAAATGGAGTTTGGAAGATAAGCTAGAGATCCTAGCATCATCGGAAGAAATTGGAACAGTGGAGACCTGTCGTAAATACAGTGTCAGTACGGGCACCTTTTATAGTTGGAAGAAGAAATATGACACCCAGGGAGAAGCGGGCTTAAAAGTCACCTATGACACTCGCAGCAAAGAGTTAAAGCAGGCAGAGGAAGAAAACAGGATACTTCGTAAGTTGTTAAGTAACAAAGAGATCGAACTGGAAGTTCAACGTGAGCTTTTAAAAAAAAAGTTTGGGACGTCCGATCCAAGAAAGATCTAGTCAACAGTATTTTTAATGAACACAAGATCAGCAAAACGAAGATAATGGATATGGTCGGCATGGTCCATAGCAGTTATTACCGCACACCAAGTCTTGGCAAAAAAGGGAACAGGCCCAGTAAATTCACTTATAATGAATCTAGGGGGTGGGTAGACCAAGGTGCTTTGGTCGAGTCCATCACGGATATTCTAAGTCATGAGTTTATAGACTGTGGCTATCGCTTGATGACCTCGTACCTACAGCGTGATGGCTATAGGATCAACCATAAAAAGCTGTACAGGATTATGAGCGGAGAAGGCCTATTGAAACTAGAAAACCGGATAAACAGAAGTGGTTCCGGACGGAAGTTTGTGAAGTTCAGGAAAGTAAATACCTCGAAGCCTTTTGATTGCCTGGAAATGGATATAAAAATGGTCTGGATCCCCAGTGCCGGCAAAAACGCCTATTTGCTATCTATTATAGATGTCCACACGCGTAGGATACTTAAAGACTATTTTTCTTTTTCTATAAAGCAGGCAAGGATAATAGAGTTCCTTTCTGATTTGTTTTTAGATTACCAATACCCTGAAAGTGTTGTTATCAGAAGCGATAATGGAAGCCAGTTCATTGCTAGGAATGTTCGGGAATATCTTGGACTGATAGGTGTCCAACAGGAATTTACGCATGTGGCCACACCTGAGGAAAACGCGCATATAGAAGCTTATCATGGCATCCTGAAGAAAGAAGTCTTTAAAAGAGTGGACTATAGAAATTTTGGGGAAATTGAGCAGATCTTAAAAAGATATGTGATTTTCTATAACAATACTAGGCTACATGGTCTGTTGGGACGCATTACGCCAATGGAAAAATGGAACCAGGATAAACACTTGATTTTAATGAACAAATTAACCGCATAATTAATCTGTTGAAATTCGAAATAACACTCTTGTTTTATAGGGGTCAAAACAAATACATAGTTATTTTTAGCTATACAAATCACATATTATATTCATAATGGGTGAGGAGATAACTTTTAATTTGGAGGTTTTTAAAACTTTACATGTGATAAAGAGATTGTAAATAATATTCCATTCAAACCCCTTTTTATAGCAGTGAAAAGCCCTATATAAAACGTCTTCTAATTCCCGAAAAAGATAGCTAATCAAAACATTATTTTTGTGAAATTTTTTGGACGTCACATTTAAAATAAAATTTCAGAACACATTATATTCTAAAATTTGAAAGGTTTTTTTATATATTTAACATGTTTACTAGCATTTAATTAAATAATTAATATAAGTGTTGCCAAAAAACTCCCTAAATAACGAAATACTTCTTACCCTCTTTAAAGAGGGTAACCAAAAAGCGTTCCGGACACTATTTGAACAATATTGGGAACCCATGTTCGTAAAGGCAAATTCTATCCTTCGTGATAGGGAGGTTGCGCAGGATATTGTGCAGGAAATATGGATAAATATTTGGAACCAAAGAGAAAAATTAGAGGTTACATATTTTGAGCCCTATATTTTTAGGTCCGTCAGTTATGGTTGTTTTAAATATTTAAGGGACAATAAGTTTAAGACATCTCATCTTAAAATTATTGATACTTTTCCTGTGTCTAGTTCTGACGTTGAAAACCAATATAATTTAGAAGCTACCCAAAAAGTTATAGATAAGTCCCTAGAGGAGCTCTCCCCTAGATGTCAGGAAATTTTCACATTAAGTCGTATCGAAGATGCGACCAATGAAGAGATTGCCTTGAAATTAGGCATATCAAAAAGGTCTGTTGAGAATCAAGTTTCCCTTGCTTTAAGGGTCATAAGAAGTAATTTGGGATCCCTCTACATTATTTATTTTTCGATTTCTTATTTTTTAAGTAGTACATAATATGACTTACAAATAGCGTTTTGTGAACATTTAGGAGATTGGCTTTCTATTTTTAAATGTTAAAAATATGTTAAATTGCATTTCAACAAGTGAGGTTTAGGTTCATTATGGTTCTATAAGATAGAGGACTATAACTATGCAAGAAAAAGAATTTAGAAAACTGTTGGATAAGTATCTTGAGGGGTCTATTTCTGAAAATGAAAAAAATCTTCTGAAAAAATTTGAGAAAGAGCTTATTTCAGAAAACAACAGTTTTCACTTTAAAAGCGAGACCGACAAAAGCAGGATTAAAAATGCTTTGTGGCAGAGCGTAAGGCTTAATACCGTTCCAGATACACGTTTACATTTAAATTGGAGGGCCATCACTTCTGCTGCCGCAATTCTAGTTGGTTTTTTAATAGTTGGGTATTTTTATTTTCAAAATAACAGTCTATTACATCAAAACACAATCCATCAAAACTCAATTCCTCATAATTCCATTACTTTAGAATTGGAAGATGGTAGTACAAAAATTATTAAAGAAAATGGTTCAGTCACTTTAACAGATAAAGAGGGTGCTATTCTTGGTAAACAAAAAGGGAATGAAATAGTTTATTCTAATTCTGATGGGGTGGATAAACTTGTGTATAATACACTGACAGTGCCCTTTGGTAAAACTTTTGAACTGCGTTTATCTGATGGAACCAAAGCACGCTTAAATTCAGGATCATCGCTTAAATTTCCTGTTAAATTTTTAAAGGGTCAAGATAGAAATGTATATATATCTGGAGAAGCATTTTTAGAAGTAGTCAAAGATTCCTCGCGGCCGTTTATTGTAAATACAGATAATCTTAATGTACAGGTTTTGGGAACCAAATTTAACGTTTCTGCTTATCCAGAAGATGAGACTTCAGATGTCGTACTGGTAGAAGGAGCGGTTAGCCTGTATCAAGCTAGGGAAAAATATGACCCACAGGATGTTGTCTTATTAGAGCCAGGATTTAAGGGTAGTTTGAACAAGCGGAGCAATGAGATTAGCAAAGGTGAAGTAATTACAAGTTTATACACATCTTGGATGAACGGGGAATTGGTCTTTCGTAATATGGCCTTCAGTAATATTATTATAAAATTGGAAAGATATTATAATGTTACTATAGTGAACAAGAACGAAGAATTAGCGGCCAAGAAATTTAACGCCAATTTTGGTGATGAGCCTATAGAGAAAGTTTTGCAGGAACTTAAAATCAATTACGGAATTCACTATAACATTACCGATTCAGGAAATATAATAATCAAATAATTAACTAACTAGAAAATACAGCCAATGAAAAGAAACAATTGATGAGAAAGCATCACTTAGATTTAAAAAAAAATCGGAAAATGCTCGAACACTTCCCGATTTCGTAAAAGTGATTAAAATAAATAATTAACCACCTTAAAACAATTCAAAAGTATGAAAAAACTTCTTAATACAACTAGAAGGAGCAGTCATGTATTTAAATTTGACCTGAAAATGAAATTGAGTATACTATTTTTATTGGTTACCTTTTTTTCGCTTAAGGCCAATGATAGCTATTCACAGCGTACTAAAATTACATTAAAGCTTAACAATGTTTCCGTAGGGCAACTTATAGATGAGATTGAGAGTACAACTGAATTTCAATTTGTTTATAAGATTGAAGATGTCAATTTGGAACGAATCGTTTCTATCAAATCGAATAACGACAAGATAGATAAAATTCTAAACCAAATCTTTGGGAATACCACAACAACTTTTAATTTATACGACCGGCGAATATATTTAGTTCGTCGCGCGGAAACTACTATTTCGAGGCCATTAAAAGTTGACACTACTGTTCCAGCCCTACAAAATGTAATTAAAGGGACTATTTCGGATAAAGATGGTGCCCCTTTGGCAGGGGCCAATATTCTCGAAAAGGGTACCACAAATGGGACACAGGCTGATTTTGATGGCAATTTCTCCCTAGCTGTGGAAGATGAAAATGCATTATTGGTCGTATCTTATATAGGGTTTAAGACGACCGAAATTGCATTAAACGGACAAGCCACTCTCACTATAGAATTAATAGAGGACGCTGCTAAATTGGAAGAAATTGTAGTTGTTGGATATGGCACCCAGAGAAAGGGGACCTTAACGGCTTCTGTATCCGTTCTGGATGGCGAGAAAATAAAAAATATACCAGTAGTTGATGTTAGTAATACCCTGTCCGGAAGGGTAGCAGGAGTACTTGCTATTCAAAATAGTGGTGAACCAGGAAGGGATGGAACTACTTTTCGTATAAGAGGAATTGGAACTACCGGAAATGCTGATGCGTTGGTTATAGTTGATGGAGTGGAAAGAGAATTAAATTCTGTTAATCCGAGTGATATAGAATCAATGTCTATTTTGAAAGATGCTGCCTCTGTAGCACCTTATGGTATGAAAGGTGCAAATGGTGTGGTACTAATTACCACAAAAAGAGGAAAATCAGGAGAACTAATTTTTTCTTACAATCCAACTTTTTCTACTCAAAAGCCAATTGGACTTCCTGAATTATTAAACTCATATGATTGGGCTAAATTGAGAAACGTTTCTTTAATTAATAGTGGACAGCCTATACGATATACGGAAGAGGAACTAGAGAAGTTTAAAAACGGGTCAGATCCACTCCATTACCCAAATCAGAGTGCAATAGATCAACTAGTGCATTCTTCACCATTAACAAAACACGATTTAAGTATAACTGGAGGAACAGAGAACATTAAATTTTATGGATCTTTAGGTTATTTAGATCAAGGTTCAATTTGGGGAAATGGAGTTACTAATTTTCAAAGATATAATTATAAGTCCAGCGTTGATGTTACTGTTTCTGAAAATACCACATTATCTTTAGATGTTTCTGGAAATTATAAGGAATCTCAATATCCTGGTACTGAAAGCACTGCGGGGATCATAACGATATTGTTCCGCCAAAATCCAACCCTTCATGTCGTTTTTCCGAATGGAAATCCTGCAGGGTATTTTGGAAGAAGTATTTATCAATCCGTTAATCCCGAAAGTGGTTACAGTAAATTCAATGTATATGAATCTTTTTTAACAGCTAGATTAAAACAAAAAATTCCTTTTATCCCTGGATTGGCTATTGAAGGGGCAGTTACAGTCAATCGAATAGATACTAATGTCAAAGAATGGAAGTTACCCTATACGTATTACGCATTAAATGCTCAGGATGGTTATGATGAAATTATGGGTAATGTTGCTAGTCCAACGCTATCTGAATCATTTGTCGAAGGAAGGGATATTATAGGTCAACTGATGGCTACTTATAACAAAAGTTGGGGCAAACATAGATTAGGTACACTATTGGTTTTTGAGCCGAAAATAAGTACGGGGCATGAGTTTGGTGCAAGTAGAAAAAATTATGAATTATTTATTGATGAATTGAATATGGGCAGCTCTGATCCTGCTAATAAAGACAATAGCGGAACTTCTTGGGAAAGTAAACAAGTAGGTTATGCCTATCGCGCTTCTTATAACTATGATAGCAAATATATGCTCGAGACTGCAGGCAGGTATGATGGGCATTATTACTTTGCCCCAGGAAAAAAGTTTGCCTTTTTTCCTAGTGCTTCAGCGGCATGGCGTATTAGTGAAGAAGCTTTTTTTAATTCTAATATTATCGATAATTTAAAACTACGTGCCTCATGGGGAAAATCAGGTGCTCTAGCTGGGGGGCCATTTCAGTGGTTGGCCGCGTTCAATCTTACCGGAAGCTATCTTTTTGGCGACACTCCTAGGTCAGCTGTTACAGAAGGAATTAGTCCAAATCCATTGATAACATGGGAAAAAGCGGTAAAAAATGACATCGGTGTAGAGTTGGGTATGTTTGATGGTTTGGTAGACTTAGAATTGGATGTTTTTTATGAAAAAAGAGACGATATGCTAATTTATCCAGATGTTATACTTCCAGTTGAATATGGAAATAGCCTTGCCCAAGAAAACAAAGGTAAAATGGAGAATAAAGGAATTGACCTTACTTTAAGTTCATCAAAGCAATTTACAAATGATTTTAGCATGAGTGCTGCATTTAATTTCACGTATGCAAAAAATAAGATACTAGAAATCTCTGAAAATGACGTAACCAAAAGCAATCCTAACAGATCAAGAACAGGAAGACCCTTAGGAACCCAATTTGGATTAAAATCCTTGGGATATTATCAAAGTCAAGCAGAAATAGACAATTCACCTTATGCTACTGCTAATAATTTACAACCTGGAGATGTTAAATATTGGGATGTAAACGACGACAATGAAATTAATGGAGATGATGAAGTCGTTATAGGAAACCCTAGATTCCCAAATACCGTTTTTGGATTAGATCTAAATTTCAACTACAAAAGATTTAGTCTCAACACCTTATGGCAGGGTGCTGCTGGGGCTCATGTTAATTTTATTAGTGGAAGGGCGGCAATACCATTTTATCAAAACAATGGATCGGCTACAAAAGCTCATTTGGACTATTGGACACCTGATAATCCTAACGCTACATATCCAAGGATTATTCCTGTACCTGATAATAACCAAAACAATTGGAGAACTTCTACACACTGGCTTAAAAAATCAGATTACTTAAGATTAAAGACAATTACATTAAGTTATGATTTTGATACTAATATTAATTTATTAAAAAAGGTTGGAGTCAATGCCTTAAAAGTATATTACACAGGGCAAAATTTGCTGACCTTAAGTGGGCTTCCTGCGGGAATGGATCCAGAAAAACCAATTTCAGCTGACTACTATTGGTTACAGTCCATTAATACACTAGGTATTGGTATATCCTTTTAATAACTAACTTAATAAATTGAATTATGAAAATATATAAAAAAATAACTACGGTATTAGCTATTTTGGTATTCAGTTATTGTTTTCACGGGTGTGATGAAGAATTCCTTGAAGTAGAGGCAAAAAGTGGTGTTTTTGAAAACACTCTGTTTAACTCTTATAGTAATGCTAATTTATTCTTAACTAATCTTTATAACAGAATAGATGTTGACAACTTCGTAGAGGCTGGTTTTTATCTTCCAGCTATATCAGATGATCTTATGGAAACTTTTGAACACCAACCTCCAGAAACTTGGTTTAGAACAAAATCTTTTGGAGCTGTTGATAACAAGTTTCTTGATATATGGTCGGATAGCTATACGGCAATTAGGCAGTGCAATCTTCTAATAGAAAAAATGGCAGATGCTCCTGCGATTTCTGATGAAGAAAAGAATCTCCTCATCGGGCAAGCTAAATTTCTTAGAGGACATTTTTATTTTGAAATGTCAAAATGGTGGGGGGGCGTTCCTTTAATTGATAAGGTTCTTAACAGAGATTCAGGCGAAGATTTAGAATACGCCAGAAGTACTTATGTTCAAACTATTGAATTCGTTAGAAAGGATATGACTGAGGCAGCAGCACTATTGCCAAATACTTGGACTAACGAAAGAGGTAGAGCTACAAAAGGAGCCGCTCTTGCACTTAGAAGTGAAGCGGAGTTGTATTCCAGTATGTGGGCCGAATGTGTTGCTACCACTCAAGAAATTATGGACATGGGTATTTATAGCATTGCTCCGGAATATGCTCCAATATTCCTTCCTGAAGGAGAAGACAACAGCGAGGTTATATTTGATATACCGTTTGATGGTGCAAACAAAGCGCATGCTTTCGAAGTTTTTTATAGTCCAAGATATGACAATACGGCTAAAGCGCCTATAGGTTGGGGATATGCCCTTCCTACACAAAACTTGATAGATGCCTATGAATTTATAGATGGCTCTCCCGGTAATGACCCAATTCGTGCCAACGACCCATATGTTGATAGAGATAAACGTTTCTATGCCAGTATTATTTATAACCGTTCAGAGTGGAGGGGAGGTCCTATTATTACAGAGGTAGACCCAAGTAATTCTTCCGCGCCTTCTAATTATTTTGATGGGCAAAATGGTACTCTTGAACATCAGGGAACTTTAACAGGATATTATATGAAGAAAACACTTGATGAATCACTGCTTCCCAGTGAAAACAGTACGGGTAATCCTATCAATGGCACTAATATTATATTTACTAGGTATGCTGAAATTCTGTTAAATTTTGCTGAAGCAAAAAATGAACTCTCAGGGCCTAGTGACGATATATATGATGCCATAAATGAACTAAGAGCAAGAGGTGGAGTTCCTCTTTTAAGTGGATTAGATCAGGTTACTTTGAGAGAGAAAATTAGAAATGAGCGCAGAGTCGAATTGGCTTTTGAAGGGAAGAGATATTGGGATCTCTTAAGGTGGAAAACAGCAGTTAGTACTTTTTCACAACCGTTAGGAGCAATGAAAATAGAGAATAATAACAACGTTTTCACATATACTCGTCAACCTGCTTATAGAGGTAAACGAACGTTTGATGAAAAGCATTATCTATTGCCAATCCCACAAGTAGTTATTGATAGAAATTCAAAAATCACGCAAAATCCAGGATGGTAAAACAGTATTTAGTTGGTTAGTTTTAGTTTATTTAATTTATGGAATAACCCCTGAGAGCCAGTTTGGCTTACTTAGGGGTTAAATCCTGCTTAATGTTCTTAATCGATGTTGGACAATATCTCGATAAAAAATAACATTAAAGAAATTTTCCTTCCTTTCTAAAGGATTTTAGGCATCTAATTGCTTAGTATTTTTTTTAAGATTCATAACAATAAAATATATGTTTTGGGCATTTAATTTAAAATCAAAATTATCAATTACATCGTGGATATTTGTTTTAAGAAAACTTTTATTCTTCGTATTGATGGGATTGTTATTTTCTTGTGGTATGGATAAAGTGCCTGATAATTTATTGGCTGGAGATATTAATAAAGAATTGTTTACAATATTGGACAGTAGTGTAACGAACATAACTTTTGAGAACCAATTGAAGGAAAGTCTTCACATGAACGGCTTATTTTATGAATATTTTTATAATGGAGGAGGAGTTGCAGTTGGTGATCTGAATGGAGATGGTTTACCCGACATTTATTTCAGCTCTAATTTAAAATCCAATAAAATATATTTAAACGAAGGGAATCTAACTTTTAGAGATGTTACAGATATTTCTGGGTTAAAAGGGAATTACGGGTTCTTTACAGGTGTTACAATGGTGGATCTAAATGGAGATGGAAGGCTTGATATTTACGCTTGTAAATCAGGACTATTTAATGACCCAAATAAAAGGCGAAATGAACTATATATAAATAAAGGAAATAACTCCCAAGGGGTACCAATTTTTGAAGAAAGAGCAAAAGAATATGGACTAGATCTACCTCACTATTCAACTCAAGCCTCTTTTTTTGATTACGATAAAGACGGGGATTTGGACATGTTTCTTATCAATCATGGGATTGAACTATATCCCGATGTTGTAATAGGTGAGTATTTGAACGTGGAATCTGATTATCGTGGTGAGCGCTTATTTAGAAATGATAAGGGAACGTTTGGGGACGTTACAAAACAAAGTGGAATTAAGAATAATATGATCGGTTTTGGTTTAGGCTTGGCAATAGGAGACCTTAATAATGATGGTTGGCCTGATATTTTGGTTGGAAATGATTATTCAGAAAAGGACCATATGTATCTTAATCAAAAAGACGGGACTTTTCTAGAAGTCATTAATGAAAGTACTGGTCATATCTCCAATTTTTCAATGGGAAATGATATTTCAGATTTTAATAACGATGGCTGGCTTGATTTTGTTTCCTTGGATATGATGTCAGAGTCCAACTATGATATTAAAACTAGTATGAGTGGGATGAATCCTGATAGATTTTATGAGCATGTTAGTTTGGGATTACATCATCAATATATGTATAATACGTTGCAATTAAATAATGGCAATAGCTCACAAATAGGACTGCCTTTATTCTCGGATATTGCACAGTTATCTGGAGTTTCAAGTACAGATTGGAGTTGGACACCACTATTATTTGATATGGATAATGACGGATTTAAGGATTTGTTTGTTTCAAATGGTATTAAACGCGATTTTAGAAATAATGATTTTCTTACCTATAGAAAGGAACAACAAGAAAAGATAATTCAATTAAAAAAAGAAGGGAAGAAATTTGACCAAAAAGCCTATGTAGAAGATATAATGGATCATATGCCTAAACGAGAAAGAACTAATTATTTTTATAAAAACAACGGGGATTTAACGTTTAGTAATAAAAGTCTTGAATGGGTAGAAAATTATGCTACAAATTCTAATGGCGCTGCATACGCTGATTTTGACAATGACGGTGATATGGATATTGTAGTGAATAATGTAGACAGTAGATCTTTTATATATAGAAACAATACTTCTGAGCTTGGGTTAGGAAATTATTTAAAAGTTAAATTAAGTGGACCTGAACAGAATAAGATAGGTATAGGGACTAGGCTAATAGTAGAGCAAGGTGATGAAAAGCAGATATTAGAGCAGTATTTAACTAGGGGGTTTCAATCTTCAGTGAGCGAAGTTTTGCATTTTGGATTGGGTCAACATAAAACTGTAAAGTTGTTAACAGTATTATGGCCAGATGGGAAAATACAATTGCTACAAAACATCAATGTAAATCAAACTATTAATATAAACTATAGCGATGCAAAAATCGAAAAATTTCAAAATGATGAGCATCAGAAACTATTTAGGGACATAACGGAATCATCTAACATAAGTTATCACCATAAAGAAAATGAATTTAATGATTTTAAATATGAAAGTTTGTTGCCTCACAAAATGTCAAATTTTGGCCCTGCGCTAGCAATTGGAGATGTAGATGGTGATGGCTTAGATGATTTTTATGTTGGAGGAGCTAAAGGATATCCTGGAGCATTATTTATACAGAAAAGTAATGCTACTTTTTTTGAATCAAAGAATAATGTTTGGAATCAGGATAAAAATAGTGAGGATATTGGAGCCATATTTTTTGACGCTAACACTGACGGATATTTGGATTTATATGTAGTTAGTGGAGGTAGTAAATTCGAAGTGACCCAAGTTGAATTACAGGACAGATTATACTTAAATGACGGTAAAGGGCATTTTTTTAAGACAGTAAATTCATTGCCTCAAATGGCATCTAGTGGGTCTGTTGTAAGACCCTATGACTTTGACAGTGATGGGGATTTAGATTTATTTGTAGCGGGTAGGTTAGACCCTGGAAAATACCCTTTTCCTGCAACAAGTACTCTATTACGAAATGATTCAAGTAAAGACAAGGTACTTTTTACCGATGTTACCAATAAATTAGCTCCCGAGTTTAATAAATTAGGACTAATTACAGATGCGGTATGGACAGATGTGACAGGAGATAATCTAAAGGATTTAGTGATAGTTGGAGAATGGACACCAGTAATGATATTTAAAAATAATAAAAACAGTTTTACAAATATAACAAGTACTTCTCTCTTGTCAGAAAATACTGGGTGGTGGTATAGTATAACCTCTGCTGACATGGACAATGACGGAGATATGGATTTAATTGCAGGGAATTTAGGACTAAACTATAAGTACAAAGCTACGCAGGAAAATCCTTTTGAAATATTTGTCAAAGATTTTGATAAAAACAAAACACTTGATATTGTGTTGAGTTATTCTGATAAAGGAAATAAATATCCACTTAGAGGAAGAGAATGTAGCTCAAATCAAATGCCTTTTATAAAAGAAAAGTTCCCGTCTTATAGCGATTTTGGATCTGCTACATTATCAGATGTTTTTTTAAAAGAGGATTTGGAAACGGCGTTGCATTATAAAGCTTCCAATTTTGCAAGTTCTTATATTGAAAACTTAGGGGATGGGACATTTAAGGTTAAGTCATTACCAAATTATGCACAATTTTCTTCGGTAAATAGAACTCTTATAGATGATTATAATGGAGATGGTATTAAAGATATTGTAATTATGGGAAATATGTATGGTTCCGAAATTGAAACTCCTAGAAACGATGCTAGTTTAGGCATGCTATTGCTCGGTAATGGGCAAGGTGATTTTGAGCCTGTACCTTCTTATGAAAGTGGAATATATATTAAAGGAGACTCAAAAGACGCACATTTTATTTATGTCGGCGAAGAGAGAAAAAAAGCAATTATTGTTGTTAAAAACAATGATAAGATTCAAATAATTACAATTGAGGATGATAAAAGTTAAAACTAAGGCAACAAATTGGAGATTGGTGAAATTATATAGCGAGCAGATTATATAATCCTTTTGCTGTCGCAATATTTTTCATGTATTAATAACACTAAAAATGAGAGTATTGGTGCTCAAATTCTGATTCATTTGGGTTTTCAAATGATTGAAAAATGCATGTGGATTAATTCTGAATGTAGATGTATTGAGGGAAGGTGTAAAAGATAAGATACGTTGGTCAGGGGGTATGGAATCTAAAAATGTTAACTCAGTTTCCTAATAGATTTGAAACAATTTACAAGAGAGCTAAAGGGATGGTAACCCAGTGAGATTGCTGGACAAGCTGGATGGATTTCGGGACGATATATCAAATTTCAGCCGTATGGTTTATAATCAACATAATGTACCGATAGGAAAGTAAATTTGAAGATATTAATCAATAAATTTCATAAATGTGAAAAAAAATATTATAACAGTACTGTCCATTGCCGTAATGTGTGTAATTGTTGCGGTATTATGGAACAGTCTAAAACCAGAATCGACGGTAGATTTCAGTAACCATATAAAGCCTATCCTGAACAAACATTGCATTGTCTGCCACGGGGGTGTAAAGAAAAGTGGAGGCTTTAGCCTATTATTTGAAAATGAAGCTTTTGCGGCGACAGAATCCGGTAAACCTGCAATAATACCCGGTAATGCCGCGCAAAGCCCATTTATACAACGGTTAAAGGAAGATGACCCGGAATTGAGAATGCCCTACAAAAAGTCGAAACTTTCAAAAGACGAAATAGAACTATTGACCAAATGGGTAGACCAAGGTGCTAAATGGGGCCAGCATTGGGCCTATACCTTACCAGAAAAAGTAGAAATTCCGGAAGCAACGCAATCTGCAGGTATTTCTTCCAATGATTCGGAAGGGTTTATTCAAAATGATATCGACCACTTTATTTTGAGGACCTTGGATAATAACGACTTGGAGCCAAGTCTTCCCGCAGAGTCCAATATTATAGCAAGAAGGCTTGCGATGGATATTACCGGACTCCCACCAAACGATTCCTTATTTACTGATTTTACCTCTGGAAAAATCACCTATGAAAATTTGGTAGACGAACTTTTGTCCCAAGATGGGTATGGTGAAAAGTGGGCAAGTTGGTGGCTGGACCAGGCCCGTTATGCAGATACCAAAGGGTATGAAAGCGATTTGGGCAGGACTATGTGGCAATATCGAGATTGGGTCATAAAAGCCCTTAACAACGATATGCCCTACGACCAATTTACTATTGAGCAATTGGCCGGTGATCTTTTACCACAGCCATCGGTTGACCAACTCATTGCAACGGCTTTCCACAGAAACACCATGAATAATGGTGAAGGTGGAACAGATGACGAAGAGTTTAGGGTAGCTGCGGTAGTAGACAGGGTAAATACCACATTTGAGGTATGGCAAAGCACCACAATTGGCTGTGTACAATGCCATAGCCATACCTATGATCCCTTTAAAAACAGGGAATATTACAATTTAATGGCATTTTTTAACAATACCAGAGATGAAGATACTTCAGAGGATGAACCAACCTTAAAATTTTATACTCCAGACCAAAAAAAGGAGATAAAAAACATAGTGGATTGGATTTCCAATCACGGCAGTCCCAAAATCGCTGAGAAATATCAAAATTTCCTCACCTACACCGAGCCCATATACCATTCACATTTAATAAAAAAATTCAAAAATGGCAATGTCGAAGGAAGACTTTCCTTAAGGGATAATGGTTCCTGTTACCTCAATGATATTTATACCCAAGGGGCCAATTTTATGTACCTAAAATATTCCTCTGGAATAGACGGAACCACTATGACGATAAGAAAGGACAGTGCTGAGGGTGAAATTTTATCCCAGTTTGTCGTCAACAAAACACCTGGCACCATCGTAAGAAAGATTCCGTTTAAAAAAATTGACGAAAAACTAAACCTATATATAGAAGCTAACAATAATAATATCTCGTCCAAATCCGCCCTGGGATATTTTACATGGTTTGCATTTCTTCCGGATATGCCAGAAGCTCCTAAAGGGGAGTATAGGTCCATTGAGGATTCCCTATTAGAATTATTAAATACGGATACAGCCTCCTTGCCTATATTGGTTGAAAACCCGGATTACAGAAAACGGACTACCCAAGTTTTTGAAAGGGGCAGTTGGCTTATGAAAACAGATACAGTACAACCTTCAACTCCCCAAAGCCTCAATGCCTGGAACGATGCATGGCCAAAAAACAGGTTAGGGTTCTCCAAATGGCTTGTTAGTAAGGAGAACCCGTTAACCGCGCGTACCTTGGTCAACAGGGTATGGCAGCAAATTTTCGGAAGGGGAATTGTGGCTTCTATAGAGGATATGGGCTCGCAGTCAGAACCACCAACCCACCCGGAATTATTAGACTGGCTGGCATTAAGATTGATGAACGAACATAATTGGAGCATTAAAGCTTTGGTAAAAGATATTGTGATGTCCGGTACTTACAGGCAAAGTTCCAAGAACAATGCCAAATTATACAATTTAGATCCTGAGAACAGACTATATGCACGCGGCCCAAGAGTACGCTTAGCTGCGGAACAAATACGCGATCAGGCCCTGGCCGTTTCGGGGCTGTTGAGCACCAAAATGTACGGACCAAGTGTAATGCCCCCACAACCAGATGGTATTTGGCAAACGGTTTATAATGGTGGTAATTGGGTGGAAAGTCAAGGAGAGGACAAATATCGAAAAGCCCTTTACACCTATCTAAAAAGAACCAGTCCATATCCCTCTTTCCTGACTTTTGATGCAGGTAGTAGGGAAGTATCAACGGTACGCCGGACGATAACCAATACTCCATTACAAGCCTTGGTTACCCTTAACGACCCCGTATATCTGGAAACTGCCTATCATTTGGCCAAAATTATGGACCAGGGCAATAATGTGGACACAAGCATACGACAGGGCTACAAGAAAGCGGTATTGGTAGACATCAGTGAGGAGAAACTAAGCGCTTTAAAAGAATTGTACAACATTTCCCTATCCGATTTCAAGGATACACCGAAAAGCATAAAGGAATTCATTTCATATGAGCCCGATGCCAACGCCAATTTAGCGGCATTGACCGTAGTGGCCAATGCTATAATGAACTTGGATGAATTTTTAACAAAATCATAGTTATGAACAGTTTAGAAAGACTCATAAAAGAAAAGATAGAGAGAGAGTTATTGGCCAAAACCAGAAGGCATTTTATAAAAAATTGCGTCACAGGAATGGGCGGTTTGGCCCTTGGCTCCTTCTTTATGTCCTGTAATTCTTTTGGCGGCAACAATGAAAAGGGAAAAATTGCCCTAACCGAAAGGGATATAAACCCTTTGGCTTCGATGGCACCCCCTTTCCCTGCCAAGGTGAAATCGGTCATTTACCTGCACATGGCCGGTGCTCCATCACAACTCGAAATGTTCGATTATAAACCTACCCTTCAAAAACTGGACGGACAGCTTACCCCGCAATCGCTTCTAGAAGGAAAAAAATTCGCATTTATTAGGGGGACACCTAAGCTTTTGGGGCCCCAGGCGGAATTTAAGCAACATGGGGAATCGGGCAATTGGGTCTCCAACTTTTTGCCCCACTTTTCTAAGGTGGTGGATGAAGTTGCTTTTTTAAAAGCAGTCAACACAGATCAATTCAATCACGGACCCGCCCAATTGTTCATGCAAACCGGAAGCCCCAGATTGGGCAGACCAAGTATAGGATCCTGGGTCACTTATGGCCTAGGTTCCGAAAATCAGAATTTACCAGGTTTTGTAGTACTCACCTCAGGCGGCAAAACGCCGGATGCAGGAAAGAGTGTTTGGGGAAGTGGTTTTTTACCATCGGTATACCAAGGGGTTCAGTGCAGGTCCAAAGGAGACCCGGTACTTTACATAGACGATCCCAAAGGCATTACCCGTAATCTTAAGAAAAGTACCATTGACGCCATAAACAGCATCAACAAGGAAGAATTCAATGAATATTCAGATCCCGAAATTCTGGCAAGGATCAACCAGTATGAAATGGCCTACCGCATGCAGACCGCGGTACCCGAGGTCATGAACATAAATGATGAACCTGAACATATCAAAGAAATGTACGGGGTGCAACCGGGAAAGGAATCCTTTGCCAACAATTGCCTTTTGGCCAGAAAGCTCGTCGAGGATGGGGTACGTTTTGTGCAGCTGTACGATTGGGGATGGGATAGTCATGGAGACAGTCATACCAATGCCGTTGATCTTGGGTTAAGAAATAAATGTAAAGAAATAGACAGACCCATGTCCGCGCTACTTTTGGATCTTAAACAAAGGGGGTTACTGGATGAGACCTTGGTGGTATGGGGAGGCGAGTTCGGCCGGACTCCAATGCAGGAAAACAGGGAGGGCCAGGAAATGGCTTTTAAGGGGAGAGATCACCATGGCGACGCCTTTACCATGTGGATGGCCGGTGGCGGCATAAAAAAAGGTGCCAGTTGGGGCCTGACCGATGAGATAGGCTTTTCTGCCTTGGAAGGCCAAGTCTCCGTACATGACGTTCATGCTACTATATTACACCTTCTTGGGTTTAATCATGAGCAATTTACTTATCAATTCCAAGGGAGACCTTTTCGACTGACGGATGTAGAAGGGCATGTAATACAAGAAATTCTGGCTTAAAAAATTTAAAAAACCGTTAGAAACCAATTCAATGAGATCACTTACAACGATATTAATTTTTTTTTTCTTGGCAATTTTTCTATCATATGGACAAGAAAAGGTATTATTTTTTCAAACCGATTGGGGAAACCAGCTCACCATAGATGACTTTTGTGAACGTACCAAGGCATCCGGTTATGACGGGGTGGAATTATGGTTGCCCGCCGGATCCAATAATCAGGTAGCCTTAAAAGCTGCCCTAAAAAAACATGGTCTATTGGTGAATTTTTTACATGGCACCAACAAGGGACTGCCATTTAAGGAGAGCCTTGTGGAGTACAAAAAGGGATTGGAAGTCCTGATGGCATGGAACCCAACGCTGATCAACTGCCACACAGGAAGTGATTTTTTTACGTCAGAAGAAAACAAGGCTTTTATAGAAGCCGCCAATACCATAAGCGCCAAACACAACATCCCCGTTTATCACGAAACCCATAGGGGTCGCTTTAGCTATAACCTTCCCGATACCAATAAATATCTGGCCCAGATTCCCGATCTTAAACTTACATTGGATATAAGCCATTGGATGGTAGTACACGAATCGTTGTTACAAGGAAAAGACGGGCTATTGGACGAGGTTATAAAAAAATCCAACCATATACACGCTCGTATTGGTCATGCCGAAGGTCCACAAGTAAACGACCCCCAAGCCCCTGAATGGGCAAATGCTTTGGAAAGACATATGGGTATTTGGGAAAAAATAATTAGAAAAGGTTGGAAGGAAAACAATGGCATATTTACGGTGACAACAGAATTTGGCCCTGCAGATTATATGCCAACATTGCCCTACACAAGAGTTCCGGTATCCGACCAATGGAAGGCCAATGTATTTATGATGGAGACTTTAAAAGAACGTCTAAATTTGAATAAATAGTTAATTAATGGAAGTTATTCAACAATTAATTGGGCGTTTACACCCCCTAGTAGTTCATTTACCTATTGGTTTTATTATTACTGGCCTATTACTGCAATGGTATGACAGAAAAAACCATGCATGGACCAAAATAATTGGTATAATATTTCAATGGGCATTTATTTCCGCAACCATAGCGTGCATTAGTGGCTATCTGCTATATTCAGGCGAGGGATACTCCTTTGATACGGTAAAATTTCATTTATGGTTGGGCATAACCACCGCCATATTTTCTTTGTTGATGTATTTGCGACTGGCTGCTCCTTTAAAATTGGAGTTTCTTACGAGGTTACCAGTAGTAATGTTCTCTTTCTCATTACTTTTTTTAATATCTTTTACCGGGCATCTTGGGGGGAATATCACCCATGGATCCGACTACCTTATAGAACCGCTGCCAAACAGCATAAAAACGCTATTGGGAGTTGGCCCAAAAGTATATGAAATGCCCACTATTGATGAGGAAAATTGGGAAGAAGCCATACTCTATACAGACCTGGTACAACCCATATTGAACAATAGATGTGTAAGCTGCCATAACGCCAAAAAAGAAAAAGGCGAATTACAATTGGAGGAGGAAAATGGCATTCTTAAGGGAGGAGAGGACGGAGAGGTAATAGCGCCAAGCGATCCGGAAAAAAGTGCTCTCTATGCTAGATTAATATTGCCATTGGAGCATGAAGATCATATGCCGCCTAAGGACAAGTCCCAGCCCTCCATAGAGGAGATAGAAATTATAAAAATCTGGATAGCCCACAAAAATTCATTCGACAAGAGTATAGGTGAACTGGGATTAAAAAAAGAAATGTTCCTAGCCTTTTTTCCAAAGGCAAAGGACGACACCTATCCTGATGTAGAGGTGGCCGAAGTTCCTGCAGATACTATTTCAGCTATAAAGAAAAAAGGCTTTCATATAGAACGGGTTAGTGAGGAAAATAATTTTGTAAGAGTATCATGCATTAACAAACCATCTTTTTCTGATAAGGATATGGACCTACTCTCCCCTGTTAAAAATCAGATTGTTTATCTAGATCTGGGGGAAACACAGATTACAGATGCCATTTTTGAAAAATTAAGCAGCCTGCCCAACCTTACCGTACTAAAGATGGACAATACTGGCATAACAGGTAAAAACATTGAAAGCTTGGAAAAACTTGAATACCTAAGAAATCTAAACCTTATGGGTACCAATTTTAAGGAGGTCCATCTAGCCCATTTAAAAAGGTTCCAAAAATTACAGACTGTATACCTGTTTAACACCCCTATTAAAAAACCGGATCAAACGGACAAGCCAAAAGAAGGGGAATTATTTATGGATTATGGAGGTTATGAATTGCCCAAAATAGCTACTGATTCCATTGTTTACTAAGACTCAATAGCAGAAACCGGTCATAGGAACGTCATATGGAGTCAAGTTTTTACACCAACCCAAACTCCTCCACCAATCTCCAAACCTGGGGATTTATTTCACCAAGTCCTTTTCCTTTGGGGTTAGGGGTTAGGGGTTTGTTGGTATGGTTGGAAGTATTTTTAAACTTGAACAACAAGTCCACCAAATCGGCACCCTCTTCCAGGTCATAAGATTCAAGTAAGCGACTACAGCTTATTTTAAAGCCTTTTGCGGTAAGCATGGCCGTTTTGTCTGCCTATGCACCATATTCTGTCTTATCCGGCAATAAAATCACGTTATGGCCATTAAGGGGTTGTAATACTTTTTCATTAAGGCCAGTTTTGGATCCTGTGGCCATCCAAATATATTAAGGAAAAAGGATACTCATGATAATAGCAGTTTTTTCAGACTCTACAATAGCCAACGTCTCAATTGTAGATTCTTTAATTAAGTATAATCCAAAAAAGGGCATTGCTGTAATACAAAATCAGACTCTTTGTTGATTTTATGCATCCAATTGATGTGTCGAAAGAGATTATTTGCCCTTTTTCCTGTAATATCCTAGTACAATTTTATTTTTAAGGAAATGGAAGGCATAAAAAAACGGATTGGCAGTAACCAATCCGTTGATTTTTAAAAACTTAAGTTCTGTAGCGAGAGCGGGGCACGATCCCGCGACCTCCGGGTTATGAACTTTGAAAAACTTGTATTAATATGGTTCTATATGACTTATAATCAGCTGTTTATTGGTGAGTTGTGAAATTATGAAATGTTATAAAACCAAGTAAAAACATCAAATGTTGTACCTATGTTGTACCTAGATTTTGTATCTTGAAGTATCGAACTTCAAAATAATGGCAACAATACAGGCAGTTTTAAGGAGGAAACCAAACAAAGCGGGATTATTCCCTATCGCGATTCGTGTAACCATAGATAGAAAATCATCATTCTTGTTTACTGGACAATATATTGACGAGAAATTCTGGGATAGTAAATTTGACAGAGTTAGAAAATCACATCCGAACTCAAGCCGTTTAAATAAGTTGGTTGCAAAGAAACTATCAGAAGCAAATGACAGACTTATTGATAGTGATGGGGAAGGTAACGACCAATCTGCCAAGAAGATAAAAAATAAAATACTTGGTAAGTCCAAGGTGGATTTTTTTCTAGCCTGTGAATTATTTCTTGGGAACATACTTGGGCGTAAAAAATTCGATCAACATTACAATCAAGAAAAGAGATTGAATGTATTCAAAGATTTTTTGGGGCGCAAGGAGTTGCCGTTTATCGATTTGGATGTTAGTTTGTTAAGGCGGTTTGAAGCCTATCTACTTTATGAGCGAAAGGTAGCTCCAAGAACAGCTATTAATTATCTTATGCTAATTAGAACAGTCTATAATTTGGCACGAAAAGAATATCATGTGGACGATAGCAGCTATCCATTTGGAAAAGGAAAAATTCAGATAAAATTCCCTGAAAGTGAGAAAATCGGATTGAATAAGGAAGAGATCATATTGCTTGAAACAGCAAGAGACTTGACAGTGGCTCAACAAAATACAGTTAATACGTGGCTAACAAGTTTTTATTTTGCGGGTATAAGGGTCGGTGATATTTTGAAATTGAAATGCTCGGATTTTAAAGATGATAGGCTTTATTATCGTATGGGGAAAAACCAAAAAATAGTTTCCCTAGCAGTGCCTGAGAAGGCAAAAAGATTACTATACCTGTATACGTCGGTTCAACAGCATAAAAATGATTTAGTTTTTCCTTATTTAAAAGGGACTAATTTAAAAGACCATAAGCAAGTGGTAACTCGGGTAAAGACAATAACTAGAAATTTAAATAGACGATTAGAAATTGTGGCCGAAAAACTGGGTATCGAAAAGAAACTTAGTATGCATATTGCACGGCACAGTTTCGGTAATATTTCAGGGGATAAAATCCCAATTCAAATGCTTCAGAAATTATATAGGCATTCTTCTATTACAACCACCGTCAATTATCAGTCAAATTTCATGCACAAAGAAACGGATGATGCTTTAGAAAAGGTTCTAAACTTTGATTGAGATATTACCGTTTGACCATTCGATTGACGCTTAATCCTAAATAATTGGCAAAGAATGGACATAATTCGTATATTATAGGATGAAAAATCACGATAATGACCATACATTTAACTTTTAATAATTAATCCGATGCAGGTGGTATGTCTACAAGAAGAAGCTTTTTATGCTTTATTTGATAAGGTGGTAGAACATTTAGAATCTAAACGCATGGATAAACCGGCTAAATGGATTGATGGTGAAGAAGCAATGTTATTACTTAATATAAAATCTACAACCACCTTGCAAAAATTGAGGGATGAGGGAAAGATTCGATTTTCTCAACCACAAAAAAAAATAATTCTTTACGATCGAGATTCAATTAACGAATATATTGAAAGGTATGCCCGTGAAACTTTTTAATTATGGAAGAAAATCTAAAAGTTGATTATGATTACATGGAAGCATTCAATCTTGGCTATGAACTGGCTAAAGAATTGAAGTTAATATCTCCAATGTTTAAAAACATTGACTTGGGCAATAGCCGCATGCAAGCGATGAAGACAGGTATGGAAGAATATAATAAGGAAATTACTCTAAATAAAAATCTTTCCTTAAATAACAGCAAAATTATTCCAAAAAAACATAAAAATAGAGATAACGAAAATGGAAATGAACTCTTAATTTAAGTAGAGCCATCCCAATTGTCCACTTTTAAGGATTCACATTGAGAATGGACCATCAAACTCTCAGTAGCACTGTGAAGAATACTCCTTCCGACATGAACTTTGCCACTGGAAGCTAACCTGGCTGCCAGAAGCTAGTGGGTGAAGCACTTGATTTATCATTTTGTTTTTCTATTGAAACATGATACTGACGTTTCTCAGTAATATCTCTTATATATAAGTCCAGATTGTTTTCGGAGGAAAAGGCACTAACTACTAGCCATCTATGATACTTGAAAAATAATCTTGAAAGTAGATTGTATTTGCTGATTTTATAATACTTTAAAAACACTTAGGGTGCGGTACTTATGTCATTCTGGAACGTGGCAAACCTATTTCATGCTCCTGTGGATATGGGGCTCGGTGCGTGGTACTTCTATCTTCTTTTAATCTCTCATGTACTTTATAATCTCTATCGCTACAGTTCTCGTACCGAGGGTCTGGAACAAAAGGCATTTTTTCCATCTTGGATACTACTATGGTGGGAAAATGGAAATCTATCTCTACCCTGCCCAGCAGTAGATAGCAGCCCCCTCCTTTAAATGGGTAATTGTTTAATGAGGTCGCAAAATGGGCCGTATCGAAGTAATCTCCATTATTGTCAATCCATGTCCCGAAATACATGTTACCATTCTTGGTGGGCACTTGCTTTGTAGATACCAGATAGGCCAACATGCGTACCGTTTTCTTATAATTGTCAAGAAGTTGGTTGTTCATTACATCCCCGCGATATTTTGTTTTTAAGAGCTCAAAAGGGGAGAGGGATACCGAAAAACCAAGTATCTCTATTTCATCGAATGCATCTTCGATAATATTACGCTCCATAACCGGAAATGTATATTCTTGTATTGGCTCTTCTATGAGCAGCATGGGTGACTTCGATACCTCCCCTGATTCCAACATTTTGGCAATAATTATAAGGTCACTTTTTGGTTTTCCGGTAAACCTAAACGCACCAACAAATATCAAAGTTTGTAAGGTCTCACCGCCGATGGCCGTTCGCGATAGGAAATTTTCCAAGGAAGTAAAATCGCCATTCGTCTTTCTTTCCTCAACCAACTGAACTGCTGATTTTTCATCCATAGATTTTATAAGCCCGAACCCTAGATAGATATCCACACCTGTCAAACTGGTCTGCAGTTCGCTTTTGTTCACGCAAGGCACATGAACAGCACCACCAGAACGCTTTGCTTCATGCACATAAATTTCCGTGCGGTAAAATCCACCACCATTATTTATGGCACAGACCATAAATTCAATTCCGTAGTAGGTCTTAAGGTAGAGACTCTGATAACTTTCTACCGCATATGACGCGGAATGTGCCTTGCAAAAGGAGTACCCTGCAAAACTTTCGATTTGCCTAAAAACTTCCAGACTCAATTGCTCGTCATGGCCACGTTTTTTACAGGATTCAAAGAACTTATATTTTAAACTATCGATCTCTTTTTTAGAGCGCGATTTACCACTTATGGCTCTCCGTAAAATATCTCCGTAGGTTGGTTCAAGACCCCCATAATGAAGGGCTATTTTTATTACATCTTCCTGATATACCATTATACCATAGGTGTCGCCTAAAAACTCTTCAAATACTTCATGGAAATACTCAAAGCTATTCGGGTTGTTGTGGCGGAAAATATACTCTTTCATCATACCACTTTTCGCTACCCCGGGGCGAATAATGCTTGAAGCTGCCACCAGAGTCTGATAGTCATTACAGTTTAATCTTCTAAGAAGCCCACGCATGGCTGGGCTTTCTATATAAAAACAACCTAAGGTGTTTCCAATTTGTAAGTTGCTATTGCATTGGGCATCTACCTTAAATGAATTGACCTGCTCAATAGCAATGCTGATACCCTTGTTCTGTTTAACCAGTTCTACTGTATTAGCAATTGTTCCCAATCCTCGTTGGCTTAGAATATCGAACTTCTCGAACCCGATATCTTCGGCAATGTGCATATCAAATTGAACGATTGGAAAGCCCTTCGGCTTTATCTCCAAAGCAGAGAAATTAGTTATCGGTTCTTCGGATATGATTACACCGCAGGCATGCATACTTCTTTGATTTGGAAATCCCAAAAGCATAGCACCAAGTTTTGCCACATGATCAACAACCGAATCCGTTCCGCCAGATTGCAAACCCTTGTGAGACAACTGGTCTAGCTCTGCCTTTTGCAGACCATAAACTTTGCCCAATTCACGCATTATAGAGCGATGTTTAAATTCCACAATTGTTCCACAGAATGCTACGTGACCTGGAGAGAATCTCTTGAAGATATAATCAAGAATTTCATCGCGTTCTTGCCAAGACCAATCTATATCAAAATCGGGAGGGCTTTTTCTATTTTGGTTTAAAAAACGCTCAAAATATAAATCAAGTTCAATGGGGCAGATATCCGTTATTCCCAGGGCATAGCTTACAATACTATTCGCACCGCTTCCACGACCAACATGCATAAATCCCCTACTTTGACTATATCTTATAATATCCCATGTAATTAAAAAGTATCCTGTAAAGTTAAGTTCGCCAATTACTTTAAGCTCTTTTTCCATCCGAATTTTGGCATCCTTGTTATTTGCACCATAACGCCTTACAATTCCGTCTTCGGCCAACTGACCCAGCAATAGCATATCCCCGGACTTACTGCCCGTGTACAGTTTTTTATTCCTAGGTACCGTAAAGTCGAATGTGAAATTACAGCGTTCGGCTAACTTCTCCGCATTGCGGATAATGCCAGAGTATCTAGAAAACTGACTCTCTAACTTGTGCGTATTATCCATAACCTCTGAAGGATGGCAATGGGATTCATCCGTTAACTGTGATAACAAGATGTTATGGTCGATACATCTTAGTGTTTTATGAAGCTCGAATTCGCCTTCGCTACGAATGGTTACGGCTTGAAAGGCTATGGTTTTTCTGAGTAATTTTTGATATATCGGTTTTATCAATTGTGTGGTCTCAAATCCATTGACCCCAAGGAATTCATTCTTTTCCAAATTTACTGGAGCATTGGATAACGGATAAATTATAAATGCATTTTTAAATTTCGGGGCTATGTTGGGAAGCTGCTTTTCGCTGAGATTATAATCTGTCAAGAATTTACAAAGCTCGCCGATTCCCTTTGTGTTCTTTGCAAGTCCGGTATATAGCTTTTCATCTTTATTGCGAAATTCAATACCAACTATGGGTTTAATTTTTTTTGCATCGCACATTCGAATAAAGTCGTAAATGCCAGTTACAGTATTGATATCGGTAAGCCCCAAGGTAACCACACCCATTTTTGCTGCCAGGTCTATAAGTTCCTCCAATGGGATGGTCCCGTACCTTAGACTATGATATGAATGGCAGTTAAGAAACATTTTCATTTGGTTCGGTAATTTTGAAAAGCAGAAGAAGTTCCTACGGCATTCATTCCATATTTATTCCGTATGGAATCTAATGCATTATATAACGATAGTATTTCACTAGTATCCTCGAACAAGTTGATTTGATGAGATCCCGATACCAAATCAGAAAAGCGTACACCGACTTTTACCAGACGCATTCTTCTATGATAAAGTTTAAAAAATAACAGCTGCACTTCTTTTTTTAGAATGTGGTCTAATGAAGTGTAGCCTATTTTTGACTGTTTGGTTTCTGTATCAAGGTTGTTATATTTTACCTTGACAATTACCTTTGCGGTCACTAGGTTATCCTGCCTTAGCTTAAAAGCTAATTGTTCCACCATGGCCAAGAGTTGAGCTTTAATAACTTGGATATCTATACAATCCATGTCAAAATTGTGTTCCTGATAGACCGCTCTCTTTTCTGAATAAGGTTTTACTGGTTCGCTATCAATACCGTTTGCATGCTGCCAAATTAAATTGCCCCTTTTACCCAGCATTTTCTGAAGAACCATAGGTGGCATTTCAGAAACTTTACCTATTTGTCGTATTCCTATTCTTGATAGTAATTGGAAGGTAGTGTCACCAATATTGGGCAATCTTTGAATCGGTAATGGATTCAAGAAATTCTGCACTTCTCCCTGTTTTAAAAGTCTTGGCATTTTGGGAGTGGTGCCGACCACTCCAATTTTTGAAACTGTTTTATTAACCGACAACGCCCAGGAAGGGGCAAGGCCAGACATTTTTGAAATCTGTACCGAGAGTTCCTTTGTCCAATCATAACAGCCAAAAAAACGGTCCATTCCGGTAATGTCCAAATAGAAGGAATGAATCGATGATTTCTCGACCACTGGGGCATGTTCCTTTATTATTTCGGTAAGCTCCTTTGATTTATTGGTGTATGAGCCATAATCCCCTTTAAGCATAGTTGCATTGGGACATAACCTTTGCGCATATGCCGTAGGCATTGAAACCCGAACACCGAACCTTGCCGCTTCTTTGGAACAGGCGGCGACCGTTCCTCTATTCGTACCACTACCGATGATAAGGGGCACTCCTTTCAGGGATGAATTTGCCAAACGTTCACATGCAATGTAGTAATCATGCATATCAATATGTACTATAGCTCTTTCCATAGCCAATTATGCATAATCTTCAATTACATATTTGGTTTCTTTAAGCCCCATTTGGCCTATTAACCTTTGTTCTGCTTCGTAATAAAATCCCTCTTTTAACTCAGCCTCATATTTGGCTATCCGATGTACTATGGTGGGTTTTGAACCATATAGTTCAATGCGACACATCACAGTCTTATCCATAGCATAGTAAGCCTCTACTATAACTTGATTATAGTGGTACTCCGCCAATCTATAGTCAAGTAAAACCTTAATTTCTTCTTCTAAACGTCTCAGATTTGGATAGTCCATTTACTCTATTTTGATAATTATTGGAAAATATCCAAAATTATGGATTAATTCCATTGATTGTAGTATTTTTACGGCACGAAATAAAACTTTAACAAAATGGACTATGTAGTCGTCGATATTGAGACAGCTGGAAAGGGCATTCGAAATAACCGTATAACTGAAATTTGCATCGTTCGTATGAACGAGAACACGATATTGGATAAGTTTACATCACTGGTAAATCCCCAAGTCCGGATTCCCAACTTCATTACAGGCCTGACAGGAATAGATGACGACATGGTACGAACTGCCCCACTTTTCGAAGAGATTGCCGCGAAAATCATAGAAATTACAGAAGATGCTGTGTTCGTTGCGCATAATGTGACCTTCGATTATACGGTGCTACGCTCTGAATTTCGATACCTAGGTTACAACTACAGTCGCCAAAGACTCTGTACAGTTCGACTTGCAAAGAAATTAATACCAGGAATGTTATCGTATAGCCTGGGACGCCTCTGTTCCACCTTGGGCATTCCCTTCGTCAACCGCCATCGGGCCGAAGGTGATACTGACGCTACTGTCATACTTTTTCAGCGTCTGATGAGTCTAGATGACGGGGGTATTGTTTTCGATTCTTATTTAAATTCAAGAAAGACCGCCTTGGCTCCGAATATCGATAGGGAGCTTTTAGCGGGCCTTCCACAGCGTCCTGGTGTCTATTACTTTAAGAATAGCCGTGGTAAGATTATATACGTAGGTAAGGCTATCCGAATCAGGGAAAGGGTGCTAAGTCATTTCTATGATAAAAAAAATAAGGAATACGACTTATGTCAAGCGACCGCCACCGTTGACTTTTTAGAAACTGGTAATGAACTTATCGCATTGCTTTTGGAAGCGGATGAGATACAGAACCACTATCCAATGTTCAACGTTACTCAAAAGAAACTAAGGGCACCATATTGTATCATACATTATATCAACAGAAAAGGTATCATCCAATTTGCCATCGATAGAAAATCCGCAGCTGATTTGGGAGCCGTTACTTTTTACAGGCGTGAGGAGGCTGTAGCCAGATTAAGGCAAATCTGTGAGGAATTTACCCTGTGTCCGAGGTTTACTGCGCTACAAAGCAGTAAGGAGGGTTGCTCGCATTATGAAATCAAAGATTGCCACAAGGTCTGCGAGGGAAAAGAGTCCGTGGCAATTTATAACATTCGAGCCAAACGGGCTATTTCCGAGCTTCATAAGAACAGGGATAATTATGCCATTATCTCTAAAGGTCGTACGGAGGCAGAACATGGTTTTGTCTTGGTCAAGGACAGCATATATCAAGGATATGGCTTTTTCGACAGAGATCAGGGTATCGAAGGCCTTTATGATTTGGAGACGTTCTTAACAGCTAGAAAAAATACGTATCATACCATGCGTATCATTAGCAGTTATTTGAATGCCAACCCTAAATCAATTAAATTAGTGGTGCCAGAAGAGTTTGTCCACTGATGGCCTTTCTCTTGAATTTAAGGATTACACTTGTTCTCGCTGCGTTAAAACATTAATTTATAGGAGCATCTTGTGTAATCGAATAATTTTAAGTTTGAAGAGCTCCCCAGTATTCGTTGATTACCTTAATTTTAATTTAGCTGTACAATGAACATTCCAGATACACTTAATGATGGGCAAAGAAAAGCGGTCGAATTCGATGGGGAACATCTCCTGGTACTTGCTGGTGCGGGAACCGGTAAAACAAAGACTATAATCGCGAGGGCAGCATATCTTATACAATCAGGTATAGACCCATCTAAAATACAGATACTCACGTTCACCAAAAAGGCCGCGAACGAAATCGTAGAAAGGGTAAAAGCAACATTACCGCAATCCGATGAAAATTCTTTAAGCGGTGCTACGTTTCATTCTTGGTGCAACCAATTGATCGTGCGCTTTCCGAATTTATTCGGTGCAGCAGCTTATACAGTTATTGACCCAGATGATCAGCTTAGTATTATTAAAATGGTATGTGGAAACCAGAATCTCGATTTCGGAAAACTTCGAATAAAACCGCAACAACTTATCGATATTTATTCCTTGGCCCGAAATACAAAGAAAAGCTTATCGGAAAGTTTGCGAATTAAACTCTTTAAGAACAAGAATTGGATTACCTACAAAATTTGGGACTAATTTTTTCAAGCCACTTTTTTAGAAAACCCTCTTAGTTTCATTTCCATTTCTAATGGGGAGAGATACCCTAAACTAGAATGTAGCCTTTCGTTATTGTACC